>Ga0187769_10001432_pt1 | contig 13653 bp, 12 predicted proteins | sample 0116_SJ02_MP02_1_FD_133140 | JGI IMG/M metagenome (GOLD analysis project Ga0187769, IMG submission 133140) | Tropical peat soil microbial communities from peatlands in Department of Meta, Colombia - 0116_SJ02_MP02_10_MG | ecosystem: Environmental > Terrestrial > Soil > Wetlands > Peat | place... | reverse complement strand
GCCGCGGGCGCGCGCCGCCGCGCAGATCGGCTGCACGAAATCGGGATAGCGGTTGTCGGCCAACACGATGTCGGCCGCGGCCACGGCGGCCGCCGCATCGGTCGGCGCCGTCGCCGCGATTTTCTCGTCGCGATAGGTGACGATGGTGCGGTCGCCGCGCGCATTCATGACGATCGCCGACAGCGCCGTCTCAAGCCCGTCGACGCGCTGACAAAACCCGCAGTCGACGTTCTCGCGTTTGAGCGCCTTGAGCACGCGGTCGCCGTTTTCGTCGTCGCCGGCGGGGCCGCCGAGCGGGCCGGCGAGCGCGGCGCGGCCGCCCAGCCGCGCGATCGCCACCGCCGCATTGGCCGCGCAGCCGCCGTTGACGACGAAAAAGCCTTCGGCCTGCACCTTGCCGTCGGGTTGCGGAAACTCGGCGACGCGGAACACCTCGTCGAGCACGATGATGCCGGCGCACAGGATGCGCGGCGCGTTCACGCGGTTCGCCGCCCGCTCAGCCGACGGCATCGCCGCCGTCCTCGACGAACTTGCGGATAATATGATAGGCGATCGCGACCGGCGGCGGCGTGGTCAGCTTGTGCGGATGTTGCCGCTTGAGCATCAGCGCGAGCTCGTCGCGCTCGAACCAGCGCGCGTCCTCGAGTTCCTCGCGATCGATGACGATGGTGTCCGACAGCGCCTCGGCGTGGCAGCCGATCATGATCGAGGCGGGGAACGGCCACGGCTGCGAGGCGAAATAGCGCACCCGGCCGCAGCGGATGCCGACTTCTTCATGGACTTCGCGCCGCACCCCCTCTTCGATCGATTCGCCGGGCTCGATAAAGCCGGCGAGGCACGACCACATGGTCGGCGCGAAGCGGCGCGCGCGGCCGAGCACGGCGCGCTCGCCGGCGATGGCCAGCATGATGACCACCGGATCGGTGCGGGGAAAATGTTCGGCCTTGCAAGACGGACAGTCGCGCCGCCAGCCGGCGTGCGCCGCGACCGTCGCCGCGCCGCAATTCGGGCAGAACCGATGCCGGATGTGCCAACCGAGCAGCGCCTTGGCTTCGGCGAGCGGCGGCAGATGTTCGGCCGCGACCAGGCCGTGCACCGCGACGCCGCGCAGATCGGTGATTTTCAGATCGTTGCGCGTCTGCAACGGCTCGAGCGCCTGCGGCTCGAGATTGAAGCCGAAGCGCGGCGCGTCGTCGGCAAGGCCGAGAAACACGCTTTCAGTCACGGTGCCGAACGAACGCGCCGCCGCGGCAGAGAACAGCGGATCGCATTGCTCCGACGACGCCTTGAGCACCACCAGCTCGCCGGCGAACAGATAGACGCCGGCGCGGGCGTCGGCGCCGAATTTTTGCAGCGCCGCGTCGTCGCCGCGCAGCGCGGCGGCGCGGTCGATCCGGCTCGCCGTATAGCCGAGCCGCGGCGGCGGATCGAGGTCGGGGGGCGCGGGCACGGTCAACCGCGAACGATTTGCCGCATCACTCCGCCGCTTCGCGCAGCGGCCGCGGATAGAACGCGTCGTAAAGCTCCGGCCGCTGCCATTGCGGGCCGAGCACGCCCTGCTTGGCGCCGCACAGCACCGACGAGCCGACCTCGTCGCGCGAGGCACGCAGCTGCCGCACCCGCTCGAGGCTCACCTCGACGATGCTCAGGCCCGCTGCCGTGCTTTCAAACAGGATTTCTTCCGGCGCCGCCACCATGGCGAGCCCGCGCTGCGAATGATCGAACAGATTCTGCGTCGTCACCACGATAGCCAGATTTTCGATGGCGCGCGCGAAGATCAGCGTCCGCCACGTCGTCCACAGCCGGTTCTTGTCGATGCCCGCCGGCATGAAGATCAGTTCGGCGCCGCGCAAGGCGAGCGCGCGGGTCACTTCCGGCATATAGACTTCGCTGCACATGGCAAGCCCGACCTTGCCGTGCACGGTGTCGAACACCGGAAAGTCGTCGCCGGCAACGTATTGAAATTCCCAGGAACGGCCGCCGGTATAGATCCACGGCCCGTTCGGATGGGTGCGGCGATAGCGCGCCGGGGAGCGGCCATCGGGATAGGCCATGACGATGAGATTATAGGCGGTCGCCGCCTTGGCATCGATCGGCTCGATGGTGCCGAATACGGCATGCACGCCCCGTTTGGCCGCCGCTTCGGCGAGCGCCGCGGTCGGATCGAAAGTCGCCGGCATGCGCCACGGGCCGGGATAGGTTTCCGGGAAACAGACGAAGTCGGCACCCTGGTCCGCGGCGCGCGCGATCGCGTGCACGGCGTCGGCGACGTTGCGTTCGGCTTCGCCGGGCGGATGCGAAATCGGCTGCACGACGGCGATGCGGAAAGTCATGATCATGCTCCTGACGGCGCGGTGGCGGCGCATTGCTCATGCGGCGCCATCGTTTCGCGAATTGAAGCGGCGCCCGGCGGCGCGGTCAAGCACGGAACCCATCCTCCCCCGCTGCCTCGCGAAAGGCTGGCCGAGTCGCTCCGCCAGCCACTGTCCGCACAGCCGTCACTCAAGCCAGACTGCGAGTTCCATGCTACCATGCATTGTTTGAAGCCGAGGTGTCCATGCGGCGGCGCGAGTTCATTGCAGCGATCGGCGGCGTGGTCATCACGTGGCCGCACGCTGTCGGCGCGCAGCAGGGCGCCGGCACGCGGTACCTGCGTGCGCTCGGTGAGCTCAAGCGCGATTTCGCCAAAATCTCCCACCCCGGCGAGGCGGCGCGCGCGGATTACGTCACCCGCCTCATTCGGCTGCGCGAAGACGCCGCTCGCGCCAAAACCGACGCCTGGCAGGCGATCGACACCGAGATCCGAGCGCATCCGGCGCCGAGCGATGCCGAGGGCAAGGCCTTGGCGAGCCGCCTCGTCGGCGAATGGGAATCGCCCCGGCACAGTTATCTCTACCGGGCGGACGGCACCTGGACGATGACGCCGGTCGAGCCGGATATCACCCACGGCACCTGGCGCATCGAGGGCAATCAATATTTCAGCACCTTTGCGACCGACCCGGCGCAAACGACCCAATACACCATCGTGCTGATCACCAAGACGGATTTTGTGACGATGGACGACACCCACGTCTTTTACGAGACGCGGCTCAAATAGCGCGGCGCCGACGACGCTGATCGAAAAAGATCAAACTCCCGGGCGTGCTAACGCCCGCCGGCAAAGCCCGCCAGGATCGCTGCGCCTAATCCGAGCTGCGATTACTCCGCCGCCATCGCCGCCCCGACGCGGCCGTCGCGAACCAGCTTGCCCGGCAGCGCGCCGGTATGTTCGCCGCGCTCGAAAATCTGCGTGCCGGCGACAAAGGTCGCCTCGTAGCCGTCGACCTTTTGCACGAAACGCCGGCCTTGCGCCGGCATGTCGTGCACGAGTTCCGGCTTCTGCACCTGCAGGCGTGCGTAATCGATCAGATTGACGTCGGCGCGCAGCCCCGGCGCCAGCCGGCCGCGGTCGGTGAGGCCGAAGAAATCGGCGGTTTCGCTGGTCTGGCGCTTGATCAGCATTTCCATCGGCAGTTTCGGCCCGCGGCTTCGATCGCGGCTCCAATGCGTGAGCATGAAAGTCGGCACGCCGGAATCGACGATCGAGGTGCAATGCGCGCCGCCGTCGCTCAAGCCCAAGAGGCAGGCCGGATCGTTGAGCATTTCCAAAATCGGCGAATGGTCGCCGGTGACGTAATTGACCACCGGGAAATACAGATACTGGTCCGGCTCGACGATGGTGTCGTAGGCGACTTCGTCGGGCGGCCGCCCGGTTCGCGCGGCGATGGCGGCGACGCTTTTTTCCGGCCCCGGTTCGTAATCCGGCGGATTACCCATCACGTAGAAGCGCTCCCATTTCCGCGTCACCGCCTGGCGGAATTGCGCAAGCTTTAAGACCTCGGCGTCCGACGGTTTCTCGGCGAGGATCTGCGCGCGCACTGCCGGATCGCGCAACCGGGCGCGCTGCTCTTCGATGGGGAGGCTTTCGAGCTTCTTGTAGCTCGGCCGCACCGTGAACGGATTGAGCGCGGTACCGATGCCCATCATCACGCCGATCGGCCGGCCGGCCATTTGCGCGGTGATCGGCAGTCCTTGCGCGCGCATGGCGTGCACGGCGTCAATCAGGCGGCGCCAGCGCTGCGGGTCCTCGTAGCGGTCGGTGAGCAAAAACCAGATCGGACGGCCGGTATCCTTGGCCAGTTTGCGCATCCAGCGCAGCTCGAATTCCTCGTCGTCGAAATCCGAATTCATGCCGAAGGCGCCGGTGCCGGTGACGCCGAGCGCCGAGCCGATGCCGAGAAGCTCGTGATCGTCGGCGTCGCGCGAGGGCACCAGATCGCCGTCGGGCGTCTTGTGCGAATCGGTGCGCGAGGTGGTGAAGCCGAAGGCGCCGGCTTGGAGCGCCTCGACGGTCAGCCGGCGCATTTCGGCGATGTCGTCGGCGGTCGCCGGCTCGCGGCGGATGGCGCGGTCGCCCATGACATAGACGCGGGTCGGCAGATGCGCGGCCTGCGCGCAAATATCGATGGCGCGCGGCCGCCGCTCGAGCTCGTCCATGAATTGCGGAAAGGTTTCCCACTCCCAGTTCAGACCCGCGGCCAGCACCGGATTGGGAATTTCCTCCACCCCTTCCATCAGATCCATCAAGGCGCCGCGGTGCTCCTTCTTCACCGGCGCAAAGCCGACGCCGCAATTGCCGAACATCACGGTGGTGACGCCGTGCCAGCATGACGGCGCCAACAGCGGGTCCCACATCGCTTGGCCGTCATAATGGGTGTGCACGTCGACCCAGCCCGGCGTGACCAAGAGACCTGAGGCGTCGATCTCGCGCCGGCCGGGACCTGCTTTACCGCCGACCGCGGCGATGCGGCCGCCGTCGATCGCCACGTCGCCGGCAAACGCCGCTTTGCCGGTGCCGTCGATAATGGTGCCGCCGCGAATGACGATGTCGTGCATGGTGCGTTTCCTTAAAAGACTTAAGTTTTGCGCCTTGGCGCCGGACTTTGGCAATGATGCACCCGCGTGGCGGGGCGCGCAACGTGCCGTTAACGCTTCATTCACCATAAAGTTTTATCGACCGCGCAAGGGCTTTTGTATCATTGGCTTTTTGCGTTTTCGACCAATTCCGAAGGCGGAGGACAGCCATGACGCGATCGCTTGCAATGACGCTTGCCGCGGCGATACTTGCCGCAATCGCCCTGCCGGCAGAGCGCGCCGGCGCGGCGGCAGTCGCCGCAGGCCTCGCCCCGGCCCTCGCCGGCGCAAGGCCGATCATCGAGGCCGCGGTCCTGTGCGCCGGCAACGGCTGCAACGTGGTGCAGACCAAACAGGTCAAGCACCGCAAATTCGTCCCGCTGCAATACACCAAGCCAATTCCGAAGGCGTCGTAAGCTTCAGACCGACGGCGCCGACGGCTGACGGCCATCGAGGCGGCGGTGGTGTGCGCCGGCAACGGCTGCAACGTGGTGCAGACCACGGTGCTGAAGCGCCGCAAGTTCACGCCGCTCAGCTACACCAAGCCGATCTGACGCCGTATTCGAAATTACGTGCGTGGTGCTGTTGACGCATCCTCCAGCACCATATCCGCCCCCTTTTCGCCGATCATGACGGCGGCGGCGTTGGTGTTGCCGGAAACGAGCGTCGGCATGATCGAGGCGTCGATGACGCGCAAGCGCTCGAAGCCGCGCACCCGCAAGCGCGCGTCGACCACAGCGTTCGGATCGTCGCCCATCCGGCAGGTCGAGGTCGGGTGATAGACCGTGGTGCCGGTGTCGCGCGCGTAGGCAAGCAGATCGGCGTCGCTTTGGCAGTGCGGGCCGGGCGCGCGTTCTTCCGCGATGTAGCGGCGCATCGCCGGCTTATCCATGATGCCGCGCATCTGCTTTAATCCGTCGACGACGACGTCGCGATCGGCGCGCGCGGTGAGATAACGCGGCTGGATCGCCGGCGGCACCGTCGGGTCGCTCGATTTGATGCGCACGAAGCCGCGGCTCTCGGGCCGCAGCTGGCACACCGAGACGATGAAGCCCGGGAACGGATGCAGCGTCGCGCCGGCGGCGTCGGCGGAAAAGATCAGAAAGTGGAGTTGCACGTCGGGCGTCGCCAAGTCCGGCCGCGTGCGCAGGAACGCCCCGGCATAACCGGCGCCGATGGTGAGGAGCCCCTTGCGCGAGACGATATAGCGCAAGCCCGCCGCATAACGGTGGCGCCAGCTGTTGATCACGTCGTTCATGGTGATCGGTTCGGTGCAGCGGTATTGCATGCGGATCTGCAGATGATCCTGCAGGTCGGCTCCGACGCCCGGCATGTCGGCGACCACCGCAATGCCGAGCTCGCGCAGGATTTTCTCCGGGCCAAGGCCGGAAAGCTGCAATAGCTGCGGCGAATTGAACGCGCCGCCGCAGAGAATCACCTCGCCATTGGCGCGGGCGGTGCGCGTCGTTCCGTACTGGCGATATTCGACGCCAGTGGCGCGGCGTCCGGAGAACAGGACGCGGGTGGTCAGCGCATCGGTGGCGATCGCCAGATTAGGCCGCCGCCGCGCTTCCTTCAGATAGCCCACCGCGGTCGACCAGCGCCGGCCGTTTCTTGACGTGAGTTGGAAGTAGCCGACCCCTTCCTGGCTCGGCCCATTGAAGTCGTCATTGCGGGGAAAGCCTGAGTCTTGCGCCGCCGCGATGAAGGCTTCGCACAGCGGGTGCGGTTCGCACACGTCCGATACTTTGAGATGGCCGCCGACCCCGTGCAGCGCGTCGGCGCCGCGCTCCTGATCCTCGGCGCGGCGGAAATACGGCAGCACGTCGGCGAACGCCCAGCCGGCATTGCCGAGCTGCCGCCAGTGATCGTAATCCTCGGCCTGGCCACGGACGTAAAGCAGGCCGTTGATCGAGCTTGATCCGCCTAAGACTTTGCCGCGAGGCTGGATCACGCGGCGGTTATTGAGTTCGGGTTCGGGCTCGGTCGTATAGAGCCAATTGACGCTTGGGTCGGCGAACAGCTTGCCGTAGCCGAGCGGGATGTGAATCCAGATACGGCGGTCGTGGCCGCCGGCCTCCAGCAGCAGCACCCGGTGCCGGCCGGACGCAGTCAGCCGGTTCGCCAGCACGCAGCCGGCCGAGCCGGCGCCGACAATAATGTAATCGAAGCTTGCCTGATCCGGGATCGCTACCATGACGCGGTTCTCATTGTCGGTGGCCGCAAGTATAACTCATCCTCCCCCGTGAAAACGGGGGAGGAGGACCATGCGACCGCCTTCGCTCGCTCGGCGAGCTACGGCGGGTAAGAGCCCGCCGAAGCGCACAGCGCATAGGCGGGAGCATGGTGGCGGGGGCGTCCGTCTCATGGCGATCTTCAACGCTGACGCCTCTTCCACCATTCTTCGCGCTCTGCGCGCTCGGATGGTCCCCCTCCCCCCACTTTCGTGGGGGAGGAAAGAATTGTTGGAGGAATACGTGAGCAGCAAGTTCGGCATCGGCCAGCCCGTCACCCGGTTCGAGGATCCCCGCTTCATTACCGGCCGCGGGCGCTTTGTCGACGACATCGACCTGCCGCTGCAATGCCACGGCGTCACGGTGATGTCGCCGCATGCGCACGCGCGTATCAAACGCATCGACACCGCCAAGGCCAAGGCGGCGCCAGGCGTGCTCGCCGTGCTCACCGGCGCCGACGTCGAGGCCGACAAGCTCGGCGCTTTCTCGCCGGTGATGCCGGAGGACATGGGCGGGCCGAAAGGCTATCGCACGCTGCGCTCGATTCTCTCGATCGACAAGGTGCGCGCGGTCGGCGAGCGGGTCGCCTTCGTGGTGGCGGAGACGCCGGCGCAGGCGCGCGACGCCGCCGAACTGGTCGAGGTCGATTACGAGCCGCTGCCCGCGGTGGTCAATGTCGAGGACGCGGTGAAGCCCGGCGCGCCGGCGGTGTGGGACGAAGCGCCCAACAACGTCGCGGTCGGCTTGATGATGGGCAACAAGGAGGCGGTCGATGCCGCCTTCGCCAAAGCGGCGCATAAAGTTTCGTTGAAACTTACCAACAGCCGGGTCAGCGCCAATACGCTCGAACCGCGCGCGGCGATCGGCCAATATCATCCCGATGCCGACAGCTATACGCTGTACTCCACCACCCAGAATCCGCACGGCACGCGCCAACACGTCGCCGGCAATGTGCTGAAAGTTTCGGAATCCAGGCTGCGCGTGATCGCGCCGGACGTCGGCGGCGGCTTCGGCATGAAGAACGGCGGCTATCCGGAGGATGGCCTGGTGGTGTGGGCGTCGCGCCGAGTCGGCGGCCGGCCGGTGAAATGGGTGTCGACGCGTTCCGAGGCGCTGCTCGGCGACGCGCACGGCCGCGACCAGGTGGTGACCGGCGAGCTTGCCTTCGACGAGAAGGGAAAGATTTTGGCGCTGCGCGTCGATGCGCTGCACCAGATGGGCTCGCACGTGTTCGAGGCCGGCATCGTGGTGCCGCTCTATGCCATCAAGCTCGCACCCGGCGTCTACAACATCCCGGCGGTGTTCGCCGCCGCCAAGGCGGTGCTGACCCACACCACGCCGATGGCGCCCTATCGCGGCGCCGGCCGGCCGGAGGCCACGTATCTGATCGAACAATTGATCGAACGCGCCGCGCGCGTCGTCGGCGTCGATCCGGTCGAGATCAGGCGGCGCAATTTCATCCCTGCCTCCGCCATGCCGCACCAGATCGCGCACTCCCACATGACCTACGACAGTGGCGATTTCGTCCACGTCATGGACGAGTGCCTCAAGCTTGCCGACTGGAACGGATTTGCCAAGCGCGCCGCCGAGTCGAAGAAGCGCGGCCAACTGCGCGGCCGCGGCGTCGGCTATTTCCTCGAAGAGGCGGCGGTGTTTAACGACAAGATGGTGATCCGCTTCGATCCGAGCGGCACACTATCGATCATCGCCGGCACCCATTCGCACGGCCAGGGCCATCAGACCGTCTATTCGCAGATGGTGCACGAATGGCTCGGCGTGCCGATCGACTCGATCCGTTTCATCCAGGGCGACACCGATGAGGTGCCGATCGGGCGCGGCACTTACGGCTCGCGCAGCATGCATGTCGGCGGCAATGCGCTCAAACGCGCCGCCGACGCCATCATCGAGAAAGCGAAGCCGATGGCGGCGATGATGCTGGAGGCCGCGGCGAGTGACATCGAGTTCAAGGACGGCTTGTTCCGCATCGTCGGCACCGACCGCGCGCTGCCGCTGACCGCGGTGGCGATGTCGCTGCATCGCCCGATGATGTTGCCGCCGCAATTCGAGCTCGGGCTGGAAGCGTCGGGCACCTTCTCCGCCGAGCCGTCGAACTATCCGAACGGCTGCCATGTCTGCGAGGTCGAGATCGATCCGGAAACCGGCGTGGTGACGCTCGACCGCTACGCCGCGGTTGACGACGTCGGCAAGGTGATGAACCGGCTGCTGTGCGAAGGCCAGATCCACGGCGGCGTCGCCCAGGGTATCGGCCAGGCGCTGATGGAAAGGATCGTGTACGACCGCGACGGCCAGCTCGTCACCGGCAGCTTCCAGGACTACGTGATGCCGCGCGCGGACGATTTCCCCATGTTCGCTTCGGAGCTGACCGAAGTGCCGGCGCGGACCAATCCGCTGGGCATCAAGGGCGCCGGCGAAGCTGGCGCCACCGGCGCGCCGCCGGCGGTGATCAGCGCCGTCCTGGATGCGCTCAAGCCGTTCGGCATCGAGCATATCGACATGCCGGCGACGCCGGCGCGGGTCTGGGCGGCGATCCAGGCGGCCGGCACAACGAAGGCGGCGGCGGAATGAGCGACGCCGCAGCACTGTTCTCCGACGGCAAGGCCTATGAGCGGCTGATGGGGCGCTGGAGCCAGCGCGCCGGCGCACAATTCCTCGACTGGCTCAATCCGCCACGGGGCTTGCGCTGGATCGACGTCGGCTGCGGCAACGGCGCCTTCACCGAGGTGCTGATCGCGCGGGCCGCACCCGCCGCCGTGACGGGGATCGACGTGTCGGAAGGCCAGCTCGCCTACGCGCGCACGCGCCCCGGCACGAAAGCGGCGGAGTTCCGCATCGCCGACGCGCAGTCGCTGCCGTTCGCCGACAACAGCTTCGAAGCCGCGTCGATGGCGCTCGTCATCGTATTCGTTTCCGACCCGCTTCAAGCCGTGCGCGAGATGGCGCGCGTGGTCAACGCCGGCGGCACCGTCGCGACCTATATGTGGGACTTCCCGAACGGCGGTTTTCCACTCGGCCCGCTTATCCAGGGCGTGAAAGCGCTCGGCATCGCCCCATCGGCGGCGTCGAACGCCGAGGCTTCGCGCATGGAAGCGATGCGCGGCGTGTGGGAGCAAGCCGGCGTGCAGGCGGTGGAGACCTGCGTCATCCGCGTGCCGATCGGCTTTACGAGTTTCGACGACTATTGGGCCTCCAACACCGTGCCGATGGGCACCTACGGCACTGCGATCGCCGCGATGTCGGCGAGCGAGCGCGAGCGGCTCAAGGATTATTTGCGAAAAACGCTGCCCATCGCGGCCGACGGCAGCATCACCTACGAGGCCTTCGCCAACGCCGTGAAGGGCCGCGTGCCGGAATAAGGCAGCCGCTTACGCGCCGTTAGACGTGCTATGCTGGTTAACCCACGGATGCTGGGGTCCTTGCGATGGCAGGTTCGGCATCAAAGCAGGCACGTTCGCCGCGACGCTGCGCCGGCGCGCTGTCCCGGCTGGCCTACCAGCGCGCGCTGCGCAAAGGCGTCGACGTCGCGGATCAGCTCGAACGAGCCGGGCTGACGCGGGAAATCATCGAGGACGCCAAGACCCAGGTCGGCGTCGCCGACCAGATCAAATTCGTCGAACTCGTCGCCGATGCGTTGCGCGACAAGAATTTGGGATTTCATCTCGCGTTCGATCACGACGTGCGCGAGATCGGGCTGTTTTACTATGTCGCCGCCTCGGCCGACACGCTCGGCACCGCGCTGCGGCGGATGGAAAGATACAGCGCCATTCAAAACGAAGGCATCAGGATAAAAGTCACCAAAGGCAACGCCATCCGTTTGAGCTTCATCTATACCGGCGTGGCGCGGCATACCGACGTGCAGCAGATCGAATTTATCATCGGCTCGATGATCCGCATTCTGCGGCACCTGAGCGGCCGCACGCTGACGCCGACGCGCGTGCGGCTGATGCATCGGATCGGCCGTGACAAAGCCGCGCTGGAGCGGCTCGTGGACGCCACTATCGAGGATGGCTGTGGGGTCGACCAGCTCGAATTGCCGGCGGCGAGCTGGGAGCTGGCCATCGTCAGCGCCGATCCGCATTTGCACCGGCTGTGCGTGCAAAACTGCGAGGAGGCGCTGGGCCGGCAATACAAGAACGCAAGCCCACTCAAGGTGAAGGTCGAGAACACAATCGCGGCACTATTGCCGCATGGGTCGGCGCGCCACGACGTCGTGGCGGCGAAGCTTGCCATGAGCCCGCGAACGCTGGCGCGGCGACTGTCGTCCGAAGGATCGTCATTCGCCGCGATATTGGAGGAGGTGCGCGCCGCGTTGGCGCAGCGCTATCTTGCCGATCGCTCGCTGCCGATTTCACAGATTGCGTGGCTCCTCGGCTACGCCGAGATCGGCACATTCACGCGCGCGTACCAACGCTGGACCGGGATACCGCCAAGCGCGGCGCGGGCTCAGCAGCAGGCGCTGCAGTAGAGCGTGATTCCGAAAAGTGGAAGCCGGGTGCCCGCCTTCGCGAAGCCCGCCAATTCCCGATCGCTCTCGCGTTTTGCACGCCGCTTCGGCGGGCGAAGCAAGGTCGGATAAGATCCTGCTCTAAAAGGAGAATCTAGCCGCTGGCGGCAAATGACAAATTTATGGCAGCGAACGACAAGACAATCGCCGCCGATTGCCATTAAGCGAAGGTCCCTTTTTTAAGAGACGCTATCCCGATGATAAAGAGCATCCTTGGGGACCTGCGGACCGTCGCCGAGCGGTGCGCGCGAATGGCCCGAGATTGCAATAGGCCCGACCTGTCCCATGCCTTGGAAGAGTTGGGCATCGAGCTGATGTTCAAGGCCTCCGAACTCGAACGCAAATTCGACGTATGATGATACCGTCGGTTTCAGGCCGGCGGTTTAGCCCCCTCCCGCATCGCCGCCGGATGTACGCCTTGCAGGCCGAGTTGCTGCCAGGCCGCCGGCGCGCCGGCTTTTTTGGCAGCTTCCGCGGCTTCGAGGTTGTTGTCCCAGCGGATGCCGATGAAGCGCTGGCCGTTGACGCCGTCGGAGGCGTTTGAGCACAACCAAAGCAGCGGCGGGATCATGACCTCGGCCTTAATGAGCAGGCTGCGGTCGGCCACCAAGCTGAGCGGCACGATGCGCGTATCCACCGCGCCGCCCGGCACCAGGACATTGGCGGTGACGCCCGAGCCCTCGAATTCCTTAGCCAGCGCCGTGAGCCACGCCTCATTCGCCGCTTTCGATGCGCCGTAAGGCTGCATCATGTTCCGCCACATCGTATCGAGGCTCGTGGTGACGTTGATGATGCGGCCCCAACGCTGCGCAAGCAGCGTCGGTACGACCGCGCGCGTCATCAGAAACGCGGCGACGGTGTTGACCTCGATGACGCGGCGGAACTCCTCCGGCGTGGTCTCCCATATTTTGCCGGCCGGCCGCTCAGCGCCGCGAAGGACTTGGGTGTTGATGCCGGCATTGTTGACCAGAATGTCGACGCGGCCGAACCGCTCGGCAGCGGCACGCACGATTTTCGGGCCGCTGTCGTCCCAGGTGACGTCGGCGGCGATGCCAATGAGACGCTCGCCGGCGCCGCGGTCCTCCGCCGCGCCCTGGGTCTCTTCGAGCGCCGGGGCGTCGAGCTCGACCGCGGCGACGCGAGCGCCGGCATCCAGAAGCCCGAGCGTCATGACGCGGCCGATGCCGCGGCCGGCGCCGGTGACGATTGCGACCTTTCCATCAAGCGGCTTCGTCATTTTCGTTATCCTTTGTCCTCGGGGGTCCCATCGATAAATTGGCCTGATTATACGGGCCTATCGCGCGCGGCGAAGCGCCCGTCGGCCGGTTGCGCCGGGCGGCCTGCGCGCCTATATTCTGGCGGCTTTCCAGTCATCCCTGATGACTTAAGTGGCTTCGCCCGGACGGGCGGGCGGGGCACAGAAGAGATTTATCCGGAGGTTAAAATGGCGATCGCGCCCTTGATGCCGAAAGCGACAGCCGTATGGCTTGTCGAGAATACGTCGCTGTCGTTCGACCAGATTGCGGAGCTGTGCAATCTGCATCCGCTGGAGGTCAAGGCGATCGCCGACGGCGACGCCGCCCAGGGCATCAAGGGGCTCGACCCGATCTTGACCGGGCAATTGACCCGCGAAGAAATCAAGGCGGCCGAGGCCGATCCCAATCACAGGCTGCACATCGCGGAGCCGAAAGTGCGGCTGCCCGAGGCCAAACCGAAGAAGGGCCCGCGTTATACGCCGGTGTCGCGCCGCCAGGACCGGCCCAACGCGATTCTGTGGCTGGTGCGCAATCACCCCGAACTGAAAGACAGCCAGATCATGCGGCTCGTCGGCACCACCAAATCGACCATCGCGGCGATCCGCGAGCGTACCCATTGGAATTCCGCCAATCTCACTCCGCTCGATCCGGTGACGCTCGGGCTTTGCTCGCAGATCGATCTCGACCT
>Ga0187769_10001431_pt1 | contig 13660 bp, 10 predicted proteins | sample 0116_SJ02_MP02_1_FD_133140 | JGI IMG/M metagenome (GOLD analysis project Ga0187769, IMG submission 133140) | Tropical peat soil microbial communities from peatlands in Department of Meta, Colombia - 0116_SJ02_MP02_10_MG | ecosystem: Environmental > Terrestrial > Soil > Wetlands > Peat | place... | reverse complement strand
CGCTAGGTCCTGTACTGGGTGCGAGCGTGCCGCGCACCCAAATCGCCCCCTCGTCGAGGTGTGGCAGAAACTCCGAGCCGATGACGTTGCCGAAAGCCAGGTAGATCGCAACCAGCGAGCAAGCAAGGGCCACCCCCACGGTAACCCAGCGCTCGTGCACGGCCCAAGCGACCGCTTTTCGATAATGGACCGTCAGAAACTCAACAACCGGGTTCTTCCACTGCTTTACGCCGGATCGAAATAGGAAGCTCGCCAGCGCGGGCGCAACGAGCATGGAGAAAATCAGCGCCCCGAGTAGCGCGAAGGCGACGGTCCAAGCCATGGGTCGGAACAGCTTCCCTTCGACCTGCTGCAAGGTAAAGATCGGTAGATAGGCGGTAATGATGATGGCAATTGCGTAAAACACCGGCCGCTCCACTTCATGCGCCGCGACGCGAATTTGATCCAGCACCGTTGTGGAATCGGAATCTTGTTGGCGACTCAGATGTCGCACGATGTTTTCGACGATGACCACCGCTCCGTCTACGACCATCCCGAAATCCAATGCTCCTAAGGAGAGCAGATTGGCCGAGATGTGCCGCAAGTCGAGGCAAATCGAGGCAAATAGCAAGGCAAAGGGGATCGTCAGCGCGACGATGAACGCACCTCGGAGGTTCCCCAAAAAAAACACCAGGATCAGCACGACGAGGATGATGCCTTCGGTCAGGTTATGCAGAACCGTATGCGTCGTGAAGTGCACGAGATCGTCGCGATCCAGATAGGGAACGATCTTCACTCCCTCCGGAAGGATTTGATCGTTGAGCCGCTTGACCATGGCATGAATCCCCTCAAGCGTCGCGCCCGTGTCGGCGCCCTTCCGGAGAAATACAATCCCTTCGACCACGTCGTTGTCATCGACCACGAAGCCATCGGATCGGTGAATAGCCTTTCCAATTTGCCCCAGGCGAATCTTCGGTCCTTGGTCGACCCTGCCGAGGTCCTGGATGTGCCGAGCCGTGCCGTTTTGGGGCTTCAGTACCGTTTTTTCGATATCTACTACGTTCTTTACCAAGCCCACCTCGCGCACGTTGACCTGCTGCGCTCCCTTTTCGATGAAACTACCGCCCCCGTTTGCGTTGGCGTTCGTGAGCTGCTGCTCGACCTGTCCGATGCTCAGTCCGTAGGAAACCAGTTTGTCGGGATCGACGCGAACCTGATACTCCCTCGTAATCCCGCCGAACGCAGAATCGTCCACCACATCCGGCACCGATTTCATGTACTTGCTGATCACCCAATCCTGCAGGGATTTCAACTCCATGACGTCATACGCTGGATTTGCGCTTGTAAGCGTGTACCAGTAAATCTGGCCTACCGGGCTGAAATCGGGCCCGATTTGGGCGCTTACGCCTGGCGGAAGTGTCACGAAGGAAAGGTGCTCCAGGACTTTTTGGCGATCCCAGTCGTTGTCTGAGCCATCGTCAAAAATCAAGTTCACCACCGAGAGTCCAGCCAGTGAGAAGGACCGAATGTGCGATAGATGCGGGATGCCGTTCATTTGAATTTCAATCGGTATGCTGACCTGCTGTTCCACCTCCTCGGCTGCTTGACCCGGCCATTGGGTAATTACTTGAACCCAAGTGTTGGCAACATCTGGATAGGCTTCCACCGGTAGTTGCTTAAAGGCGATGATGCCCCACACGAAGAGCGCAAGTGCCATGGCGAGCACAATGAAGCGGTTGTTCAGCGCCAGATCTACAATTGCATCGATCATTGCCCTTCTACCGTAGACTGGAATTCCAGCGCGTTGGAGATGACCTGCTGGCCAGGAGTGAGGCCGGAAGCGACTTCCTGCATGTTCGAAGGCAGCATGTCGCCTCCGGATACCTCCACCCTTCGGAATTGGTTGCGGTTCACAGGCACATAAACCCAGTCCCGGTCGTGCAGATGCAAAATGGCCGTCGCGGGCACCGCCGCGTGCGTCTGTTTCCTTTGGCCATGGAACGTGGCGGTCACGAACATGCCTGGACGCATAAAGCCGGGATTTCGCACCTCAATCCGCACTTTCGCGGTCCGGATATTGGGATCGAGTAGCGCCCCCACGTTGCTGATGGTCCCTACGAACACCTGGTTGGGATAGGCATTGAGGCGAATATCGGCCTTGTCGCCAACGCGCACATCGGAAAGATCGTTTTCGTAGACGTCGCATAGGATCCAGACATAGGTCAGGTCTGAGATCGTGAACGGGTTCGGCGGCACCAGGCTTTGCACACCAGCCGCATTGGTGACCTCCTGATCGGTAATCACTCCGCTGATGGGAGCTCGGATCTCGACCGTACCAGACGGCTGATCGAAGTTCGCATTCCCGAGCACGCGCAATTTTTCTGCGCTGGTTGCCACATCCACCTTGGCTTTGTCCTCTGTATCTTGGGCAACCTGAAGATCGTTTAGCGAGATCGCACCACGGGCGTAGAGAAGTTGCGCGCGCTCTAGTTCGGTGCGGTCGAGTTTTTCATCCACAACGGCTTTCTGGTAGTCGGAAAAGGCACTGGAAATGTCGGCACTTTCAACTCGCAAAAGCAATTGATCTTTCTTGACGGAGTCTCCGAGACGTGCGTCGATCTCGACAACGCGGCCGGTGACAAGCGAGACGACGGGAACGGTCCTGGAAACATCGGGGTTAACGGTGCCCGTGACCCCTAACTCCACTGCGGCCTGGTATGCAACTGCGGTTGTTAACGGGAACAGTTCAGGGTGCTCGGTTCGGAAAACATTGGGATCTCCCGTGATCTCAAGCCTTAGCGGGGGAGGCGCCCCTAGATGAGGCGGCTCATTGTTGCTCTTGCAGCCCGCGAGAGACACGGTTCCCGCCAGCAGGCAAACCAATGCTTGAGCGCCCTTAGGTTTCATGGGATCGCCTCACCTAGGACCGTGACCACTATCCAGATAGGAGCCAAGCCAGCTAACCTCCGCGCTTGAACAAAATTGGCCGGAACCCAAAGCGAGTAGTATTTGGTGGAAATATTACAGAATTATTACAGGCCTGCCTGGCGTCTCCCGTGGGCCAGCCGCAGGCCTAGGAATAGACCGTTCCGGTTGAATCCGGATCCCTCTGCTGTGCTCTAATACCTACAGTTCACCCTGACGCGAACGGACAGGCATGAAATCCTGCACGCACACAAACCAGGTCCGAGACGTAAAACCGCACACCAACGGCTGCGCCGAGTGTCTCAAGATGGGCGATACCTGGGTTCACCTGCGGCTCTGTATGACCTGTGGTCATGTCGGCTGCTGCGATTCATCACGTAACAAGCATGCTACTAAGCACTTCCATGCAACGAAGCATCCCATCATGAAATCCATCGAGTCGGGAGAAAACTGGGGCTGGTGCTATGTGGATGAAGTCGAGCTAGATTTCGCATGAGCCTACCGGGCTACCCGGGTCATGTTCCCAACAGATTGATCTGCCATTTCTCATAGCCGTGCTCACGCGCCCAGAGGTCGAGTGGCAAGGTCGCGAGCTCGTCCACAATGGGAACGGCTAGCCCGGTCTTCGTCAAATCGATGCTCTTCAAATACGTGTGGCAACTGTCGCAGACATCAACGCGCACGTGCGTGATCTCCGGTGCTGAGTAGAAAGCCATCTGCGGCTCTCTTTGTTCGCCGCACGCCGGGCAGTAGATTCTGCGAAAAGTCCATTCGTGGGCGCAGAGCATGCAAATCAGCGACTTCTTCGCACCGTCGCCCTCGCGCCGCAAAACGCCCACAATCGGCTTGGCTCCGCACAGTGGGCAAGTCGAAGGCGTTCCATCCTGGTGTACGGGCCCGCGATGGCTGGCAAGATACTCCGCATAAGGCTGGAGGAAGATCCATGCGAGGTATGATTCGGAAGGAGTCACTACCCCACTTTGGTTACCGAACCATTCTTGTTCTGTTTCTCCCACGCCTGCGGGCGATCCGAGCTCGTGTTGCCAAAAACCCTCTAAGAGTAGCCGCCATTGGCTCGGCGCTTGCTGGGCCAAGATAGTGGCAGCCTCCCGAAGAGGCCTCGGTGCTACCTCTTGGATCACGGAGAGGAATCCGGAGAATTTTGGCAAGAGTATGAAAAGATCCAGCTCACCTCGCAAAGCCCCGCCGGAGAAAGCTTTTGGTGAATCCGTCAAAGCTTTCTGGATATGGTGATACAGGCTTCGCTGAAAAGTTGCGACCTGAATGTAAAAACGAAGTCCCTCGGTAGCGAAAGGGTACGTGGAAATCAGTGCCCTAGCTCGGTCGATACGCTCATCCCACTTGTCGCCTTTCATTTTCTCGCGGCCGAATCGCGAAGAAGTTGCTCGTACCAGCTGTGGTGGTGCTGGTCGGCCCAGGCGCGCGAGACGTCACCGCGAATCACCGCGCCAAAGGCGCCTTGTTCCATCGTGCCCATATAGACGTGGATGATGAACAGGGCAATCGTCAGCAGAGCGCACACGGGATGAACGATCACGGCGGCGAGGCGCAGGAAACGCAGGTTCCAAGGGATCTGTTGCGGAAACCACAGAATCAAGCCCGACAGTAGCAACAACAGTCCGTTCCAAAAGAAGCCCCAAAAAAGTAGCTTTTGACCCGGGTTGAAGCGGTCGGCGGAGGGCACCTTTTCATCCTCGTTGCGCATGTAATGTTCGACGGAAGCCCACCAGGCCTTGTCGGTCTCTGTCCCTCTCATCTGGCGTGACCACAGGCTGTACATCAGTCCCAACGCGACAGCAAAGGCGATACCGAACCAGGGATGCAACTCGCGCGAAATCGTCGCGCCGCCAAGAACAACGGCGATCCAAAACAGCCACGGGCTCCAGAAGGCGAGGCCGGTCAGCAGGAGGTACACGTAGGTGACGCCGGCCAGCCAGTGCACCAGCCGCTCGCGGAACGAGTAGCGCAGGACGCGTCCATTCGGCAGCAGATAGCTATCGCCCCTCATTGGGTCCCTCCGTGGGATTGCTGCTCATCTTCCTTGACAATCTTCGGGCCAAACCGCAAGTAGTGAATGAAAACACCCAGAACACCTCCGATGATCGCGAGGTTCCCAATCCACTTGAGAGGCTTCTTCCAAAGCTGCACGGTCCACGGAATGTGAGGATCCTTTGGCAGTCCACCATATAGCTCCGGATTCTTGGCATCGTGGAGGACGTAAATCACGTGTGTTCCGCCCACCCCCGGCGGATCGTACACTCCGGCATCGGGAAACCCCGATTGATCGCGGAGTTGCGCTGCCCGTGTCTCGGCCAGTTCTTTCATTTCTGCTTTTGTTCCAAAATGCAGACAGCCCGTCGGGCACGCTTTGATGCAGGCTGGCTCGAGCGCTCGCGCCACGCGGTCGTTGCAGAGCGTGCACTTGAAAACTTTGCGGGCCGCAGGACTGAATTTCGGAATATTGAACGGACACCCCGTTATGCAGTAGCCGCACCCGATGCAATGCTCCTGCTGAAAATCCACGATCCCGTTGGCATACTGCACGATGGCTCCATCGGCAGGACACGCCGCCAAGCAGCCTGGATCCTCGCAGTGCATACATTGGTCTTTGCGCATCAGCAGCATCAGGCGGCCGTCTTCGCGCTCGTACTCAGTAAACTTGATCAGGTTCCAATAGTTCCAGGCCGTTTCCGGCATGGTCTGGTAGGTGTTGTCAAACGTAGTTTCGCTAAACGTGTACCCGTTCCATTCCAGGCACGCCACTTCGCAAGCTTTGCAGCCGATGCAGGTCGTGGTATCGACCAATTTACAGACCCGGAACTCGCGATTGAGCCCAGCGCCTGGAACACTCCCGGCGTGCCCTGAGATTCTGACGATTTCCGTCGAGGCCTGGCTCATGGTCTGCTCCTACGCCTTCTCGAGTTTCACCAGAAAGCCTTTCGATTCAGGGGTGTGGGCATTCGGATCGACCACCGTCGGCGTCAACAGATTCGCCGGGGTGAGTGCATCTCTCCCTTCATCCTCAGCAATCCCGCGGAAACCCTGATGAATGGGCAGGCCAATCTGATAGACCTTTTTCCCGTCGATCATCATGGGCTTTAGTCGGCGCGTCACAAACGCCTTGGCAATATAAGTTCCGCGCGCGCTGATCACCTTAACCTTGTCCGCTCCGCGAATCCCCTTTTCATCCGCCAGTTCCACTGGAATCTCGACGAATGGCTCAGGAATCAACTGGACATTCATTGGATTGTTTTTCGTCCAGTAGTGGTAATGCTCTGTCAGCCGGTAGGTGGTGCACACAATGTTGAATTCCTCTGGCTGGCCAAATTTGTCATAGCGAGTCTTGAATTTCCTGACCAGCGGATTATTCGATTGGTCCGGATGTAGAGGGTTCTTGATCGGGCTTTCGACGGGTTCGTAATGCTCTGGGAATGGTCCGTCTGCCAGCACTCCAATCGGAGCGAACAGTCGCCCCACACCTTCTGCATTCATGATGAACGGCCCCAAGTGATCTTTGGGATGGGAGTCAAGCTTGAAATCCGGTACGTCACTGCCGGCCCACGTTTGGAGCGTCTCATTCCACCATACCTGCTTCCGCTCGGCATCCCACGGCTTCCCTTCCAGATCGCACGAGGCGCGGTTATAGAGGATGCGCCGATTGGCCGGCCACGACCACGACCAGTTGGGATAAAAGCCCAGGCCAGACGGGTCCTCTGTGCCGCGCCGCTGAATCTGCGCTCCTGCCTCGGTCCAGATGCCAGAGTAGATCCAGTTCCCGCACATGGTTGTGCCGTCGTCCTTAAGCCAGGCGAACCCGGGTAGCTGCTGGCCGGCCTTGATCACTTGTCCGGTCTTCTCGTCCTTTAGTTCCGCCAGTGCTTTTCCGTTAATCTCCATGGCCACCTGAGAAAGCGATGGGTGAGCTGCGTCGGCATACGCCCAGCTCAGATTCAAGATCGGATCGGGGAACTTCCCTCCCTCTTTCCTGTAGAGGTCCCGGACGCGCAGGAAAATCTGCGCCAGGATGTCTTGGTCGAGCCGAGCTTGGCCCGGCGGTGGAACCGCGGCATATTTCCAGGTGACCCAGCGCGCGGAGTTCGTCATGCTGCCGTCTTTTTCGGCAAAACCCGCGCAGGGTAGTCGGTACACTGTTGTATTGATCGTTTTTTGTTCGTCGGCCGTAATTCCCGGCGCCCTCCAGAACTCGCTCGTTTCATCCGGGTAGATTTCGCCAACAACCAGCCAGTCAGCCTTCTTGAGCGCCTCGATGTTCTTGGTCGTATCCGGGCCGATCATCACCCCGTTCATTCCGAAGGCCATCATGCCTTTGACTTTGCCGTTGTACATGTCCTCCCAAATGTGGGTCCACGAGTAGTCGCGGTCCACCTTAGGCAAATAGTCAAACGCAAACCCATTTTGCTTCGTTGCTGCGTCACCGTAGAGCGCTTTCAGCAACGAGACGAAGAATTTCGGCGTATTCGAGTAGTAGTTCATCGAATCCCAGTGTGAGGGCTTCGACGCCGTCGGAGTTATGCGCTTCAGAAACGACTCCAAGTCCGCGTCGGCGGGAACAGGCATCTTCAAGTACCCCGGCAGGCTATCGTACAAGCCGGCCATGTCCGTGGCACCTTGGATATTCGAATGGCCCCTCAGCGCATTTACGCCGCCGCCAGCTCTTCCCACGTTGCCCAGCAGGAGCTGTATGATCGCTGCCGCGCGAATGATTTGCGTTCCGAAGGTGTGTTGCGTCCAGCCGACGGCATAAATGATGGTTGCTGCCTTTTTCATGTCGCCGTCTTTGCGAACGGACGTGAATAAGTCGACAGCCCTGAGGAACTGCTCCTTGGGGATACCGGTGATCCGCTCAACGGTTTCCGGCGTGTAGCGTGCATACTGCTGTTTTAGCAATTGAAAGACACAACGCGGATGTTCCAGTGTCAGGTCGTAAGCTACATTGGGCGGCAACGTGGGCGGTGGCGCGGGCGTTGTTGGATGCGGTGTGACTCCACCGGGGTCCGCTTTGCCGCTAACCTCCCCGCCCTCTTGATAGTTCCAGGTGGATTTATCGTAGGTCCCAGCGGCGGAATCAAATCCGGAATACAGGCCGTCGTCGGGCAACTTGAAGCCTTCTTTGACGATAAAGGCGGCGTTCGTGTAGTTGATCAGATAGTCTTTGGCAACCCGGCTGTTTTCGATCGCATAGCGGATGAGCCCTCCCAGGAAGGCGATATCGCTGCCCGCGCGGATTTGCAGGAACATGTCCGCCGTAGCCGATGTGCGCGTAAACCGTGGATCGACGGAAATCAGCTTGGCGTTGCGGTTTCGCTTCGCTTCCATCGCCCACTTGAACCCACAGGGATGGTTCTCGGCGGGATTGCCACCCATGATCAACATCATGTCGGTGTTCTTGATGTCGATCCAACCGTTCGTCATGGCCCCGCGTCCAAATGTTGGTCCCAAACCTGAGACCGTGGGGCCGTGTCAAACGCGGGCTTGGTTTTCCAGATACACCAAGCCCAAACTCCTCATCGCCTTTACGACTAGGTAATTGAACTCATTGGTGTCGGTGCAGCCACCGATGAAGGCAAAGCCTTCACATCGGTTCACGGTATGGCCATCGGCGTCCTTCTCAACAAACGTCGCGTCGCGCGTCTTCTTGGTCCACTGAGCAATCTCACTCAGTGCGTCATTCCAGGAAATGTCTTGCCAGTCTGTCGCGCCGGGCCGCCGTACCTGCGGTTTGGTGAGACGCCGCGGGTTGAGCATGTCCTGCTCGAGGGAGGATCCCTTCGGGCACAGAGTCCCGCGATTGGTGGGGTGGTCGGGATCACCTTCCACATGGACCACCTGCGGCGTGACGTTCTTCGCCCGATCGCCGAGCGTGTAGATGAGCACGCCGCAACCGACAGCGCAGTACGGACAAGTAGACCGCGTTTCGGTAGCACGCGCGATCTTCAACTCTTTGAGCTGGGCGTAGGCCGGCTTCAGGTCGAAACCAAAGACGGTGACGGCGACGCCACCGACAGCCGCAATCTTGAAAAAATCTCTGCGACTCCTCTCCATTTCTTGGACCTCCCCTATACCCAAGTCGGGGCAAACCCCCGGGCGCCAGGGCTTTCACACACGCTGCCAGGCTTGCTAAACGGTGACGCGTCTTCGCTCGGAAGGGGCCCGGAATTCACTCGCACAAGCAGAACTCCCACACGGACCACCTCTCAAAGGATCGGGCGGCGCCAATTATGTTAACGATCGGCGGAATGTGTCAACGCATTTGTCTTAGGCACGACGACTGCTCAGATGCTCGAAAAGCGAGCCATTCCGGCGCTGTTGGCTGTCGGGGATGCTCGCTCCGGCCTGCGCATCCGGTTACTGGCCCGCTGCTTTCTCCAGGTGACCGCCGAACCCATAGCGCATCGCCGAGAGCACTCGGTCCTGAAATTCCGCCTCTCCACGGGAGGCAAAACGCTGATAAAGAGATGCAGAAAGGACCGGCGCTGGCACCGCTTCATCTATAGCAGCCTTGATCGTCCAGCGGCCCTCGCCCGAGTCGGACACATGGCCTTCAAATTGTGCAAGCGACGGGTCCTTGACAAGTGCTGCTGCGGTCAAGTCCAAGAGCCATGAAGCGATGACGCTGCCCCGCCGCCACACCTCAGCGATATCGCGCAAGTCGAGATCGTATTGGTAATGCTCAGGCTCACGCAGAGGTGTGGTTTCCGCGTCAACGTCATGTCGGGATTTGCCTACGTTCGCGCTGCGCAGAATGCCTAGCCCCTCGGCGTACGCGGCCATGACGCCGTATTCGATCCCGTTGTGAACCATTTTCACGAAATGCCCTGCGCCATTCGGGCCGCAGTGCAGATAGCCTTGCTCGGCGGTCCCGCCAATCGATTCGCGGCCGGGTGTGCGTGGCACATCGCCACGGCCCGGCGCAAGTGCGGAGAAGATTGGGTCGAGGTGCTTGACCACTTCTTTTTCACCGCCGATCATCAGGCAATAGCCACGTTCCAGACCCCAAACACCTCCGCTTGTTCCGACGTCGACATAGTGAATCTGTCGTGGTGTGAGTTGCTTGGCGCGGCGAATGTCGTCGATGTAGTAGGAATTGCCTCCGTCGATCAGGATGTCGCCGGCTTCGAGAAGGGGCAGAAGTTCGGCGATACTTTGATCCACGACAGCTGCCGGGACCATGAGCCAGATCGCGCGGGGCTTGCTGAGCTGCTTCACGAGACTCCCGAGTGAATCCGAGCCGGCCGCTTTCTCCTGCACCAAGTCCTGCACTGCCTTCGGCGATCGATCAAAGACGACTGACTGGTGCCCTTTTTTCAACAGGCGGCGCACCATGTTCGCTCCCATCCTTCCCAGACCAACCATTCCAAGCTGCATAGGTCACTCCTTGGCGAGATTATGTTCTGAATCTGATTGTTTTCCTTACATCCTGCACTTTATTTCGATCGACTTCATGAAACCGTTTTCATCCGCCGGTAACGCCGGATCAAGCTGTTGGTGGAACTGTCGTGTCCGAGCGCGGGCTCTGAGGCACTTTCCAGTTCCGGAACAATGCGCTGTGCCAGCACCTTGCCAAGCTCCACGCCCCATTGGTCAAACGAATTGATCTGCCAGATCGTGCCCTGTGTAAACACACAGTGTTCATACAGTGCCACGAGTTGGCCGAGAGTCTCCGGCGTGAGCCGATCGGCGAGAATGGTGTTCGATGGACGGTTGCCCTCGAACACACGATGAGGTACCAACCAGTCCAGCGTTCCTTCCGCTCTCACTTGCTCGGGGGATTTTCCGAACGCCAGCGCTTCGGTCTGGGCAAAAACGTTTGCCAAAAGCAAATCATGGTGGCGGCCGAGCGGATTGAGAGGCCGTGCAAAAGCGATGAAGTCACAGGGAATGAGCCTGGTTCCTTGATGGATCAGCTGATAGAAAGAGTGCTGGCCATTGGTGCCCGGCTCGCCCCAATAAATCTGGCCAGTCGGATAGGTGACCGCCGTCCCTTCGAAGGTGACGTGTTTCCCATTGCTCTCCATCGTCAGCTGCTGCAGGTAAGCGGGAAATCGCTTCAAATACTGCTCATAAGGCAGCACCGCCACTGTCTGGGCGCCGAAGAAATCGTTGTACCACACACCCAAGACGCCCATGAGAACCGGTAGATTCCGGTCAAACGGCGCCGTGCGGAAGTGTTCGTCCATTTGGTGGAAGCCGTTTAACATCGCCTGGAACCTTTCCGGGCCGATCGCAATCATCGTCGAAAGACCGATGGCTGAATCCATCGAGTAGCGCCCGCCAACCCAGTCCCAGAAACCGAACATGTTGGCCGTGTCGATGCCGAACTTCTCTACCTCCGCCGCGTTCGTCGACACGGCGACGAAATGCTTGGCCACTGATCTCTGCTCACCCCCGAGCCCTGCGAGCGACCAGGCACGAGCCGAGTGAGCATTGGTCATCGTTTCTAGGGTCGTGAAGGTCTTCGAAGAAATGATAAAGAGCGTCTCGGATGGATCAAGATCGCGTGTGGCCTCCGCAAAATCAGTGCTGTCCACGTTGGAAACAAAGCGGAAGGTCATGGTGCGATCGCTGTAATGCTTTAGCGCCTCGTAAGCCATCACGGGCCCGAGGTCGGAGCCGCCGATGCCGATGTTAATGACATTGCGAATGCGTTTGCCCGTATGTCCTTTCCAATCACCCTTGCGGACCCGATTTGAGAATCCCGCCATTTGATCGAGGACGGCGTGGACTTGGGGCACTACATTCTCCCCGTGCACCACAATGGAAGCCCCTTGCGGGGCTCGCAGGGCCACGTGCAGGACCGAGCGCCTCTCGGTGAAATTAATGGCATCACCTCGAAACATCGCATCGATCTGCGATCGGAGGCCCGATTCCTCAGCCAGCTGCACTAGGAGCTTGAGGGTTTCCTGCGTAATGCGATTCTTCGAGTAGTCCAAAAACAGCCCTGCAGCCTCGGCCGTCATCCGCTCACCGCGCTGGGGGTCCCCCTCAAAGAGTTCTCGTAGATGCACATCGTGAATCTTCTGGTAGTGGTTTTGCAGTGCCTGCCACGCTTTACGCTCGGTCAGTGGTTCGCGGGCGGGCGATGGGGCATTGGATGTCGCGCGTGTTGCCATGTTCCTGCTCCTTTCTTCCTACTGGGCTGCCGCCTGGCTGAGCGCAGCGCTCTTGGAAGTGATGACTGCCATCAGCTCGTTCCACGAGGCCACGAATGATTTCGCACCTTCTTCCTGAAGCTGGAGAGCGAGCCGATCGATATCGATGCCAGCTTTCTGGAACTGCGCCAAAACCTCCTCGCAGTCGCCACCGTTCGCAGGTAGGATCGAGCCGATTTCACCGTGATCGGCCAGGGCCTGCAACGTTGCTTCCGGCATGGTGTTAACAGTGAGTGGCGCGGCAAGCGCCTTGACATAGAGGACGTCTGAGGCCTTGGGATCCTTGGTTCCCGTGCTGGCCCAAAGTAACCTCTGCGGACGCCCGCCGGCGTTCAAAATACGCTGCCAGCGTGGAGAATCCAGAAGTGTCCGGTAGGCCCGATAGGTACGCTTGGCGACGGCAATACCGAGTTGATCGCGCAGCAGATCAGGTACCTTGCCCATTACAGCCACGTCCCACCGGCTGACAAAGAGCGAAGCGACCGAGGCGATACCGGGCTTGAGTCCCGCATCGAGGCGCCGTTCGATGCCGCGCAAGAATGCTTCGGCGGCCGCCAAATACTGCTCGCGGGAGAATAGGAGGGTGACGTTCACAGGGATTCCGGCGTAGATCGCCTCTTCAATCGCCGGCAAGCCTTCCTCGGTTCCGGGGATCTTGATAAATACGTTCGGCCGGCCAGCACGCGCGTGCAAATCCTTGGCTGCCGCCAAGGTGCTGGATGTGTCGCGAGCCAGCAAGGGTGAAATTTCGATCGATACCCACCCGTCTACGCCATAGGTCTGATCGTGAATGGGTCGGAATAGAGCAGCCGCTCGAGAAATGTCCTCAAGCGCCAGCTCGAAAAACAGCGTCTCGCTCGATTTAGCCGCGCTCAGTTTCGCACGGATGGCCGCGTCATAGGCGCCGCCGCTCTTAATCGCGTGGTCAAAGATCGTTGGATTGGAGGTAAGGCCGGTTACAGAGAGTCCCTCGATATAGCGTTCAAGCGTGCCGCTATCGAGGAGTGTACGCGTGATGTTGTCAAGCCAGATGCTCTGGCCCAAATTGTGCAGCAGTTCTGTCGCTTTCATCCTCTGACCTCTCTCGGGTTGCCGGCCGCGACCTCTAAGATCTTTCTAGGAGGCATCGAACTTTTCGACCTCTTCGCGGTTTTCGTCAGATCGCGCATCCACTCAAAGGCCGCGTCGGACAGCATATCGTTTGTCGAGCGCCATCGCCAATTGCCGTCGGCACGACCGGGGACGTTCATGCGAGCTTCCCTGCCCAAGTTCAGTATGTCCTGCAAGGGAACGATTGCCAGGGCCGCCTTAGAAGACCAAGCCAATTCTATCAACGCCCGTGCCGCATCGCTGCTCTGAGCTCCCTGCCTTCCCAGCTGTTTCCAAACTCTGTTTTGTTGCTCGGCCGTCAAATCCTCAAACCAGCCGCGCACCGTGGGATTGTCGTGCGTACCCGTGTACACGACGGTGTTGGTGACATAGTTCTCGGGCAGATGCGGGTTATCCGCGTGATCGTCAAAAGCGAACTGGAGCACCCGCATTCCGGGAAGACCAAATTGATCTCT
>Ga0187769_10001430_pt1 | contig 13661 bp, 9 predicted proteins | sample 0116_SJ02_MP02_1_FD_133140 | JGI IMG/M metagenome (GOLD analysis project Ga0187769, IMG submission 133140) | Tropical peat soil microbial communities from peatlands in Department of Meta, Colombia - 0116_SJ02_MP02_10_MG | ecosystem: Environmental > Terrestrial > Soil > Wetlands > Peat | place... | reverse complement strand
GGCGTTGAGGCGATCTCCAACGGCGTGCCCGCATTCCGCGCGCCGCGTGTGCGGACGGCCTCCCGCACGGAGGTGTCACTGGGGGTGCTGCTCGCCGTGATGCTCATCGGCGTCGCGGTGCTGATCAGGGCCCACCACGTGCTGCCGCGCAGCAACGTCACGATCCTCGCGCAGGTCAGTGCCGGCGCGTTCGGTACGGGCTGGGCGTTCTACGTGTCCAATCTCGCGGTTGCGCTGGTGCTGGCGCTCGCCGCCAACACCAGCTTCGGCGGCCTGCCGGTGCTCATGAGCCTGCTCGCACGCGACCACCGCCTGCCGCACCTCTTCTACCTGCACGCCGAGAAACCCGTTTACAGGCATGGAATCGTCGCGCTCGCGCTGCTGGCCGGACTGCTGCTGGTCGCTGTCGACGGGCGCACCGACCGGCTGATCCCGCTGTTCACCATCGGCGTGTTCGTGGGCTTCACCATCAGCCAGAGTGGCCTCGTGCGCCACTGGCGCCGCGAGCGCCCGCGTGGCTGGCGTGTGCGCGCAGTCCTCAACGGCACGGGTGCGGTCATGACCACCGTGGCGGTGATCGTGTTCCTCGCCACCAAGTTCCTCGCCGGCGCCTGGGTGGTCACGCTGGCGATCCCCCTGTTGATAGCTCTGTTCGCACGCACCGAGAGCTACTACGAGGAGATCGGACGCGAGCTCAAGCTTGGCAGGACGCCGCCGACGCCGTGTAGGTGCGAAAGCGTCGTGGTCATCCCCACGACCACCGTCAGCCTGCTGACCGAGCGCGCGATCAGCGCCGCGCTGTCGCTCGGCGAAAACGTGATCGCGGTGGCGGTCGCCCGCGACGAGGAGGAATGCGAGCGCATCAAGCGCGACTGGGAGAGCTGGCGCTCGGGCGTGTCGATCGAAGTCCTGATCGATCCGCGCCGCTCGCTCGTGCGCAGCGTGCTCCGCTACATCGAGTCGATCGAAGCGCCGGACCTGACCATCACCGTGCTGATCCCGCAGATCATCCCGCGCAAGCGCCGCCACGAGATCCTCCACAACCAGCGCGGGCGCCTGCTCGAGTCGGTGCTCAAGCAGCACACCGAAGTCGTCGTCGCGAGCCTGCCGTTTCACATTCACGACTGATCGGCACGATCCCCGCCCGCTGGCTCACCGGCGCCTCGAAAGCAGCACTGGACGGAAGGCCGATGCCTGATGTGCTCGTCGCTATGCTCGTCCGTCGGTGAGGGAAGCTTGACTGCACTGTCCGTTTCCGTATCGCAGGCGCCCAGCCCGCGGACTCCCGTGCTAGGACGCCCGCGGACCCGTGCAGCTTGGAGGTTCGTGCCGATCGCTCTCCTCGTCCTGGCCGGATCTGTGGCCGTCGGCCTGATGGCCACGCTCCCCGCAGGCTCGCACGGCGCTCGCCTGCGGACCGCCCCGCGCGCCCTCCCGGCGCGTTTCTCCCAAGGCGGTCTTCTCAGGCTGCCCGCAGCCGCCCGTGGCCCAGTGTCCGCGGCGCTTGGCGCCGGCGCTTCCGCGTACCGCGTCACGGCCGCCGCCACGACAGGCACCTTCACCGCGCGCAACGCCGACCAGGGCCTCAGCGCCCGCTTCGACAGCGCCGGCGTGTCCGTCGCCGCGGGCGCCACCCACCTCGCCATCAGCCTGCGCGCCGTCGGCTACGCGGGCGTCATGCGCGTGCTACCCGCGGTGGCGCCGCAAGCCACTCAGAACCGCGTGCTCTTCACGCGCGACGGCATCCAGGAGTGGTATGTCAACGGACCACTGGGCCTCGAGCAGAGCTTCACCGTCGAGGAGTCCCCCGCGAGCGTCCCCGCTCACCGGAGCGAGCCCCTGACCCTCGCCATCGCATTCTCCGGCAACGCCCGGCCTTCGCTGAACCGAGGTCTCGAGGGCATCACACTTCAGCGCACCGGCGCACCCACGCTCGGTTACAGCGGCCTCGCCGCCACCGACGCCCGCGGGCGCCCACTGCACAGCTGGCTGGAACTTCGCGGCAAGCAACTGCTCCTGCGTGTGAACAGCGCCGGCGCGCGTTACCCGCTGCACATCGATCCCTTCATCCACCAGGGCGAAAAGCTCACCGTCAGCGGACTCACGGGCCCCTACGGCTACGTGGGCATGAGCGTGGCCCTGTCCGCCGACGGCGACACCGCGCTGATCGGCGCCCCGGCGGACAACGAATACGTGGGCTCCGCGTGGGTGTTCACGCGCTCGGGCTCCACCTGGACCCAGCAGGCGAAGCTCACCGGCGCCGACACCGTCGGCGAGGCGTGGTTCGGTGAAAGCGTCGCCCTCTCCGCCGACGGCAACACCGCCATCGTCGGCGGCCCCTCCGACAACGGGCAGGCGGGAGCCGCGTGGGTGTTCACGCGCTCGGGCTCCAGCTGGACCCAGCAGGGCGAACCGCTGAGCGGCGGCGGTGAGGTGGGGGGAGCGTTCTTCGGTCACAACGTCGCGCTGTCGGCCGACGGCAACACCGCGCTCGTCGGCGGCTACAACGACAACGAACACCGCGGCGCCGCGTGGGTGTTCACGCGCTCAGGCACCACCTGGACGCAGCAGGGGACCAAGCTCACCGGCAGCGGCGAACTGGGCTTCTTCGGCTGGGGCGTGGCGCTGTCCGCCGAAGGCAACACCGCGCTGATCGGCGAATGGGGCGTGGGTGGCGGCATCGGCGCCGCGTGGGTGTTCACGCGCTCGGGCTCCAGCTGGTCCAGGCAGGGCGAAGCGCTGACCGCGCGCGGCGAAGGCGGCTACCCATGGTTCGGCTACAGCCTCGCCCTGTCCGGCGACGGCAACACCGCGGTGATCGGCGCACCCCACGCCGACGGCTACGCCGGCGCCGCCTGGGTGTACACGCGCGCGGGCTCGGACTGGTCCCAGCAGGGCGCGCCGCTGACCGGCGGTGAAGAGGTCGGCGAAGGCGAACTCGGCTACAGCACGGCGCTGTCCGCCAGCGGTGACACCGCGCTGCTGGGCGGACGCGTCGACGAAGGCTTCCACGGTGGCGCGTGGGCGTTCCAGCGCTCCGGCTCGGTTTGGGCTCAGTACGGCGGCAAGCTCACCGGCAGCGGCGAAGGTGCCAACCGCGAAGAGTTCGGCTGGAGCGTCGCGCTGTCGGCTGACGCGGAAACCGCGCTCGTGGGCTCGCCCTGCGACAAAGCCTGCATCGGCTCGGCCTCGGTGTTCGTCAACCCGCCCGCAGCGCCCGAATTCGGCAAATGTCAGAAGGTGGCGCAGGGTGCCGGCGTCTACGGCAGCTCGGCGTGCACGAGCACCGGCGGCAAGCGCGACTACGAATGGACGCCGGGAGTGAGCAGCGGCTTTACCACCAGGCTCGCCTCCGGCTCACTCACGCTGGAAACCGTCGGCGCCGCCAAGATCACATGTAGCGGCGAGAGCGGCACGGGCAGATACGCAGGCACCAAACGGCTCGACGATGTGCTGCTCACGCTCACCGGCTGCGAACACTCAGGTGAACACTGCACGAGCGCCGGCGCACCCACCGGCGAGATCGTCTCGAGCGCGCTCGAAGGCGTGCTCGGCATCGAACAGACCGGCGCCGAAGCCAAGCAGGACAAGATCGCACTGGATCTCGCGCCCGTCGAAGGGGCCGGCGCCGTGTTCGCCTTCAGCTGCGGCACCGACACCGTCTCGATACGTGGGTCGGTGATCGCGCCGGTCAAGTCCAACAAGGTCTCGCTGTCCGCGCCACTGAAGTTCAGCGCGAGGAAGGGCAAGCAGAAGCCCCAGTCGTTCGCCGGCGAGCCGAACGACGTACTCGAAGCCTCCTTCGACGGTGGTGCCTATGAACAGGCCGGGCTCACGCTGTCGGCCATGCAGATCAACGAAGAAGACGTCGAGATCAACTCCGTGGCCTGAGCTATCGCTGGCGCGAGCACGACATCCTCCTCAGCGTGCCACGCCGCGACCCGTGAAGTTGACGACCACATAGCCGCCGCCGGCGTTGCTGTTGAACCTGTACTGGCCTGAAGCGGGCCCGACGGCGGTGGGGTGGAAGGTGACTTTGAGCACCAGGCGCGTGCGCGGTTCGATGGCGAGCCCTGCCGGCAGCGGCACCGGCGCGTAGAAGGCGCCGAGTGGGGCGATCGCGCGGCTGATTGTGAGCGGCACGTTGCCGGCGTCGCCGACGGTGAACGTCAGCGTCTTCGAGCTACCCACCGCCACTGAGCCCGCGTCGATCGTGTGCGCGCTCACCGCCAGCCGCGCGAAGCCCGCGACGGCCTTACCGGTGACCGGGATCTCGCTCACGCGACCGTCGAGCGCGATCCGCAGCTGCGAGCGGTAGCTGCCGGCGTACCGCGGGTCGAACAGTACAGACACCGTCACCGCGTGCCTGGGCGCGAGCACGCTGCCGACCGGCGGCAGCCCGCTCACCTGGTAGGGCCCACGTGGCAGCTGATAGCCGCTCAACGTCTCCGGGCGATCCCACGAGTTGCTGAAGGTGACGCTCACGGTCTTGCCGCCGGCGTGCGTGTCGATGGTGCGGAAGGCAAGCGCGGGCGCCGAGAGCACGAGCCCGGGGGCGGTGCCGTAGCCCGAGACGCTCACCGCCAGCGGGCCGGCGCTCGTGTGCACCAACAACGTGCCCACCACCGCTCCGGCGTGCTTGGGTGTGAACTTCACATGCAGGCGCAGGGTGGCGCCGGCAGCGATGGCCGAGCCTACGGGCGGCTGCTCCACGGTGATCACGCCGTCGGCCAGCGAGGTGTCGCCCGATGGCGGGATCGTGGTCGGCCCCGCCGTGCTCGGGTGATGGGAGATCTTGGCGGCGCTCGCGTGCTCGGCCGCCGGCGCTTCGGCTTGCGATTCCTGCGCGTCGCTCTGTTCACCGGAGCTCGTCACCGGGCCGGTGACCGTCACGTTGCGGTTGGCGGTCACCGAGACTGTGGAGGTCTGGCTGGTGCCGACCGGCACCGAGCCCAGTTCCACCGGTGCCGCCTGCACTGCCGCGGCGCCGGTGGCGGCGAACGCGATCAGCTTGCCCTGTCGCGTACCCACATACACGCGGCCTTCCGCCGCTGTCGGCACCGCGAACTTGGAGGCCGTCCCGATCGAATGTGCCCACAACAGCGGCAGCGTTTCGCCCGTCGGGCTGGCCGCGTAGGCACGCAGCTGTGCATGTCCGCCGGTCGGTCCGTTGGCGAACTCAACCCACACGACCGCGCTGGCGGCGGCGGTGCCGTCGCTGGTCACCAGCGGCGAGCCGGAGGTGTAGCCGAACGATTCCGTGCTCGTGGCCACCGGCGTCAGCGCCGGCGCGCCTTCGCCGTTCAGCCCGTAGCTGAGCGCCTGCAAAAAGCCGCCGCCGGCGCTCTGAAGCACATACACCCAGCCGCCCTGGCCGCCGTAGGCCGCCGGATGGCCCCACACGCCGTCAAACGGCCCCAGCGTCTGCAGCACCGCGTCTGATTCGCCTGGTCCCTGTCGGTAGCCGCCCATGTCATCGGCGTTGATCAGGAAGATGCGCCCGTCCTTACCCACCTGCACGACCAGGTGAGGGATCGCTTTGGTGCCGAAGTATTCCGTCGGCAGCGCGATCGGGCCGCCGGAGCCGAGGTCTTCGTCGTTCTGGTCGAGCGTAGGCGCGTTGCTGGGTGCGAAGAACTGCGTGGGGGTGAGTTCACCGCCCGCGCCAACCGTCAACGCGATGACCGACTCCGACAGCGTCGCCGGTGGGTGATCGGCAGGCGCAGGCGTGGGGGAGACCCCGTTGCCGCTCGTCAGGATGATGCGTCCCGGGATGTCCGAGACGAGGCCGGCGCCACTCTGCCAGATGCCGGCCTGCGAGCTTTCATCGGTGCCCACGCCGGACTCATCGCTCCACATGGTCGTGATCGCGCCGCTGGTCGCGTTCACGCCCACCACGATCCCGCGGTAGGGCGTGATGTCGCAATCGGAGGCGAAGGCGATGTACACCACGCCGTTCAGCAACAGCAGGCCCGGCCGCTGCGCCTCGAAGCTTTCGTTGAAGGGAACGCCCGGCGTGTTACTCGGGGTTCCGCTGATCTGCCTGGGGAATCCTGGTCGCTCTTCGCCGGTGGTCGCCGAGATCGCCTGCAGATACCAGTGAGCGCCGGCCAGGCCCTTTCCGGTCTGAAGGCGGGTAGTCAGGTAGACAGTCCCGCTCGACGGTTCGATCACGGGTGTGGAGGTCGAGCCGAGATACGGCTTGAGATCCGAGCAGCCGATCGTCGACGCCTTGAACGGCGTGCCGAAGGAACGTTCCCACTCGACCGCGCCGGTGCTCGCATTGACGCCATACGCACGCGCCTCCTCGGTGGTCACGATCACGGTGCCGTTCAGCACCAGCGGCTGCGCGTAGATCGCGCCTTTGAGCGAGGTCGAGAACAGCTCGCCGAAGCTGCCTGACTGGAGCGCCGCGGGAGCGAGCGCCGGCTCGTCGGCGTCCCAATCGTCGCGCAGGTTGCCGTACGCGGCGCTCGTCACCGAAGTCGTGCCGCCCGCCTGCGCTGAGGTCGGCCCGGCCAGCGCCAGTGCCGCGAGCACCAACCCCGCCAGCGCACAGGCACCCGCCGCCGTAAGCAGTCTGTGCAGCCTCGCGTCTCCCCTCACTGACACCAGCAGCCTCCCGTGTTTGTCCCAGGCAACGCCGGAGCATACGGCACCGGGCAGGCGCCGCGTCTGGATGACGGCGTGCGTACCGTCAGCTTCCGGTAGGTGGCGCGCATCGGCGCGAGCTACCCAACGCACGGCGGCGGATTACCGAGCGGTGATTCCGCAAAGCTGCAGTCATCGGTTGAACACGAACGCTGTGCCGCACACGTGGGGCGCCGGCGCTCACGCCGCCATACCCTGCCGTTCGCTGCGCAGGCACTGAAATATGAACTGGTCAAGGCGCCGCTCATCGGCGCGGGTGATGCGCTTGAAGGCGATCGCGCAGCGACCCTGTGCGTCGGTCCTGACCACCGTGCCCGTGCCCTTGATGGGAGCTTCGCTCGGCGCGAGTGACAGCTCGAACTCGAACGGCTCGCCTTTCTGCAGGTCGGTCAACCCGGCCACCAGGAAGCCCCCGGCGCTGATGTCGATGGTGAACGTCTGCGCCGGTTTGCGCTCGGAGCCCACGAAGGCGACCACGGGACGTTCAGCGCGTACGCGCACGTTCTGACGGCGCCCCGGGGTCGAGGCGTCGGCGTCGGCCGCGTGCACGATCGATTCCAGGTGCTCGCGCGTGCGCGCGCGCACACCGGCCAACTCGAGCAGCATCAGCTCGCGCCACACAAACACGGCGCCCGCCCAGGCCACCAGATAGCAAACGACCCCCGCCACCAGCGCGCGCAGGCCCGCGCTGGCGAGCGTGTTCGTCGGCAGCGACAGATACCCGGCCACGAGAAAGCCGAGCAGCCCCGCCCATCCCTTGGCCCGCGCCACGTGCCGTGCCGCGCGCGGGTGCGCCGCCACACTCGGCCCACTCGCCGCGGCGGCGTTGGCGTCGGCTCCCGTGTCCTGCTCCTTGGACTTCTCCTTGGCCTTGCGTCCCTTTGTCTCGGTCGTTGACGCCATCAGCGCAAATGTTCGCGTTCCATCAGGACATTCCCGCAGAACTACCCAGCGATCGCTGCGAGCGGCGGCTTACGGCGGACGGCTCTACGCGGCCTGCGCCAGCGGCGGCGTGCTCGCGTGCGCCCCGAGATGCCGGCGCAGGAAGCGCAGCTGGTCGGCGACAGCGTGCTCGAAGGCGTCGCCCACACACACGTCGAGATGGCCGATCGGGTAGGTGTGCACCTCCGCCCGGCCGGTCGCGCGGAAGGCCGCGTCCTGCGCCGCCCTGGCCGGCACGACCGTGTCGCGGTCAGCGATCTGCACGAGGATGGGGCAGGGAAGGCGCTCGATCTGGCGGCCTGGCCTGTAGGCGGCCAGGTTCAGTGCGATGCGGGCGGCAACCTCATTGCGCCAGGTAGGCCCGACGATCGCGCGGAAGCCCGCCTCGGCGTCCGGTGTGGTGATCGCCGCAAGCATACCTGGCGCCCCCACCACGGGCACCATCACCGGAGCGCGCCGACGCAGCGCCGCCAGCAGGTCGCGCACGCCGAGCGCAGTCAGGCGCGCGAGCTGCCCGACGCCGGCATAGCGCAACAGCATCAGCATCGTCGCCACTCCGTCCATCGCCGGCAGCTGCGAGACGACCGCCGCCACGCGCCCGTCGGTGACGGCCGCGGGGATCACGTGGCCGCCGGCGAACGAGTAGCCCCACAGCACGATCCGCTGCGTATCCACGCCCGCGAGCGAGCGCGCGTAGGCGATCGCCGCCGCGTAGTCCTCGAGCTGACGTTTGATCGAGAGCAGCTGACGCGGCTCGCCGTCGCTCGAGCCGAAATGGCGGTAGTCGAACGCCAGCGCGTCCATGCCGGCCTGGGCGAAACGTTCGGCGAACGCCACCAGCCCCGAGTCGACGGTCAGGCTGAAGCCGTTGGCCAGCACCACGCAGGGGCGCTTCCCGTCTACCGCCAGCTCCCCGCCGACGCCCTGCAGGTGCACGCCGCGGCAGCTCACCCCGGCACTGGAGAACTCGACGTCGCTCACGCGACCACACCCTGCGCATCGGGTGCCGCGGCCGCGTCGTCGGCGGCGGACTCCCCGCCTGTGTCCGGCCCGCCGCCAGCAGCGCGCAGGCTCATGGCGCGTCCAGCCAGCGCCAGCCCGGTAGGAGCGCCGCTGCGCGCCCGCGCCTGCCCGGCGGGGATGCAGCGGGTCCTCAGCTCGTGCTCGAACGCGTACCAGTCGACCTGCATCGTGTGCCGCGGCTTGTCGACGAAGTGGCCGCGGTGAAAGGCTTCGTCGCGGGGAATCTCCACTTCCATCTGCGCCTGGGCGGGTGGCGCCCAGTCGCCGCTGAGCCAGCGCGCGGCCAGCTTGGACTGCAGCTCAGCGAACGGGAAGATCGTGGGTATCGCCTGGCCGAGGCCGATGAACGCGAGGTTGTCGATGCCCGGCTTGAACATGCGCTTGTACAGCGCCAGCACGTTTTCCGGCGCGGACACCAGCGCGGGGTCCAAGAACGGGAAGCTGATGTTGTAGCCGGTGGCGTGGATGATGGCGTCGATCTGCTCGACGCTGCCGTCGGCGAAGCGCACGCGATCGCCCTGCAGCTCCTGCACGTCGCCCTTGGCCACCGCGTCACCCGCGCCCAGCCGTCCGAGCAGCTCGCTGGAGACCGTCGGGTGGGCGTCGAGGAAGCGGTGGTTGGGCGTCGGCAGCCCGAAGTCCTCCATGCGCCCGTTGATCACCCGCTGCAGCACGCGGCCGATGCTGCGCTGCAGGCCGGCGGGTATCAGCGGGTTGGGCCTGATGACCTGGTCGACGGGTTTGCCGAACAGGTACTTCGGCACCACGTACGCGCCCGAGCGCGTCGACAGGAAGACCGTCTCGGAGACGGTCTTGCGGGCGAGCTCCGAGACGATGTCCACGGCGCTGTTGCCGATACCCACCACCAGCACGCGCTTGCCGTATAGGTCGAGCGGCGTGCTCGGGTCGATGTATTCGTGCGAGTGGATCTGCGGGCCGTCGAACGTGCCCGGGAAGCTCGGGTAGCGCGGGCTCCAGTGGTGCCCGTTGCAAACCAGCAGCGCATCGCAGCACTGCTCCTCGCCGTCCGCGAGCACGATCCGCCAGCCGCCCGCCTCGCCCCGCTGCACGCGCTGCACGCGCGCGTTGAAGCGGATGCTCTCGCGTAGGGAGAACGCGTCGGCGTAGTCGCACAGGTAGCGGAAGATGTGGGTGTGGTGGGGGTAGTCCGGGTAGCGCTCGGACATGGGGAAGTCGCGGAAGGAGATCGACGGCTTGGAGATGTCGATGTGCAGTGAGCGGTAGGCGGAGGAGACGCCGTTGGGGTTCTGGAAGTACCAGTTGCCGCCCACCTCGTCGGAGGCCTCGAAGCAGGTGTGCGCCACGCCGAAGTCATCCAGCGCCTTGCACGCCGTCAGCCCGCTGACGCCGGCGCCGATGATGCAGACTGAGGGAGCGTCCGTCACGAGCACGGATCTTAGACAACACGGAACTTGACTCCAATAAACATCTCTCGCCAGTCGGGAGATGACCAGCCGCAGCACGCGCTCGCGCTCACACGTAGCCGCGGTGGCGGCGTAGGCGTCCCGCTTCCACGACCCGTTCGATGCCGAGTTCGTAGGCGGCGACTCGCATCGAAACCGCGTTTGCGCGGGCGCGCGCGGCGACCTCGCCGTACGCGCGCTGCATCCTCGCGAGCAGACGCTCGTTGACCTCGCGTTCATCCCAGCCGAAGCGCTGCAGGTTCTGTGCCCACTCGAAGTAGGAGACGATCACGCCACCGGCGTTGGCGAGCACGTCGGGGACCACCAGCACGCCGTTGCCGCCCATGATCGCGTCGGCCTCGGGCGTGGTGGGGTTGTTGGCTCCCTCGATCACCAGCCGTGCTCGCACCGCGTCGGCGTTGCCCGCGTGGATGACGCTGCCGAGCGCGGCCGGGATCAGCACGTCGCAGTCAAGCGCGAACAGCTCCGCGGCGGCGATCGGCTCCACGCCCTGGACGCCGGGGGCGTGGGGGTAGTCCACCAGCTTGCCGCCGCCGGCGAGATGCTGTTGCAGCGCGTCGGGGTCGATCCCGGCCTCGCAGTGAATCGCTCCGCTGGTGTTTGACACTGCGACCAGCCGGCATCCCAGTTGCACGATGATGCGTGCCGTCCACAGACCGACGTTGCCGAAGCCCTGCAGCACCACGCGCGTGGCTGCGGGCGCCAGTTTCAGCTCACGGGCGGCTTCGCGGTAGGCGTGGACGACGCCCCGCCCGGTCGCCGACTCCCGTCCGAGCGAGCCGCCGAGCGAGACGGGCTTGCCGGTCACCACCGCCGGCGTGTCGCCGTGCAGCTTGCCGTACTCATCCATGATCCACGCCATCACCTGCGCGTCGGTGTTCACATCCGGTGCGGGGATGTCGCGGTTTGGCCCAAGCACCTCGCCGATCCTGTCCACGAGCACGCGTGTGATCAGCTCCAGCTCGTTCTCGTCGAGCTCGTCGGCGGGGCAGGCCACGCCGCCCTTCGCACCACCGAAGGGCACGTCCACGATCGCCGTCTTCCAGGTCATCAGCGCGGCCAGCGCGCGGACCTCGTCGAAGTCGACACGTGGGTGGTAGCGGATGCCGCCCTTGTAGGGGCCGCGCGCGGAGTTGTGCTGCACGCGGTAGCCGGAGAACACATGGATCTGTCCGTCGTCCAGCTTGATCGGGATCTGCACCTGCACCTCGCGCTCGGGCACGCGCACCACGCTGCGCAGCCCGTCTGTGAGACCGAGTCGCTCGGCGGCCGTTTCGAAGTAGTGCGACACGCTCTCGAAGCTCGAACGCCCCGCCGCGTCGCGCTCTGGCGAGGTCTGCACTGCCGGCGACTGCGACGATCGCGCATGCGTGCCAGCCGGTGTGCGATGCCTCGCGCGCGCTCGGTCTGTCATCCGTGCCAATGCTATGCGACGCTCGCCCCGGGGTGGGGAGCGATCACGGGTTCAGGTGGCGGGCTGGCGCTCCGCCGCGTCGCAGCGTTCGACGCAGCCCGAGTGCCAGCCATAGAGCGCGTCGCGTACCTCGGTCTCGACGTTCTCGCCCACAGGCGCCATCGCGACACGACGCCCGCGTCGAGCAATCGTGCGGCGGTGCTCGGGTCGCAGCGGCATCCGGCAGCTGGGACAGCTGCGCACGTTGGTGTAGCAGCCGCTGCCGCACCTGGGGCAATAGACGTAGGGCATTTCGCCTCCCCTCGTTTGGGTGGACATTGAATGAGTGAATCGGCGTTCGCTTTCACAGTCAGCGTGTGCGTCAGTCGGCGGCGTGCCATTGGCTGCCGATGCTGAGCGCTTTGGGGTTTACTACGTAACCGAGCCGATTTCCGCGCGAAATCAGGCGTGAGAGGCGCGCCTCGGCGCCACCGGCTAGCGCGTCTAGCGCCGTGTTTCCGACAGCCGGTCGCTCCGTAGTTCTCCGCGAAAGGATGAGGCTGAGCACCGATGGGTCGCCGGCGCACGGGGCCTACGCTGGTGGAGTCGCATGTTGCCTTCACTGCTTGCACTGATTCCCCTGACCTGGCTGACCGTCATGGCGTGCGTCGTGGCGGTCTGCCAGCTGTCCGCCGACGACGAGCCGGGCGAGCCGGGGATCGGCGAAGGCGACGCCTTCACAGCGCCACCCGTCGATGGCGATGGATGGTCAGGAGCGGACGCCTGGGGCTGGGAGCAACGCACGCCCGATGTGTGGGAGGCGCAGATGTGCTACGCGGTGAGCGCGCAGGCGCACCGAGCCAGGCCGCACTGCGAGTCGCGGGTGCGGCGCTTGAGTACCAGCCTGCGCTTTCAGTCCCGGCACGGGCGCAACCGCGTAGGGCGCGCGCCGGCGAGACGGCGCTGCCGCCGTGCCGCCAGTGTCTGCGAGCACGCGCGGCGTGCGCAATAGAGCCGGCTCCCGGAACGGGAGCGGCTCCGATGAGCAGCGCCTGCGAGCCGTTCATGTTGGCTGCTCCGGCTGGGATTACCGTGACTGGCGCGGTGTGCTGTATCCGCCTGGAGTCCCCAGCGCGCGCTGGCTCGAGTGCTATGCGCGCCGCTTGCACACCGTCGAGGTCAACGCGACCTTCTACCGCCTGGTCAGCCGCGATACCGTCGCACGCTGGCTCGAGCAGACGCCCGCGGACTTCCTGTTCGCGGTCAAGGCCAGCCGCTTTCTCACTCACGTCAAGCGCCTGCGTGACCCTGGCGAGGGAGTGGCGCGCTTTTATGAGTCGATCGAGCTGCTGTGCGAGGCCCGGCGGCTGGGCGCGGTCCTGTGGCAGTTGCCCGAGAACTTCACCCGCGACGATCGGCGCCTGGCGGACTTCCTGGTGAGACTGCCCGTCGGTCGGCATGCGCTCGAGTTTCGTCATGCGAGCTGGTTCACAGACGCGGTGATGGCGATGCTGCGCGAGCACAACGTCGCGCTCGTGCTCGCTGATCACCCGCAGCGTCGCTTCGGATCGCAGCAGGCCACCGCCGACTGGCGCTACGTGCGTTTTCACTACGGGGCTCGGGGTCGGCGGGGCAACTACTCCACGGCTGAGCTGGAGACGTGGGCGAGGAGGCTGCATGACTGGCGCACCACACACGAGCTGTTCGTGTACTTCAACAACGACTGGGAGGCGTTCGCGCCGCGCAACGCGCTGTGGCTCGAGCAGCGCCTGGCGCGGCTGGCCCGTCAGGACGGCTGAGCCATCCGGCGGCTCTACGTGGACGCGCGGCTCGCGCGCATGCGCTCGCGCTGTGGCTGGACCGTGTACTTCGGGTCCTCCGCCGAGGCCACACCCGCGGCGAACACGCCGAAGCGCGTGTAGGCGGAGCCGGCGATGAGCGCCGCGCCGGCGAGTGCCGCCGCCGGCCGGCTGCGCGCCGCGAGCGTGGCCGCGCCGAGCGTGCCCGTCATGGTCAGCGCCCTGGCGAGCCTCATGCGCCGGCCGGCGCCGCCCTGGTGCAGGGTCTCGGCGATCATCCCCAGACGGCGCTCGAGCAGCCGCTCGCACACCAGCTCGCAGACGCCGCCGGCGATCGCGATCCGACGCGCCGGCTCGCTCTCGCGCGCCGGCGCAGCCAGCAGCCCGAAGCCGGCACCTGCGGCCGCG
>Ga0187769_10001428_pt1 | contig 13667 bp, 15 predicted proteins | sample 0116_SJ02_MP02_1_FD_133140 | JGI IMG/M metagenome (GOLD analysis project Ga0187769, IMG submission 133140) | Tropical peat soil microbial communities from peatlands in Department of Meta, Colombia - 0116_SJ02_MP02_10_MG | ecosystem: Environmental > Terrestrial > Soil > Wetlands > Peat | place... | reverse complement strand
GCCGAGATTCAGTACGTGGACGGCGCGATCGGCCAGATGGTTTCTGAACTCACCAAGCAAGGGCTTTTGGACTCGACGCTGATTATCGTGTCCGCCAAGCACGGACAATCGCCGATCGATCCGAATCGCGTACTGCGCATTCCAGCGGATGACCCATCAGATGAGCCCCCATCGCAGATTGTTTCGCCCACAGGCGTTGGGCCGGGCCTGCCCGTCGCCCAAGCCGATGAAGACGACATCTCGATGCTCTGGCTCACGGATCAGACGCAAACGGCCAGCACAGTCGCGACCTTGGCGGCAAACGAAAATCTGTTTGGGCAGGGAGAAATCTTCGCTGGTCCAGCGTTGCTGCTGCAATTTAACGATCCGCTCACCGATTCCCGGACTCCGGATATCATCGTAGCTCCGAACGTGGGCGTGATCTATACGGGAGGTAAGGCGAAAGTTGCCGAGCACGGAGGCTTTGCCTACGACGACCGTAACGTCCTGTTAATCGTTTCGAACCCAAAGTACAAGTCTTCCACTTTTAACGATCAGGTCGAAACGCGGCAGATCGCCCCGACAATCATCAAGGCACTCGGCCTCGATCCCAACCTGCTCGACGCCGTCCAAATCGAGCACACCGAGACCCTGCCTGGCCTACCCTTTACGCAAAAGTAGAACAGGCCCGGGGCTGTCGTGCGAGGCGGAGAACAATCGCTCTCCGCCTTTTCCCATTCGCCCTAGAACCGATGAGGCGCAACCATCTGGTGCCGGGAGGGGGAGTCGAACCCCCAAGGTACCGAGTACCGGCGGATTTTGAGTCCGCTGCGTCTGCCAGTTCCGCCATCCCGGCTCGTTGAATATAAGACTATTTCTTACTGTAACTTAGTATGCCTTTTGTGTTTTCGGCAGGCACCAATTTTGGTGCAGGTTGCTCGTAATTGTGCCCAATCTGTGCCCGAAATGCTTCAACTCTTTCAATGGCATCTACCATGTCGCTCTCTGCAACAATAGCATACCGATCAAAGACTGAGCGAGTCCTCCAACCGCTGCGAGATGATGCCCTGCTCATGCTTTGACGATGCAGGTCGGGCCATGACGCCCTCGCTTAAAACGTCCCCGCCACAGCAGGTCTTCGCACAACTGGTTCGAAGGTATACCCGATGAACCAGCAAAATCCGAATTTCCATCCCAGTAGATTCATTTGCTTGCGGGCGTTGCGGCGAAAGCCTTTTTGACCAGTCGTTTATTCTATTGGATTTCGCCGATGGTTTCGCATTGTGTCGGGGTGAGGAGACGGGAATTAGATCAATTTGCGAACCAGATACGGTCAGGATGATTCGGGCTATACTTTGTCTGCTTGGCGTTGAAGACCACCTCCCGAATAGGTTGAGGCATGAGGAAACTGGACCGCTTCCGATACGTAATGGGAGGGGAACTGGCCACCACTCGCCTCTTCTATACGCTGCATCGTGCAATCTACCGACTGTCGGGGGGACGGATTTTTAGCCGCATGGTGGGATGCCCGGTGGTGCTCCTCACCACAACTGGGAGGAAGAGTGGCGAGCCTCGGACCGCTCCACTTCTGGGGTTTGAGGAAGGTCAATCCATCGTTGTGATTCCGTCCAATGCCGGCAAAAGGCACTACCCCTCGTGGTATCTCAACCTTCGCGCCAATCCGCAGGCAGAAGTGCAAGTAGGGGCGCAAATACGGCGGGTAAAGGCTCGGGAGGCGAGTGTCGAAGAGCGCGAGCGCCTCTGGCAGCGCATTGTTACTTACTACGGAGGCTACCAAGCTTACCGGGAGCGCACGGAACGAAATATCCCCGTGGTCATCCTCGACCCAGTTTGAAAATCTTACAAGCCCGTCTGATTCTGGCTCGTTCGAGCGATAGGAAAGCCACAATAGCCAAGACATAGTTGACGTTGACCGCTACCTGTTCTTCACCCTAACATTTCCGGCAATGGGCACTTCCACCCAACTCATCGGGCAAACGATCTCGCATTACCGCATCGTCGAGAAGCTCGGCGGCGGAGGGATGGGTGTCGTCTACAAAGCCGAGGACACCGACCTCACTCGCTTTGTCGCCCTCAAATTCCTGCCTGACGATGTAGCGCAAGACCCGCAAGCTCTGACCCGCTTCCAGCGCGAAGCCAAGGCTGCCTCGGCGCTGAACCACCCGAACATCTGCACGATCCACGAAATCGGCAAGCACGATGGGCGTCCGTTCATCGTTATGGAGTTTCTGGACGGCATGACGATGAAGCATCGTATCGGCAATCGTCCGATGGAAACCGAGCAGATTCTGTCGTTAGCTATCGAGATCGCCGACGCCCTCGATGCTGCTCACACGGCTGGCATCGTGCATCGAGACATCAAGCCCGCGAATATCTTCGTCACGAAGCGTGGACACGCCAAAATCCTTGACTTTGGTTTGGCGAAGGTTGTGCCCGTCCTCGGCAGCGTGGCAGACGCTGGAGCGTCAGCGCAATCGACCGTGACGCTGGAGGAGCACCTGACAAGTCCCGGTCAGGCAGTTGGAACCATCGCCTACATGTCGCCGGAGCAGGTACGAGCGAAGGAATTGGACGCACGCACGGATTTGTTTTCGTTCGGAGCCGTGTTGTACGAGATGGCGACGGGAACATTGTCGTTCCGAGGAGAAAGTTCGGGTGTTGTATTCGAGTCCATCCTGAGCCGGGCACCTGTTCCTGCGGTACGGCTCAATCCTGACATACCTCCTGACTTAGAAAGGATCATAGTGAAGTGTCTGGAGAAGGATCGCAACCTCCGCTACCAGCACGCTTCCGATATCCGCACCGATTTGCAACGGCTGAAGAGGGATGCGGACTCCCGCAAGCTCTCGGCTGTGACCGAGGCGGCACCTATTGCTTTGAATAAGCGACTCCTAAGAATCATTGCCGTGGTAGGTGGAATTGTCGTAGCACTCGTCGCGTCCATCCTCCTCTGGCAGGATCATCATTCCGCCGTCCGCTCTGTTGATTCTGCAACTCCGAGGTCAATCGCAGTACTGCCTTTCCAAAATGCGGGTTCCGACAAAGAGATCGACTTTCTCCGGCTTGCTTTGGCGGATGAGGTTGCGACTACGCTGAGCCACGTGCAGTCGTTCTCAATTCGCCCATTTGCTACGACAAGCAAGTACAACGACCCAAATATAGATTTGCAGCAGGCTGGTCAGGGCATGGGAGTTACATCAATCGTGACAGGTCACTTCCTCACGGAGGGTGATCAGTTGGAGGTCACGCTGGAAGCAGTAGATGTCGTGAGTAATCGCAGTGTGTGGAGAGACGCCATCAACGTTCGCACAAAAGACAAGATCGCCATGCAGGAGCAAATCACATCGAGAGTGCGGCAAGGGCTGGCTCCCGCGCTAGGAGCAGCTTCCGATCTTGTGGAGGCTGGCACTCGTCCCAAGAGCGAGGAGGCTTACGACCTATATCTGCATAGCATCGCTGTTCCGCACGATCTTGCTCCTAACAAGGATGCGATCTCGATGCTAGAGCGTGCTGTGGGTATTGATCCCAGCTACGCGCCTGCTTGGGGGGCTTTGGGGCTGCGCTACTACTTCGACGGCGAGTATGGTAATGGTGGGGAGCAGATGCTCAAGCGTTCGGACTCGGCCATGGAGAGGGCGTTAGCACTCGACCCAAACTTGATTTTTGCAGCATCACAATTGATCATCCGTCGAACAGAGCGGGGCGAGGTCGGAGATGCGTATGCGGAAGCATCGGCGTTAGTTAAGCGCCAACCAAAGAGTGCCGAAGCCCATTTCGCTTTAGGGTACGTTCTGCGTTATGTCGGACTGCTGAAGGAGTCGGCACACGAGTGCGAAACTGCGCTGTCCTTGGATCGAGGGAATTTTCGATCCCGCTCGTGTTCTTGGGCCTTCATCGAACTAGACCAGCCGCAACAGGCAATGGAGTTTGTCCGCCTCGATGCAGGTTCAGAATGGGCCGCAAGACAAACAGCTTTCATTCTCTTGGGCCAAGGCAAACTGGCCGAAGCACGACAAAGCATCCAGAGAACGTCGGACGCACCTTTGATGGGTCGTGATCTGGTTCAGGCGTGCCTAGACCCTCAGCAGATATCCCAATTGGACAAAGTCGCGAAGAGGATCGAAGCGGCTGCGCTAGCAGGAGTTGATCCGGAGCCTAAGTATTGGATGGGAGCCGCGCTGTCGTACTGTGGTCAGAAAGATGCTGCCCTGCGATTGCTGAGAAGCGCCATTGAACAAAACTATTGTGCCTACACCGCCCTGCAAACTGATCCATTGCTTGTGAAGCTGAGGGGAAGTCCAGAGATCAGCGAACTGCTCTCTTCCGCCAAACAGTGTCAGAACAGGTTTCTGGCGCAGCGAGACCAGAGTTCGCACTGAAAGACGCCGACCCCGACATTCCCATCCTCAAGCAAGCCAAAGGCGAGTACGCGAAGCTGCAATAGTCAATGCGCCAGTCTTTCACTCTGAATCCCTTGAAGTCGGTGTATAATCGCTGCCGTTTTGACCGCCGAGGGGTGAGTTTCCGGCTAGATCACACGCACCTTTCCACAAAGAACCTGCGTATTCGCAAAGGAGTGCTTCGATGAAAACGTCTGTTGGTGTTTGTCTAAGTCTCGTGTTGTCTTTAAGCGCGGCGAACATGAAAGCTCAGTCCGTTCGCTCAACAGAACCAACCACGAAAACAACTCCAGAGGTCATCTCGCGGGTCACAAGGGTCAAGGGGCTAAAGCTGATTGCGACCTTTTCTCCCCCGCCAACCGACGCTTTCTGTCGAGATAACTTTGGCACTCCGTGCTACAGCCCTCAGCAGATTCGAATGGCATACGGCATGACTCCCATTCTGAACGCTGGCTATACGGGTGTCGGTCAAACGATCATCATCATTGATTCCTTTGGCAGCCCAACCATTGCGCAAGACCTGAAGGCTTTTGATGCAGGCTATGGATTGCCCGATCCACCCTCATTTACGGTGCTTGCGCCACTGGGGACTGTGCCCTTTAACCCTAAGAACGGTGACCAAGTTGGTTGGGCAGCAGAGACCACGCTCGATGTGGAATGGGCGCATGTAATGGCTCCGGGCGCTAACATCGTATTACTAACCAGCCCCGTCGATGAAACAGAGGGCGTGCATGGGATGCCAGAGTTCCTCGCCCTCGAACAGTTTGCGTTGGATCAGAATCTGGGCAAGATTATTTCCCAAAGTTGGGGAGCGACGGAGAATACGCTATTCACTACGGCAGGACAGAAGGTGATCGCAGATTTTGAGGGCTTCTATCAAGGAGCCGCGCAACAAAACGTCACGGTGCTGGCTTCGTCGGGGGACAGTGGAAGTTCCAATGTGGAGACCAACGGGACGACCTATTATCCGTTTCCCACAGTGGGATTCCCGGCATCCTCACCGTTTGTGACTGCGGTCGGGGGTACTAGCCTCTTCGCCAATGAATCAGGCAACTATCAATTTGAGATCACGTGGATTGGAAGCGGAGGGGGAGTAAGCCAGCAGTTCTCGGAACCCGAATATCAATACTCGCTGTCAGCATCGGTGCAGCAAATTCTCGCTAATCATCGCGGCATCCCCGATATAGCTTACAACGCCGATCCGAACACGCCAATTTTGATCTATCTGAGTTTTCTCGGAGCAAGCTCCGCTGGCTTCTATACGATTGGGGGCACTAGCGAGGGTTCTCCGCAGTGGGCTGGCATCATCGCCGATGCGAATCAATTGGCTGGGCAGCCGTTGGGCTTCTTGAATCCAAAACTCTACTCCTTGGGTGCGAACGCTGGGCAGCCATTGCACGATATAACGTTTGGCAGCAACGCCTATAACGGGTTCAACGGGATTCCGGGGTACAGTGCTACTGTCGGATGGGATTTCACGACGGGATGGGGGACACCCAATGTCGGCAAGCTCGTTTGGGCACTAGCCAAGCGACCGTAAAATCTGATTTGTGTCGTGACGATAACTTACAGACTAACAGGCAAGTAGGCATTCGGGGGTCTCATCCCGCACGGAGAACTGATCGGGTCGGCTGTGCTCGTTGTTATCGGCGTAGCCTTGGTCGCGCTGGCTTCGGCGAAGCGGACTGTTCATTGACTCGCACATGAGGCAAGCCTACGATGTTCTTGGGGAGGAAAAGTCTCCCATGGCTAACGAATCCCCATCGTCCGCAGAACCCCCAGCCCCTTCTCCTACTCGGAAGTTCGGAGCCAACCTAAGAACCTTCCTCACTGCCGTGATGGGGCTGCTGAGCATTTTGGTGTTCGGACTTGCCGCGCAAGAAAGAAATGTGCTCTGGCTGTGGATCGGATTTATCTGTGCGCTGGTTTCGGGGATTTTTGTTCAACTGCTAATCAACCGGGAGAAAAAGGATGCTTCTAATCCACCCGGTAACTGGGCACGCTAAGGCGTCATTTTTGGAGCCGCCATGCCAGCAACGCTGTAACAATGCTGAGCCATTCCGCGTCGAGCGGCTCCCGGCACCCGGGCTTGCCCGCCCGGCTGTACCAATACGCCGCGTTGCCCTGATCGCCTTCCTTGCGGTGCAGGTACGCGTGAACCCACGAGCCATCCGGCCCTTGGTCCTGCTGCGCGGATTCGTGAGCACGTTTCCAGTTACCCTTTGCGTCCCACCACAATCCGGCAAGCGCTAACGTGAGTCCTGCTGGCGGCTCGGTCGCGGTGAGCGATTGGCGGAATTCGTCGAGGGTCATTGTTGAATCTACGTGAAAAAACCCTTATGAGAGCACTGCTGTTGGCGTGAAAGTCCCGCGTACGATAGCAGCAGACTGATCTAAGTCCACCCGTGGGGATACATGAGCAACGCCAGCAAGATCGCCACTATCAACGCCAGTATCCACGAAATCGTCCCGCGTGCGTTGTCGCTCAAACTCGGATACCGCCGCTTGAGGAACGTGCTGATGATGACAAATCTGAGAAGAGAGGCAAGGGTGAACCCGAGTGCCTGTAATATCGCACGCATCTCTAGTCCCAGTGATCGCGTTTTGCGATAGATTGCTAACGCAAAAAGCTGTCGGGATCATCGGCCCATACTTGTGCGAAATCTCCAGCATGATCCCCCGAGTCCACGCGGTGGAGCACAGTTTTACGTACCCAGATGCTTTTTCAGGAACCCCAGCGACCGATCCCGCGCCTGCTTCGACGCGAACGCGTTGTAGCTGGCGCGAGCATCGCAGTTGAACCCGTGATCTGCTTCGTACCAGAAAATCTCCACGTCAGGATGAGCCGCTTGCACTCGGTCTATGTCTTCCTTCGGAATGTGCTTGTCTAAAGTGCCGAAGTGCAGCATCACAGGGCAACGGGGATTCTCCTGAGCGAAACGTGCGATCTGTCCTCCGTAGTACCCAACGGCTGCATCGGGATTCAAGCGCGTAGCGGCGAGCCACGCTATGGTTCCGCCAAGGCAATAGCCGATGACTCCGCACTTCCTCGGCGTTTGTCTCCGTGAATATTCCAGAGCCGCCGCCACATCCATTACGGCATTTGCTGGATTGCTCTGCCTTGCCAGAGCGAGACCTTTGTCTCGGTCTGCGCCTTCGTAGCCCAGTTCCACGCCCCGCTCGACCCGATCAAAAAGTGCGGGGGCAACAGCGAGAAAACCGTCTTTGCCATAGCCATCAGCTACCGAACGAATGTGGCTGTTCACGCCAAAGGCTTCCTGAATAACCACTAGCCCCGCAATGGGCTCGCCACTTGGCCGCGCCACGTGCGCGTCCAACTCGTGACCGTCGCTCGCCTTCAGTCTGACTATCACGTCCATGCAGAACTCCTGATAAGGATGAATCTGCTCTACCCTAGATGCACTATTCAGCGTCTTTCCAGCCGCCGTTCCCGTCTGAGACTTCAATTCGCGTGATCGGGTGAACTTCCCAAACGGTCGCACGTTCGGTTCCAATCTCCGACACATGTTGGAAGTCATAGAGGAGCCATCCGCTGATCCGAACTTGGGTCTTGGTGTTCACCAATTTCTTCAATGCTACCTGATTCCAGTTATGTAGCGGACGTGTACGGGGAGTCGTCTCCACGATGATCGCCTGTGCAATTCCCTGATTGGGAGCGTTTGTGAGATACATGTGCCAATCGACTTCATTCGGCTGGAGCAAATTGCAATTCGCGGATTCTCCCGGCGCTTCATCTTGAACCTTTATTTGATGCGATAGATTCCCCACGACCATGACCGGAGCGCCTTGCAAATCGTCGGGTGAGGAACTCGGAAGATTCGCCATCACACTCCAGTCAATCGGGATGTAAGCGCTCGGGTCGGGAATATCAACCCGGTTCTTCCGCGAGTCGAGCGCTATCATGTCCTGTGCTCTCGAATTGCCAGTAGCCGCACAAACCTGATTTCCTCCGATTACTAGGGCTACGGGATTAGATGTCACGTGAGCAGCTTTCAACTGGGCTAGTAGCGAAGCTGGGGCGGAATTGTTGGATTTAGTGCCGTGGGCTTTGTGCTCCTGCGCGAAGCTAATCCTTGATACGACAATCACCGAGCACAGGACTACTAGAGAGATTTGCCGAAGCCCTTGCATAACCGCCCTCCACGAAAAGAAGGCGAGCAATATAGCATGAGCTGCCCGCACGTGTACATTGATGGGGGATCGCATGCGAAGCCTGCTCATCGTCGCGTCAGTTCTTATACTCGTTGCGCCGCTTGCCCCGGCTGAATCGTTGCAGGCTGGTGTCGCGCAGTCGGTGATTACTCCCGAGCTTAGCAGTCACCCAGTCTATCTAGCTGGATTCGGACATAACCGCGTTGCCACCGGCATCCATGACGATCTCTATGTGCGTTGCTTGGCTCTGGGAATCGCGGGGCAGACGCTTGTACTTTGTTCAGCCGATCTGATCGGCTTGTTTTATGACGACGTGCTCGTCATCAAGCGAGCGTTTCAACAGCAGACACCTAATGCCGCGTCCCTGATTGTGGCTTCGACGCACACGCATGCCGGACCGGACACGCTGGGACTCTACGGTCCGTCCCCGCAGAAAACAGGAATAGAAGGGAAGTACATGGACTGGGTGGATCAGCGCATTGCCTCGACCGCCGCAGCCGCCGCGCACGCCATGCACCCAGCGCGATTGGTACTGGGGCGCGACGACCATCCGCTGCTCGGGATGCTGCAAGGCGTGGATCGCCCTCCGCTGGTGAAAGACCCTTTTCTCTTCGCGATGCACCTGATTGCGCGGTCAAGCGGGCAGACGATTGCGACCGTGGTCAACTGGAGCGACCACCCCGAAGTCCTCGGGCGAAGGAATACCCAAATCACCTCGGATTATCCGCACTGGGTTCGTGCGTATCTGGAGAAGCAACTGGGCGGCACGGCTCTTTTCTTCTCCGGTTCAATTGGAAAGGTTTCGGCGTTAGGCGATCAGGTCGCTCTGCTCGATCCCGAAACCGGCAAGATCGCGGAGGACGGCACTTGGCGCAAGGCGGAGCTTTTGGGAACCGAGATCGGGCGGCTGGCTGAACGCGCGCTCCAGAGCGCCAACGAAGCTGATGTCGATTCGCTCTCCGTCCAGACCAAGACTCTCTTCGTACCGATGCAGAACTCGCGCTTTAGAGCCGCTGAAGCGGCGGGCGTGTTTGCGGGACGAAAGCCTCTCTACACCAATGGCAAGCTCGATCCAGCGACGGAGAAGCGCACCTTGCCGGAGTTGGGGCAGGTGGAGTATGCCACCGGCAGTGACATCCAGACCGAGGTCAACTACATTGAGTTGCGTTCGGGCGGCAGGGCAGTGGCGGAGATCGCGACCGTCCCCGGCGAAATCTATCCTGAACTGGTGAACGGCGGCATCGCCCGCTATGCTGGGGCGGACTACCCGGAAGCGCCGCTCGAAACAGTGCTGCGCGAGCGGCTCAAGACCCGCTATCAATTTGTCTTCGGCGTGTGCGAGGACGAGATCGGCTACCTGATCCCCAAGGCGGAGTGGGACGAAGAACTGCCGTGGCTCGGGAACGCCGCGCAACCTTGGTACGGCGAAACCAACTCGGTCGGACCGGAGGCAGCGGGCGCAGTCCTGCGGGCTCTGGTCGCCCTGATCCATCCCTGACGGGAGGCGATCTATGCAAATGGCGAATACAGGAAAAATGCGACGTGACCGCCGTCACAGACGAGCGTATCTGACCGTGTCAGCCTATGTTCCATCGCGGCGTCGATTCGTAGTTGTCCGCGATGAAAACCAAGAATAAGAAAGACTCTCCCCCAAATGTCCCCCCTGAAGTTATTCGCAGCCATCAAGGAACGCCGTCGCCGCTCTGCCCAGCAAGCTTATGAACTGGGAGCCGTGATTACGAGACGGCTGCAAGAGTTGCACACTGTTCCCACGCCGCCGAAGGTCGAAACGTCTCTCACTGTTACTGGAAAAGATTCAATTTGCTACCGCGAGGGTCATCTTCATCGTTCGTGGAGCGAGCAAGGAAGCTCCATGGGTTTTCCGGCATCGGACAGGCGGGGGTATTGACAGGTCGCTGCCCGTATCCTAAAAGCCGCTCGGTACGCACGTTCCTTCAAAACTGAGGTAACCACGGAGTGATTACGATCACACGTGGCCGGAATGTGCTGCGGGTATGCTCTGGGACGATGGTGCTGATTTACCGCATTGGAAGCGACCCGGAGAGAACCTGCTCCGGGTCGTTTTCTTTTGCCTGCCCACAGCTTCTTAAACCCCATGCCGTGCGCCACTAGGGTTCTAGCGAAGTTTTCCGGCTCACGACATTCTGACCAGATTCTCTAGACCGCATTGAGAATGGTACAAAAGGCTCTGCGGACTTACGGACGCTTGCCAACGCCCTGAACCCTTCCGGGCAGCCCAATCGCCTAAAATCGGCTTCCAGCGCCCAACTGATACAATCCCCGGCGAGGGGGATTCATGAATAACTTGTCTATTTTTGTCGAGCAGTTGAAGAAAGAACGTGATGAGGTTGCTCAAACCTTGAACCGCCTAGACGCGGCACTCGCAGCACTCAATGGCGGTTCGTCCATAAGAAGGACAGGCACACAGAAGCTATCAGCAGCAGGCAGGGCGCGGATCGCGGCTGCGGCAAGAGCAAGGTGGGCAAAGCTGCGGAGGGATGGCAGCCGGAAACTTAACGTTGTGAGCATGCCGAAGAAGAGAACAATGTCAGCCGCCGCTCGAAGGAGGATTGCCGCTGCGCAACGAGCCAGATGGGCGAAAGTAAGGGCGGGTCAGAAGTAGTCGTAAGATCGGTCTTCAGCGCCGAATCGTAATGCCGGAATTCTCACCAACAAAGCAACACGGCGACTGCGAGGAGATCGCCCACCCGTCCACGGCCTACGGTCGGCGGCGGCGCAACTGGATCGACGCACACGGCTCCGTGCCTGTCGGGCAGGTTGTCGATGCGTCCTGCGCGAACAGACATTGCATCGCGCTGAAGCACGCGTTCCTTCGCGCACGCGTCGAGCAACCGGGCATTTACAGAAAGCTTGCGGATCGCGTTCACAAGATGAAAATTGGTCAGCACTTTGACGTTCCAGATGTCGGAACGGACGCGAGAACTCTGAATCGATTCCGTTCAGGCTTGCGTGCGGCTGCGCTAGGTGATAGGTTCACGGTTCGCAAACAGCCGGACGAAGGCGTGCGGGTCACGAAGGTTGGGGTGTGGCCCGGTGTGGGAGTCTAAGTGGCAGATGGCGAGTTCCGCATCTCCGGCTAGAGGAGGTTCTCCATGAAACACAAGTCTCCGTTCATATTGAGGCTTCTGCTGGCGGCAATCTGCTTCTCCGCCGTCGCTTCAGCGCAGGCGCTCAAGCCTGTTCAGCTTCCGACCCCGCAGATGACAGGGGGTCGCCCTCTGATAGAAGTTCTCAAGGACCGCAAATCGACCCGCGAGTTCGGTTCGGACACGCTCACACCACAGACGCTTTCGAACTTGCTGTGGGCGGCTTTCGGAATCAACCGACCTGATGGGCGTCGTACCGCGCCTTCCGCCATGAACTGGCAAGAAGTGAGCATCTACGTGGCAACTCCCGCAGGCGTGTACGTCTACGATGCCAAAACGAACATGCTGGAGCCTGTGTTGGCGGGCGATTTCAGGGCGGCTACTGGAACGCAATCGTTCGTGAAGGATGCGGCGGTGAACCTCGTCTATGTTTCCGATCTCTCCAAGACTGACGGGGCAGCCTCCTCCGACGCGGAGATGTACACAGCCGCCGACGTGGGATTCATCGCGCAGAACGTCTACCTTTATTGCGCCTCCGAGGGGCTAGCCACGGTGGTGCGGGCGAGCGTGGACAAGCCTGCGCTTGCCAAGACTCTGAAGTTGCAGCCGCAGCAGAAGATCATCTTGGCGCAATCGGTGGGGTATCCGAAGAAGTAGGGAGGATCGCCGCTGCCAAGCGCTTCATTGCAGCGCAGTCGTAACGGCAGGGCAAAGTTTGTTTGCGGCGTCCGCTTTCGCCACACAGCCGTCGGCGCGGGAACAGCAAAGTACCCAACCGATGTCCTCTTCATCACTGCTCTGCGTTAGAACAACTACTCTGGAGTGGGGGGACTCCTGCCGAATCTGTCTTGCAGCTTCGATTCCCTTCAGGTTGGGCATTCCAACATCAAGAACGACGATCTCGGGAGCCAGTTCTCTTGCTTTCTGGATGGCTTGGGATGCACCTGATGTCTCAATAATGACGGGCCGTTGCGGGAGGGGTTCCAACATCCGACAGACTTCGTTCCGCCATTCCTTAGACTCACCTGCCACTAGAATCCGAGCTTTGAAAGCTGGCAATGCCCGACCGGATACACACCTTGCCCCGGAGCCAAACTCGTGAGATGTCGCGCTCATAGACCACCTCAGGCTAAATCTAGTTCCGAAAAACGAATGTACCCGAACGCCAACATGCGCCAAAGGTAAGCTAGCGAAAATCAACCGATGGGTGCCGACCCGTCGCGCCTTCCATTGTTTGCACTATTCAGACTCGTAGAATGACCGCATGGAGCGAATCTGCGTTTTCTGCGGATCGAGTGCGGGGAACCGCCCCGAGTACCGCGCTGCCGCAGAGGAACTGGCGGCGGAACTGGTGCGCCGGAGCATCGGTTTGGTGTACGGCGGAGGAAATGTGGGTCTGATGGGTGTGCTGGCGGATGCCGTTCTGAAGGCGGGCGGGGAGGCGGTCGGCGTGATCCCAGAGAACCTCATGGCAAAAGAGGTCGGGCACAATGGTCTCACCAAGCTCCACGTTGTGCACTCGATGCACGAACGCAAGGCGTTGATGGCTGATCTCTCCGACGCCTTCATCGCATTGCCGGGAGGATTCGGAACGTTGGAGGAATTCTGCGAGATCGTCACTTGGTCGCAACTCGGATTACATGCGAAGCCATGCGGGATTTTGAACGTACAGGGATACTATTCGCCGCTGCTCGCGATGTTCGACCATGCAGTCGAAGAACGATTTCTAAGGCCGGAAAACCGGGCGCTCGTGCTGGCGCGGGATTCGGTTTCGGAACTGCTCCAAGCGCTGGACGGATGGCGTCCGGTGCGGTTCGAAAAGTGGCTAGATCGGGAGACGAGGTGAGGGCGTGGTGCCCCGGCTTGATACAATCCCCCGCGAAGGAGTCTGCCAGCGCTCGTTTGCAATGCCGGAATTCTCGCCAACGACGGTACGCGGCAACTGTGAGGAGATCGTCCTGATGCG
>Ga0187769_10001427_pt1 | contig 13668 bp, 13 predicted proteins | sample 0116_SJ02_MP02_1_FD_133140 | JGI IMG/M metagenome (GOLD analysis project Ga0187769, IMG submission 133140) | Tropical peat soil microbial communities from peatlands in Department of Meta, Colombia - 0116_SJ02_MP02_10_MG | ecosystem: Environmental > Terrestrial > Soil > Wetlands > Peat | place... | reverse complement strand
TGTCTGTGGAGCTCTCCGGCTCCGGTATCGGTAGGTCGAGATCGGGATCGCCACCACTCGGCAAGCCCTCCGCTCGCTCACCTCGTACCCGCCGCACAGGTATACAACCACTGGGCGGCGCCGCTGATGCCGAAAGCGGCAGGTCCGACTGGCGGTGGAAAGCTTTGTGGCTGCTGCGATTGTGCTGCTCGTACACTCGCACTAGTGCCTTGAAGAGGTTATGTCCTTCGAGAACTGCGGATTCTTTTCGGTGCGGCAAAAGACGAAGACATGAAAGGCCAGATCAATGTCCTGGAGCGCTCCTTCCGAGCGCAAAGTCTGACCAGCATATTGATGGCAAACGGATCAATGTCCACGCCGTAGAAGTTTCGCTGAATGATCTCCAACTTGCGCTCGTACACAGAAACCGCATCCACTCTCTTCGTCACGAACAGCGCAGCGCGAAGATCGAGCAACTCGTGCAGCATCCCCAACAGGTACGCGCCGCTGCCGCAAGCGGGATCGCAGACCTTGATCCGGCGTAACGCATCGAGTGTGGCTTCAGCATCGCGCACTCCGGCAGGGTTGTGCTCATCCACGAACTGCTCAAGCGCCGCCTTCGCCTCTGACGGGAGCTGCTTCTCAAGATAGCCCTTGAGGGCCTCGCGGCACATGAATGTAATAGAAGGGCGCCCAACCTCGGCTGGCGGATTCACTGATCGCGTTCTTGTCACCAGCGATGAAGAAGGGGAATCGAAAAACACTGGGTCCGCTCGTAGGACGCGATGGTGCGAACCAGCTCGGGGCCGTTAGGCAGGCGACCGAGCTGATATTCCGCCGACGCCGCGATCCGGGCCACAGCCGCATCCACGGCCTGCCCCATCTCGCTCAGATTGGCCACCAAAAGCGGGCCGCCCGAATACCACTTTTCAGGTATTCCACGGCTCGCTTTTAGTGTTAGGAAGAAAGCCTCCTATTTCGTGATGTGCCCCGGGGCCAAATCGCTGAGAATCCAGCCTCATCAAACCGAGGAGGGAGCCGCGATGGCACAGACGATTACGGCCGAAGACGGAAGCAAACAAGATCGCCTCCAAGGGTTGCTGCCACTGAGAGGGCGGCTTCAACTTTCACAAGCGCCAGAGCAAGGAGGAATCTTATGAGCACGATCACCACAAGAGACGGTACACAAATCTACTACAAGGACTGGGGCAAAGGCCCGGTGGTAACGTTCTCGCACGGCTGGCCACTCAGCTCCGACGCTTGGGACGGTCAGATGCTGTTTCTCGTCCAACACGGTTATCGCTGTGTTGCGGTTGACCGGCGCGGGCACGGTCGATCCAGTCAGCCGTCGACAGGAAATAACATGGACGGATACGCAGATGACCTCGCGGCCGTCATCGAGGCACTGGACCTCACGGAAGCTACGCTTGTGGGACACTCCACAGGGGGCGGGGAAGTCGCCCGCTATATCGCGCGTCACGGGACGAAGCGGGTCGCCGGAGCGGTCCTTGTCGCCGCGGTGCCGCCGGTCATGGTGAAGTCCGCCGCTAATCCTGAGGGGCTGCCAATCGAGGTATTCGACAAGCTGAGGAGCGACCTTGCCAGGAACCCGTCGCAGTTTTACAAAGATGTGGCCATACCGTTCTACGGCGCCAATAGGCCGGGCGCTAAGGTTCCACAAGGGATGCTGGATCAGTTCTGGCTCTGGGGCATGCAAGCCGGACTCTTGAACGCTTACGCGAGCATCAAGGCCTTCTCCGAGACTGATTTCACCGAAGACCTCAAGAAGTTCGATGTCCCAACCCTGGTCATGCACGGAGAGGACGACCAGATCGTTCCCGTCAAGGACTCGGCAAGGAAATCGGCCCGGCTCATTAAGGGCGCGAAGGAAATCTACTATCCCGGTGCGCCGCACGGCTTAACGGCCACGCATCAGGATCAAGTCAACGCAGACCTGCTGGAGTTTCTGAGCAAAGCTCAGAAAAGCTCCACCGCAGCCTGAATTCAAGGCAGGGCGGTGGCCTCATGAGCCAGCGGTCTTCACCGGATTGGGTTACCAGGGCGTTTGACGAGATCCCGCGGAGCGCCAATCGCTATCGCGGCCGCAGTCATTTGATTCTTCCAAGGGAGGAAAAGGACATGGCAAAGCAAGCTGCAACTCAAATGAAGCCTCGACCGACAGACAACTCACAAGCGACAATCGATCTCACCCACAATGCAGTGGAAGAAATCTGCGCCGGCCTGCGGCCCCTGCTGGCCGACGTCTTCGCCCTCTATCTAAAAACCAAGAATTTCCACTGGCACATGAGCGGTCCGCACTTCCGCGACTATCATCTTCTGCTTGACGAGCAGGCGGAACAGATCTTCGCCATGACCGATGACATCGCCGAGCGCGCGCGTAAGCTCGGAGGCACCACTTTGCATTCCATCTCTGACATCACGCGCCACCAGCGCTTGCGCGACAACGATCAGGAATCCGTAAGCCCGGCGGACATGTTGTCGGAAGTCCACGCGGACAACAAGCAGCTCGCAGGTGAGCTCCGAGCGATGCACGAAGTATGCGACCGGCATGGGGATGTTGCCACGGCAAGCTTGATTGAAACCTGGATTGATGAAACTGAGCGCCGAGCCTGGTTTCTGGCGGAAGTCATGGAACGCTGACCGATCTTTGCTGCCGCTGAAACGGCCGCTTAGACCCAGCAGCTTGGGGCATGGTGGCTCCCGGCCGCCATGCCCTCGGTTGTTGGCGAAAACAGCATTACACTACCGGCGCTTCAACCCCATTGGATCGAAATCAGGGAGGGGCTCTAGAGAAGTGAAGGCCATCCGCATCAGCGCCTTTAGCAACAGCCTCGATAACCTGAAACTGGAAACTATTCCGGACTTGCCATTCGCGCCTGGGGAGGCAAAGGTGCGAGTGATGGCTGCGTGCATCAACCCCAGCGACGTCAAGAACGTGCAGGGAAAGATGGAGGGGACCACGCTTCCACGCATACCTGGGCGCGACTTCGCCGGCCTTGTGGTCGATGGCCCATCTAATTTAGTCGGCAGAGAAGTTTGGGGCACGGGCGGAGACGCGGGATTCACTCGTGATGGCAGCCATGCCGAATTCATCACGATCCCAGTGGAGGCTGCATCGCCGAAGCCGCACAATCTCACCTTCGAACAAGCTGCATGCGTTGGCGTAAACTTCGCGACCGCATACCAGGGCCTCATCCCCTGTGCAAAGCTGCAGGCGGGCGAAACGCTGCTCGTAACAGGTGCAGGAGGGGGCGTTGGGTCGGCCGTCTTGCAACTTGGGCAAACGCTGAATGCAAAACTGATTGCCGTGGATCGCAAACCGTTCGACCAGGAAGCGTTCCAGGGAGTGAAACTACTCGGGTATGTCGACACGAGCAAGGTCGAGCTCGCTGGAGCTGTTCGTCAGATGACGAACGACCTGGGAGTCGATGTGGTATTCGACTGCGTCGGTGGTGAGCTGTTTGAGCCGGCACTGTCGACGCTCAAACAGCTAGGCCGGCAGCTTGCGATCACGTCCGTGGGTACGGGACGGGTGAGTTTCGATCTGTTGGATTTTTACCACCGCCGCTTGACTCTCTTCGGCGTAGATTCTCGTGCGTTCACGGTTACCGATTGCGCGAAGCTGCTCGGTGCGATGACACCCTTGTTCGAGGCCGGCCGCTTGAGACCGTCTAGGATCTCCAGACGCGGAACATTGCGAGATGCGCACGAACTCTACGCCTTCGTCGCCAGCGGCGGAAACGGTAAAGCGGTGTTTGTTGCTGATAACTGACAGGGTCGCACCAGACATCCTTGATTGCGGTCGGCCGTTTCGGCCCCGATTTCAGCCGACAGTCTTTGCGAGAAACTGCTTATGGCGAGAGCAATCTCCTCGATGTGTGTTTTCGAGAATCAGAGGAACGTCGACATCTGTGGCCACTTGCCGGCGGCGGTAATCGTCACCGGAGGCTGCTTGTGTTTGCCTCCCGCGTGCCTCCCGTCTTAGAATGCAGTGCCACCACTGCCGCCGCATCCCGAGGAGCTTTGAAAGGCGTCATCGCCATCTATCCCGGCTCGTTCGATCCGCCCACCAACGGACATCTCGACCTGATCGAGCGGGGCAGCAATCTCTTCGATAAGCTCATCGTGGCGGTGTTGCGCAATCCCGAAAAGGAGGCGCCCCTGTTCACGGTGGAGGAACGCAGGGAAATGCTGGCGACGCTGACCCGGCCGTGGAAGAATGTGGTCATCGATTCCTTCGAAGGACTGCTGGTGGACTATGCGCGGCGGCTGGGAGCGCAGGCGCTGCTGCGCGGCATTCGCGCCATCAGCGACTACGAATACGAACTGCAGATGGCGTTGATGAACCGCAAGCTCCAACCCCAGCTGGAAACCGTCTTCATGTTGCCAGCGGAAAAATACTCCTATCTCAGCTCTCGGCTCATCAAAGACGTGTTTCAGCTGGGCGGCTCGGTGCGGGGTTTGGTGCCACCCCTCGTGGAGCAGAAGCTGCACTTCAAAGTAAACGGCGCCCGTTACCCCAGCAAGCCGAAAACGGGCTTGCTTGGGGCCCCGGGTCGCCCGCGGCTGGTCAAAAGGACGGGGAAACAAGCATGAACACCGTTGCAGAGGCCCGGAAGACGCTAACCGACCGCATCCAGCGCATTGAAGTTTCGGCCACCCTGGCAGTAGTGAGCGAGGCGGAGAAGCTGCGCGCAGCCGGCATCGACGTGGTGGATTTTGGCGCCGGCGAGCCGCACTTCGCCACGCCCGAGCACATCAAGGACGCCGCCATTCTCGCTGTCCAGCAGAATTTCACCAAATACACCTCGGTAGCCGGCATTGCCGAGCTGCGTGACGCCATCGTCCATCGCCACAACGTGGATTTCGACTCCGACTACAAGCGCGAAGAAGCCATCGCCTCCACCGGCGGCAAGCACGCCCTGTTCAACGCAATCCAAGTGTTGGTCGATCACGGCGACGACGTCATTCTGCCCGTGCCCTATTGGGTTTCGTTCAAGGACATGATCCGCTACTCTGCCGGCGAGCCGGTGCTGGTCCAAGCCGACGAGGCGCGTGATTTCGCGCTCACCGCCCAGATGATCGAGCGCGCCATCACGCCGCGCACCAAGCTCATCATCCTGAACTCACCGTCGAATCCCTCGGGCGCGGTGATGAGCCCTGACGACATGACCGCTATCGTGCGCCTGGCCCACCAGCGCGGCATCTATGTCATCTCCGACGAATGCTACGTGTATCTGAATTTCACCGGCAAGCGTTTCTCGGCAGGTTCGCTGCGCGATTCGAAAGAGCACCTGATCATCGTGGGCTCGCTCTCCAAGACCTACGCCATGACCGGCTGGCGCCTGGGATATGCGCTGGGGCCGGCGTCTATCGTCGCGGCGATGAGCAAGCTGCAGAGCCAGCAGACCTCGAATCCCACCTCCATCGTGCAGAAGGCCGCCGTGGCCGCGCTCACCGGTCCGCAAGAATGCGTGGACCAGATGCTGGCCGAGTACATCGCCTTGCGCGACCACGTGCTGGCAGGACTGCGGACCATCCCCGGCTTGCGCTGCGTCACACCGCAGGGTGCATTCTACGTGTATCCCAACGTTTCGCACTTTTTCGGGCGCAGCGGGCTCAATTCCGCAGCCGACATTGCCGGACGCCTCCTGCGGGAGGCGCATGTGGCAGTCGTGCCCGGAGAAGGCTTTGGGACGCGCGAACACATTCGCATCTCCTATGCGACCTCGCGCAAGGAGCTGGACCGCGGCATTGAGCGCATGCGCCGCTTCTTCGCGGCTCTCTAATGTCCGATTTGTATCCATTCCTATTGCAGCCGGAATTCGTCGAGCGGCCCTGGGGCGCGTGTGACCTCTCGCCTATTTATCCCGAGCATCGATGTGAAAGACCGGTGGGAGAAGTCTGGCTTACGGGCGATGAGAATCGGGTGACCAACGGTCCGCTCGCTGGACGCACGCTCGGCGAGCTCTGCCGCAAATACGGGCGCGCGCTGGTCGGAGAGGCGGCTTGTGAAACCGAGCGTTTTCCGCTACTGATCAAGTTTCTTTTTCCGCGCGAGAAGCTCTCGGTCCAGGTGCATCCCGATGACGAGGCGGCGCGCCGCGTTGGCCAGCCCTGCGGCAAGACGGAATGCTGGTACGTGCTGCAGGCCGATCCGGGAGCACAGGTCGCGCTGGGACTGAAGCCGGGGGTGACGCGCGAGCAGCTTGCACAGGCCATCCAGGAGGTGCGAGCCGAACAATTGCTGAACTGGGTGGACATCCATCCCGGTGAGATGATTTATGTAGATGCCGGCACGGTTCACACCATTGGGCCGGGATCGATCCTGGTCGAGACGCAACAGAACTCGGACACAACCTACCGGCTGTATGATTACGGTCGGCCGCGCGAAATCCACGTCGAGCATGGCTTGGCAGCTACGAAAGAGTGCACGCGGGCAGGAAAGGTGCAGGCTTCAGGCGACGGGGAACTGGATAGCTTGGTGTCCTCCAACTGCTTTTGTGTGAACCGCTATCGTTTTGTTGACAGCTGGATTTCATCTGACAACCGGCAGCCCTATTCCCGGCCTTCGGTTGAGATAGTGTTGGGGCTAGCTGGTTCCGGGCTGGTGCAAGCCGAGGGATTTCCCGCAGTGAGCGTCGGGCGCGGAGATGTGGTTGTGATGCCGGCTAGCATCCCGTCGTTTCAGATCAATTCAGAGGGAGTCATGGAGGCTCTTTCCATGTTCTTGCCGCCGCTCGGAACCACGGTCGAGCCGGAGACTACACTCTGAGCGGCTACAATTCCGACGGAAGCGCCAACAAACCAGCCCCGCAGGGGCGAAATTGGTTTTAGCCCAGGGCGTAAGCCCTGGGTACGATGCGAATTGGATACCGAGTCCCGTAGGGACGGCACACAGGCTTGAAACCGAATTTCTATCCCATAATTCTTGCCGGCGGCCGTGGCACACGCTTCTGGCCGCGCAGCCGTCGCACAACTGCCAAACAAATCCTCGCGCTCGAAGGCAAGAAGACGATGATCCAGCAGACGGTCGCGCGGCTGCTACCGCTGGCGCCGGCGCGCCGCTTCTGGGTCATCACCAATCCCGACCTGCGCAACGAGATTCGCCGCCAGCTTCCCAGGCTTCCAACGCGCCAGATCATCGCCGAACCCGTGGCCCGCAATACGGCGCCAGCCATCGGCTTGGCGGCCTATATCCTTTTGCGCTCCGATCCCACGGCCGTGATCGGAATGTTTCCTGCCGACCATGTAATCGCCGACGAGAAGGCCTTTCACAAAGCGGTTCAGCGGGCGGTCGCCATCGCCGCCACCGGAGAAAACATTGTGGTGATGGGCATCAAGCCCACCCGACCGGAAACCGGTTACGGATACATCGAGACCGGCAGGCGCGCTCGCGGCGGCGTGTATCGCGTCAAGCGCTTCACCGAAAAACCGAATTTGGAAAAGGCAGGCGAATTCGTCGAAGCCGGTAATTATTACTGGAACAGCGGCATGTTCATCTGGAGCGCGCGCACCCTGGCCAACGCCTTGCGCGAGCATTTCTCAGAAAGCGCCCCGTATCTCGAAAAGATCGCCGCCACCTTCGGCTCGCGCCTCTTCGACGAGGTATTCACGAACGAATACGGGAAATGCGAGAACATTAGCGTGGATTACGCCGTGCTTGAGCCGCGCTCGGCCAAGGGGGAGCACGCCTCCAACCTGTTTGCGATTCCCGCCGATTTTGGCTGGAACGATCTCGGCTCCTGGGCCGCGCTCTACGAGCACCATGCCCTCACGAAGGGAACAGCGGCGAGCGACGGCAATGTCATCGAGGGCGCGGGCGGATACGCGCTCGACGCGGAAGGCAACTATGTCTATGCCCCACAGAAATTCGTCGCAGCCGTGGGCGTGAACAATCTGGTGGTGGTCGAGACAGACGACGCGCTGCTGATTACCACCCGCCAGCGCTCCCAGGATGTGGGCAAGATTGTGAAACATCTCGACGAGAAGAAAATGACGAAGCTGCTGTAGCCAGTCGTAAGTCGCAAGTCGTAAGTCGTGGAAGATTCCACGATCCGCCTGCGGCTTACGGCTCACGACACAACTATTTTCCAATGCCTTCTAAGGTCAAATTCGGTACCGACGGTTGGCGCGGGGTGATCGCCCAGGACTTCACCTTCGCGAACGTGCGCCGCGTCGGCGGGGCTATCGCATCTTATGTCCTGAAGTACGAGGATCCGAACAAAGGGCTGGTCGTCGGCTACGACACCCGCTTCCTCTCACCCCGCTTTGCCGAGGCCATTAGCGAAGTCCTGGCTGCAGCCGGCATTCCCGTGCGGCTGGCCAATGACTACACGCCGACGCCGGCGCTCTCGTACGCGGTGAAGCATTTTGGCGCAGCCGGCGGCGTCATGATCACCTCCAGCCACAATCCCTGGCAGTGGAACGGGGTAAAGTTCAAGGCCAATTTCGGAGGCTCAGCCACGCCTACGATCATCGGCCGGATCGAAGCGGAACTCGGGGCGATGCCTCGCGGCAACAAGGCTGGTATTGAGCCCACAGATTTCAAGAAAGTTTACGTCCCCGCTATCAGCAAGTTTGCCGATCTGGATGCCATCGCCCGCGCCGGCTTCAAGTTTGGCATCGATTGTATGTACGGCGCCGGACGCAATGTGCTCGCCGGAATCTTTGCTCAGCACGGCATCCAGCACGTGCAGATTCGTGCCAACGTGGATCCCATGTTTCCGGGCATCAATCCCGAGCCCATCGAGCCGCACGTGGCCGAGATCCAGAAGATGGTGGTACGCCAGAAATGCCATGCCGGGTTCGTGACCGATGGCGATGCGGACCGCATCGGCGCCGTCGCCGAGGACGGCAGCTTTGTGGACGCGCACAAATGCTATGCCGTCCTGCTGCGCTGGCTGCTCGAGCGCAAAAAGTGGCCGGGAGCAATCACCCGCGCCTTCAATACCACGCGCATGCTGGACCGCATCGCAGCACAGCACGGGCGCGAGCTGATCGAGCATGGCATTGGTTTCAAGTACGTTTGCGACGTAGTGCTTTCAGGACGCGAGGTGCTGGTGGGCGGTGAGGAGTCGGGCGGCATCGGCATTCCGCGGCACCTGCCGGAGCGCGACGGCATCCTGAATTCGTTGCTGCTGGCAAACGTCATGGCCGACGAGAAGAAGACCTTGGGCGAACTGGTGGCCAGCCTGCAACGTGATTTCGGCGCCCACTACTATGGGCGGCGCGATCTGCACATTCCGGAGGAACTAAAGCAGGCGGCGCTGCGCCGGGCCGCCGATGGCCTGGAGCGCATCGGTCGGTACCGAGTGGTGCGCACGCAGGACTTGGATGGCATCAAGTTTTTCCTGGACGCGCCCACCAACGGCCACGGCGCCGAAGCCTGGATCCTGATGCGCGCCTCCGGCACCGAGCCCTTGATGCGCCTCTACGCCGAAGCCGCCAGTCCCGAACTGGTAAACGAGATCCTCGCTGCGTCGGAGGAATTCGTCCTGGCGAGCCAACCCGACTTCGCACGGCGCTAGCACGATTGAGTCATTGTGCCATTGCGTCATTGAGTCATGGAAAGGCTGTCTTGGTTTTCCCAGGGGGCAACGGCCCAATGACTCAATGGCCCAATTCCCCGATGGCCCAATGACTCCATCGCTTGTCCTCTCGTTCTGGTAAATTTGAGCGCGGGGGATCCTTATTTCTTTCACCGTCGCCAACCCGAAGCAACGCACGCCCGATTCGCCTGAGGTGCGCCGCTACAACCGCCTTCGCCGACGCATCAGCATCGCCGACTTCCTGCTCGGCCTCGCGCTGCTGATGGTGCTGCTGGCGACGGGGTGGACCGCGCGCCTCCGCGATCTCGCCTATCTCAGCGCCGGACAGATCTATGTGTTGGCAGTTTTCTTCTATGTCTTCATGCTGACGGTGTTGAACAAACTCCTGGGGTTCGGCCTGGACTATTACGGATTCCGGCTCGAGCACCGGTTCCAACTCTCCACCCAAACGCGGCGCTCCTGGGCTAGAGATCAAGTGAAGGGGTGGCTGGTTGGCCTGGTGATAGGCTCCGTTCTGGTCGAATTGGTGTACGCGATAATCCGCGCTGCGCCCAGGCTTTGGTGGCTGATCGCCTGGGCAGCGTTCATTGTCTTGTTTGTCTTTTTCGCGCAGATCGCCCCCGTGGTGCTTTCCCCACTCTTCTACAAATTCAAGGCGCTGGAGAATGAGGGGCTGAAGCAGCGCTTGCTGCGCTTAAGCGAGCGTGCCGGCACACGCGTGAAAGGTGTGTACGAGTGGAAGCTTTCCGAGAAGAGCCGCAAGGCCAACGCGGCACTGGCGGGTCTCGGCAGCACGCGCCGCATCATCCTGGCGGACACCCTGCTTGAGAAATATACGGACGATGAGATCGAGGCCATCCTCGCGCACGAACTCGGCCATCACGTCCACCGACACATTCCCAAGAGCATCCTGATCCAGGCGGGCTTCACGTTTGTCGGCTTCTGGTCCGCTAACCAGGTCCTGCACTATGCCATCGAGCGGCTGCACCTGTTCGAACAGTTGGCGGATTTCGCTAATCTCCCGCTGCTGATGCTGGTTTCCGCCCTGCTCTCGTTATTGCTTCTGCCGCTCTTGAACGCCTACTCGCGATCGAATGAGCGCCAGGCCGACCTCTATTCCTATACCTCCATCCCCTCGATCCTGCCGTTCATCTCCGGCATGAACAAGCTGGCAGACCAGAACCTGGCCGAGCGGCAGCCCTCGCGGCTGGTGGAATTGCTCTTCCACTCCCATCCCCCAATTGCAAAGCGCATCCAAGCGGCAGAAGCGTGGGCACGGAACCAGTTGCCAGTCGCTGGCCGCCAGTCGCCAGCCTAGACGAGTCGCAAGCTATGAGCGTGACTTTTGCCGGACAGAAGCCAGCAGCGTCTTCGTCAGATTTTGCGAAGGAACGGCCTTTACTCCGGCGACTGGCGACTGGCGACTGGCAACTGCGCTCGGAGTATTTGTTCCACACGCCGCAAATCGTCTTCCGTATCCACTCCGATAGTGTCGTACGGAGTCTCGGCAACAAAGATCGGAATCCCATTCTCCAGGAAGCGCAACTGCTCCAGGCGCTCACTGCGTTCGAGCGAAGATTCGGGCAGGGCGCAAAAGCGTTCCAGCGCCGGCTTCCGATAGGCATAGAAGCCCAGGTGCTTGAAGTAGCGTGACTGGCCGGTGCGGTCGCGGTCGCAGGGAATGGTGGCGCGGGAGAAGTAAAGCGCGCGGCCGGCGGAGTCGGTGACCACCTTCACCGCGTTGGGATTTTCGATGTCGGCCGCCGTGGCCGGCGTTTTAATCGTCGAGACCAGTACCGTCGCGTCGTTCATGGGCGCCAGCAGCGCCTCAAAGTGTTCGGGACGGGCGAGCGGCTCGTCGCCCTGCACGTTGACGTAAACGTCGGCAGGCACCGCGCAAGCCACCTCATACACGCGGTCCGTGCCCGAGCGGTGCTGGCAAGAGGTCAGGCGTGCGTTCCAGCAGTTCTGGCGGCAGACCGCCATCACCTCCTCGGAATCGGTGGCCACGATGACCGCGGCAACCAGCCGCGAGGAGCGCGCCGCCTCATACACCCAGGCCAGCATTGGCCGACCGGCAATCTCGCGCAGCACTTTGCGCGGTAAGCGGGTCGATCCTAGCCGGGCGGGGATAACGGCGATGGCACGCATGAGCGCCCATTGTAGAACGCTCGCTGAACGTCGTCAGTCGCAAGTCGTGAGTCGCGAGTCTCGGGCTGATACGCTTCGGGCCAAGTGAAACACCTGTGGAGGAAAAGCGCGTCTAAGGGCGGCCAAATCCGTGCTGAAAAAACCGCGTGCCAAGCGGTTGTGCCGCTTGGCACGCCCACGGCATTACCGTCTAGTGTTGCCCGCTCGAGACAGTGCTATAGCATTGGCCTCTGCCGCTGCCGAGGTACACAACAAACGAGCAAGTCTGCGGCAGGAACGTTGCCTCAGACGCGCTCAGCGTGCTCGACAGCTTCTCGGTCTCGGTCACGAAGACAAACCCACCGGTGGTTTGCAAGTGGGTCCCAAACACTACCCCTTCGGTTGCGTCCGCTCCCGTCAGGGCATTGCGTGGGTCACAAGCGGCCCCGGTCGGATCCGGCGTGAGGACGATCTTAATCACGCCCGAGGAGGGAGCCACGCCGGTGAGAGTGGCGGGCAACCCGGCACAAGCCGGTGCCCCAGGAATGCAGAACCCGGGGTTAATCCCGGTCAACTGTACTCCGACGAACGCCGAATCCAGTTCGTTGGGCGTAAGCAGTTCCGCACAGCAGGACTGCATCTCCTGATCAGGGTCAAACACATAGATGTTGGCACAGATGTCGCCCACCGGGACGGTGAGCGGGTTGCCCGCCGTGCCCACATTGATGATGCGCACGATTTGGTCATACACCGCAGCCGCGCCGGCGTTGTTGGCGTAGTAGTCGACGTAATAGGTTCCCTGCGCCGATGCCAGACTCGGCACCAACACAAGAAGCCCAACAACCACGAGCAGTTTCTTCATTTGGGGGATCCTCCTTGAATGGTTTCCTGCCGGCGCTGGAGGAGAACGCCGCGGCGCAAACGGGAGTCAGTCTGTCAGTCTGAGCCCAGGAACGGACAACCACCCCACGTCGAGCCAGCGGATTACCCCTCCACGAACACACGCTCAGCGTGAGATTCGACCACTTCGCGGAGGGCGGCGCAAGTACCCATTCGATTTAACCTGAAGGGTTAGATACGGGGCGGCGAAATACCTTCCACTTTCGCGCTCGAAGAAGGAGATGTCGTCGCAGCCATCGGGTTAGCGGGCCGGGGCTGAGGTCGAGGGTCCGCCCAGCAGGGCGAGGCCCGGAGGCTTCGTGGGTGCACGCCTACCTGCATCGCAAGGAAGGGGATCAGCGCAACGCGGCCTACTGGTACAGCCGGGCAGGCAAGCCCGTTTGCCGAGAACCTCTCGATGGGGAATGGCTCAGCATCGTGAGAGACTTGCTGGCATAGGGGGAGCTACTCTTCCGGCACGGTCACGTACACCGTCCTGCCGTTGAACTGCACGGGGCGTGATGAACTGACCCGCCACACGCGCCAGCTTGCTGGGGTCGAGGTCGGGGGATTCGCTGATGCTGTCCAGCATGCGGCGGGCGCATTCTTCCGGGCTCCTCATCGGCACGTGTTCCTCATTCACTGGACGCGGACGCACTCGTGGCACCGCTCGCAGCACTCGACGTTCAGGTGGGGAAATCCTCGCAGGTCTTGATCTCCGTTTCCGGCAGCCTCCGGTTGAGTTCGGCGATTACGACTTCTTCGTAGGCCGGTTCGCTTTCAAGCAGCATGGGCTCCATGTCTCTCAGGATCTTCCCGATGATTTCGGCTTCCGTCATGCCCCTGCTTCGTTCTCGCAAGCGAGAACACAGAGCTAGGCGTTGCGACCCTGTGGCTCGCCGTCGCCGAACATGTGCCGCATCAGCGCCTCGAACTTCGCCCCAGTGTCCGGCGAGTTCAGCCTCTTGGCCGCCTCCCACTCGCGCCGCAGGCGCTCAAGACCGAATGGATTGCTGCTGGTGGACGGGTGCTCGCACGCAGGGATTGAAGCGATTCTGGAAGCGGCAAGCGCGGTGGACCCGAGGACGGTGGTTGTGTTTGGGGGATT
>Ga0187769_10001426_pt1 | contig 13672 bp, 12 predicted proteins | sample 0116_SJ02_MP02_1_FD_133140 | JGI IMG/M metagenome (GOLD analysis project Ga0187769, IMG submission 133140) | Tropical peat soil microbial communities from peatlands in Department of Meta, Colombia - 0116_SJ02_MP02_10_MG | ecosystem: Environmental > Terrestrial > Soil > Wetlands > Peat | place... | reverse complement strand
TCCTCCTCGAGGTCCCCACTACGGCGGAGGGCCCTCTCGTATGGCTGCTCGCAGCGCGTCGAGTTCGCTCTTCAGCCGGACTTGTCGCTCGGGGGGCATCGCCCGGGCCAGTCGGCGGAGATAGGCGCGACGGGCTGCTCGAGCGGACCCGACCAGCCGGTGGCCGTCCGAAGTGATCCCGACGAGCACGGACCGCCGGTCGGTGGCGTTCTCCGACCGTTTCACGAGATCCCGCCGTTCCAATCGGTCGATCAGCTCGGTGGTGCCCGAGGGCGTGAGACCCAGTCGTCGGGTGAGGTCGGTCGCCCGGACGGGTCCCCCCGAACAGATCCGAAGGGCCCGATACTCTACGATGGCGAGTCCGAACGGCGCCAGCGCCTCCGCGAGCCGGTCGGAGATCAGGGAGTACACCTCGTGGAGCGACTCCCAGACCTCCTCCTCTTCGAGGGTCAGGATCACCTTCGCGACGGACGGGCGCGCGGGGACCGCCATGGAGCCTATCCCGGTGCCGCCAGATGTTTCGGATGAGTATATTACGCTGCCGTAATAAATCGCCGCGCGGTCCCGCCCCGCACGAATCCGGTTCCGGGCGCAAGAACCGTTTTCTAAACGCTTTCGTAACGGGCTCGAAGGCTTCGGCATGGCGTCCCTCCCTCCGGACCCACCCGCGTCCGTCCACGTCCGACGGGCCCGCCCCGACGACCTGCAGGGGATGGCCCGCGTGCACGTGGAGACCTGGAAGACGGCGTACCGGGGGATGGTCCCAGACGACCGCCTCGATTCCCTCACGGTGGACTCGGACATCGCGGGAGGGTTCGGCAGCCACCTCCGGCAACCACCCCCCGGCAACGCGCAGTTCGTCGCAGAGACGGCCGAGGGCGGGGTGGTCGGGTTCGCGGGAGGAGGGCCGGCCCGCGAGCCCGAACCGGGGTACACGGGGGAGCTCCACTCGATCTACGTGTTGAGCGCGTACCAGCGGCGGGGGGTCGGCTCGGCGCTTGCCGGGGAGGTCGTCCGGCATCTTTTGAATACCGGCCACGCGGGCATGATCGTCTGGGTGATGGAGCCGAGTCCGTACCGGCGCTTCTACGAACGGCTGGGGGGAACGCTCCACCGGCGGGCGGTACAACCGTCGCGCATTGCCGGGCAACCGGTCCCCGTGGTGAGCTACGTCTGGGCCGACCTCCGGCCCTTGGCCCGCCTCTAGGAGATGCGCCCCAAGGGGTTCCCGGGCGGACTACTCGTCGCGGGGACGACGCCGCTTTCGGGGACGGTCCCGGTCGTCAAAGGAGCGGGGTCCGCGTCGCGGCGGTCCCCGCCGGAAATCGCCCCCGCCGTAGCGGCGCGGCCCGGCGAACCCTCCCCCTCGGCCGCGGTCGGGACGGGGAGGTAGGGTGAATCGGTTCCCGCACGACTCGCACTCCCCCACCAGCAGTCCATCCTCGCCGGTCGAGAAGCGGAGCGGAGCTCCGCATCGGCGGCAGGGACGGCCGCGAGGCATCTCTTCTTCCGACCGCGGGCGGCGTTCGCGGTCGGGACGCGCACGCTCCGGCCGGGGAATGTAGATGGTCGTCGTCTCGCACTCGCCGCAGGTCGCTTCGATCGACCCGCGCTGGCCCTCGCGGAAGGTGAGCGGAGAACCGCACTCCTCGCACTCGGGGCCCCCCGAGGGCGCGGTGATGCCCTCTCCTTCCTCTTCGGCCTCGACGGCGACCCCGGCCGGAGGAGTACCGAGGCGGGAAGAGACGGCCGCCCCCTCCACGAAGGCGAACTCCTTCGTGCAGGCGGGACAGACGCCCGTGCGCAGGTGGACGTCGTGTTGCTCGAACTCCATCGATGCCCCGCAATCCGGGCAGGTACTCGTCATGGTCGCCGCGAGGTGAGACCCGTCGATGCCACATTACGTCCGCCTAGTCCCCAGCCGAGCCGGCGAAACCGCGGAGTTTCCCCGTCGGGTCGTCGATTCCGGTTGACGAAGTCGTTTCTCGCTCGGGGATCGCTCCGAGGAAACTACATACGGCGACCCCGGAATGGCCGCCGGTATTGCGAACGGAGGGCAGAACGGTGCTATGGTGGTGACGTTGGACGGCCACTCGCTGAAGGCGGAGGACGTGGTCAGGGTCGCGCGCAGCCGGGAGCGGATCTCGATCACCCCCGAGGCGATCGCCCGGATCGACAAGTGCCGGGCCCTCCTCGAGCGCAAGATCGCGGCTCGCGAAATCATGTACGGCGTCAACACCGGGATCGGCGAGCTCTCCGAGGTCGTGCTGAACCCGGAGCAGGTCGAGCAGTTCCAACGGTACCTCGTCTACTCCCACGCCGCCGGCTGCGGGGACCCGATCGCCGAGGAGGACGCCCGCGCGGCGATGGTCTCACGGCTGAACACCCACTGCTGGGGGCATTCGGGCATCCGCCACGAGCTCGTCGAGCTGATGGTCGACATGCTGAACCGGGGCGTGAGCCCGGTGATGTGCCAGAAGGGTTCGGTCGGGGCCTGCGGCGACCTTTCCCCGATGGCCCAGATGGCGCTCGTCCTGATGGGGGAAGGGGAGGCGTTCGTCGAGGGCCGTCGACTCCCCGGGGCCGAGGCGCTCCGGACGGTCGCGCTCGAACCGATCGTGTTCAAAGAGCGGGACGGACTGGCCGCGATCAACGGCTCGAACGTGATGACCGGCATGGGATGCCTCGAGCTCGTGGACGCCGAGCGGTGGCTCCGCACGCAGGAGGTCGCCCTCGCGATGACCCTCGAGGCGCTCAACGGCAACCTGGCCGCCTTCGACCACCGGGTGCACGCCGTCCGGGGCTATCCCGGCGCCCAGGTGTGCGCCGAGAACATCCGGAAGATCACCGAGGGCTCCGAGCTTCTGAAGCGCCCGGGCAAGAAGGTCCAGGACGCCTACTCGCTGCGGTCGAGCCCCCAGGTGATCGGGGCGGCGAAGGACGCGCTCGCGTGGACGCGCTACATGCTCGAAATCGAGCTCAACCACGCCGCCGACAACCCGACGTTCTTCCCCGACGAGGAGCTCGTCCTCAGCGCGGCGAACTTCCAGGGAACCCCGATGGCGTTCGCCATCGAGCTGATGGGGATGGCCGTCACGACCGTCGGCGTGCTTTCCGAACGCCGGACGAATCGCCTCCTCAACTCCCACCTCTCGATGGGCCTTCCGGCGTTCCTCACGAAGGGGGCCGGGATGTTCAGCGGGCTCATGCTCTCGCAGTACACCGCCGGGGCCCTCGTCGCCGAGAACCGGGTGCTCTCCACGCCGGCGGCCACGGGATCAATTCCCGCGGCGGCGGACCAGGAGGATTTCGTCTCGATGGGGATGACGTCGGCGATCAAGTCGCGTCAGATCATCGAGAACTCCTGGTCGGTGGTGGCGATCGAGATGATGGCCGCCGCCCAGGCGTTCGACTTCCGGGCGCCCACGACGCCGTCCCCCGCGGGCCAGGCGGCGTACGACGTGATCCGGAAGCACGTCGCGAAGCTCGAGGAGGATCGGCCGCTGTTCTCCGACATCAACGGACTCACCCAGGTGGCTCGCTCGGGAGAGATCCTCGCCGCCGTCGAGAAGGTCGTCGGTCCGCTCAAGTAGGGGCCCCTCTCCCCGCTCGTCTTTCGGGGGAGCGGTCGGTGTTCGCCCCGCGCTACGGCGCGACCGCGTAGCGCACGACCGGGTTGTCGATGTACTCGAGGACCTTGTCGATGCCCTTCTCGCGTCCCGTCCGGTAGGCGACCCGCAACACGGTCTCCGCGACGGTTGGCGTGAGCGACGGAGCCTCCGCGATGTTGGTCACCACCGGTGTTGCGTGTCGGTCGAAGCAGGCGAGAAACGCCCGGAACCCCGGGAACGCGAGCTGGAACAGTCGGAGCTGGAGTTCCACGTCCGGCGGGGTGGGACGGGCGAGGTAGCTTTTCATCTCGTAGAACCGGTCGCGGCCGTTCCAGTAATCCGGCTGGGCGTAGACGCCCACCTCCTCGTTGATGAGAACGAGCCGACTCCGCGGACGCGAAAGGCCCATCACCTCGCTCCGGCGGAATGCTTGGAGCACGCCCGAGACGGCCGAGAGCTGGGCCTGTCGGTCCGCAGGAGCGAGCGCGAGGTCGGCGTCAGCGAGCTCCCGGTCGAGGGTCTCGGTCGCGAGCCGGTGCATCGACGTGAGCGTGGGTCGACGACCTTGGAAGAACTCGTGGCTGAACCGGGAGAGCGTCTCGTCGATCGCCTTGCCAACCGCCATGCCGACTTCGTCCCGCTCGGTGACCTCCCGGGGGTAGACGGCTTGGACCACCTCGTGGGCGGCGACGGTCTTCACGACGGCCGACATTCGAGGGGGCTCGCTCCTGGCGCGGCGCCGCTAGACGCGGTCGAGCGCCTCGGCGAGGGCGGGCGACAGCTCGAAGTTGGGGCACGCCGGATGCGACAGGATCTTCTCGGCCTGGCCGGCTGTCACGGTGAGGGGGCCCCAGACGCCCCGGGCGCCCGTGACCGCGCGGAAGGCGACGAATCCCCGGCTCACGAGCGTCGGGGCGGCCAGCTGGTCCCACCGGAGCGTGACCTGGCTCAAGATGTAGCGGAACTGGACCCCGTCGCGGGTCACGAGGACGTCGCGCGGCAGCCGGTCCATGATCGCGAGGCCGATCAGGAACGCCGCGATGCCGAGTAGTGCCCCCGGGAGGTCGACCTTGAAGAGGCCCGGCGACACGACGATCACGTAGGCCGTCACGAGGAGAAGCACGATACCGAGGGCGAAGACGACGTAGCTCGAGTACGCCCACCACGCCCGCGCGCCCACCGACACCGTCTCGACGGGCGCCGCTGGTGCTAGGCCATTCTCCATGGGTCGGGTCCTCCGGAGCCGTGCCGGACCGTCAGGCCGGACACGTCGGTCGAACCAATTAATGGGATAGGTTCATCGGGTTCGACCTTTCGGAGAGAACGGTGCCCTCCCGGCGGGGTTCGACCGCTCCGCGGTCGACCCAACGGACCCTCCGTCGAGGGCTCTTGACCCCCCATTCATACCCTCTTCCCGCGGTACGACGGCCGTGGCCCAATCCGCCGTTGTCACGCAGGGCCCCCCGCCGCCGGCCGTCCTCGTGGCATTGACCCGTCGCCCGATGGACCATCCGACCCGGCCCCGGGGCGTCGTGACCGTCATCCCGGACCGTTGCAAGGAGTGCGAGTTCTGCGTCCACTACTGCCCGAAGGAAGTCCTCGAGATCTCTCCGACGTACAACGCTCGGGGGTACCGCCCGGTCCGCGTCAAAGATTCCCGGAAGGACGAGTGCATCGCGTGCCGGTTCTGTCAGGACGTCTGCCCCGAGTTCGCGATCTTCGTGGAGGAGGTCGGAAAGTGACCGAGAAGGGGCCGATCCTCACCGGCTCGCATTTCATGCTGGGCGACCAGGCGTGTGCCGAGGGGGCCATCTACGCGGGGTGCCGGTTCTTCGCCGGATACCCGATCACGCCGGCGACCGAGATCGCGGAGCGGATGGCCGAGCGGCTCCCGGCGATCGGGGGCCAGTACATCCAGATGGAGGACGAGATCGGCTCGGTCGCGGCCGTCCTCGGCGCGAGTGTCGCCGGCGTCCGCGCCATGACGGCGACTTCCGGCCCGGGATTCTCCCTCATGCAGGAGAACCTCGGCCTCGCGTTCATGATGGAAGTCCCCTGCGTCGTCGTGAACGTCCAGCGGGGCGGCCCGAGCACGGGTCTCCCGACATCGGTCGGCCAGCAGGACATGATGCAAGCTCGCTTCGGCTCGCACGGAGACTACCAGGCGATCGCCTACTCGCCGTCGTCCCCGCAGGAGGCGTTCGAGCTCACGATTCAGGCGTTCAGCACCTCCGAGCGATTGCGGACGCCGGTCCTCGTCATGATGGACGAGGTCGTCGGCCACATGCGTGAGCGGGTCGTGATCCCCGAAGCCGGGAAGCGGACGATCCTTTCCCGCCGTCTGCCGAGCGTTCCCCCGAGCGAGTACCGACCGTACCGCGTCGATGACGACCTCGTGCCGGAGATGGCCCTCGCCGGCGGCGGCTACAGCGTCCGGATGACGAGCCTCACCCACGACGAGCTCGGCCGGGCGGTCACCGACACCGCCACCCAAGCCGTCCTCCTGCCCCGCCTCCTCCGCAAGGTCAACGAGCATCGCGAAGTGTACGAGGACTACGAGCTCCGCCACTCGAAGGATGCCGAGGTCCTCCTCGTCGCCTACGGGATCACGGGGCGTTCGGCCACGGGCGCCGTCGAGGCGGCCCGAGCGCGTGGGATGCGGGTCGGTCTCTTCCGCCCCAAGACCGTCTGGCCGTTCCCCACCGAGGCGTTCCTGCGAGCGCTCCGGACCGTGCGGCGGGTCGTGGTCGCCGAGGTCAACATGGGCCAGGTCGTCCTCGAGGTGGAGCGACTGGTCGCCGGAAAGTGCCCGGTCGTTCGCGTGACGAGCCCCGGGGGGGAAGTGCTGTCGCCGGAGCTGATCCTCGAGGCGTGCGGGCACGAGCGGGCCGGGAAGGTGAAACGATGACCCCCCAGTCGGACGAGCACACGCTCCGGACCCCCGAGACGGAACATGCTCCTCCGCGTCACCATCCGCTCGACTCCGTCCTCCGCTCCGAGGTGCTGCCGCACATCTGGTGTCCGGGGTGCGGTATCGGCGTCGCGCTGGGGGCGTTCCTCCAGGGCCTCGACCGGGCGGGCATCCCGCTCGAAAAGCGCGTGATCGTCGGGGGTATCGGCTGCTCTTCGCGGGTCGTCTACTACGCGCGCGCCGACGCCTACCACACGACGCACGGCCGCGCGATCCCGTTCGCGACCGGCATCAAGCTCGCCAACCCTTCCCTCGCCGTCAACGTCTTCGCCGGGGACGGCGACCTGTTCGCGATCGGGGGCAACCACTTCATCCACGCCGCCCGGCGCAACATGGACCTCCTGGTGGTCTGCATCAACAACTTCAACTACGGCATGACCGGCGGCCAGTCCGGGCCGACGACCCCCCACGACGCGAAGACGACGACGACCCCGAACGGCAACTTCGAGTTCCCGTTCAACCTCCCTCAGCTCGCCGCGGCGGTCGGAGCGGTGTACGTGGCCCGATGGACCACGCTCGACGTCCGCCGCCTCCGAGACTGCTTCACCGAGGCCGCGGGGAAGCAGGGATTCCGCTTCGTCGAGGTGCTCGCCCCGTGCCCGGTGAGCTTCGGCAAGAACAACGACATCGGGAGCGGCCTCGACGAGATGGATTACTACCGGGGCCTCGAGCACATCTGGGGTGCTCCGGGAGAGTTCCCGAACCGGATCGAGGTCCGCGAAGGGGGAGACCTCTCGGGGACCGACATCTCTCTCCACCGTCCGATTATCGTGGGGAAGTTCGTCGACCGCGGCCGCCCCACGTTCCTCGACAACTACAAGGCCGCCTCGGCGGCGCGGGGGAAGGCCCCGTGACGCGCGTCCGGTTCGCCGGGTTCGGTGGCCAGGGCGTGGTGCTCTCCGGCTTTATCCTTGGCCGGGCCGCCTGTCTCCACGCCGGCAAGAACGCGGCGATGACGCAGAACTACGGGCCCGAGTCGCGCGGTGGGGCGTGCAGCGCCGACGTCGTGGTGGAGGACAAGGAGATCGCGATGCCGGTGTTCGACCAGCCGGACGTCCTCATCCTGCTCTCCCAGGAGGCGGCGAACAAGAACTCCGCGTGGATATCCGGCGCGAAGCTGGTCCTCGTCGACGAGGACCTCGTCCACCTCGAAGGGGAGGACCCGAAGGTCCAGAAGGCGCCGTTCACGCGGATGGCGACCACGCTCGGACGGCGGATCGTGGCGAACATCGTGATGCTCGGGACGCTCACGGCACGCGCCCGCCTCGTTCCCCCGGAAGCGATGGAGGAGGCGATCCGCAACACGGTGCCGCCGAAGACGATCGACCTCAACCTGAAGGCGTTCCGGGCCGGGCTCGCGGTCCCCGAGGCAGCGGCATGACGTCGCTCCCGGTGATGATCATCGGGGGCGGGATCGCGGGGGTCCAGGCCGCTCTCGACCTCGCGGACGCCGGCCGTCGGGTCGTCCTCGTCGAGCACACCCCCTCGATCGGGGGCAAGATGGCCGCCCTCGACAAGAACTTCCCGACGCTCGACTGCAGCATCTGCATCGAGGCGCCGAAGCTCTCCGAGGTCTCCGAGAACCGCAACATCGAGATCCTGTCGAACACGGAGGTCACCGCCGTCGAACGCCGGGACGGGGGGACGTTCCACGTCACCCTCCACCGGGCCGGCAACCTCGTGAACGACGAGTGCACGCGCTGCGGTCTCTGCTCGGAGGCGTGCCCGGTCGTCCTCCCGAACGAATTCGACTCGGGGATGGCGAGCCGCAAGGCGGTGTTCACGCCGTTCCCCCAGGCCGTCCCGGGCCCCTACTTCATCTCCGTCGACGACTGCGTCAACGAGCCACCGATCGTCCTCCCCTGCTCGCGGTGCCTCGACGTCTGCCCGCCCAAGGCGATCAGCTGGGACCGTCCGATGGAAGCGACGGTCGAGCGGGACGTCTCGGCCGTCATCGCCTCGACCGGCTTCGACCTCTACGACCCGGCGTCGCTCGAGGAGTACGGGTACGGCTCGCACCCGGACATCGTCACCGCGATGGAGTTCGAGCGGCTCCTCTCCTCGGCGGGACCGACCGGCGGCGAGATCCTCTGCCCGTCGGACGGGCGGCACGCGCGCCGGATCGTCTTCGTCCTCTGCGCCGGCTCGCGGGACGTCCGTCGCCTGACCCAGTGCTCCCGCTTCTGCTGCATGTACTCGATCAAGGAGGCGGTCCAGGCCCGCGACCACGGCGTCGACTCCGTGAAGATCCTCTACATGGACATCCGCGCCTACGGCAAAGGGTTCGACGGCTTCTACGAGCGGGCCCGGGAGGAAGGCGTCGAGTTCCTCCGGGGTCGGGTCGGTCGGGTCACCGCTGAGCTGGACGGGCTCCGGGTCCGCTTCGAGGACACTCTTCAGGGGAAGGCCGAGGAGATCACGGCCGACCTCGTGGTGCTCGCGACCGGCGCGAAGCCGACCGCCGCCCTCGAGAAGCTCGCGAAGAACCTCGGGGTCCCTCTCGGCTCCGACGGGTTCCTGGACGGGGAGGGCGCGCCCGACGGCGTGTTCATCGCGGGTTCCGCCTCCGGCCCCAAGGACATCCCGGACAGCGTCACGGAAGCGGGGGCCGCCGCGGCGCGCGCGATGGAGCGCGCCCCGGACAAAGTGTGGCCGAAACCCGAGGTCGGCGAGCCGCTCGACGTCTCGGGCGAGCCGCGGGTCGGCGTCTTCCTCTGCGACTGCGGCAGCAACATCGCGGGCGTCGTCGACGTACCGTCGGTGGTCGCCTTCGCGAAGACCGTTCCCGGCGTGGCCCACGCCGAGGAGGTGCGCTTCGCGTGCGCCGGGAACACGCAGACCGAGATGGCGAAGCGGATCCGCGAGAAGAACCTGAACCGGCTCGTCGTCGGGGCCTGTTCTCCGAAGACGCACGAGGGGACGTTCAAGCGGGTCTGCCTGCGGGCGGGCCTCAACCCGTACCTCCTCGAGATGTCGAACATCCGGAACCAGGATTCGTGGGTCCACAAGGCCGAGCGGAACTCGGCCACGTCGAAGGCGCGGGACATGGTCCGGATGGCGGTCGACAAAGCGTCGCGCCTCCGGCCGCTCGAACCGTACGAACAGCCGATGGTCCAGGCGGCGCTCGTGATCGGGGGCGGTCCCGCCGGCATGGCGGCCGCGACCAGCCTCGCTCGACAAGGGTTCGAGACCCATCTCATCGAAAGGGAGCGGGAGGTCGGCGGCAACCTGCGTCGGCTCGAGCACATCGAGCCGTCGGGCGTCGAGGCGAAGCCGCTCCTCGACGCGATGACTCGGAACCTCGAAGGGTCGGGCGCCCACCTCCACCTGGGCACCGAGATCGCCCAGATCGACGGCCACGTCGGCAACTTCCGCGCCCGCCTGTCGAACGGCGAGACGATCGACGCCGGCGCCGTGGTGCTCGCGATGGGGTCCGGCACGGTCCAGCCGGCGGGCGACTTCCCGCTCCGCTCCGCCTACGACCTCGAGACGGTGACCAACCAGCGGCTCGAGGAGATGATCTCCTGGGGCCGGGTCCCCGGGAAGACGGTCACGTTCGTCTCCTGCATCGGCGCCCGGGCCGGCGACAAGGGCTGCTCCCGGTACTGCTGCAGCTCGATGGTCGGGCAGGCGCTCCGTCTCCGCCGGATGGGCAAGAAGGTACGGGTCCTCTACCGCGACCTCCGCGCCTACTCGCGGGGGGCGGAGGAGCTCTACAAGACGGCCGCCGACGAGGGGGTCGCGTTCTTCCGGTATCCGGACGAACCCGCCGAGACGGTCGTGCGCATCGTTCCGGGCGCGGTCCGCTTCCACGACCTCTTCCTCGACCGGGATGTCGAGCTGCCGACCGACCTCCTCGTCCTCGTCTGCGGGCTCGTCCCCGAGGAGTCCGCGGTCGCGAAGATGCTCAAGGTCCCTCGGAGCTCGGACGGATTCCTGCTGGAACGCCACCCGAAGCTCGGACCCGTCGAGGCGAGCAGCGCGGGGATCTTCCTCGCCGGGACCGCCCAGGGACCGAAGGACCTCAACGAATCCGTCCAGCAGGGGCTCGCCACGGCGGCGAAGGCGGCGGCGCTCCTCTCGCGGGACAAGATCGAGAAAGAGCCGCTGTGTGCCGTCATCGACGAGACGACGTGCAACGGCTGCGGCCGGTGCGTGCGCGTCTGCCCGTTCCAGGCGCTCGAGCCGTACACGATCGACGAGGGCGGCAAGAAGTCGAAGAAGGTCCGGGTCATCACCGCCGCCTGCATGGGCTGCGGCACGTGCGCCGCGGACTGCTTCCGCGACTCAATCACGACCCCGTACTTCACGGACGAGCAGGTCGATGCGCAGATCGACGCCGCCCTGGCGGACGACCCCGCCTCGAAGGTGCTCGTCTTCGCGTGCAACTGGTGCTCCTACGCGGGGGCCGACCAGGCCGGCATCGAGAAGATCCAGTACCCGAGCAACGGGCGGATCATCCGGACGATGTGCTCGGGCCGGGTCTCGGACAAGTTCATCAAGCGGGCGTTCGACAAGGGGGCCGGCGCCGTCCTCGTGACCGGCTGCCACCCCGGCGACTGCCACTACATCAACGCCAACAGCTGGACCGAGAAGCGGTTCGAGATCTGGCGCAAGACCCTCGAGCGGCGCGGGATCTCGCCGGACCGGTTCCAGCTCGAATGGATCTCGGCGGCGGAGGGGAAGGAGTTCGCCGCGAAGATGAAGGAGATGGCGACCGTCCTGCGGGACCACGCCGCCGCGACGCCGCCGCCCGCGGAGGAGGTCCATGCCGCCCAGTGACGCGAAGCCGCTCGTCTGGAACGACGAGCTCTGGGAAGAGCTCTGCCGCACGACCGACGCGGCTGCCTGCTACCAGTGCGGCACGTGCACGGCGACCTGCCCGCTGGCTGCCGGCGGCACCCTGAACGTTCGTCAGCTGATCCGGCTCGGCGCGTTCGGGGACGACGCACCCGGCCTCTGGGCCTGCACGACGTGCGCCCAGTGCAACATCGGCTGCCCCCGCGGGGTCGACGTGGTCGAGGTCGTCCGGCATCTGCGCTCGCGGGGCTGGAAGCATAACGACGTGCCCGTCGGCCTCCGCCCGCTCCTCTGGGCCGAATTCCAGGACGGGAACCCCTACCGCCTCCCGCCGTCCCAGCGGACGGCGTGGATGCGGGGGCTCTCGGGACCCGAGACCGGGACCCTCGACGGCGCGCCCACGGTCCTCTATGTCGGGTGCACCGCGAGCTACGACCCCCGCGCGCAGCGCACCGCGCGTTCGCTCGCTCGGATCCTCACCGCGGCGAAGGTGCCGTTCCGCCTCCTCGGGGAGAAGGAGGTCTGCTGCGGGGAGACCCCGCGGGCGCTCGGCGTGAACGGGCTCTTCCGCGAGCTCTCGTCGCGCAACGTCGAATCCCTGCGGGCGGTCGGAGCGACCCGCGTGGTGACGCTCTCGCCGCACTGCTTCGACGCGCTCAAGGCCGGCCTCGGCGACCAGGTCGAGGTCGTCCACTATAGCCAGCTGTTGGACGAGCTGCTGAGCTCGGGCCAGCTGAAGGTCTCCGGGTACCGTCCCGGCGTCGTTACCTATCACGACCCGTGCTACCTCGGCCGGCAGCACGGGGTCTACGAGCCCCCACGCCGCCTCCTCGAGTCGGCGGGAGCGAAGCTCGTCGAGATGAACCGGACCCGCCAGTGGGCGCTCTGCTGCGGCGGTGGAGGCGGGAACATGTGGCGGGAGTCGAGCTCCGAGGAGCGTCTCGCCGACGTGCGGGTCGCGGAGGCCCGTGAGACCGGCGCGGACGTGCTCGCGACGGCCTGTCCGTTCTGCGTCACCTGCTTCTCCGGGGCCCGGACCCCGGGCGCCGGTCCGATGGCGGTCGTCGACGTCGCCGAGGTGGTCGCCCGGGCGGTGGGGGTGCCGGCGTGACGAGCCCGGGCGCGGTCTGGGTCTATTCCGAGCGTCACGGTGAGTCGTTCCGCCCGGTGAGCCTCGAGATCCTGGCGGCGGCCCGGTCGGTGGCGGACGCCCTCGGCACGAAGCTCGTGGCCGTGACGGTGGGCGCCGGGGAGGCGCCCGCGAACGCGCTCACCTACTACGGGGCGGACGAGGTGGTCGCGGTAGAGGATCCGCTGCTCGACCGGTACGATACGAAGCTGTTCACCGACCTCCTCGAGGCCGAGCTCCGGCCGACCGACCCCTCGGTCCTTCTGCTCGGGGCGACCCGCGACGGCCAGGACCTCGCAGGGCGGCTCGCGGTCCGCTTGCGGACGGGCCTGACCGCGCACGTCACCTCGCTCGAAGTCGACCCCGGGAAACGGCTCGTCGGGTGGGTTCCCGGGTTCGGCGGAGGCATCGAAGCCGGGGTCGTCTGTCCGAACCAGCGCCCCGCGATCGTGACGGTCCGTCCGGGCGTGTTCCCGACCCCCGTTCCGGGGGAGGCCACGGGGGTCGTCCGGATCAATCACCCGACGCTCGACGAGAGCTCGTTCGGGAGCCGCCGGGTCTCCTTCGAGCCGAAGGGACTGACGGTCGACCTGACCCGATCGGAGGTCCTGGTCGTCGGCGGACGCGGCACGGACGGCGATTTCAGCCGTCTCCAGCGCCTCGCGCACTGCATCGGCGCCGAGGTCGGCGCGACCCGGGTCGCCACCGACTCCGGCTGGGTCGAGCGGGAGCGGATGGTGGGGCAAACCGGGGTCGTCACACGACCGAAGGTCGCCGTGATCCTCGGGGCGAGCGGAGCCGTCCAGTTCACGGTGGGGATCGAGAAGGCCGGCTTCGTGATCGCGGTCAACCGCGACCCGGACGCCCCGATCTTCGAATCCGCCGACCTCGGGATCGTCGGGGACCTGGCACCGATCGTCGACCGATTGGTCCGGGAACTGGGGGAGGCGTAGGGCGATGCGGATCGTCGTCTGTCTCAAGGTCGTCCCGAGGCCCGAAGAGGTCCGCGTCAACCTCGAGGCGAAGACCCTCGAGCGCTCGGGCGTGCGCTCGGTGATCAACCCGGCGGACCTCAACGCCCTCGAGACCGCCCTCGCGCTGCGGGACCGCCACGGCGGCCGCGTCACCGTCCTCTCGATGGGGCCGCCGAACTTCGAGCCG
>Ga0187769_10001424_pt1 | contig 13689 bp, 11 predicted proteins | sample 0116_SJ02_MP02_1_FD_133140 | JGI IMG/M metagenome (GOLD analysis project Ga0187769, IMG submission 133140) | Tropical peat soil microbial communities from peatlands in Department of Meta, Colombia - 0116_SJ02_MP02_10_MG | ecosystem: Environmental > Terrestrial > Soil > Wetlands > Peat | place... | reverse complement strand
CGAAATTTCGCCGCGTGGCTTAATCGCAGTAAATCCTCAGACGCTCATGACTTCCGCGGCGGGCATCTTTGCCGGTGGCGATTGTGTTTTCGGGCCAAGGCTGATCATTGACAGCGTAGCCGACGGCAAGCGCGCCGCAATCGGAATCGACGAATACCTCCGTGGACATAAGCATCCCGAACCGATCGTAGAGGTTGAAATTCTGCGGCGCCACGCCATGCCAATCGACTTCCTGGATATTAAACGCCAAGCCGTGCCCATGCTTCCGCTCGAGCGCCGCACTGGCGTAACGGAAGTGGAAGTCGGCTACGATGCGAAATCCGCGATGGAAGAGGCCCAGCGCTGCCTGCATTGCTGGGTGAACACCGTTTTCGAAGGCTACGAAGAGGACGGTACGCTTTGCATTCTATGCGGTGGCTGTGTCGATGTCTGCCCGGAGAACTGCCTGGAGCTGGTTTCTCTCGATCGCATTCAGTTCACGGATGAAACTGTGCAGCACATTCGCGACAACCAGGAATGCTTTGGTGTCGAGCTGAATGAGATCGCGGCTGACGAGTTAGGAATCGTCACCGGATCGGCCATGTTGAAGGACGAAACCCGCTGCATCCGATGTGGCCTTTGTGCGATGCGCTGCCCGGTCGGAACGATCACCATGGAGTCTTACAACTTTGCGCCGGCCGAGACCACGGGTTTGATTTCGATTGCGGCAATCGACGCCTCGGCAAGGACGAAAGACGCGGCCGTCAAATAGGAACTAGAACTCTATGCCCGAAGAACGAAAAGAAGAACACCTCGACGGCAAGGAACTTGACCGCCGCAGTTTTTTCGTGAAGCTCGGACTCGGCTCACTTAGCATCGCGACCGCGGGGACTGCGGTCTTTGCTTATCAATTCCTTTCGCCGAACGTTTTGTATGAGCCATCGCCAATCATCAATGCCGGCAAGCCGGAGAGCTATCCGCTGGATTCGGTCACGCTGGACGTGAATTCGGGAATTTACATCATTCACGCCAAAGAAGGCTTCTTTTCGTTATCCGCAGTGTGCACGCACCTCGGATGCCTCACGGCGTGGAAACCCGAACTCGGAATCATTGCTTGCCCCTGTCACGGCAGCAAGTTCAAACAGGATGGGCAGAAGATCGAGGGACCCGCTCCCCGACCGCTGCCGTGGTATCGCGTGTGGCTAAGCGATGACGGCGACCTCATGGTGGATCGCTCGACGACGGTTCGGTCACTGCAATTCTTGAGGGTTTGATTATGGCAACAAGCGCGAATTACTTCGATCAACTACGCAAAACCCGGGTCTGGCGGTCAATCTTTCGCAGCGGCACGGGAGCAAGCACGCTCCGTCGTTCCCTGGTGATCCAGCAGGACGTGTTCCTCCACTTGTTCCCGACCAAAGTCCGCCGCCGCATGTTGGGGTTCAGCGCGACCTGGTATCTGGGCAGCCTGACCTTCGGAACATTTGTGATTCTCGTGACTACCGGAATCCTGCTCATGCTGTACTACCACCCCTCCGTTCCGCAGGCTTATGCGGACACCAAAGACCTGCAGTTCGTGGTTTCCTCCGGATTGTTTCTGCGCAATCTGCATCGCTGGTCGGCGCACGCCATGGTTTTCCTTGTGTTCGCGCACATGTTCAAGGTGTTTTATCGCGGCGCTTACCGTCCGCCTCGCGAATTCAATTGGGTGATCGGTGTAATTCTGTTGCTTACCACTCTTTTACTTAGCTATACCGGATACCTTCTGCCTTGGGATCAGCTTGCTTTCTGGGCAATCACAGTCGGATCGAACATCGCCTCAGCCGTTCCGGTATTCGGCAACAAGATTCACTTCCTGCTGCTCGGCGGGAATCTGGTGAACGCGAACGCCCTGCTCCGGTTTTATGTTCTACACTGTGTGATCCTTCCGCTCACTGCGATTCTCTTTATCGCGATTCACTTCTGGCGCATTCGCAAGGACGGCGGCTTGTATGTGCATGCGCGCGCTGCCACTGATGTAAAAGCAGAGCCGAAGGAGGCGCGATGAGCGAGTCCAAAGACTTCGTCACCGGAGTGAACTCGAACGCGCGCAAGGATCCTCGCCGGGTAGTCTTTGTGACTCGCCGCACTTCGCCGCAGGTGAAGGTCAGCGATGAGGAAGTCGTCCAGACGTTTCCAGAAGCTTTCTTCCGGATCGCGATTGCGATCGAGGTGCTGGCCATCGCGCTGGTGGGGATCGCGCTGCTGTTCAACGCCCCGTTGGAGGGAATTGCAGATCCCTCACACACACCAAATCCGGCGAAAGCGCCGTGGTACTTCCTCGGTCTGCAGGAGATGCTGCATTATTTTCCGCCTGTTGTGGCAGGGGTTTTAGTTCCGACGCTGGTTGTCATCGCGCTGATCGTGATTCCTTATTTCAACATTAATGTTGAAGCTGAGGGTCTTTTCCTGAAAGATCGCGCTCGCCGCCTTCCCATCTTCTATGCAGTCACTGCTGGACTTTCGATTTTCCTGATCGTTTTCGATGTTTACGTCGCCCTGGTGCCCACGTTGATCGTGGTGGCGTTCATGTTGGTTGCGGCACACAGCACACCCAGTTCGCCATCTCGATTCCGCGGATATCTCTCGGAGCGGCCGCTTTCGTTTTGGATTATGAGCTGGTTTTTGTTCGAGCTGACCGTGCTGACCGCCGTAGGCACATTCTTTCGCGGTCCCGGGTGGTCCTGGGTCTGGCCCTGGAGGAGCTGAGTGCAAACGCCGAGCGAAAATCGACCTCCGCGGTGGCAGAAATTATTTGCCGATCCCGTGCGAGTGTTCGGTATCGTCAGCGTGGTTCTGTTGCTCTCTCTCGCGATCGCGCCTGCAAAAAATCATTTCAGTGAATGGCGTTACTACCAGAAATCCTACCTCGCCATGATTCGCGGCCGTGGCGAGGCCGTCACACTGCAGCGGCATTTCCAGAGTGGAATCCAGCAGATCTGGCATCCCGAACTCGGAGTAGTGGACCGCTGCACCAGTTGCCACGTCGGCTTGAAGGAAGCCAGCTTGACCGATGTCACCCAGCAGCCATTTCGGCGACATCCGATAATCCCGCACAACCTTGAGCAGTTTGGTTGCGTGATGTGCCACCGTGGCCAGGGCGTCGCAACCACCGTCGAGGAAGCCCACAGCAGCACGTTAGCTTGGGAACAGCCGCTGCTTCCGGCTCGCTACATTGAATCCTCCTGTGGGCAATGCCATCGCGCACCTCTCACTGGCACTCCGCAGTTGAACGAAGGCCGCACGTTGCTGGCCTCTTCCGGATGCGTGCACTGCCACACCGTCAAATTGCCGGAAGGCGGAACGTTGCAACCGACCGACGATCCGCCGTCCCTTTCGCACATCGCTGATAAAACTAGTCGCGAGTGGATTTTCACCTGGCTTAAAGATCCACAGGCCTATGCGGCATCAGCCCGAATGCCAAACTTCAAGTTGAGCGACGACGACGCTCGCGATATTTCGGCGTTTCTCATTTCCAACAGTGTTGCAAGGCCAGGCGCTACGCTTGCGCTAACGCAAAAGCCAGCTGCCGACCCGAGCGCCGGGCCCAGTCTGTATGGCGAATCATTCTGCGCCACTTGCCATGCGGTGCAGAATGCAGCCGGAAACTTGGTTGGCGGCAACATCGGGCCGGAACTCACCAGAATTGGCAACAAAGCTAGGCCGGAATGGCTTGCAGCATGGATCAACAATCCACGCATCTATGATCCTGGGACTGCCATGCCGCACTACCGCTTCACCGAGCAGCAAGTCGCTACTCTAGCGAGCTTCCTGCAGGGGAAGTCCGACTCTGATTTTCTGGCCAATGTTCATCTTGACCCCGCAACCCCGGAGCAGATTGCTCACGGCAAGTTGCTTGTCACGGAATACGGCTGCGCTTCGTGCCACGAAATTTCTGGCATCAAGAAGCCAGAGAATCTTGCTCCGGAGTTGACGCGTATCGGCAGCAAACCAATTTCGCAACTGATATTCGTGACAGGCATGCGGCACACATTGCCGGATTACATCGCTGGAAAATTGCGTCAGCCGCGGGCATTTGCTCCAGGCCTCAAGATGCCGCAGTATACCCTAACACCCGCGCAGATCGACGCTCTAACGACGGCTCTACTTGCTTTGAATGATCGATCCCAAACGCTGCCGCCGACGATGACGGTTCCCAACGTCGCAGAGTCAACGTACCGACCGGCGGGCAAAGCGGGCCAGCTCATGAATGACTTGGCATGTTTCAGTTGCCACCGTATCAACGGGCGCGGCAGTGACCTTGCGCCAGATCTGACCTGGGAAGGAAGTGCGGTTCAGCGCAGATGGCTAGAAGATTTTCTGCGCAATCCCAATACGCTGCGGCCAGCGTTGATCCGCCGAATGCCGAAATTCAATCTGAAGCCCGACGAGATCACGACTTTAGCCGATTACATCATGACTGTCTATCAAACTCCAGCATTCGATCGCGACTCGCTGCCGAATTCCGGATACTCGGCCAGCGACATCGAACGTGGCAAACAGCTTTTCTATTCGAAGTACGCGTGCCAGTCGTGTCACATTGTCGATCCGAAAGCAGACAAGGGTTACATCGGTCCGACGCTGACACAGGTGGGTTCGCGCTTGAACGCGGCGTGGATTTACTACTGGCTTGAGAATCCTCAGGCACTGCGGCCAGGAACCATCGAACCCAATCGCAACATGCCGGATGAAGACGCGCGGGCGATGACCGCATTCCTCGCGTCGCAAAAGGGCTCAGCCAAGCCGGAGGCCAAGCGATGACGCGAGCCATATTTTGGGGATTGCTTTGCCTATCTGCCGTGTTCTGCGGCTGTGCGCGCAAGGCCTCATCGGCTTCTTCTCCGACGGCTTATGGCTCTGCCATTGTCGAGATCAGCGGCGGAAAACAGGCCGCAGCGGTTGGCGCGAGGCTGGACCAGCCGGTTGTGGTACAGGTAAACGACGAACAGGGCAATGCGGTAACCGGAGCATTAGTGTCATTTCACGGTGCCAGTGGCGTGGACTTCGAGCCTGCCGCAGGTGCAACAGACTCCAGTGGTCAATTCACGACCACAATAAACCTGGGCGGAATGGCCGGACGCTATCAGATTGTTGCCAGCACGCTCACCAAAACTCAACAAGCAGCGACGCTGAGAATTGAGGAGATTGCTCTGGGATACCAAGAAGTTCTGGGCCGAGAACTCAACGAACAATACTGCTCCCGCTGCCATAACCCGGAGTCCACACCGGAACGTGTATCGAACTATGACAACCTCGAAGTGAAGCCGCATCCATTCACGGAGGGAGACACTCTCAACAAGATGTCGGATGCTGATCTAGTGTCCATCATTAGCCACGGCGGTCCGGCCCTGAACAAGTCGCCTTTGATGCCGCCTTACGGCTACACCCTGTCTAAGTCCGATGTTCAGGCGTTGATCGCATATATAAGGATGATCTCGGATCCTCCATATCAGGTTCCGGGAATGTATACGAAGAAGTAACAGCTTTTCGTAGGCTCACCGTTTTTCGGCCAGCAATTGCCTGGCTCCGGCTTGCTCTTGAGAGATCTACTACGGGCCACCGTCATCGACAAGCCAGAGCCGCAGGCCAGCTTCAGCCGCTCGAGTAACTCCTCGTTTGGGGTGATCTTGAAACTAAGGCCGGTGTATCAAAACCTTGTGGTTTTGGCCCGTTCAACTCGAGCAATAGGGCGTGGGACGAATCAATAGATTAGCAGTCTAGTCTCGAAGAGGTTTTTGGCACAATCGGTTACAGCCCTTGGACTAGGTCAATGAGCGCTATCGCGATGTTACACTCGTTGACCATTCACCATCCCGCGACAGACAAAAAGAACAGGCATTGCTGCCTGCATCAGTTTACTGACGCGCCATCGGCACTTGCGCTTTCACCGTGCGAACCTCTAAGCCGGTGCGGCCATTGGCGTCAAGGGAAGCTTGGATCGTTTGCATCTGCGACATAAGCTGGGCGATCTGGGCCTGCTGGATTTGGCCTTGGGTCCGCTGAGCCGTGATCTGTAATTGCTGCGCCTTGAGTTGGGCCTGCTGCGCGCGAATTTGTTGCTTCTGTTTGCGAATCAACCCCTGCTGTTCCTTGATGGCGTTCAGCATCGCCCAAATGATCGGATCGTTGTTCACCAACAGATAGCCCTTGTTGTTCTCCGTCACCGCCTCCGGAATAACCTGCTGGACTTCCTGTGCTACCAGTCCGACGTGTTCGTCCGCATCGCGGATGCCCATCGCGTTCTCTTCCTTATAGCGGTAACGCACCGGGTGGATCTTCAGAATCTGGCTCAGTCCGGAGCGGTAACTGCCGCCGAGCGTCTTCAGCCGGCGGTCGGAATACGTGCCCCATGAGCCGCCACCTGGCTTGTCCGCCGAACCGGTGGTCACGCTCAGCGTTTGGTCGGGACTCCCCCCAATCCCCACCTGCCCGCTGGCGTTGATCACCATGGCGGAAGGAGTGTTGTTAGCGATGCGGAACGAGATGGTTCCGCTGGGAGCATTGATGAAGGTGTTGGTCCCGTCTCCCAGCAAAGAATAGTTGGTACAACCCGTGAACCCCGAGTTGCCAAAGGTAATACCGCCGAAGCCGTCGGTGCTACAGGCGCCCCCGATGTAGGAGTGGATGTTATACCTGAAAATGTCCAGCGCCGACGCCGGGGCGGTGGTGCCGATGCCGACACTGGTGTTGGCTGTGGCGCCATTCACCCCGTTGATGCTGCCCAGCACCAGGGCATTGCTCTCGCTTACCTCTGCGTTGGCACCGATGGCCGTGGCATTGTTAAGGACACCGGTTAGTAGCCCTACCGCCGTTGCCTCGCCGACGAACGTGTTGCCCGAGCCGATTTTCGCACTGGTAGATGCCACACCACCGGCTATATAACCAAGAGCAGTGTTGTTGCTACCGGTGAAGAACCCTACTCCCGACAGCGAACCCCCACCGAAGGCCGAGTTGTAGTTACCTGTAGTGTTGTTTTGGAGCGCCAAATCGCCGCACGCGGTGTTGCCGCTTCCGGTGGTGTTGTATTCGAGTGCATGCGAGCCTGTTGCGGTGTTTGCGCCGCCCGTGGTGTTATCTTGGAGTGCCTGAAAGCCGTTCGCGGTATTATCGTTGCCCGAGGTGCTGGAGGAGAGCGCCATGAGTCCTGTAGCGGTGTTCTGGACGCCTGTGGTCGTAGTGTTCCCTGCGAACCCGAGAAACGCGTTCCCACTGAAGTAAGAGCCGAAGGCGAAAGCGTTACTCCCAATGTTGAAGCTGCTGCCCGCCACCACACCGGTCGCGCTCATATTTCCGTTCACTGTCTGATTCCCGGTGAAGGTGTTGGAGGTGTTGAGTTGTGGCACCTTGGTCGTGTCAAGATTGAGCGTTACCGCACCCATGGTGCCGCCGCCCGTGAGGTCGGTGCCCGCCGTCACGCCCGTGATCGTGCCGGTGCCCGGGAACGTTTGCCCGCTGGCAAAGCTCACCAGGCCGTCGAACCTCCCGGTCCCGTTCACTTCCAGCAGGGCCGCTGGAGTGGTCGTACCGATACCCACATTTCCTGCAGGGTCGATCCGCATGCGTTCCGTCATATTCACCGTGCCGACCGGCGTATCTTTGAAGGCCACGTAGGTGCCATGGGCGGTGTCCGTCCAGTTCTCCGCCGCACTGAACAGAACCTGTCCCTGCCCAGTAGAAAATCCTGTCTTCCCATACCCGCGTACTGCCACACCCCCCAACCAGTCTCCCGCCTGCACCGCACTCGGGCTGCTCGGCGTTCCTCGCGCCGCCCGATTGATCGTCGGCATCACATTCAGCACATTGGCGTACTGGTCGACAAACACGGTGGGCGGACTATTGTTGGACACCACGTGCAAGGCCGCTTGCGGATCGGTGGTGCCCAGGCCGAGGTTACTGCCCGACTGGTACAGCACGGAATCGCCCAGGGTGCTGCTGTTGGTCCAGAGGGGAATGTAATTGGTTTGGCCGCTGCCACCCACGGTCAGCGCACTCACGCTGTGGTCGGCGGCGGAAGACGGTGAACCGGTCGCCGCTGCAGCAGTCGGCTCACCACCACCTACCGGGGGCGCGGCCAGCACGAAGGCCGAAGGCGGCAATCCCCCCACCGTAGCCGCATCCCCGGCCTTCAGTGCATACGGCACGCTCAGCAGCATCACTCTCGGCTGTTCCGGCTGGCCTTGCGCCTGCACCCCCAGCCAGTGCGCTTCGCCTGAGGCAAAAATATTCGTCGGCAATCCCGTACTGCTGGTGGAGCCGAGCATCACCGTGTACTGCCCGTTCTGATTAGGCTGCACGTTCTGGGTTTCCATCCACAGCGACGCCCCGCCCTCCTGCTCTTGGTAGAGATAGAAAGTGACCCCAGTGATTTCGGTCAGCGGCTTGCCGTTGCTGTTGGTCAGCACACCGCTGAACTGCACCAGCGTGGGCACCACCGCGCTGGCAGTCGTGGTCTGCTGGGCAAAGGTCGGAAACGAACAAACCGCAACCAGCAGCACGAGAGTCGCAAAGCGGGAAAGCTGAGAGATACGCGAATGTGTCATGGGAGTTTCCTGGTTTGGGCAAGAATTCCCCTCTGAGATTCTGCTAAATGCCCCGTCCTAGGTGAAGCGCTTTTTTGCTTCTACTGGGATACCGGAAAAAGCAGGAAAAAACTGTCGTGAACGGGGCTCATGGCCTGGGGCAAGACCGGTGTCTCGCCTGCCATCCTCAAAGGCTTGCGCAATTCTACACCTTGCCTGACAACCCGTGTGGAAAGATTCTGCGGGAACTTCCCTTTGAGCGCCATGTGCAAGACTTTGCAGCTTGGTCAGTTTATGTTAGCAGGCGTTTACACTCATTGACCTCGGGTTTGGGCCAAAAACCTCATTCGATTGCTGGCCTCCAAGTCGTTGATTTCCTCGCTGAAGATGATTGACGACGGAGTGGATCAAAACCACATACTTTTGGCGCATAAATCATAATTTCCGAGTAGCCCATATCGGGACGCGCAAGTGAGGTCCTGATGACATAGCTGGAGCTGCGGAAAGGGTGGCGAAGCATGCAGAGAAGATGTAGGGTTTCTTATTTTGGTTTTCAGCAATTGCAGGTTGGCGGATTGGTTGCTGATGCGGTATTGGAAACCGACAACAGAGTGGCTTACTTCATTCCTTCTACCAGATAGAGGTCAGACAGAACTCGGTGATAGCCATACAAGCACGACCTGCCGTCGGGCGTAATGACGATCGGACCCAAGCGACTCACTCCCGCCGAATCGGAGGGAATCAGCTCTTTCCATAAAATCCTGCGCCCGGTTGCCAGGTCTAGCCGGTAAACCCTGGCTGGTAGATCTCCTGGTTTGTAGAGATACAACGCCTTTCCGTCTGCACCCCATTCAATGGGTTGCTCGCCGGACTCAATCCCCTGAACCACCTCAGGTTCTCCGCCAGCAATCGGGTAAGCATAGGCTTTTTCATCAGGCCCGATGCCGACTACACGGTGACCGTCCGGAGAAAGCACCAGGACCAGCGGGTCGATGCCCTCCGGAGAGATGGGCACAGGCTTTGCCTCGGGCGAATCCTGGCGATAGATGCGGGCAGCGTGGCCCGGTTCCTTACCAGAGAAAACGTAACGGCGCCCATCAGGAAGCCACCTCGCCCGGCTGTGATTGATTGCGTCGTGAGTAAGAGCTTTGACCTCGCCGGGGCCGGTAGGCAGCAGAACGAGCGGTGCCGGGGCGGTTGGCACGCTGGCAATCACCCATTTGCCATCCGGAGAGAGGCTGAGCGCCATGCCATCACCTAATCGGACGGCCGACATCTCGCCAATTTTCCTTTGATAAACAGAATAGTTTGTGCCTCCACCTTCGCCCGCCTCGGTGAAGAGCAAGACCTTGCCATCTGCCGAGAGGTCGGACGGGTAGGAATAGTCGAGCCACGAGAGATCTTGTTCCTTGCTCTCGCCAGCCATCAAGCCAATCAGTTCTCGCCGCCAGGCGTCCTTGGCGAGCAAAACGCGCCCGTCCTTCCAGATATCTTGGAGCAACAGCGTGCCGGGAACGGTTGCGATGGAGCGCGCGCGGCCACTGAGGGTGACGGCGAAAATGGCACGCTTCAGGCCCAGGTCGGCCGCCGTGAACCAAATTTCTTCTCCGTCCGGCGACCATGCCAGTCCCTGTGCCGTTTGGAAACCACTGGCTAAAGTCTTGACGTTTCCCGTGAGGTTAACGATCTTAACCGAGCCGCCGTCATCGCCCGGCAGTGGATGATCAAGAAAGGCAACGAACTCGCCCTTTCTAGAAACTCGGGGATGACTGATCCAGCCAGAGGTCTGGTAGAGCGCTTTGCCGATAGGAAACTCTAGTTGGTTCCGACCGCCGACATCGCGCACGATCGCCAGGTTATTTCCGTCGGGAGACCAATCCGCCCACTGCACGTTCTCCACCACAGGGCGGGGAGCCCCTCCGTTTAATGGCACTCTGGCCAACGTGCCGACTTGCGCGTAGGGGCCGGAGGGGCGGCTGTTCACCGAAACCGCCATTTCTCCAGAGGAAGACATAGCCAACAATGCGGCTCCCTCTAAGCTCAGAGAACGAGACTGTGGACTTTCCGGACTCGTCATGAACAGATCGATGTGAGATCCTTCCCAGGAAGCGCCGTAAACGACGGATTGTCCGTTGGGGGTAAAAAATGCGGAGCGGATTGTGCCACGGCGGAAGGTGAGCTGGTGATAGGAAGGCTGCAATACCGGGACCCAAGTGGCGCGGAGAAACCAGCCTGCCGCCACGCCCAAAATGACGGCGGCGCAGACGAGCAGCGCGACGGAGACGATGGAAGGCCGGCGTTGGCCTGCGGTTTCTGATGCGACCGCTGTGGCTGTTTGGGCTTCGGACACCGCAGTTTGCGGGATCGCACTCCGCTGTGAGTCCAAATCGCGTTTTAGCCGCTTCAATTCGGCGCGGATTTCGGAAGCCGTCTGATAGCGGAGCTCTCGATCCTTCTCTAGCGAGCGCACAATGATCCGGTTGAGATCCGCGGGTAAGCTGGGATTGAGCTGAGGTGGCGGCGTGGGGACGCGATTGAGGATAGCCTCAAAGATGATCGCTGAGGTGCTACCCCCAAAGGCCACTTTGCCGGTGCACATTTCGTACAGAACGGCGCCGAAAGAAAACAGATCTGTGCGGGCGTCGAGTTCTTGTCCACGCGCCTGCTCAGGGGACATGTAGGCAACTGTGCCTACCGTCGCACCCGGACTGGTGAGTTGTTCTTCACTAAAGTCACCGATGGTGGAACCGGACATCGAAGGGGAAACATTGCGGCTCGTAGAAAGCTTGGCCAGTCCGAAGTCGAGAATCTTCGCCTGGCCACGGCTGGTGATGAAGATGTTGGCCGGCTTGATGTCGCGATGCACAATGCCCCGGCTATGAGCAGCTTCAAGGGCATCGGCAATCTGGATGCCGAGTTCTAACACCTCTTCTGTCTTGAGCGCCCGGTTTTCAACCCGGTGTTTGAGCGTCGCACCGTCTAGATATTCCATGGCGATGAAGGCTCGGCTGCCTTCCTCACCGATGTCATAAATAGTGCAAATGTGAGGGTGATTCAGAGCCGAGGCAGCCTGCGCCTCGCGGCGGAAGCGGACCAAAGCTTGGGGATCTTTGGCGACCTCATCCGGCAGGAACTTAAGAGCGACGAAACGGTGCAGCCGCGTGTCTTCGGCCTTGTATACCACCCCCATTCCACCGCCGCCAACTTTCTCGAGTATTCGATAGTGCGAGATGGTTTGACCAATCACTGGCGCGAATCTTACGTGACTTCAAATGAGCAAGTCAATGAGTGCAGAGAAATGACGGCCGACTGTAGAAAGACGCTCCATTCGCGTACCCTCCAGACTTGCACTCAATTGAAGGAGTGCGAAATCCGAAGGTTAGGCTCGCAGGACCCGACCAGGGTTCGATCAGAGCAGTTCTTGGGGGCACCATACGGGACCGAATCCAACTGACCGGGCCAAGCTGGGTAGCAAGCGCCATCTGATTTGCGACGGCCCTGGGGTTCCGTTAGCGATCCAGCTTACTGGGGCCAATCGTAACGACTCGCAGCAAGCCCTCGCACTGGTCGATGCGATCCCTGCTTTGCAGGGAGAGCGCGGACGCCCGCGCCGTCGTCCTGACTGCGTTATCGGTGACCGCGGTGCGGGACAGAGGCATTATTCCTTTTCTTGCAAAACGTAACACCAAACACGGCAGCGGGCTGAACCGATGGCGATGGGTGGTGGAGCGGACCTTCGCCTGGCTGAATCAGTTTCGGCGACTGCGAGTGCGCTACGAAAAGCGAGCAGATGTTCACGAGGCATTCCTATCCTTGGGGTGCGCTCTGATCTGCTGGAATTTTCTGTCGGCCAACTGGACGATGAGTTTTCCGTGAAAGTTCCTCAGAAGAAATGAGCGACGGTACGTCGTCTAACACCGCGGTTACTGTGCCAGGTGAAACTCGTGCCGTCTCAACTGCCGAAGGCTACTTGCCCGGCGCAGCCGAATGGAGGCGGCGAGCTTTGCGCTTCCTGCCACGCCCGCTGCAGCGGCACGAAACTGCCGCCTCCACAGACTGCTTGGGGCCCCGCCCACCAATGCGGCACCGGACCGGGGAGGACGCGGCCGCGAGAACCGTACCTAGTCGACGCTCGAAAAATACCCGTGAATGCTCGCGCTTGCCAGCACATGGTCGAACATTGCGCGATACAGTGTCTCGGCATCGGCGGGCCAGTTCGGCGGCGACGAGGCCAAGTTCAGGCAAGTGTCGAGAGCGTACACGGTAACGACGTAGTCGTGGACGTACGGGGTGTAATCGTTTGGCGGACACGGACCGTCATATTCGGCGCCGAAGCCGAAGTCATTGAAGACTTGCCCACCGTATGTGCTTCCGGCAACACCGGCATTCTCGAGGAGCTTGGTCGTCTGAGGAGAAATGTTGTACATACCCCAGTGCGTGAAGCCCGCCGTCACGTCGTACATGGTTACGACGAAACTTTGCGTGCCGAACGGAGCATGCTTCCACGACAGGGCGGGCGATTCATCGCTACCGCCGCTAACATAGATGCAGTGAGTCGGACCTAGAACCATACTGAGTGGCAATTGGCTCCCGTTGGTGAATGTCGTGCTGCTCAGCCGGAATTGGTGTTGCCAATCGCTGGCCTGCTGATCCGGCTGGCCGTTCGATTGCGCAAAGGCGGTTGAGAGTGATATCAGCAATATGCTGACGCAAATGGCATACATTTTCATGTGGCTCTCCTTCTGTTGAGTTAAGGCGTACTGTGTCATAAATCCTCCCGTCAAACGCGCCCCCTTATGTGTTGTCTGTTCTCCCTCGGTCCTAGCTGAGCCAAGACAGAGTTGCTAGTCCGGCGTCACCCCAAGGTTCGATGCCTGGGCAATTTCTGGTTTCGTCCACCTGTCTACCTGTGCGGCGGAGTCGGACCAACGGCGCTCGTCGCGGAGGCAAGTGGGGCCGCGATTCGCCATTTCCGGTTTTGTCCGCGGTAGAAGTCACCATACGAATGCTCCTTTACAACCCACGGAGAGAGTTCGCGGTGGTTTCCTCGTCATCCCCAAAGGCCGTTTCAAAGACTCTGTCCAACTGCGCTCCAATGCGTTGAAGCAGGCTCATCTTTTTCAGCTTGCTACCTTCTGAAACGGTCTGCTGT
>Ga0187769_10001423_pt1 | contig 13690 bp, 16 predicted proteins | sample 0116_SJ02_MP02_1_FD_133140 | JGI IMG/M metagenome (GOLD analysis project Ga0187769, IMG submission 133140) | Tropical peat soil microbial communities from peatlands in Department of Meta, Colombia - 0116_SJ02_MP02_10_MG | ecosystem: Environmental > Terrestrial > Soil > Wetlands > Peat | place... | reverse complement strand
TCGCCGGCGTCCTCTATGCCCTGATCGCGCTCGGCTTCGTTCTGATCTTCAAGGCGTCCGGCGTGTTCAACTTCGCCCAGGGCATCATGGTGGTGTTCGCCGCGCTCACGCTCGTTGGCCTGCACGAGCACGGTGTGCCCGCTTTCCTGGCGCTCGCCATCACCGTCGTGGTGATGTTCGTCCTCGCCTTCGGCGTCGAACGCCTGGTGCTGCGGCCGCTCGTCAACCAGTCGGAAATCATCCTGTTCATGGCGACCTTCGGGCTCACTTATTTTCTCATCGGGCTCGGCCAGCTGGTGTTCGGCGGCGATCCCAAGGTGATGATTGCCCGCGATCTGTTCCTGCCGAGCGGCGCCATCGAGTTCAAGAGATTCGGTGGTTTCGTTTCGCTGCAGAAGATCGACATCGCCGCGGTGATCATCGCCTCGGTCATGGTCGCGGTGCTGGCGGTGTTCTTCCAGCGTACCCGGATCGGGCGGGCGCTGCGCGCGGTCGCCGACAGTCACCAGGCGGCACTGTCGGTCGGCATCTCGCTCGAGCAGATCTGGGTGATCGTCTGGTTTGCCGCCGGCATCGTCGCGCTGACGACCGGCATCATGTGGGGGGCGCGCTCCGAGGTGTCGTTCTCGCTGCAGATCATCGCGCTCAAGGCGCTGCCGGTGCTGATCCTCGGCGGCTTCACGTCGATTCCGGGCGCGATCGTCGGCGGTCTGATCATCGGCATCGGCGAGAAGCTCGGCGAGTTTTATTGGGGGCCGCTGCTCGGCGGCGGCATCGAGAGCTGGCTCGCCTATGTGATCGCGCTTGGATTCCTGATCTTCCGTCCGCAGGGCCTGTTCGGCGAAAAGCTGATCGAGCGGATCTGACCATGCTTTATCGCGAAGTCGGCCAGTACAAGACCAACTACGCCGCCGACATGGCGATCTTCCCGATTCTGCAGGACCGGATCGCGCTGGTGGTGATCCTGGCGATCGCCTTCATCGCCATCCCGCTCACCGGCAATGATTTCCTGCTCAACGCGGTGCTGATCCCGTTTCTGATCTTCGCGCTGGCCGCGATCGGGCTCAACTTGCTCACCGGCTACACCGGGCTTCTTTCGCTGGGCACCGGCGCCTTCATGGGGGTCGGCGCCTATGCCTGCCTGAAGCTCACGACGATCTTCCCGCACGTCAACATCATCATCTGGATTCTCGCCTCTGGGCTGTTCTCCGCCGGCGTCGGCGTGCTGTTTGGCCTGCCGTCGCTGCGTATCAAGGGCTTCTATCTCGCGGTGGCGACGCTCGCCGCGCAGTTCTTTCTGGAATGGTGCTTCATCCGCATCCCCTGGCTCTACAATTACAGCGTCTCCGGCGCGATCGAGGTGCCGCTGCGCACCGCCTTCGGCGTCCCGGTCACCGGCCCGACGGCGACCTCGCTGACCCGCTATCTGATCGTGCTGGCCATCGTCGTGGTGATGACCTGGTTCGCCTCGAACCTCGTGCACGGCCGCATCGGCCGGATGTGGATGGCGGTGCGCGACATGGACCTTGCCGCCGAGCTCGTCGGCATCAGGCTTTTTCGCACCAAGCTGCTCGCCTTCGCCGTCTCGTCGTTCTACTGCGGGGTCGCCGGCGCGATGATGGTGTTTCTCTGGTATGGCGGCGCCGAGGCCGAGGTGTTCGCCATCGACCAGAGCTTTCTGGTCCTGTTCATGGTGATCATCGGCGGCCTCGGCACGCTGATCGGCTCGTTCTTCGGCGCCGCCTTGATCTACATATTGCCGATCGCGCTACGCGCGATCCCCAGCGCGTTCGGCCTGCCGATCCGCCCGGCGACCGCCGAGCAGCTGACCTTCGTCATCGTCGGCATGCTGATCATCGTCTTTCTGGTGCTCGAGCCCAACGGTCTCGCCCGGTTGTGGCAGATCGGCAAACAAAAGCTCAGGGTGTGGCCGTTCCCGTATTGATGGTACACACTCCGAGCAAAGTTCCACCCCGGCCGCTGGCCGGTCGGGGAATCCTCGTTTCCGCGGGAGGACGAGGGCGGTGAATGCGCTGGCGAAACGCCGGCGTCACAAGGGAGGAGAAGCGCCATGCGTCTGAAGCATCTGGCTCTCGGCCTGGCAGTAGCGACGGCAGCGTGTGCCGCGGTTGCGACCGCGCAGGCCGAGGACGGCATCTATGTTCCGCTGTTTAGCTATCGCACCGGTCCCTACTCCGGCGCGGGAGCGGCCATCTTCAATGGCATGCAGGATTATCTGACAATGCTTAACGAGCGGGACGGCGGCGTCGGCGGCGCCCGCCTGCTCATCGAGGAGTGCGAGACCGGCTACGACACCAAGAAGGGCGTCGAATGCTACGACGCCACCAAGGGCAAGAGCCCGGTCATCGTGAACCCCTATTCGACCGGCATCACGCTCCAGCTCATTCCGAAGGCCGCGGTCGACCGCATTCCGGTGCTGTCCATGGCCTATGGGCTGTCGGCCTCGGCGGACGGCAACGACTTTCCCTGGGTGTTCAATCCGCCGGCGACCTATTGGGACGGCGCCTCGGCGTTCGTGCGCCACGCCGCCGACGTCGAGGGCGGCTTCGACAAGCTCAAGGGCAAGACTATCGGCCTCGTTCACCTCGACGCGCCCTACGGCAAGGAGCCGATTCCGCTCCTCGAAGCGCTCGCCAAGGATTACGGCTTTGCGCTCAAACTCTATCCGGTGCCGCCGCAGCAGATGCAGAACCAGACTTCGCTCTGGCTCGATATCCGTCGCGACCGGCCCGACTGGATCTACATGCAGGGCTGGGGCGCCATGAACCCGACCGCGCTCAAGGAAGCCGCCAAGATCGGCTACCCGATGGACCATTTCGTCGGCGTCTGGTGGGCGGGCGGTGAGGACGATGTCCGCCCGGCCGGCGCCGACGCCAAGGGCTACCTGGCGCTGAGCATCAGCGCGGTCGGCCAGAACTATCCGGCGGTCCAGGACATCCTCAAATACGTGGTCGACAAGGGCAAGAGCCAGGTCCCCTCGAAGGACAAGGTCGGCGAGGCGCTCTACAACCGCGGCATGATGAACGGCGTCCTCATCGCCGAGGCGATCCGCGCCGCCCAGCAGCTCACCGGCAAGAAGCAGGTCACCGGCGAGGACGTGCGTCGCGGTTTGGAGACGCTCAACATCAGCGAGGCGCGCTGGAAAGAGCTCGGCCTCGACGGCTTCGCGGCGCCGATCCATTTGAGCTGCGCCGACCACAACGGCCACAACGGCATCTCCCTCACCCAATGGGACGGGGCCAAATGGACCAAAGCGTCCGGCTGGATCGAGCCGATCAAGGACAAGGTGCTGCCGCTGATCGACAGCGCGGCCACCAATTACGTTAACGCCAATGCCGGCTGGCCGAAGCGCACCGAGGCTTGCGACAAGTCGTCATGAGGTGACGGCGGGCCGAATGATGCACTATTGAGCCAATGACCGCCCGGCCGAGCGGCCGGGCGGGATGCCCTCGTTCCCGCGTAGAGATCGAGGCTCGTATCGAGGCGCCGGCCGAGAGCCGACGCGACTGAAGGAGGAGAAACAATCAATGCGTCTCAAACATCTTGCTCTCGGCCTCGCGGTTGTGACGGCGGCAGGCGCCGCCGTGACGGCGGCGCAGGCGGAAGACGGCATCTACGTGCCGCTCTTTACCTATCGCACCGGCCCGTTCGCCGGCTCCGGGATTCCGATCGCCAACGGCATGTCGGATTATCTCAATATGCTCAACGAGCGCGACGGCGGCATCGGCGGCGCCAAGCTGATCATCGAGGAATGCGAGACCGGCTACGACACCAAGAAAGGCGTCGAATGCTATGACACGGTGAAAGGCAAGAACCCGGTCGTGATCAATCCCTACTCGACCGGCATCACGCTGCAGCTCATTCCCAAAGCCGCGGTCGACAAGATCCCGATCCTGTCGATGGCCTACGGCCTTTCGGCTTCCGCCGACGGCAATCTTTTCCCGTGGATCTTCAATCCGCCGGCGACCTATTGGGACGGCGCCTCGGCGTTCGTGCGCCACGCCGCCGACGTCGAGGGCGGCTTCGACAAGCTCAAGGGCAAGACCATCGGCCTCGTCCATCTCGACGCGCCCTACGGCAAGGAGCCGATCCCGCTCCTGCAGGCGCTGGCCCAGGATTACGGCTTCACCCTCAAGCTCTATCCGGTGCCGGCGGCGCAGATGCAGAACCAGAGCTCGCTGTGGCTCGACGTGCGCCGCGACAAGCCGGATTGGATTTATCTGCAGGGCTGGGGCGCGATGAACCCGACCGCGATCAAGGAAGCGACCAAGATCGGCTTCCCGATGAACCGGCTGGTCGGCGTGTGGTGGTCCGGCAATGACGACGACGCGCGTCCGGCGGGCGAGGAAGCCAAGGGCTACTCTTCGCTCGACCTCAACGCCGTCGGCTCGAATTTCCCGGTCATCCGCGACATCACCAAGTACGTAATCGACAAGGGCAAGAGCCAGCTCGCCTCGAAGGACAAAGTCGGCGAGAATTTCTACAACCGCGCGATCTGGAACTCGGTCCTGGTCGCTGAGGCAATCCGCACCGCGCAGCAGTTGACCGGCAAGAAGGTGGTCAACGGTGAGGACGTGCGCCGCGGCTTCGAAGGGCTCAACATCACCACGGCGCGGCTCAAGGAGCTCGGCCTCGAGGGCTTTGCGTCGCCGGTGAAGCTGAGCTGCGCCGACCATAACGGCCATGGCGGCATTTCACTGGTGCAGTGGGACGGCACCAAATGGAACACGGTCGCCCCTTCGATCGAGCCGATCAAGGACAAGGTGCTGCCGCTCATCAACAGCGCCGCCGAGGACTATGTGAAGGCCAACGCTGGCTGGCCGAAGCGCACCGAGCCTTGCGACAAGTCGTCGTGAGGACGACTTCTTCCTCCCCCGCACGAAGTGCGGGGGAGGAAAGTCGTGTGCGGTAAGGAGCAAACGTCATGACCGCCGTCGAGTCGATCAAGTCGGCGCCCGCAGCGGCGCAAGGCTCGGCGGCGATTCTCTCGCTCAACAATATCGAGGTGGTCTACGACCGCGTCATCCTGGTGCTCAAGGGCGTGTCGCTGGCGGTGCCGGATGGCGGCGTTGTGGCGCTCCTTGGCGCCAACGGCGCCGGCAAGACCACGACGCTGAAAGCGATCTCCAATCTCCTCCATTCCGAGCGCGGCGAGGTGACCAAAGGCTCGATCATCTTCGACGGCGCCGAGGTGCAGGCGCTCTCGCCCAACGAAGTGGTGCGGCGCGGCTGCATCCAGGTGATGCAGGGCCGCTATTGCTTCGGCCATCTGACCGTCGAGGAGAATTTGCTGACCGGTGCCTTCACCCGCCGCGACGGGTCGGGCGCGGTCCGCGCCGACCTCGACAAGGTCTACAGCTATTTCCCGCGGCTCGCCGAACGCCGTAGCGCCATGGCCGGCTATACCTCCGGCGGCGAGCAGCAGATGTGCGCGATCGGCCGCGCGCTGATGTCGCGGCCGAAGATGATCCTACTCGACGAGCCCTCGCTCGGACTCGCGCCGCAGATCGTCGAGGAGATCTTCGCGATCATGAAGAACCTCAACGACAGCGAGGGCGTGTCGTTTCTGCTCGCCGAGCAGAACACCAACCTGGCGCTCAAATACGCGAGCTACGGCTATATTCTGGAGAACGGCCGCCTGGTGCTCGACGGCACTGCGCAGGCGCTGCGCGAGAACGACGACGTCAAGGAATTCTACCTCGGCATCGCCGAAGGCAAGCGCAAATCGTTCCGCGACGCCAAGCACTACAAACGGCGCAAGCGCTGGCTGGCGTAAAAGCTATCCTGATGCGCGACTGAGGCCGGTCCGGCCTCGGGCAGGCGGCCCGCGGCGGGGGCCGTAATTTATTTCCATAATCATCGAAATATCCGTTGACGGCGGCGTCATATTTCAATAAGTATCGAAATATGAACAAGCCCGAAGCTTTGGCGGCTTTGGCCGCTCTCGCCCAGGATAATCGCCTCGACGTGTTCCGCCTCTTGGTCGAGGCGGGGCCGCAGGGCATGCCGGCGGGAGAGGTCGCCCAGGCGCTCAAGCTCGCGCCGAATACGCTGACCTTCCACTTCGATCGCCTGCGCGAGGCCGGCCTTGTGGTCGTGCGCCGTGAGGGTCGCTCGATGATCTACTCGGCCCAATTCGGCGCGATGAACGCGCTGATCGCTTACCTCACCGAGAACTGTTGCCAAGGCGCGACCGCTTCCTGCGCGCCCACGGAATGCAAGCCCGCTAACTCGGCACGGAAAAAGGAGGGCGTGTCGTGAGGCTGTACATGTTCGAGCACTGCTCGCTGTGCTTTCGCGTGCGGATGACTGCCGCGCTGAAGCGCTTGCACTTGCAAGAGACGGTGGTTCTCGACGACGACACGGAGACGATGGTTGGCCTTGTCGGCAAGCGCGTCATCCCGATCCTGGTGAAGAATGACGGACAGCCCATGCTCGAAAGCATGGATATGGTCGCGTATGTGGACGGGATTGGCGAGCCTGCATTAACCGGACCGCAGCGCAACAGCATCGCGACCTGGGCCAGCGCCGTCACCGATAAAACCGCACCACTGACCTGGCCCCGCTACCCCCTCCTTGGCCTGCCGGAGTTCGCGACGATCGCCGCGCACGACCACTACTTGGTGCGTAAGCGAAAAGCACTCGGCGATCTGGTCGAACTGCGGGCCAAAACGCGCGAGTATATTGACGCTCTTATGCCTGACCTCGAGGCGCTCGATGATCTGATCGAAAGCCCTACAGCGGTCAATGGCGACGTTTCGCTGGACGACGTTCGCGTGTTGCCTCTGCTGCGCTCTGCGGCCGTCGTCAAGGCCCTCCGCTTTCCGCGCAAAGTCCGGGACTACTTTGAAACCATGATGGGTCGCATCGGTTATCAACCCTTACCTGCAATCTAGGAGCTGTCGCCATGAAGCGCATGCACGTGCACGTCTCCGTCGCCGATCTGCAGCAATCGATCGCCTTTTATTCGGCGCTGTTCGCGGCCAAGCCATCCGTCACCAAGCCAGATTACGCCAAATGGATGCTTGAAGACCCGCGCGTCAATTTCGCGATCTCGACGCGTGGCCGGCAGCCGGGCTTGAACCATCTCGGCATTCAGGCCGAGGACAAGGCTGAACTCAAGGAAATCTACGGCCGGCTGCACGAGACCGGCGGCACCGTCATCGCGCAGGGCGAAACGCGCTGCTGCTACGCCAAATCGGAAAAATCCTGGATCGACGATCCGGCGGGAATCTCCTGGGAAACCTTCCTGACCACGGGCGAAAGCACCGACTATGGCGACGGCAGCGGCGAACGTGACGCCCGCATCGCCCACGCCAAGGCCTGCTGCGCGCCACAGGAGGCGGCGTTGCCGGCCGCTTCGAGCTGCGCAGCCACATAGGTAGGGCGTGCCGTGGCCGATCGTTCGTACAATGTGCTGTTTCTTTGCACGGGCAATTCCGCCCGGTCGATCATGGCGGAAGCGGTCTTGAACAAGCTGGGCGCGGGAAATTTCCGCGCCTACAGCGCCGGCAGCCATCCGAAGGGAAGGGTGCATCCGGAAACCCTGCGGCTGTTGCGGAGCCTCGGCTACGACACCTCCGGCTGTCGCTCGAAATCCTGGGACGAGTTCACGGCGTCTGGCGGCCCACAGTTCGATTTCGTGTTCACGGTCTGCGACAACGCCGCCGCGGAGGCGTGCCCGCTATGGCCCGGCCAGCCGATGACGGCGCATTGGGGAGTCCCCGATCCGGCCGAGGCGACGGGGACGCCGGCCGAGATCGCGTTCGCATTCAAGGACGCCTACCGCATGCTGCGTCAACGCATCGAGATTTTCACCGCGCTGCCGCTGCGCGCGCTCGATCGGCTGACGCTGCAGCACAGACTGAGAGAGATCGGGCGCATGCAGGGCGCGACGGCCAAGGCGGCGGACCCGGCGTGACGCCGTCGCTGGCGCGGCGCGTCGTCGCCGAGGGCTTGGGGACGGCTTTTCTGCTCGCCGCGGTGGTCGGCTCCGGCATCATGGCTGCGAGGCTTGCCGGCGGCAACGGCGCGCTGGCGCTCCTCTGCAACACGTTGCCGACCGGCGCCATTCTGACCGTGCTGATCCTGACCTTCGCGCCGGTGTCCGGCGCGCATTTCAATCCGGCTGTCAGCGTCGCCGCCGTGCTGCGAGGCGAGATACCGGCTGCGACGGCGGTATCCTACGTCAGTGCGCAACTGCTCGGCGGCATTCTCGGGGTGTGGGCGTCACACCTGATGTTCGAGCTGCCGCTTTGGCAAATTTCCGCGACGGCGAGAAGCGGGCCGGGGCAATGGCTGGCGGAAGCGGTTGCGACCTTCGGCCTGCTGTTGACGATCCTGGGATGCGGCGCGCGTACTCCGTCGGCCGTGCCTTATGCGGTCGGTCTTTATATCACCGCGGCCTACTGGTTCACGGCGTCCACGTCGTTTGCCAATCCGGCCGTGACGATTGCGCGGTCGCTGTCCGACACGTTCGCCGGCATCGCGCCCGCCGGCGTTGCCGCCTTTATCGGCGCGCAACTCCTCGGCATGCTGGCGGCTGTAATGCTCGGCCGCTGGCTGTGGGCCAAAGACGCGGACTTGGTCGGCCCGTAGGGAAGCGGAGTGAGGCCTAATGACGGTGCTCCTTGGCATCCCGATTCCGTCCGCGAATCCGATTTTTGTTGGAGTTGTCGCCATCCATATCCTGTTTGGTCTGGCAGCAGTCTTGACAGGCGCTGCGGCCATGCTGAGTCACAAGGCGCGGGGCCGGCATTCGAACTTCGGCATCACTTATTTTTGGTGCCTCTTTGGCGTCTTTGTCACCATGAGCGCGCTGGCATTCGTGCGATGGCGAGACGACTATGACCTGTTCGTCTTGGGCGCGCTTTCGTTTGGCGCTGCCTGTTTGGGCCGCACGATTTTGCGACGCCGGTGGCGCCAATGGCCGCGCTGGCATCTCACGAGCATGGGCGCGTCGTTCATTCTGATGATTACGGCGTTCTATGTCGACAATAGGAAGAACTTGCCGCTGTGGCGCGAGCTCCCGCAAATTGCCTTTTGGTTCTTCCCCGCGATAATCGGTACGCCCATAGTGCTCTACGTGCTGCGGACACACCCTTGGTCCTCGCTTACGACCGAGAGCGCTTCCCAGCTGCGCGGCGAACGAGATTGCGACGCGGTTGACGGCCTAGGCGGCGATCTTCTGCAGATAAAGCTGATAAAGCCACGCGTGGATGACGCGCACCTTGTCGTGAAAACACGAGACGAAGGAATCGACGCCCAGCTTTGGGCTCTCGGTCAGCCCCTTGTGCTGACCCCAAAGATAATCGTCGCAGAAAATCAGCCCGTTTGTTTTGCATAGATGAAACGCCAAGACCAAGTCGGATAAGACATCCGACGCGAGGTGACCGCCGTCGACATAGATCAGGTCGAAAGCGGCTTCCCCGCCATCCGCCAACAGCGAGGAGAGCACGAGGTTGGATCTGCCTTTGCGTTTTTCGATGGTCACGGCGGGAAACCGTGCGCTGGCGGTCGCGATGTTTCGCTCGAACCGTGCTTCGGTGCTCGCCAGGTCGCGGTGGTCCTTGTCCAAACCCTCTTCCCAGGCATCGACCGCCACCAATGATCCCCGTTGCATCAGATTTTCCTATCTCCAGAACCTTCTCCGGGCGTGTTCGCTCATTGCCTCAGCGCGCCGTCGCCTCCAAGCTCACGCCCTTGGGCGGGGTAAAATCGTCTGGCACGAAGAAATCGGGCGCGAGCTTCTGCGTCGGGTCGACGCGATATTGGTCGAAATCCGTGACGCCGTTCTCGGCGAGGAACGTGTCGTCGATCAGGAAGCGGCCGGTGAAGTCGCGCGCGGGCTTGTGGAATATGGCGTAGGCGGCGTCGGCCATGATCTCCGGCTTGCGCGAAGCCCGCATCATGGCGTCGCCGCCGAGGAGATTCTGCACTGCGGCGGTGGCGATCACGGTCCGCGGCCACAGCGCGTTGACGGCGATGCCCTGCGGCCGCAGCTCGCCGGCAAGGCCGAGCACGACGAGGCTCATGCCGAATTTGGCCATGGTGTAGGCGGTGTGCCGCGCGAACCATTTCTCCTTCATGTCGAGCGGCGGCGAGATCATCAGGATGTGCGGGTTCGCCGCCTTCGCCAGATGCGGGATCGCCCATTTCGACACCACGAAAGTGCCGCGGGTGTTGATCTGGTGCATCAGGTCGAAGCGCCGCATGTCGGTATCGACCGCGGGCGTGAGCTGGATCGCGCTCGCATTGTTGACGACGACGTCGATGCCACCGAAGCGCGCCGCGGTCTGATCGAGCGCGTCCTTGACCATCGCCTCGTCGCGCACGTCGACGACAAGCGGCAGCGCCTTGCCGCCGGCGCGCTCGATCTCCTCGGCGGCGGTGTAGATGGTGCCGGCAAGCTTGGGGTGCGGCTCAGCGGTCTTGGCGGCGATCGCGACATTGGCGCCGTCGCGGCCGGCGCGCAGCCCGATCGCGAGCCCGATGCCGCGCGAGGCGCCGGTGATGAACAGGGTCTTGCCGGCAAGCGACATGGTCGGCCTCACTTCTTGCGGGCGAGGAACGCCTTGAAGGCGTTGCGCGCTTCATCGGAACGCAGGAGATCGCGAAAATGCGACGTCTCGGCGTCGATCTGCTTATTGACCGCATCGAGATGGCCGCGCATCAGCTGGCGGGCGACCACGACGCCGCCGCGCGGCAGTGCCGCGATCTCTCGCGCCGCCTGCTGCGCCACGCCCTCGACCCCGGCAGCATCGACCACGGTGTTGACGATGCCGGCGTCTTTGGCTTCCGCGGCCGAAAGCGGACGCCCCATGATCAACAGCGAGAACGCGCGCGCGTAGCCCATGCGCATCGGCGCCAAAAGGGTCGAGGCCGCCTCGGGAATGAGCCCGAGCTTGACGAACGGGGTGGTGAAGGTCGCGTTGGCGGCGGCGACGACGTGATCGCAGTGGAACAGCATGGTGACGCCGACGCCGACGGCGAGCCCGCCGACCGCGGCGACCAGCGGCTTCTGGCACGCGGCCAGGGTCTTGAGAAAGCTGTGGCCGCGCGGATCGAGGCCGCCTTCCGATGCATTGAGAAAATCGCCGATGTCGTTGCCGGCGCAGAACGCCCCGGGCGCACCGGCGATGATGACGCAGCGGACCGCGTCGTCGCTGTCGGCTTCGCGCAACGCTTCGGTTATTCCGGCGTACATGGCGCGCGTCAGCGCGTTCTTCTTGTCCGGGCGGTTCATCCGGATGGTTCGGATTGCGCCGTCATCGGTTACCAGGACGTTATCATCGCGAACCAGCACATCATCGGTCATGCCTTTATCCTCCTGCGGCCTCGACGCGCTGCCGTATGCGGCTTTGCCGCTCAGCTTGTCTTCTGCTCGTGACGGATCAGTTTCCCGATGGCGCGGAATTCGCCTCCGGCGGCCGCCCGCGCCTGCGATTCGATGGTGCGATAGAGGCCGACGACGCGCTCGCCGACGGGCGTGACCACGGCACCGCCCCCGCCGATGCCGCCGGTCTCCGCGGTCACCGCCGGCGCGCGCAGCGACCGGTTGATCTCCTCGACCAGAAGCCAGGCCCGGCGGTAGGACATGCCGATCGAGCGCGCCGCCGCCGAGATCGAGCCGGTAGACCGGATTGCCTCCAAAAGCGCGATTTTTCCCGGGCCGATGCGGCCGCCTGACGCCAAGTCGATGCGGATCGACAGATGTGTGCCGGCCATGATGCCTAACCCCGGGAGGCCGGGAGAAGTCAGGCCGATTGACCGGCGTTCGTCAAGCGAGATATTCGCCAGCGCAGTTGCGCCGCGCGGCGACAACCGATGGCGGCCAAAAAAATGCGGCGGCCGAGAAGGCCGCCGCGCGGAGCACGGTCGAAGCGCCGGCCCGCTAATGGAACAGCTTCATCGCATTGATGAGCGTCTGCAGCACGCCGAGCGTCAGCGGAATGCCGACGAACCCCCAGGCGAGCACCAGTTGCAGCGTGGTCGTGCCGCCGTGATGATTTGAATCCGGCATGATTGCTCTCCTCTATGCACCGGCGGGCCTGGCCGCCGCAGCTACGCCGATCTGCGCGCGCTCGGCCTCAGCATCGGCGGCCATGTGGAAGCGCTGATTGACCGCCTTGACGAGCAGGTTGCAGATGAAGCCGATCACCAGGAGGCCGGCCATGATGTACATGGTGACGTTGTAGGCCTGTGCCTTGGGCACGCCGTGGGTGACGTTGTACTCGCGGATATAGTTGACCAGCACCGGACCGAAGATGCCGGCCATCGACCATGCGGTCAGCAACAGGCCATGGATGGCGCCGACATAGCGGGTGCCGAACATATCCCTGAGATAGGCCGGCACCGTGGAGAAGCCGCCGCCATACATGCTGATGATCACCAGGAAGCACAATACGAAGCCGGCGACGCTTCCGGTCGCGCCGGTGTATGGCACAGTGCAGTACAGCGCGAAGCCGAGCACCATGAACACGAAATAGGTGTTCTTGCGGCCGATATAGTCCGACGTCGACGCCCAGAAGAAGCGGCCGCCCATGTTGAACAGGCTCATCAGCCCGACAAAGCCCGCCGCTGCCACCGGCGTGATGCGGCCGGGAAACATCTCCTGGCTCATCGCTGAGGCCTGGCCCAGCACGCCGATGCCGGCGGTCACGTTGAGGCAAAGCACCCACCAGATCAGCCAGAACTGCGGCGTCTTCAACGCGTCATAGACGAACACGTCGCTGGTGGTGATCAGTTTCGAGGCCTGCAGCGGTGGCGTGTAGCCCTCCGGTTTCCACCCCGGCGCCGGTATGCGCACCATAAACGCGCCGACCATCATGAAAACCAGGTAGATCGCCCCCATGACCATGAAAGTCGGCGCGACGCCGATGTGATGTTGGGTGTGGAAGACGCTCATCAGCCACACCGACAATGGCGAGGCGATGAATGCGCCGCCGCCGAAGCCCATGATGGCCATGCCGGTCGCCATGCCCGGGCGGTCGGGGAACCATTTGATCAGCGTCGAGACCGGCGAGATATAGCCGATGCCGAGGCCGCAGCCGCCGAGCACGCCGTAGCCGAGATAGACGAGCCACAGATTATGAATCGAGACCCCGAAGGCCGAGATGAAGAAGCCGCCGGCCCAGCATAGCGCGGCAGTAAACATCGCCCGGCGCGGACCGCCTTCCTCGACCCAGCGGCCGAAAACCGCCGACGAAACGCCGAGGAAGAAAATCGCCAGCGAAAAGATCCAGCCGAGTTCGGGAAGGGTCCAGTCGCCCGGCGCCGATTGGCTGATGCCGAGAAGCTTCGTCATTGGCAGATTGAACACGCTGAAGGCATAGGCCTGGCCGATGCACAAATGCACGCACAGCGCCGCGGGAGGGACCATCCAGCGGCTGAAGCCCGGCCGGGCAATGGTCCGGCTTCGATCAAGAAAGTCGAACACTCCTCCCGACGCACGCGTTTGCGTTATCGCCGTCATCGTCACTCTCCTCCTGGATTCGTTTTGGCCGCTTGCTGCCGCGGCAAAGGCCGCAGCGGCCAGCAAACCGCTTTGCCAAGGAGTTTGAGCGCCTTTGCCGGGGTCGGCCTTAATCGCTGTTATTGATTGAGATTATGGAATCGAGGCGCGTCGCAGCGCTTGGCGGCCGCATGAAATAAAGCGGCGCGGCTGTGG
>Ga0187769_10001422_pt1 | contig 13692 bp, 14 predicted proteins | sample 0116_SJ02_MP02_1_FD_133140 | JGI IMG/M metagenome (GOLD analysis project Ga0187769, IMG submission 133140) | Tropical peat soil microbial communities from peatlands in Department of Meta, Colombia - 0116_SJ02_MP02_10_MG | ecosystem: Environmental > Terrestrial > Soil > Wetlands > Peat | place... | reverse complement strand
TGGTTCTGAGCAGGTACATGCCCGAGCAGACGTCGCTCAACCTCACCGCAAATAACGCCCGGAAGAACCAGTTGAGCAAATGGTTCCCGACGCGGTTGACCATGGGAATATGTGCTCGACCGTCGGTCCTGGCCCCGATGATCTCGTCATAGCTGGAAGCGTGAGCCATCATACGTTTGATACATGACGGGTCGTAGGTGAAGTCGCCGTCCATGACGAGCATGTAGGGAGTCTTCACCGCCTTGACCGCCGTGAGCAGCGCTCCGGTCTTGCCCTTCCCAACCTGCTCCACAACACGCGCCCCGTTCCTAGCCGCGATCTCCCGGGACCCATCACTCGAATAACCGTCCACAACCAGGATTTTCTTGTACCCGTACCCGTTCAATTCTTCAATAACTTTGCCAACCCCTTCCTTTTCATTCAATATCGGAAGGACGATAGTCAAGTCATCTTTCGAAATAATCTCCCTCACCACCCAAAGAAGCACATCACAAAACGCAACTGCCTATAACGGGTCCGCGGTAGATGAGCGGATACCTGAAACCGACCCATCATCATTCCTTCCCGGTAATCGCCATGAATCTCTTTAAGGCATACGGTACGACGACTAATGCGTTGGCGACAGGTCAAGAGAGAAGTATACGAACGAGCGTGATTGGACGACTACAAGAGAAATCCCTGCGGGCGATCGAAGGAAAGGGTGAATCCGTACGCGTGTATTGATGGTTAATCGAGGGATCTTTCGAGTGCCCCCAGAGTCCTCTGGGGGAGGCGCAGAGAAACACGGCTATCAGCTAGCGAATTACCTCGCGAGCGTAGGGCATGAGGTTCACTTTGTAGGTAAAGTTAGCAAAGGCGCGGAATTCAACTCGAATGTTGTAGTGCACAGTGTTCCACCCAGCAGAGGCGTTATTCCTCCAAGAACATCTTTTTTCGGTTGGGTCATGAAACATTTTTTTGGAAATATTCTCAGCGCTATGGTAGCATTGAGGGTGTTCGGAACTAACCCTAACAGATTCGACATCGTTCACTGCCACGGTGCTTTATCGGCTTTGGTCCTTGAGAAAACCGTGGGTCGGCGAGTACCGGTCGTTTATACGATGCACGACGCCTCGCCTTGGATTGTATCATACTCAGGGGTATCGGAACGTGCCTTTAGGAAACTCGCATATCTCCTGATTGATGTGCCCTGCCTCAGGTGCGTTCACAAAACCATAGCAGTATCGCCAGCACTACGAGATGAAGCGAAGAGATTCGGAACACCCGAATCACGGGCGGTATTCATACCAAACGCCGTTTGGATGCCGCCATCAGAGGCGCGGAAAACTGGCACAACGGACGGAAACGGGTACGCCCTCTTTGTGGGACAACTCGTACCGCGAAAGAACGTTGAGGTGTTAGTGGAAGCCGCGAAGGGATTGCCAGATGTAAGAGTTATCGTAGTGGGAGACGGCCCCTCAAAGTTGAAGCTTACGGGATTGTCGCGGCGATTAGACGTCGAGGAGAAAGTGTTTTTCGCCGGATACGTGAACGATGTCGCGCTGTCAAACTACTATAGGGGCGCCGCATGCTTCGTTTTCCCATCGTTGGCGGAAGGGTTGAGCATTTCGCTCTTCGAAGCCATGTCATATGGGCTACCGGCAATCGCGGCCCGGCTTAATGTCTATGACGGCCTCCTGGAGGATGGGGTGAATTGCCTCCTTTTCAATGGCGTTGACGCGGCCGCACTTGAGAGGCTTATCCGTCAACTTAGCTCAGACCACAAACTCGCGGCTAAGATCGCAGAGAATGCGACTTCTTTGGTAAAGGCACACTTCACTTGGAGAATTGTCGGAGAGCAGGTCGTTTCGGTGTACGAAAAGCTGGCTCCGCAAAGTACCTCCCCACAACCAAGAGCAATGGCTGAGAAACTCGTCAACCGTGAGGACCCGCGCGTTGTGGAAACGGTGGAAACGGGCATCGGCGAATGAAAAGCGCTGACTCATGCGCCTCACGTAGAAAGATTGATGTCTCAAGGTTGACTTCCTAATTTCGTCACGAACTTTGAGAGGAGAGCATATTCACGAAGCCTATGAAAGTCTTGGCGATAGGCGCGCATCCTGACGACATAGAATTGGGTTGTTTCGGAGCCCTTGCGAGGCATGCGTCTGATGGAGATGACGTGAACATCCTCGTACTAAGCGCCGGAGAGTCTGGGGGTGAACCCGCAGTTAGAAAACGGGAGTCACGTGAAAGCGGTGCACTTATTCGGGCGAATGTTTTTTTCCTTGACCTAACTGACACATTGATACGCGATGACCGTTCCTCAATCTGGCCCATTGAACAAGCTATCCGACGCTTGAAGGTCGACGTCATATATACACCAAGTTTCAAGGACAGACACCAGGATCACCGAAACACATCGCGGGCGACAATCTCCGCGGCGCGAAGTGTCCACGAGGTCTATTTGTACGAAACACCGAGCACAGTGCAAGATTTCAGCCCCCAATTGTTCGTAAATGTCACCGATTTCTTCTCCAAGAAACTTGAGGCGATTCGCAAGCATAAATCGCAGAGAAAGCGATACTACATGGTACATGAGGCGGTGAGAGGTCTTGCGAGATTCAGAGCTTACCAAGCTGGGATTGGAGCAGATGCCTACGCTGAAGCATTTGAGATTGCGCTCATCGTCAGGAAGTGATTCATGGCGCGGCCCGCCGGGTTGACCTTGGCGCATATGTGCATTCGTCTATTCTTGAACGTGGGGTGTTGCGCTTCAAATGTCATTCGTATGTCATTTGGCTTCTCGGCTATCGAGGGAGAACGTTTTCGCGATGCAACCTCACGTAAATCGTTTCAAGAGACCAAAGAACTGTCACTCGGGTAACGCTTACTCTCATGGCGGCACTGGCGAAGCCGACTGATTTCTAGAGGCGTGACATCGGTGTGTCGCCTTTGACGACAAAGGTTCTCGTTACGGCTTCGGGAGGGCCAGCAGGATTGAGCGCCCTGCGATCAATAAGAAAGCTGAATTGGGTCAGAGTTGTCGCCGCGGATGCCGATCCTTTCGCAGCAGGGCTCTATCAGAAGGGCGTCGAACACGCACTGATTCCCAAGGGAAATGACCCATGCTTTTCTAAAGCGCTATTGGAACTCTGCATAAGAAGGGGAATCGATGTCGTTCTTCCGTGCTCTGACGAAGAGGTTTGGACGATATCCCGGAAGAAGCACATTTTGGAAGATCACGGGATCATAGTTCCAATCCCGGACCATGAAACCATCATGCGCGCGGCTGATAAATTTACATGTCTCAAAACCGCCGAGAGACAAGGAATAGCAATCCCCGTAACTTTCGCGCCCGCGAAAACTCGCGAAGCTGTGAGGGTTCTCAGATCTTTGAAGCCGCCGCTGGTCGTCCGACCACGTCTGAGTCGCGGTGCAAGAGGAGTAACTTACTGCCGCTCAAGAACCGAGGCTGCAAATGTTTGGGCTGCGGTTCGAGAGGAGTTCGGTTCGGCGATGATTCAAGAGTTCATACCGGGAGGACGGGGATCAGTACGAGTAGTTCTTTCGCTTTGGGATAGGGAGGGTACGCTGCGAGCGGTGGGGGTTATGAAGAAGCTAAGCGAGAGACCTGAGACGGGTGGAGTCGCCGTAGCGGGCGTCACAATCAAGGACCCGACGATTCTAAAGTTGGGCATAATGACGGTTAAGGCGTTAGGGCCCTGGTATGGGCCTGCGGGAGTTGAATTCAAGATAAGCAGGCGTACCCTCAAGCCATACTTATTGGAGGTAAACCCTCGACTTCAGGGTATCACCTACCTGTTTACCAGTGCAGGAATTGATTTTCCTGTGCTCTGGTTGAAAGCTGCGCTCGGAAAACTACGGCCGAGCAAGCCCATCTTGAGCTATGCAACAAAATACTTCGTTCGCTCCTGGGAGGATATAACTCTAGACCGACTCTTCAGATATCAGCACTCTGGATGATCGACTTCATGGCTAGCTGTTCAATGGCCAATTGTGTTCTCGATTTGGAGAAAGAGTTGATCTATCGCCGGTTCAGTCAATTTCGTTACGGTATCCATGTTGGCTTTCATCTGCTTTCTGTACCTTCCGTACCTATTGGGTTCTAACTGGTTTTGGCGTCACCTGAGTCATGTCAATCTAATTCTGATCAGGCACCGTAACCCTAACCCTTGCTACACAGACGAGTGCTAGCGCATAGAATACAACGGACATGATGATAGCATAGCTCAATCCTTGGAAAATGCCGATGGCTGTTGCTAGTACCGACCCCATCACGGACATCGACCCATTGATAACCCACAACCATGGAATGCTAACTTCAGAATTCGAAGATACCAGAGCGATGCCCGTTGGAAACGGTATTCCCATAAAGAAGCCAAGTGGCATAATCAGAAAAATGGCGGCCACCATTCGCACTGTGGCTTCCTGAGGCAACAAAGCCGCTAGGACAGGTCTCAGGAGAAGATAGTAAGATGACGCTATCACCGCTATTATTGAACATGATATTATCGCCTTCCTTGTCTGGCGTTGTGGTCTCACGGAGCCACTCAGAAAACTTCCCAGACCGCCTGACAATAGGAGTGAGAAGAGTACGACAGTGAGAGCTCGGGTCGGATACCCTAGAAATAAGATGAATTCTTGGATCAACGGAATTTCGAGAAACATAAAGCCCATTCCAATGGCGGTGAAGTAGATAGCGAAGAGAACTACGGAACGGTTTGAACTACAAGACCTCGTCCTGCCCCTCAAAAACGGAACTATGAAGCAAGCTGCACTGACAACTGTTGCAAATTCCAAGAGGCTTAGCAGAGACGCATTTCCGGGGGCAAGAAAGTAGAAGTAATATGGTCTGTCGTCGGTGGCCGGTCGAGGTGCACTAGACAATGATGAATCCTGAACATGGAAATACGGAAGGTAGAGAATCGTGTACCTAGATCCCATCGCCCCTATCTGACTCGAGACAAGTTGCGCTTGCGAGTAGCTGAATGGACTTTTCTTGACCATAAACAACGACAGAAAAACACCGGGGGCCTTTTGCCAAATTACAATTGCAATATGCCGTAGGGCTTCCGCGTAGGATAGCCCTTGATATTGCATCGCGGTAATCGCGATTGAAAGGAGTTCCGGGATATCTACGGTGAACCTCACGACTGCAAGAACCCCTCGGTCTGTCAGATGATCCAGGTACTGCCGAAAAGCTTCCACCGTGTACAGGTAGTTTTCTGAAAGAGCGTAACCCCCGGCATATATTGCTGCAAGTGTGTCCACGAGAGTAAGGAATTCGACATCGAATTTCTCGTTCGAGCGACTCACGAAGTTGCGTCCGTCGTCAACCACAACTTCGACATGGTCTCGCTGGTACACGTCTCCGGCTCGACTGCCATAGCCTCTTACGAGATTAACTATTATGGGATTAATTTCGACAGCCGTGACTCTGGAGCTTCCTGCAATCAAGGCGTAAATTACGTCATTGCCCCCTCCAGAACCAATTATGAGCACGTTCTCTGGCTTGGTGACGAGGTAATATGGGACGTAGCAAAGCATCGAACAGGACATGTTCGACAGAATGCTGATGTTGGTAGTGTCTCCGTCCCACCTTGTTACGTCTGTCTCTGCTCCCGCGTCTATCCTGATTTGGGCTAATTGGTTCAGATAGGGATATGGAAGGCCTTCCACGACATCGATTCGCGAAAATGAGTTCCATTTAGTTAGAACATGCCTGAGCTCGGGATTCCTATGAAGTTCTTGGAACAAGGCTTTGTCGGTTGCGTTCTGAATCGTCATTGAACCATTTTGCATGTTGCTGAAAGCGATTATTGATGTGGACAACATTACGACTAGACTCAACGCCATTAGTTGACGCTTTCGGCTCAATAAGGAGAATACTAGCCCAGACGCAGCCATTGTTACTCCAAGTACGAGAACACCTGTTTCAGCGCCGAGACTCGTCAATAAGGGATCCACAAGTAAACAGCCGAGACCCCCGCCAGTCAAATCTGCGAAGTACACCTTGTTCGCCTGATGCCGCAGAATTTGAAGAACGGAGGACACTGAAGCGCCGCCCAAGAAGAACGGGATTGTTGACAGTATGCAATAGAAGATCAATAAAGACGCCGACATCGGCAGCAGAATGATAGCCCATAGATAGAATGGAATAGATAGTGAAGCACACAATGTCATCGTTGCCACTACACTCCAGGAAAGCTTCTTTCGCAAGAAATGCGACAAAGCTCCTCCGAGCCCCCATCCGAGGACAGCCACCGAGACAGCCACGAACGCGTAATGATAGTATATTGTTGCGGAGAAAATGCGTGTTATCATGATCTCTAGAATTAGCGCCGAAGCAGAGACCAGCATAATCCCCAGCAGGGAACTGAGGTCCTCAAGCGATTGGGATAGACTCACTTTCTTTCTTCCCATTCTCGAGTACTTCTAATGCAAGAAGAAGGCCTCTTGATGATCGCAACGAGTGATTTTGCTTCTCAGCAAAATAATCCGGCATGTTGTGTCATTTGCTTTAGTTTGAATATTAGCTTATCACCGACTGCTAGGTTGCCGGACGGCAAGCTTTCTGATAGTGGAAACGTTACTCGCGTCTTCGGTCTAGGTTAGAAAAAGGTTACCAATAATCCCGCATTGAATCAAAGACTCCCCGATTCCGAATAAGCGCAACCTTCCGCTCTAATTGTCTCTCAATCAAGGGAATATTGGCAACGGGCTTGACGTTACCATTGTCGACATTTCTTTGCTTTAGCGCGGTACGTCAAGGCTCGCGAGGTTTGGAGAGACCCACTAGAAAACCGAAAAGCTGGATGGCTCCTGTTACGATCCAATAGGGAACGAGCTCAACAGTCTGCCTTATGTTACTGTGCGCCGTGTAATGAGCCATGGTCCTCATGCGTTCAAGGAATCTCTCGTGGACAATTCCGTGTTTCTTGCTGAAAGCGGCATCCCCCAATCCGTACCTGAATAACCGTAACGCGAAAGCCGGGAAGTCGCTCCTGCGAAGATGGTAAGCAGATGCCCTGGATACGCCGAGAATGTAACCGTCCTTGACGATCCGGAAAGACAGGTCTCTATCCTCGCTCGACTCCTTGAGCATTACATCAAAAGGGTATCGCACTAGGACACTTCGATAGAATAACGCTGCAGCGGTTCCTATCCTGGTCCTGGGACCGAGTTGCTGCCTCCGGCCCATTGCTTGATCCTCTGCTCTCTGCCAGTAGCTGACATACCCAGAGCTAACTAAGCTAGCGTGGATTCCAACCCATCCGTTTTCTAGGAGTTCACGTTTCATTGCCAAGATGCATCCTTTGGATAATACGACATCGCTGTCGACGAACATTACAAACGTGCCCTTGGCGGCCTCTACCCCAAGCTTTCTGGAGTACCCTAAGGAGTTAAGTCTCGCTACGATCAGTCTGACCCCGTAACGCCCGATAATCCTCAGCGTATCATCAGTTGATAACGCGTCTACAACTACAACTTCACGCGGCCCCTCGCCGATGACCGACGCTAGACAGAGTTGTATTGTTCTAGCAGAGTTCCTTGTGAGTATGACCACGGAAACATCTTGATTGGATGAATTCGCGTCCGAAAACACAAGTCATCTGTCTCTTGCTTATATTACGCGGGTAGCAACGAAACTGGGATTCGGCCCATCGTGAGTTTCCCCGCGTTCCATTAAATCACGTATTGCCTTCTTTCTGTTTAACGACGCGTATGAAACTGCCCGCTAATTCTTGTCTATCTGCATTGCTTTCTTAGTCTTGGCTGCAATGGTTGGCTCTGCGAGATGAAGCCGAGCAATCCTTTCCTCCATTTACCGACACTTTGAGTGGCTTGGCAAGGCAGGCTGCCAGCTAATATGAAATAATCTGAGGCCCGAGTTGGAATAGGGTAAAGAACAGGTAAGAAGCCGCACACACCAGAGAGACGACGAAGATGTCTCTCAAGCTGAAAGATGAGCTAGGGCGTGAGACCCTCCATAGAAGAACGACTTGCATGCTGAGGACTGTCGTGGCGTATACTGCAATCGAGTCACGGAAGAGTTCAAGCCCGGGCAGGAGGACGGGCGCAAAGCCTATGAAAAGAAAACCTATCCCCTGAATCATCAATGTCGTTACGACTGTAGCTGCAACGCCATAGAAGTAGCTATAAAAAATCAATCCTTCCTTTCTCGTCACGGAACCGTAAAGAATTGAGAGGGGGATGACCCACGACATCCATTGGGGTTGAGCCTGAGAAAAGATGTTCAGAAGTGCGGCCGCAACGAGGCTCCATCGAAGGGTTGGCATAAATAGCCCAGACGAAGTTCGGCTTTCGATTACTGAGAGGATTAGAACGGCGCCTACTACGAAACCTACGAGTACGTTAGCCCCAAAGAAAAAGACCCTTCCCGACAGTACCGCTATATTCCAAACCGGGAACCTAACACCCCCTACGCCAACCACGCGAAAAATGAGTCCAACGAACAAGCTTTGAGGGTTCAGTGATGCGAATGGTGCGAACATCACTCCCGCCAAAAGCCCGAGTACTGCTAGTTGAGACACAATCGGCCGCCATTTTCTTCTGCACAACTCGTAAAGAAGCATCATCGCAAAAGGAATGAAACCGAACAGTTTTGCTAAACCCGAGAGCCCAAAGTAAATTGCGGCCCCCCGTTCGTTGTTCTGCGACAGATGAATCAATCCATAAACTAATGGAAGCATCATTATTGAGTCATACATTCCCCAGACAGCTGAAAGGTATATTATAAAGGGGTTCAAGAAAAAGAGGGCACCGTAGAGCAAGTTCCTAGTGAATTTAGTAATCAGGAAAAATATACCCAGGTCCGCTAGAATCATGGGGAACTTGAGGAATAGTCCCTCAATCATATAATTAGGCACGTATAGGAACCGAGCATCTTGCATGCCTAGTAATCTTAGAAACGCATAGAGCGAGTACGATGCTAATTGCAAGTAATACAGTAACGGCAGGGCAGAAAAGTAGATGTCAAAAAACTTGGACTCATAGAAGAGCCTTGCCGAATATGCCCAGAGAAACATATCATAAGGGTGCCCCGTGAATAGGGCCAATGCTATCCTAATCGTCAAGCCCAGAAGGAATACGTAGAAGTGTCTATGCTGCAGGCTTCGACAACCACCGAAGAATGATCACTGTATCTATTGGAATCACGAAAAGAAGTAGAAGGTAGATGTCGAGAGTGATGCTTATGAGGTTCGCGTCTAGATGCGCAGCAGTTGGCAGATTTTCAAGTGTGTATCTGAAGAGAAGTGTGTCTAGCTGGAAGAAAGTGATTTCTCCCTGTTGTGCAACGACCGTCACCGACCATGCGCCATTCTTGGCGTAGAAAGGCGGTGCACTCAAGACGTAGCCTCCGCGCATTTGAGTGATTTGGTACGTTAGAACAGGAGTGGGATGGTAGAAATTCCCTTGCGCGATTACAGAATATCCATTGACAAAGTAAAGGGTGTAGGAGAGATCGCTGCTGCCACTAATGTAGAACCCGGCGATTATCTGGAAGAGCGTCTGATTACTGGGAAGCGAATGGAGATCGAGAATTAGGCCGATTGAGGGCTGTGCGGTGGTCCAATCATTTGTATTCAACCTTTGAGGCGAATATGCTGAGAGTTCAATAATGTTCACTGAGAAACTGCCCCTCGTGTTCGGGCTGGCCGTGACGTCGAAAACGATCTGAGTAATTGTGGAACCTGCTGGTGTCGATGCGAGCGTGACAAGGTAGGCTTCTCGACCGAGGCTTGCCGAAATTCGCTCGGTTCTCCCTAGGCCTGGCCTGTTCTGGAGGTATGATCCATCGTTCTCTGTACTGAACAGTGTACCATTGGGAAAGTGCCCAAGAAAACTAACACCGTATGTGACCCCAGGTGAGACGTCTAGGGTGATGCCCAGTGACGGGTCGCTATCGAGGCTCAAACTGATGTTTCGATAGATCCCTGCCGTGTTACTCGCGATGGTAGGAGAAAAATCCATTGAGAACATTAGTGAGCCGTTAAGCGTAAGTTTAGTTATCGTTCCGGCCGATGCGGACTCACCCCATGCTGAGGAATTCTTCCAATCTTCGGACCAGATGTTTCTCGCTGTAATAACCTCCATTGATTCGAAATGTTTTAGCCCATCAATCTGATCATCCGTCTTGGGCCGAAGGGAACCTGCTGTCAATGGAACCAATATTGCCAAGACAACGAGCATGACCGCAAGTGCCAAAACTGAGTTGCCCTTCATCGTCCCCCTCATACGCGAATGACCCGCCTTTAGCCGGTCGCATCAATTTCTGATTCTTTGAGTTGGCGTCGCTACAGGTTGGTTTAGGACCACTTGGTTCTCCATGACGGCCTTTTTCGACTGTCTCCAAACGATAAGTTGGCTCGACAAATAGAGAACGCCTCCATCATTAGATCCTTGTCTATCGTTTGCGTTTCATGAACATAGCAAACAATGCGAGTATCCCAACGGCAACCACCACAGCTATTCCAATAGGTGTGTAATCTGGTGCAGCCACTTGGGGCGTGAGAGTCACTATACTCGTAACCGTTTGAGCAGGTGGCGTCACCATAAGGGTCTGTGTGGTTCCTTGGGTGACCACCAGTGTTTGATTTTGCGTGACTACCCCCGATGTGGGCGCTGAGGAAGTAGTTTGAGCCTCGCGACCACTTACTGCGGCATAAACGAGATTTGAAGTGTTCGGGCGCATAAGCGTAACTGCAACCTGAAGGGCAGCAACGGTGATTATCACTAGCAGCACTGCGCGCTTCGCGCTCCCTCGGGGAATAAGATGCAAGAAAGAACCACTTGAGCTCGATGTACAAAAAATCGCTTAAATTGTTTGTGGAACGCGAAAAAGGATAGTTTCGCAAAGCATGTTGAGGTGAGCTTCGAGGAAGAACTGAGAGATCGGACGATGGCTATGGAATTTCAAGTAGCGAGTAATAACAAGTTTCGTTTGCAGTTTATCTGGCCAATGGATCTTTGTTCAGCGCGCCTCGGATAAGTGCGTAATCGGATCGACTTAACTCGGTTCCGCATTCGCGGCAGTATCTAGCAACCGCGGGATTCACATGCCCGCATTCCGGGCAGGGCTTCGTTTGCTGTTCGCGAGTCGTTTTCAGGAGGATGGTATCCTTGACTACCGCAATCTCGTCGGCTTCGATTATCAGTTCTCTGCCCGGGTTCCCGCCCTGAGGAGAGACGATTAGGGCGAATCCTTTTTCCAAGCTAAGTTTGACGTCAACCACGTTCCCGATAAATGAGGCTGCAGAGTCATACACATTCTTGCCAATTAGCTCTGAGGCTCTCTTATCGAACAACTTTTCACTCATTTCTGTCCCTTCCCGCATCTGTCGCAGAAGGCTACGGTTGGTAGGATCTTATTTCCGCAATAAATACAGTATACTAGTCTGATCTGATGTGGGGGTTGAACTTCAGCTTGGGATATAGTGCGTTGACTCGCCCTCGGTTCAGCTTGAGCGGTTTGGGTCAATGGTTGAACTTCAGGTTGGGCGGTTGTCCGTTGGCTTGCTCTTAGTCCAGCCAGAGGGGTTAGGGGTTGAATCTCAGGACGCGTTGCTGCCTGCTGACTCACTCTTTGGCTAGCCCGGTCAGATACCGCTTTCGGTTTAGTAACCTCCGTCGACGAGCTCTTTCGTGCGTCCGCCACAGGTCCCTTTGCGGGGCGAAGGGCAGGCTGAGTCTTCATACCCTTAGGTTGCTTCGCGCCTGTTCGCAGCATTAGCTCTCCTCCGATCAGCACAATAATGAACATCGATACGGAGACGGCGAGTAAAAGGCGGTAGTGGCTTAAGACATCCCACAACGTCGGTGAGGCGGATGCCGGGACTGAGGGGAACCCTCCGGCGGGGAGCAACGTAGGGGCAATGAAGGTGACGTAAACATACCAAGAGGCCATTACGACAATGATTAACGCGACCGCATAGTACAGCACCTTAGATACCCCGGCCCCGAATAGCCCGGTTGCTGCCCTTGTTCCGGCCCTTTCAGTGGTGGGCTTAACAGGGGCTCCCTCCTGCCAGCAGTTCGGGCAGAGGTAGATATCGCCGGCAGCCCAGTGCGAACATTCACGACAGATACCCCTACCGCAGATGACGCAAGAGTGACTTGCCTGACTTTCTGTGTGTATGTAACAGTTCGCCATTGGGCACGTCCCTTGGTAGAGGAAATAGCAAGAGGATTGTGCTTGCTTATTGGCTTGTTGGCCGGGCAGTTAAGGCTGTATACAGGCTACAGGCAATATTTCTGAGGCTCTAGCACCACGGCTTTTGGTAACTCTACGGGCCGCGTTCCCGGATGAAAGTGAACGCTTTATGCCCAATATCTTCTGCGGACTCAAGCATGTTGAAAGACCTAGTACCCCGTTAGAGTAATCATTGACGATCGAATCGCACCAAGGCCCAGTCTCGGCTACGCCCTCAACATATTTCTTTTATTACCACGTGACGAAAACCTAGGAATCCCGGGTCAGCGAACATCTATGTTGGGTCGAATTTCATTCATCGGCGGAGGTGTGATGGCTGAGGCCATGCTGCAAGGCCTACTTTCGCGAAAACTGGTTCAGCCAAGGGAGATTACTGTCAGTGAGCCTCGGAAGGAGCGGCGCGAGGAGCTGAAGGACAGATATGGAGTAACCGTGACCGGTCGGAATTTGGATGCGGTGACTTCCGGGATTATCATCTTGTCAATCAAGCCGCAGGACCTGGAGAATGTTCTGTCTGAAGTCAAGGGTCATTTGAAGCCCGGCCAGTTGATTATCTCCATCGTTGCGGGAGCGCGGCTAGAAACCATCAAGGAAGGTGCGGATCATGAGGCGGTCGTTCGCGTGATGCCCAATACGCCAGCCCAGTACGGCGTAGGTATGAGTGTCTGGACGGCAACGCCAAAAGTAAGCAAGACCCAGCTTGAAGCGTCTCGATCAATTTTGTCGGCCTTTGGAAAAGAGCGTTTCATGAGCGGCGAGAACTTTCTCGATATGGCAACGGCTGTCAGCGGGACAGGACCAACCTACGTGTTCTTAGTAATGGAAGCCATGATCGACGCGGCCGTCCATCTGGGTTTCCCTCGCCATATCGCGTATGAACTTGTAACAGAAACCATGCAGGGATCAATCATCTATGCGATAAAGTCCGGAAAACACCCGGCCGAACTACGTAACCTAGTCACCTCCCCAGGGGGTACTAGTGCCGCAGCACTCTACCAGCTCGAGAAAGGAGCATTACGGACGGTCATCTCGAAGGCTATCTGGGCCGCCTACGAACGCAGTCGCTCCTTCGGAGAAAAAAGCGCAACCACTCACGGCCCGGATAAGACATCACGTCCCGGATAAGTCGTGAAGACTTAACGGATTAGATTCTTGGCCGATCTCTCATCCTCAGGATGGGAGGCCATCTAAGACAACTCGAAAACCCGGCCGGCATACGCGGACTGGGGTACAGGTTGGTGCAAAATAGATGGGACGTTTGTCGAAGAAAAATACAGAAAAAAGTATCCAGAAAGCTGATTTACGGCGAGGCCTTAGGAAGTCAAACCTCCCAGGAGCATGGTAGTTTCGACCGCATCCGTTGTCTGCCCATATTGCGGAAGAGAACAAACGCCGTACGCGCGGTTCTGTGATAGGTGCGGAACCAATCTCTCGGCCTTCTGGGAAAGCAGGCA
>Ga0187769_10001421_pt1 | contig 13696 bp, 11 predicted proteins | sample 0116_SJ02_MP02_1_FD_133140 | JGI IMG/M metagenome (GOLD analysis project Ga0187769, IMG submission 133140) | Tropical peat soil microbial communities from peatlands in Department of Meta, Colombia - 0116_SJ02_MP02_10_MG | ecosystem: Environmental > Terrestrial > Soil > Wetlands > Peat | place... | reverse complement strand
GCGGGGTCAACGAAAAAATCGAAGGGTTCTTTGACCTGTGCGAGGCGCGCGGGCTGCAAGGGCAAGGCGTGATCATCCCTGCTTCCAATGTTCGCCACCTCATGCTGAGGCAGAACGTGGTCGAAGCTGTCCGCGCAGAGAAATTCAAAATCTTTGCCGTGGATACGATTGACCAGGGGATCGAGATTCTCACGGGCGTGCCGGCCGGCGAACGCGACGCATCCGGGAAATTCCCCGAAGGCAGCGTGAATCACCGAGTGGAAGCGAGGCTCGTTGAACTCGCTGAAAAAATGCTGGCCGCACAGCGAACGAAGGCTGGGAGCGAACCATGACCAAGCCCGGCGCCGCTGCGATCCGCCGGATCCTCGTCGCGCTGGACGCCTCGCCGCACAGCCTGGCGGCCTTGCGCGCGGCGGTTGACCTCGCAGCCAAGATGGACGCCGAGCTTGAGGGACTCTTTGTGGAAGACGCCGCGCTCCTGCGTCTGGCCGAACTTCCCTGCGCCCGCGAGGTGCTCCACTTCTCAACCGCAGAGTTTCCTCTGACGCGGGCGAGCATGGAATCCAGGCTCAAGGCCCAATCCGAACAGATCCGAAGGGCGCTGGAAGCTGCTGCTACCCGCGCCCGCATCGAGTGGTCTTTCCGAATCGCGCGTGGCGAGGTCGCCGCGGAAGTGTTGGCTGCCGCTGCAGGCGTTGATCTGCTTGCCCTGGGCCGCGGAGGATGGGCTCTGGATCGGCGCGTGCGCACGGGTTCCACGGCTCTCGAAATTGCCGCGAGTTCTCTTCCTGTCCTGCTCTTGCCGGAGCGAGGAATACCGGAGAACGCGCACCTGCTCGTCTACTACGACTCATCCCCAGCCGCACAGCGCGCGTTGCTCGCCGCGGCACAAATTGCAGAAGCAGGCATGGACGGTCTCACTCTGCTCGTCAAATCGGGAATTGGCATCGACAAAGAGCCAATCGAGCGTGAAGTCGCTGCTTTGCTCGAAGGCATGGCCTTGGAGGTCCGCTACCTTCACTTCGATCCCGATAAGAAAGATAGCCTGCTTGTCGCGTTGAAGGCTGAGAAGAACGGGGTGCTCGTGCTCGGCAGCCGGAAACCCCTGCAAGAACTGCTGCCACTCTCTGCATTCCTGAGCGAAACGGAAATGCCTCTCCTGATCCTCGGTGACGAGTTACCTCCGCAAACCGAATAGACGGCCCCATCGCGAAAACGCCCGCATTGCATGCGCCTTTTCCATTGCGTAGATTCGCGCGTACATGGCATGCTCCCGCGCTGTGAAAACCACCCGTTTTTGTCCGCGTGCCGTCAATGGCCGATAACGCCTCTGCAAATCTGGGAAAAAGCAGCCAGCCAAAGCGCTGGTACAAACAGCTCTGGCTTCACGTCTTCCTCGCGATGGTGTTCGGAATTGTCCTGGGGAAGCTCTATCCCGGCGTGGGCGTGCGCATGCAGCCGCTCGGAGACGCCTTCATCAAGGCAATTCGCATGTTGATTGCACCCATCATTTTTTGCACCGTCGTCCATGGAATCGCGCGCATGTCGGACATGGTCCGCGTCGGGCGCGTTGCACTCAAGGCCATCATCTACTTCGAAGTTCTCACCACCGTCGCTCTGGTCATCGGGCTCGTGGCCGTCAATCTTTGGCAGCCGGGCCGCGGAATGAATGTGGATCTCGCGCACGTTGACACCTCCGCCGTGCAGACCTACGTCGCGCATCCCGAAAATGCCGGCGTCACGCAGTTTCTATTGAACATCATCCCCACTTCCTTCGTGGGAGCCTTCACCGAGGGCAATGTCCTGCAAGTCCTGCTCATCTCCGTGCTTTGCGCTTTCGCCCTCACGCAGGTGGGCGCGCGCGGCAAACCAATCGTCGATTTTGTCGAGGCCGCGTCGCACATGCTCTTCGCAGTCGTCAGGATTGTAATGTGGGCCGCGCCGGTCGGGGCTTTCGGCGCGATCGCGTTTACCGTAGGTAAGTTCGGAGCGGGCTCACTCGTCTCTCTCGGCAAGCTTCTTGGCGGTTTCTACGTTACGTGCCTGATTTTCGTTTTCGGCGTTCTGTGGCCGGTCGCGCGGTTGTGCGGTTTCAGCATTTTCAGGCTGCTCCGCTACATCCGGGAGGAACTCTTGATCGCGTTCGCGACGACTTCCTCGGAAACGGTCCTGCCTCAATTGATGACGAAGCTTGAAAACCTTGGCTGCGAGGAAAGCGTCGTCGGGCTCGTGATTCCGACGGGCTACTCGTTCAATCTCGACGGAACCTGCCTCTACCTCGCGACGACAACTGTGTTCCTGGCCCAGGCCACCAACACACACTTGAACCTGTGGCAGCAGCTCGGGCTACTCGCTGTTTTGCTGCTGTCTTCAAAGGGAGCGGCCGGCGTGGCAGGAGCGGCTTTCGTCGTTCTGGCCGCAACGATCGCCTCCACCGGAACGATCCCGGTGGCAAGCGTCGCGCTCGTACTCGGAATTCACCGGCTTATGTCGGAAGGCCTGACCCCAACGAACGTGGTGGGAAATGCCGTCGCAACCATTGTCGTCGCGAAATGGGAGCATGCGCTGGACGAGAACCAGCTCAGCGCTGAGTTGAAAGGCGCTGCGTAATTGCGCCTTATCGCGCCGACGCCGCGGCCGATTTGTTGAGAATCTGCTCCAGCCGGTCGAGCACTTGCATCGCCGTATAGCATTGCTGAACGGTGGCGTTCGGCTCGCGCTTCTCCTTGATCGCCGCAAAGAATTCGCGGTCCTGTAGCTCGATTCCGTTCATCGACACGGCCACGCCGGAGAGGTCGATCTTCTTGTCTTCGCCGTCAACGAGGTCGTCGTAGTAGGCCTGGTAGGTTCCGTTATCGCAGATGTATCGGAAGCGCGTGCCCAGCGGCCCTTTATTGTTGAACGACAGCGAGAGAGTGCAGATCGCTCCCGACGGCACTTTCATCACGATGCCCATGTCCATGGCGATCTTCAGTTCGGGGTGCATCGGGCCCTGTACTGCGTAGCAATCGGAAACCAGCTCGCCCGTCTGATACTGGAACAGGTCCACGGTGTGGCATGCGTGGTGCCATAGCAAGTGGTCGGTCCAGCTCCGGGGCTTACCGGCCGCATTCATGTTCGTGCGCCGGAAGAAATATGTCTGCACGTTCATCTGCTGGACCTTCAGCTCGCCTGCCTTGATCTTCTTGTGAACGTACTGATGGCTGGGATTAAACCGACGCGTGTGCCCGCCCATACAGACGACGCCCGTCTCTTTCTGCACCTTCACGAGCATTTCGGAGTCCGCCAGCGAGTCCGCGATGGGGATCTCGATGTGCACGTGCTTGCCCGCGCGCATGCACTGCACGCCCTGCTTCGCGTGCATTCCGGTCGGCGTGGCGAGGATCATCGCTTCCAGACCCGGCTGCTTCAGGCTCTCGCCGAGATCGCCCGTAAAGTGGGGGATGTTGAACCTCTTCGCCACTTCACCCGTGGCCACCTGGTTCCCGCCCGTCAGGGTGATCACCTCAATCCCCGGAATGGCCGCCAGGGCCTCCAGATGCTTCACGCCGAACGCGCCTTGTCCTGCGACGCCAACCTTCATAGCCTGACTCCCCGCTTTAGTTTGTCTTGCTTACGGATTGACCCTCGCCTTTTCCGAACCCGCCTTTTCGGCGCGAAGCTTGCGCAGTTCCCCATGGATTCGGAGGACGGCCATCCACATCCCCAGCGGATGCGCGCCGGCCGTAACGAGCGGGTGCACCTGCCCGTCGCGGAATTTCTCGATGTCGTCGTCCTGCAGAGTTTCGAGAACTTTCGCGTCCTCCATTTTCATCCCGTATTCCTTCGCAACGGAGGGCCAGTCGTTGATCAGACGGAGCCGCAGATCGCGCTTGAACCGGCTGTCGTAGAGAATCTTGTTCAGCTTGTAGGAGGCGGGCGTGGGGTGCTTGTAGAACTCATAGCCGCCCTGAAAATGGTAATCCGGCGGAGCGCCCATCCCTTCCTTGGAAGGCCCGGTGCCCTTCAACGGCAAGAAGCGGAACACCGCATGGCCGTGGTGCCAGGTCGGTTGGTATGTAACGAGCTCGGCCTTGATATTCCCGAGTGCGCCGAACATCACCATCCACGACAGCAGCTCGGTGTTCCCGACTTCATCCAACTGTTCGTTCGTCAACTTAATGAGCTCGTCAAGATGGCCCTTTTCGATCTGGCCGATCGCCCAGTAGTCGAAATCGAATGCCGGCTTCGGATATTTCCAAGTTCCGGGATAGTGCGACATTCCGCCGCTGGCGATGATGGCCACGTTCTCCGGGCGGTCGGCGATGACCTTCGCAATCGCCCTGCCCAGCGCCGCGCAACGCTGCGCGGTGGGCAACGGCGGGAGATACGCGTTGACGAAAATCGGCGCGACGGGAATCGGCCGCTTCTCGATCACCCACTCGTACACGGCCGCGAACGCGTGTCCCAGGACGGCGTCCTGCGAATAGCCGAGGTCGAATCCCGCCTTCATCAGCTTGTCGAGCAGGTCTTCGGTCAGACCCTGATGGATCGGCAACTCGTACTTCCGGCCCGCGAATTCCGCGTGGGAATACTCGCCGGAAAGGATGCAGAACGTGGGAACGGAACTCAGGAAGAACGTCTCCAGGTGGTCGCTGGCGATGACGATCACGGCATCCGGCTTGCTCGCTTCCAATTCCTTGCCGATCTGCCGCATGGCGGCAATGTCGGCATCCAGCTGCTTCGGATCCTCGCTGGGCGGATAGTCAAAAAGCTGCGGTGCGTGAACGGTTGCAAACGCCGAAACAATCTTTCCCATGGCTCGTTACCTCTTTTCGATCCTTCTGGGGCGAGCCTCTCTCGCCCTTGGCTCTCGAATCAGTCCGACTCGGAGCGCAACAATTCATCTGCAAGAATCTATTCGGATTGTTGCGGAAACCGCGGGAGTTCGTCAAGTGGTTGTACCGTTCGGGTCCGTATTATGCGCCGATTCGATTTATTGGCGATTAGAAAAGATTTCGGCGTTTGTTTTCAGTGATTTCCCGCGGTTCTAATAAATGGAATTGGCGATTAGACTTCCTGTGGGGGTATGTCGCGCAGACGGGCCCTCGGCGCCAGGGGTAACTTTCGCGGCTGGCTACCCGAATCGCGGAAATTTTGCATTCCAGATTGACGACGTAGGGTTTGAGTAGGAACTGCAATCGAGAGAGTTGCTGACTCAGGACACAAGCGTAATGTGAGGCGTAAGCGGTGACGGGGCCAAGACTTTTCTATCGTGAACGCTGGAGATGAGGCGCCGTTACGTCGTGAGCGGGTCGGCCTTCCCGACGTCAATGTCGAGATCCTTGATGGCTTGTTGCACGAGCGACGCCTGAATCTTCCCCTCGCGCATCAACTCGTGAAGAGTCGCCAGGGTGATGAACCGCGCGTCAACTTCGAAGAAATTCCGCAGCGATTCCCTGCTCTCGCTCCGCCCGAACCCATCCGTGCCGAGCGAGGCCACGCGTCTCGGCATCCACTGGCTGACCAGATTCGGCAGCGCCTTCAGGTAATCCGTCGCAGCCACGAGTACTCCCGGCGCATCGGCAAGGCATTCCGAGACGTAAGGCACACGCGGCTTTTCCACCGGGTGCAGAAGGTTCCAACGGTCCGTTTCAATCCCATCGCTGTAAAGCGTCTTGTAGCTCGTAACGCTCCACACATCCGCCGCGACGCCGTACTTCTCTTCGAGGATTTCCTGCGCTTTGAGTACCTCGCGAAGAATCGCGCCGCTTCCGAAAAGCTGCGCGCGGAGTTTCGACTTGCCGTTGCTGGCGGGCTTGAGCTTGTACATACCCTTGAGAATCCCATCGCGCGAAGCGGCGGGCATTGGCGGCATGGCGTACGGCTCGTTCATCACCGTGATGTAGTAAAAAGTGCTTTCGCCCTTCCGGTACATGCGATCAATGCCGTCCTCGATGATCGTGGCGACTTCATACGCGAATGCGGGGTCATACGCTCGCAGCGTCGGAATCGGCAGCGCGAGGACGTGGCTGTTGCCGTCCTGGTGCTGCAAGCCTTCTCCGGCCAGCGTCGTGCGTCCTGCGGTGCCGCCGAGCAGGAATCCCCGGCATCGCGTGTCCGCAGCGGCCCAAATCAGGTCCGCGACGCGCTGCAGGCCGAACATCGAATAGAAGATGAAGAACGGAATGGTGTTGATTCCATGCGTGGCATACGCGGAGCCCGCAGCGATGAACGACGAAATCGATCCCGCCTCCGTGATGCCCTCTTCCAATATCTGGCCGTCCTTCGCTTCCTTGTAATAGAGCAGCGTATTCATATCCACGGGTTCGTATAGCTGCCCCTGGCTGCTGTAGATTCCGACCAGCCGGAATAACGACTCCATACCGAAAGTGCGCGCCTCGTCCGGGACGATCGGCACGATCAGCTTGCCGATTTCCGGGTCGCGCAGCATCTTCCGCAACATTCCCACGAACGCCATCGTGGTCGAGACTTCGCGGCCTTCGCTTCCCGTCAGAAACTCCGTGAAGAGGCTCTCTTCATGAGGCGGCAGAGGCTTCGAGCGCACGCGCCGCTGAGGTACGTAGCCGCCAAGCTTCTTGCGGCACTCCTGCATGTACTGGATTTCGGGGGCTTTCTCCGGAGGGCGGAAGAATGACACTTGCTCGATCTGATCTTCGCGGATCTTCAGCCCAAAGCGCTCGCCGAAATGCCGCAGCGTATCCTCATCCACCTTCTTCTGCTGGTGCGTAACGTTGCGTCCTTCGCCTGCTTCGCCGAGACCATAGCCCTTGATCGTGCGCGCCAGAATGACAGTCGGCGATCCCTTGTGCTCGACCGCCTCCTTGTACGCCGCGAACACCTTCTTCGGATCGTGCCCTCCCTGCCGCAGATTATGCAGCTGCTCGTCGGAAAGATGTTCGACCATCTTCAAAAGGCGCGGATCGCTCCCGAATACGTGCTCACGGATGTACGCGCCGGACTCCACGATAAGTTTTTGATATTCGCCGTCGACGATTTCTCCGAGCCGCTTGGCGAGTACGCCATCCACGTCCTTCTCGAAAAGCGGATCCCAGTCCGATCCCCAAATCACCTTGAGGACGTTCCAGCCGGCGCCCCGGAATGCCGCTTCCAGTTCCTGGATAATGTGCCCGTTGCCGCGCACCGGCCCATCGAGCCGCTGCAGGTTGCAGTTCACCACGAAAATCAAATTGTCGAGATGTTCGCGTGAGGCGAGCGTGATCGCGCCGAGAGCTTCGGGCTCGTCGGTTTCGCCGTCCCCCAGAAACGCCCACACCTTCGCGTCCGTGACGGGCTTGAGCCCGCGGTCCTCGAGATACCTGTTAAACCGAGCCTGGTAAATCGCCATGATGGGGCTCAGGCCCATCGAAACCGTGGGGAATTCCCAGAACTCGGGCATCAGCCAGGGATGCGGATAGGACGACAGCCCTCCTCCGGGCTTCAGCTCGCGGCGGAAGTTTTCGAGCTGCTGGGCCGTGAGCCGCCCTTCGAGAAACGCGCGCGCGTACACTCCCGGCGCGGCGTGGCCCTGCAAATAAACGGTATCGCCCTCAAACTCGCTGGTGCGCGCCCGGAAAAAATGATTGAAGCCCACCTCGAAGAGAGTTGCTGCGGAACCGTACGTGGAGATGTGGCCACCGATGTTGTGTTCTACGCGGTTCGCGCGGACCACCATGGCAAGGGCGTTCCAGCGAACCAGGCTCTTGATCTTTCGCTCGATCTCCTGGTCGCCGGCGAAGGGAGCCTGCTGGCTGAGGTGGATGGTGTTCACGTACGGCGTATTCGCCGTAAACGGCACTTCGACGCCGGACGCGAGCGCGCGATTGCGGATTTCCTGAAGAATTTTCGAAGCAAGCCCCGGTTTTCCCTGCTCGACTACGGCGTCGAAAGACTCGATCCACTCCCATATCTCTTCGAGTTCATCGACGTCCGACGGGAGAACCTCAGGACGCACAGCCATAGCCATCTGATCCCCTTGCGAATGGAACACACGCCGATCCATCCGCTGCGTTGCCTACACTTCCAATATACTCCATTTTCAGGACATCGTCCGCGCGCGAACACCACGATCTTTCTATTGATCACATCGGAGTAACTTTGGAATGAATCAGCGACCGGAAGAGCGGGCCGGCGCAGATCTAATGCTTCGCCGGCAGCAACTCGTGGTAGTCCTTGTTGTTCTGCTCGCAGACGTATTCCTGAAGATCCCATTCCGGATGGAGCCGAAGCGTTCCGCCATATTTCCACGGCGCAGAAAAAACGTTGGGGTCTTCCACGGTTGCGACGTAGCTGATCGTGTCGTAGGACGTGCGCCGGTACCGCTCGACAACGTGGTAGGCGGTCGTGTGGTGATAGCCGGCGATCACCGTCTTGTCGTTGAAGGCGGTCACATCCACAACCAGCGTGTCGCCCTCCCACCTGCCGACGGAATCTCCCATCCACGTTGGATCGAGATCGTCGGGATGAGGGCGCCCATCGGTTGGAATCACGCGAAACATCGGATATGCCTCGTAGAGAATCACCACGAGATCCGGCTTCTGCACGATCTGAAGCGGATACGGCCACATCGTTGCCACGGGCACGCCTGGCGGGACGCAGAGGGCCGTCGGACCCAGCGCGCTCTCTTCCGGCGTCATCTTTAAATGCTCCGCGCCCGGTTTCACCGGTACCGGCTCCATCGGGACGATGCCAAAGCCGCCCAGGTACACGCCTGAAAGATCGGGCTTGTCGCCCATGCGCGGGATAGGCTTTTCCTCCTCGTCCTTGCAGACATCCGCAGGATTCGCGCCTGAATTCGCGCCGGTCACCGTCACAGTCACGGACTGTTTGTCATTCCCGCCGCGTCCTTTCGCGATGAGCGTGTACGTGGTCGTCGCGCTGGGAGAAATCTGCCGCGTGCCCCTGCTTGGCACCCTTCCGACGCAATGATCGATGGTCATGTTGTCGGAGTTCACGACAACCCAGCTCAGCGTGACAGACTGGCCGGCGCGGATGGCAGCCGGCTCTGCCGTGAAACGAAGCACCTGCGACGGCGGCCCAAGCGGGAAACCCTCGGCGGGGGGCGGCGGTGTGTCCTGCGCCCGGCCCGTTGCCGCCAAACCTAGCACGGCAACCAAGGCAAGGACCACTCTGCGCATGAATCGTCTTTCAGAAAGAATTTTTCGCGCCGCATTTCGAAATGGAGTGAACATTCGCCGATGGGCGCATCTTAGCACGAACGGCGGCGGCCGGATTGCCTCGCACCCTCGCGCTCCTTGATTGCTGGCGTCGCGAGCCATAGAATCGTGCCCGTTGCCAAGCATCGGCCTCGGACCGCATGAGCCGCGAGCAATGAACAAAACTCATCGAGCCGCCATCCTCGCATCCATGATGTTCGTCGTAGCGCTTGTTCTCGCACGTCCCATCCATGCGCAGGTGGACCTGTCCGGCGAGTGGACTCAACCGGCTGCGCCGGACAACACGCTCGATCCGAACATCGGCGACTACACGGGATTACCGATCAACGACGCGGCGCGCCTCCGAGCCGACAGCTGGACGGCGGAGAAATGGACCCAGGAAGAACACGAGTGCGAGCCGCACCCGGCCGACTACGCCTTTCGGTCGCCCGGCGGAATCCGCATCTGGCCGGACCTAGATCCGCTCACGAGGGAAGTCTCGGCGTGGCACATCAACCTCTATTGGATGAATGCGCAGCGCACAATTTACATGGACGATCCCCCGCTTCCACCCGAAGACGCCGCCTACACCTGGGAGGGATTTTCTGTCGGCAAGTGGGAAGGCGACAAATTGAAGGTGACGACCACGCGTTTGAAGGAGGGCTGGCTCCGCCGAAACGGCGTTCCCCGCTCGGACAAAGCCACACTCACGGAATACTTTATTCGCCACGGCGATTTCCTCACGATCGTCTCCATCGTCAAGGACCCCGTGTACCTCACGGAGCCGCTCGTTCGCACGGAACATTTCGTGTCGAACCCCGGTTACGGCCTTGCGCCCTCAGTCTGCATCCCCAGGCACGAAATCGATCACCCGAAGAACTGGGTTGCGCATCACCTGCCCGGAACAAATGAGTGGCTGAACGAATTCCCATCAATCTACGGAATACCTTTGGAAGCCGGTCGCGGCGGCGCGGAAACAATCTACCCGGAGTACCTGAAGAAACTGTCCACGCTCCCGGTGCCTGCAGAGCCGAAGAGGTCCGCGGGGAATCAGAAGTGATGCGGCGTGGGATCGCATTGTCCGTCTCGGCCGCGCGCGTGATGGTTGTGCTGGTTGTGGCGACTCTGGCGGGCGCCGTGCCCTGCATGCGGGCGCAGCAGGATAACAAGTCCGGCGCTTCCCAGATTCGCATCCTCCACGTCCAAGGCAGGGTGTACATGCTGACTGGCGCCGGCGCGAACATCACGGTTCAGGTGGGCGACAATGCCGTCGTGCTCGTGGACGCGGGAGTGCCGCAGATGAGCGAGCAGGTCCTGTCCGCAGTTCGCACGCTTTCGCAAAAGCCCATCGAGTTCATCCTCGACACAACAACAGATGAGGACCATATCGGCGGCAATCAAAACCTCGCCAAAGCCGGAAACTTCAGCACGGGCCTGCCCGGCGAAGAGTCAGGGGCTTCGGTCGTCGCGCAGCTGAATGCGCTCAATTGGATGAGCGCGCCGACAGGCAAAACGCCACCCGTTGCCGTCGCGCTCTGGCCCTCCGACACGTACGACAACGACAAGTGGGAGTTTTTCAACGACGAGGCGGTCATCCTCGAACACCCGCACGCGGCGCACACCGACGGGGACACCGTCGTCTTCTTCCGCCGCTCGGATGTTGTGAGCGTCGGCGAAATTTTCACGCCGCTGCTCTATCCCGTCATCGATCCAAAGAGGGGCGGCACGATCAACGGCGAAATCGACGCGCTGAACCAGGTGATCGACATCATGGTTCCCAGGGAAGGCGAAGAAGGCGGGACATACGTAATCCCCGGCCACGGCCGTCTCTGCGACCGCGCGGAAATCGCCAACTATCGCGATATGGTGACGATTATTCGCGACCGGATCGAAGACCTCGTGAAAAAGGGAAAGACGGTCGACCAAGTGAAAGCCGCGAAGCCGACGATGGATTACGACGGCGTGTACGGCGCGGATTCAGGCCCGTGGACGACGGAAATGTTCATCGAAGCCGTGTACAACGATCTGAGCAAGCAGAAGACGGCGCAGGGCCAGGCGAAAAAGAATGAGTAGAGCGCGATCGCTTCTCGGAGCCTGCGCACTTGCGCTCGTGCTGGCCGGCCTTGTGCCTATTGTCCATTCGCAGGGCGGCGCTCCGGCCGCACAGCACAAGCCGCCCGCAACGCCGAAAGCTGCTGCGCTGCTCGACCTGACCGGCTACTGGGTCTCGATCATCGACGACGAATGGCGCTGGCGCATGATGACGCCGCCCAAGGGAGATTTCTCTTTCGTCCCGCTCAACGCCGAAGGCCGCCGCGTCGGCGGCGCATGGGACCTGACGAAAGACGGAGTGGATGGAAATCAGTGCCGAGCCTTCGGGGCCGCGGGCATCATGCGCCTACCCGAGCGCCTCCACATCACGTGGGCGGACGACAACACGCTGCAGATGGACATTGACGCCGGCACGCAGCGGCGTCTTTTCCATTTCGACGGGTCCAAGTGGAACGGCGGCGAGCCTCAATGGCAAGGAGACTCCGTGGCTACATGGCAGAAGCAGCGCCAATCGCGCGGTTTCGGGAGGCCCGTTGACAACCCTTCAGCGGACGAGGGTGGGAGCCTTCAGGTGGTGACGACGCACTTGCGGCCCGGGTACCTGCGAAAGAATGGCGTGCCGTATAGCGGAAACGCTGTGCTCACGGAATACTTCGACCGTTTCGAGCTCGACGGGAACGCGTACCTGATCGTCACGGGCATCGTGGATGACCCGCAGTATCTCACCGGCCGATTCATGACCACCGAGCAGTTCAAGCGCGAACTGGACAGCTCGAAGTGGAACCCCACACCATGCCAGACCGCTCCGCCGACTAGATCCTCGCCCCGCTGAAGACCACGCAAAACTAATTCTGTTTTCGAAGAATCGTGGAAACCTGCCCGGTCTTGTCTACCGGATTGCGGTTGTTCTCTTCGCAGAGGAACTCTATCTGATCCCAGTCCCTGTGGCGCGTGTAAGTCCGAACGAGGTGCCACGGCTTCTCGAGCATCTCCGGGTCAGTCAACGTCATGCGCACCTCAAGTGTGTCTGGAGACACCAGCCGTATTCGCTCTATGACGTGCAATTGCGGCCCGTGTTTGAGCCGGTCGAAACCCAGCGGCGTTCTGTGCCCGAGGCCGACCGTGTCCGCCACGAGCGTGTCTCCTTCCCAGTGTCCGATCGAGTGGCCATTATAGGTGGGGTCGAGGTCCGCGGGATGGCCGCGACCGTCGGTGAACACGCGCCGCACCTGCATGTAGGCTTCCTGAATAATCGTCACGCGCCCCGGCGTAAAAAGAAACTCGATGTCATAGGGCTGAAACATGATCGTGGGCATTCCGGGCGGCAAGCAATTCGCGCTGTCCGTTGCCGGTTCCTCATTCTTGGCCCTGAGCTCCTGAATCGTTTTCAATTCCGCCGCGGCTTCGGGGGTCAGAGCGGGCTGTTCGTCCCTAGAACCGGCCTCAGGCGCAAAATTCGGCGTCCAGATGCCGGCCCAGTCTGGCAATGAGCTGGTAGAGGAAGCAGCGGTTAACTGTGCTTGTTGCGCGGGCGAAGCAGAATGAGAATCCGTCTGGGCGTGCAAGGCCGCGCCGAATCCTGTGCACGCAAACAGCACGACGATCATGGCCCGGAGAATTCTCATGCTCCCTCCCTTACCGCTACCGAAACGGACGCGGACGCATTGCGTGGCAAAGAGCGCTTCATATTCTTGCGCACATTATAGTACTTTATGCGTATGCTGCGAGAGGTCCAACCCTTGAATCGCATCGGGCACACATGTTCATGAGGACTCCACAATGAGGAAATTCGCGATGGCATGGTGCGGCGCGCTTCTCCTCCTGCTCGCCGGCTCTGCATCTGCTCACCATTCTTTCTCGATGTTCGACACCACGAAAGAGGTGACTCTCGTCGGTGTCGTGCAGGAATTCCAGTGGACCAATCCGCACAGTTGGATCGAAATCGATGTGCCAAACCAAAGCGGCGGGACGGACAAGTGGAGCATCGAGCTGAACAGCCCGAACAATCTTTCCCGGCAGGGTTGGAAATCCAACAGCCTCAAGCCGGGCGACAGAATCACCATTGTGATTTGGCCCTTAAAGAACGGAGAAAAGGGCGGCTTGTTCTTGTCGCTTACGTTTCCGGATGGCCGCGTTCTCGATGAGGCCGCCTTCCGCCATCGCGCCAAGCCTTGATGCGGTCTGATAGCCACGAAGGCCTTATGGGCTGCGCCTGCCTGTCATTTTTTCCCCTCACATATGCGCAAGATCAATCCGATAAATGATATAGGAGCGTTGGTTTCGCACAGGGTGGTGCCACGGCCCTGAGGCTTTGCGGGCTATTTCAACGGGTAGGACTCGAGCCAATCGGAAATCGCCTTCGGCAATGCCGAATCGCCGTCGAAGAAGAGGCGTGTACGCGATTGGCGCAGGGTTTTGACCTGCACCTCACAGTAGAAAGAGAAGGATGGGCGGTCGATCGAAATGGACCAGCTCTCGTCTGCGGGCGG
>Ga0187769_10001420_pt1 | contig 13700 bp, 7 predicted proteins | sample 0116_SJ02_MP02_1_FD_133140 | JGI IMG/M metagenome (GOLD analysis project Ga0187769, IMG submission 133140) | Tropical peat soil microbial communities from peatlands in Department of Meta, Colombia - 0116_SJ02_MP02_10_MG | ecosystem: Environmental > Terrestrial > Soil > Wetlands > Peat | place... | reverse complement strand
TGGCCGCAAGATAACTGCTAGAGGTTCAAACAGATTGCTTAGACAAATTCATAAAGAGGAAGACCCGGCGCTCCGCGCGCCTACCAACAAGTGAGACAGTCATGTCACACCAGGTTTGGGAGTCAACTTGCGCCCAAAGCGCGGTCAACTGTGTATGTCATAGATTTAATTGGATAATTATCAAGTGTGACATTTGTGTCACACTAGCTGTGCACCCAGTATCTCAGGCGCGAGCTCTCTTGCCCGACCCGGAAAGCCGGTACTTTGCCACCAATCGGTGGAAGGTCCGCCGCGGTATTTTCGCCAGCAAAGCGGCCTGCGAGACATTCCCCTTCGCCTCCAGAAGGTAGCTGGAGAGCGCCTGCTTCTCAAACTGCTCGATGGCCCGCGATTTCCCTGCCATGAATCCCAGTTGTGGATTAAAAGCGACAATGTCCTGAACGTGAAGTGGAAGGTGGGCGGCCTCTATCACCGACGATGGAGTCAACACCACGGCCCGCTCGATGACGTTTTCCAATTCGCGCAGATTGCCCGGCCAGGAATAATTCTTAAGCAGCGTGAGGGCTCGCGGCGAAAGAGAATCGACGTGCTTATTCACCTTCGCCCGGGCGCGCTGCAGGAAATATTCCGCCAGAAACGGAATATCTTCAATCCGATCTCGCAGCGGCGGCAGCGTAATCGTAAAGGTGTTGATTCGATAGAACAGGTCCGCGCGGAACGTCCCGGCACTGATGCCGCGTTCCAGGTCCTGATGGGTGGCGCCGATAATCCTGACCGCAACTTTCTTGGTATGCATATCGCCGACCGCACGAATTTCTCCGGTCTGCAGCGTTCGCAGGAGTTTGGCCTGGGTCTCGAGCGACATGTCCCCAATCTCATCGAGGAACATGGTGCCGCCATCCGCCTTTTCAAACAGTCCTTTGCGGTCCGCGAAGGCGCCGGTAAATGCGCCGCGTTTGTAGCCGAAGAGTTCACTCTCCAGCAAGGTCTGTGAAAGCGCCGTACAGTTGAGGGTCACCAAAGGTTGATTGCTCAATCCGCTTTGGCGGTGGATCGCTCGGGCCACGAGTTCTTTCCCGGTTCCGCTCTCGCCTCGAATCAGGACGGTGGTAGGTGTGGGCGCGACCCTGGCGATCAGTTCGGAGACCTCTTTCATCTTCGGATTGTTGCCGACGATAAATTCACTTTCGGTGCGACCCTCCAGTTCTTGCAAGGCCTGTCGGTACTTATCTTCCAGAGCCTCGGCCTTCTTGGTTGCTTCGTTAAATTCCCAGATGAAGCGCGCGGCGTTCCCGCCCACAACTTCCATCCCCGGGGGCTTGTGTTCGTAGATCTCCCGCCCGACTTCGGGATCGCCGGTTACGTCAATGATGAGCCCGTCTTTTTCCCCTTGGAGAAGCTCCCTGTAATCGACACTTACCCTCAAACCCAGTCTCCGGGCCAGCGCCAGGCCAGGAGCCTTTGTGTCTTTATCGGCAACCCCTGTGATTTCGATCGTGGAGTCTTTGTGGAATAGCTCCACCAGTGCCTTTCCACCTTTCCCGGCTCCGATCAGAATGATTCGTGTCATGGCTCATTTTCGCAGAACTAAGTCGGCGAGGGCGGAGTTCTCTTTGCTCTTCGATCGGCATTCCGTTCGCATGCATCCGCATACGAAGGTGCAGGGAAAGGCCTCGCCGGCCATGCCAACCCACAGGTCGTGATTTTTGGCGACGGAGTGCCCGGTCATTCGCGAAACGCTGGCACATACCGTGCGGTGCGATACCCGCTCGCGCTGTTTCGCGATCCAATCCTTCAGGTCTTGCCTGGTGATCTCACCGGGACGTGTTCGCTTGACGATGTCAAGGAATTCGCGAGTAACCTTTTCGTACGAGCGCATGGTGCCCGGGTCGAACGGACTACCGTCCTTCTTGAACGTGGCGTTCCTGTCGTGGCCAAACGCCGTTCGGAGCTGCTCAGGGATTTCGGAGCGGCGGGGTGGTGGTTTTGGTTGGGCTGCGGATTCCTTGCTTCTGAAGGCAAGCTCGGACTCTTTCTTCAGGCGTGCGGATGCAGCGGCTTCGAGGTCTGTGCCGAGGGTTGCCGCGAAATCGTCTACAACACGACGGGAACACCCTCTAACACCTGGAGCCAGCCCATTGCGGGAGAAAGCCAAAACAGCTTACTCACTTCACCAGGCGAGCGAGCCGATTACTTCGACCTTTCCCGAGATGGTTCGCAGATCGTAGTGTCAAGATATTCATATCTTTGGAATGCGGTGCTGATTCGCGATGCTTCACCATGATTGTATCGAGGGTAATGAGCCTTCCCACGAACGATACACGAATTTGGCAATTCACTCCCCGTGCCTTCCCCCGCGATACGCGTCCGGGTCGACAACATGTCCATCAAGGTATATAAGGGGCGGCAAGGCTATCAGGATTTCTGGCCCTCTGGAACGCCGATCCAGACATACCGGTGCTGAAACAAGCCAAAGACGGGTACGCAATCCTGCAGCGGTAGCTCAGTCTGCAAGGCACGCCTCTTCCGTGGTCGTGATCCTGGTTTCGCGGTAGCTTTTCTTCTCTCACGCCCTTCGGCTCCGCCCTCTTCCGGACGCCCTTTAGCCAGGGCTCGGCGGTCGCTCGGGCTCATGCGTCGGTGTCGACCAGCGTCCACGACCTCTACTTCGAGCTGAAGGATGACGAATTCCGACCCCAAGCTACATCTCTTCCAATATCGATGCAGTGCATGTGGTCCAGTTTGCGCCACTCAATGAAATCGGAAGTATCACTTGCTTTGCAGTGCGGCCTTGGCACGCGGCGCAGAGATAACGACTGAATCCGGTTCAGTCCAGACAGCGCGCCCGCTAGTCAGGTCGAGACGGTGCATCGTGATCTTCAGACTTCCGCGATCGACATCCGCCATGAGGTAATGGTAGTTCACTTCTTTACTTTGAAAAGGGTAAGTACGGTCGAGCTTTTCGTGTCACCGGCGCAGCGCTGCACAGTGGGGTCGCCACCCACGGCAACCGATACAATTGAGATCGCCATCGATGTCTCGCAGTCAGAGGAACTGCTGGCCCGTCACCGGCTCTGTTTCTGGCTGGTTCTGGCGGGGGCATTTATCGTTGTCCCACACTGCTTCCGCGATCATGGTCCGGGATAACACTTCGCCAGCGCGCCGTGCGAAGAGCGACAAAAGAAGAAACTCCTTGGAAGTCAGATCCAGCCGCTGACCTGCACGTGTAGCGCGCTAGCGCAAAAGGTCAATCTTTAAGTCTGCCATGTAAATGGTTTCCACCTGGCGTTGTGGCCCTCGCCGCAATAGCGATCGCACGCGTGCCAGCAATTCGGAAAAGGCAAAGGCTTTACCAAGTAGTCGTCCGCGCCCAGGTCGAACCCCCATACCCGTTCATGGACCGCATCGCGGGCGGTGAGAAAGAGCACCAGCGACGACCTGTCTACCTGGCGCAGGCGCGTCAGCACTTCCCACCCATCCAAGCCGGGAAGCATCACGTCCAAGATGATCAGGTTGAACTCTATCTCTAGCGCCAGGTACAAGCCCTGCAACCCGTCACCGGTCATGTCAACCACAAAACCAGCTTCGCTGAGCCCCTTTTTCAGGAACTTTGCTGTCTTGGCTTCGTCTTCGACGATAAGAATTCGCATAAGCGAATCTATTCCCCGGTAGCACACCTGTGGCCTAGAACGTGAACCTTACCGAGAACTGCAAGACTCGCGGCAGACCATTCGGGCTAATCTCCTGCAGGGTACTGAAATTGCCCGCACCGGTGTTGGGCACGAGATAGCAAGTCTGCCCTGTTGTCGTCATGCTGTCGCCGCAGGTGCCGCCGTAGGGGTTGTATTGGAATTGGTTGATGCCCCCTCCGTTTTGCACGAAATAATTGGCGTGATTGAACAAGTTAAACGCCTGCGCCTGAAACTCCAGTTCCTTGCCTTCGACAATCTGGAAGCTGCGGCCCAGTCCAAGGTCAATCCGCTCCAGCCACGGACCGTAGAAAGAGTTCAAACCAATTCCCGGCATCGGCCCGAAGCCATTGATTCCGCCGGCGGTGGCTGCCGTGTCCTGGTTGAAGGCGGTGTCGTTCAGATTGTCGTTGCCGACAAGCGTGGGTGTGCCATTGACATTGACCTGGATTCCGCAACTCACCGGTTGCGTCAGGTTCACGACGTTCGAAGGTGTGGTGAGGTTGTTGTTCAGCGTGGTGGTGCACGCCGAACTCAACAATCCCGCGTAGGGACGGCCGGATGAAAACTCCATTACGGTGTTCAGCCGCCAGCCGGAAGCAATGGCACGCGCCGTGCCCGCGCTCGCCCATTGCTCGAGGTGCGGCTGGTAAACGGCGGCGAACGTCAGCTTGTGCCGTTGATCGAGCAGCGACGGCGCGTGCGTATTGCTGAAATCAAACTGATTGTTGAAGTCCATGCCGTCGAGCATGATGCTTTTGGCCCAGGTGTAGGCAAACTGCAAGGCAACGCCTTTTGACATCCGCCGCTGCACCTGCACAAATAAAGAGTTGTAAATGTTTTGGGCGGGGCTGATCACCTCTTGGATTTGGCCGAGGGTGGTGTTAGGGATGAGGCCGTCCGTGAGCAGGGCGTTATCCATGTTCGGCAATGTGTAGCTCGGCCCGCTACAGGGCAGCGCGGTTACGTTCGGCGGGCAAACGATATACGTCGTCGTGCCCGTTGCCGCGGTCGCACAAGGGCCCGTGCTCGTGCCTTGCAGCGGACAAAGGTTCGCGTCATACGCGCTGCCCGAAATGATGTGCACTCCGCGACTCCACATCGTGCCGATGCTCAGCGTCGTGTTCTCGTCGAGTTCACGCTCAACCTGCAAGCTGGCCTGCAAGATATAGGGCCCGCGGAACTGTGGCGAAAACAGCGAGATATCCGTGGCAGCCCCGAACAGCGGGTCGTTGGGCTGCAGAACCGTTGGAAACACGGGGTAAGTGGTTTGAGGATTGTTCGGCGCGCCTGATGTGTAACTGGAGCTGGCTTCTGTCTGCTGCGATGCCAGTCCGTTCGAGATCACCGCATTGCGGTAGTTCAGCCCATTCAGATTCTGGTAGAACTGGCCAAACCCACCGCGGACCACCGTCTTTGACTCGGGCTGCCACGCGAAGCCAAAACGCGGCGCGATGCGCTTGAACTGATTCGGGTATTGTCCAGTGAGCGGGAAAAGCGGATTCTCCGCGGGCTGCGGATAGACCTGAAAGTCCTCGCGCAGTCCCATCTCCAGCGTCACCTTCGGCAGAATGCGATAAGTATCCTGCACATAGAACCCGTAATACGGCACGGTAAAAGAAAAACGAGGATTGCCGGCAGCCTGGCTGAAACCGCTGTATTCGCCAAGCGCGAAGGCCTCGAGACTTGGAAACTCATAGAGTCCGAGCGGCGAGCCGAAGTCGATCGCCTCATTCGGGTCGGCGCCGCCATCGTCGGTATCGGCATCAGAGGAACGGTTCCAGTCGAAACCGAATTGAAGGGTGTGCTTGCCGAACACGTAATCGACGCGGTCTGCCAGCGAATACTGCCTTTCGAACACTCGACCAATCGAGAATGCGGCATTGCCCATGGTGAACAACGTTGGACTGTCTATCACGATCGTGGGCATGAGCCCAGTCGGCGAGGATGACTGTGGCGCCAGGGTCGTGGGCGTCGCTGTCTCGTTGTCCTGCGACGTGGCTGCGTGGAATTCGTTCAGCAGCTTAGGCGAGAAAGTGTGCGTCCAGCCCAGACTGGTTTGGTAGGTTCTCACGTAGGCGTTGGCCAGCGATTGCAGACCATAGTTGCCGCCGGTCGGCTGGGTAATCACGCCTCCCGGCGAATTGAAACGGTTCAAATTAAAGGTAAGGAACAAGCTGTCTCGCGAGCCAGCCTGATAGTCCAGCCGCGGCGTCGCCACAATGTCGTTGCCTTTTCGCGGTGTGCTTCCGAGGTTGGAATCGATTGCATTCATCGCGTTTGAAACCTGCTGCAGGTAGACCTTATCTGTGAATTCGGGCGCGGTGTCTGTACCCGGTATCGGAAGCGGGCCGGTTGGAGCGGGCAACGGGGTTCCGAAGGGAACCTGAAAGTTCTGATTTAGAAACGTGGCCAGATTCGAAGAGTTCGTGGCCAGGGCAGGATTGATGACTTCGTTAGGAAAATTGCGCAATTGCTGCTCGTAGTCGGCGAAGAACCACAGCTTGTTGCGCACAATCGGCCCGCCCAACCCCGCGCCGAATTGCTGTAAGGAGTCATTCGGCTTGGGATTGCCGGCAGCTTTGTCCAGCGCGTCATTGGCCCCAGTGACAGAGTTACGGTTGTAGTAAAACGCACTGCCATGAAACGCATTCCCGCCCGACCGCGTCACCGCATTCACGAACCCCGACCCGCCGCCATACACTGCCGAATAGGCGCTAGCCGCAACCTGAAACTCCTGAATCGAATCCTCCCCGTAGAGATAAGGCATACGGTAGCGCCCGACAATGTCGGAGAAGTAATTGTTAGTCGCGTTGCTTCCATCGACCGTAAACATGGTCGACCCATTCCCGTTGGCGTATCCTGAGTCCTCACCACCCTGTTGCCCGGCCATGCTGACCAGGCCGGTGTCGCCGTCGTAGCTGGTATTTGGCGTCAGCATCATGAAGTTGGTGTATTTTCGCCCGTTCAGGGGCAATTCATCCGTGAACAATCGTTGCAGCACCGTGCTCGCCGAGGATTCCGTCGGCCGCAACAGCGGCGCAGTCCCAATCACGTTTACGGCCTCCGTGCCGGCCCCCACTTGTAGCGCAAAATCCTGAACAGTTGCGTTTCCGACCAGCACCCGCACCAACATCTCGACGGGGCGAAATCCCTTGTTATTCGCCGCAACCGAGTACGTTCCCGGCATGAGCGCGGGGAATTGGTAGAGGCCGGCACGGTTTGTGATCGCCGATTGTCGCACCCCGGTGGCGAGATTTCGCAAGACCACCGATACTTCGGGTACAACCGCTCCCGTGTTATCAGTCACGCGCCCGCCCAGCGAACCGGTCAGGACCACATTCTGCGCGGCCAGCAACAGGCAACTCGCCAGCACGAAAAGAGCACGGTAAATTGCCAAGCAGTTGTTCATGAAATTTTCACCACCTGGATTGAATCATTAAAGCACAACGGCAGGGAGCGCTCCCTCGGCCATCATAAGTCTTTGGTGCAACTCTCCTTGATAAACGAGTACCTCAACCCACTTACAGGAAACGCCGAATCGTATCCGTATCGTGTTAATGGAATCACGCCATTATGAACACTCAATAAAAATTCGGGAACGGATCTCATAACTACTTGGGAATCCACACGCGAGACAGCGGCATTCACCCAAGGGATGACGATCATGCCGGTGGCAGGGTTGGTTCAGGTTTTTGGAGACCTTGTGTCTGGGGCGTGAACAAAGAACCCTCTCCCCGGTATCGGGGAGAGGGCCGTTGCAGTCGGAACGTGTCTTATTCGTCCCCGTCCCCGTCACCTGCAGGTGCCGGTTTGTTGAATTCGCTCGGGGGGCGAACCTTGCTCTCGCCGGGATAGGGCCGCGTAAACCCGGTGGACATGTACCAGTTCAGATGGTTGACGGTGTCCGGATCTTCGGAGTCGGGCTTGGTCAGTTTTCCGGCGAAGATCTCCGCCTTCTTCTGCAGCCAAGCCCTTCTCAATTCCTTGACCTTCTGGCTGTCCGTTGGTTTGTCTATGCTCGCTGAAACTCCCTGGTTCAGCGGGACCTGGTTCGGCACGTGCGTCCAGGGCAGGAAGTTGCTCGCGGGCGGCGTGCCCTTGAAGAAGTCCGTCCTCATCGGAGAGGCGACAAGGTCGAACTGGTTGATGGGCGGCAGACCGAGGATTTGCTCGATCGTCCGAGTCATGTTGACCTGTGTGTAGTAGGTCTGGTCGGTGGGCCCGCCTTGTACCGCGTATGGGCTGACGATATAGCCGGGGCTGCGATGACCGTCGACGTGGTCGACGCCGTATTGCGCGTCGTCTTCCTCCATGAAGATCGCCGACGTGGACCACACGTTGCTGTGGCTGATGTAATCGATAATGCGCCCAACGGCCAAGTCATTATCGGCCTGTTCGGCTTGCGGAGTCGGCGGCCCGCCGGTGTGGTCGCACATGATCCACAGCACGCTCAGCGTGGGCACCGTACCATTCGCAACGTCATTGTTGAAGTCCTGCACCCACAAATCGACCCGGAACTGGTCGGGGATGCCCAGATCGAAATAGGGGAAGTTTGGGATGAGGTGGTTATACACGTCCGGGATAGAGGACTCGGCCTGGACCGTGTTCTGATAATACAGCGTCTTCTCGCCCGCGGTGCCTGGTGGTGCGCAATCAGGCCCTCCCTCGAAGCACTGCGAGTCGGCGTAAAACTGGCTCCACTTCGGCTCTTTTTTCGATCCGTTGGGCTGTTTGTACGTGTTGTTCTCTACGTATTCGCCGTAGATCTTCACTGTGAGACCTGCGGCCGCGGCTTCGGAGAACAGGTTGCCCTTGTTCAGATAGGCGAGTGCATCGCCGGCGTTCCCGCCGGGATAGCTGCGCACCCAGTCGGGCGACTGGATGTCGTCGGCGTAGGGCGCCATGCTTTCGACGATCCATTGGTGACCGTCGGCCGACTGGCGGCTCGGGTTGTAGAAATTGTCCAAGAGTGGAAAGCGCGTGATGAGCGCGTGCGCGTTCGGCGTGATCGCGGTGCCGCCAGCTGCGGAGCCGTCGCCGAACACTGCCAACGAGGGGTCGCCATTGCCGGCGGCCACGTCGCCCAGCATCTGATCGTAGGTGCGGTTTTCACGGACGATCAGGAACACGTGCTTGATTAGCGAGGGATCGCCGATCTTGGCCGGGATTGCCACCGGCTGGGTCTTCGGGGAGCCGCCGGAGGCAGACTGAATATTTTGCGTGAGGTCCCAGTGGTTGTTCTGGAAAACCTGTGTTGTCATTGACGCCAAGGTTTCGCTATTCGGAACGGGGACGATGCTGACGGTACCGTTGTCCTGGTGGGTATTGTAGTCGCAAACGTCGTAGTAGCATCCGAACGAATTACGCGTGCCGATGCCCTTGTCGTTGGCAACCAGAAGCTTGCCAGCCGCCCCGTCGAGCACGACCGAACTCGGCGCATAAGCTACCGGGATCATTCCCAGGAACGGATTCGCCGCACTCGGGCTCAGATCGATGACTCCGATCGCGTTGGCATTGTAAAGTGCCACGTAGGCAACACCTGCGACCGTATTGACGGCGATTGAGTTCGGCGCGGCGCCATAAGCGGAGCCTTGGCCGGGCAGTCCGATCGGCAGCCCGAGGTTGATCGTCCGCGTTACCACGTTGGTGGCCGTGTCGATTACCGAGATCGTGTCGCTATACGTATTGGCAACCAACAGGCTCTTTCCATAGAACGCCATCCCAGTCGGGTGGAGACCGGTCTCGATATTGGCGGTGACTGTCATCGAGGCTAGATCAACCACAGAAACGGTACCGGTGATCGCGGCGCCATCGACCGGGTCGGCGACGATTTCAGTGCCGGCGGAATTGATCTGGAAGTCCGTCGCGGTAGCAGCCCGGCCGCCTTCGTTGCTGACGTAGGCGGTCGTGCCCGTGCTATTGATCACGATGCTGTGCGGCGCGTTGCCGACGCGGATTTGCGTGCCCTGCGTCGGCGGGTTCGCCGCCAGGTCGATCTGGGTGAGCGTATCGTTCTGGTTGAGCAGGGCGTAGGCGCTCTTGCCATCCGTTGAGAGCGCGACGCCGCCGGGATAGGAAGTGCCCGGACTGTAGAACGTGCCGCAGGGTACGCCATAAGAGGCGGGCGGGCTATTCGGAAAGCAGGTGATGAAGGAATTGTTCGGCGGCACACTCACCTGGGCGTCGTCTTCCAACAAGCCCGCTGCGGTGACCGTCGCGATTGTGACATTGCTGCTGTCCTGGCTGAACACCAGGTGCTTGCCGTCCGCCGAATACGCGATGCCGCTATAGCTGCCACTCGGATCCACTCCGAACGTGACGTAGTTCTGCAGGACCTCACCGGTATTGATGTTGAAGACCTCCACGGCTCCGTTGCCATCGGCCGCCGACGTACCCAGGGTGAGGACGGCCGCGGTATGAGTGCTGAGATTGGGGTTCAGCGCGATGGCCTTCGCGCGGACGCGTATGCCGAGGTTAACTTGCGTACCGGCTGGGGTGATGACCTGACCATCGCTGACGACCCACGAGCCGTTCGGCTGCGGGCCGGTGACATAGGTCGGATACGGCACGGACTGAGCATTGGCGAGCAACGGAAGGCTCAGACCTGCCGTCAGAAGGCCGTTGAGCGGATGTAGACGGTTGATCCGCGACTTGTTTCGAGACCTGCTTCGAGGCTTATTTCGAGACGTTTTTCGAGACATGCGCCTTTTCCTCCTTGGATTTTTTCATCACGCAACCGGGATCGGTCGTGGGACATTGGGGGGAACACTTCAGCGCCCCCACACATCGTAGTGGCCAACGTTAGCAGAGGAGATGTGACGGCTTTATTACGATCATGTGAAATTTCTGTTACAGCGTTGAAGCTCTGCATGTGTCGATTGCGACGCGGGCAGCCGCCACGTTAGGCAGGTTTTGACTTCGTATCTTTCCCGTGACGTCGTGTGCCCAATCATGATCGGGCGATACCCGCGTCCAGTTCCGGCGCGTCGTCTTTCAACTGGTCGTCGACGAGCGCGCGCAGCGGCCCCAGCCAGGGTTCGTAGCGTCGCCAGCGCGCGACGGACGTGCGATAGATCGGCTGACGGGCCTGCCATCTGCTGGGGGTGTTCACAGCACGCGGATTCGATTCGGGGCGCAGGCACGCGTCGTCCCACGCCAGACCGCAGGCCGCGATGATCCGCCGGATGACGGATTCGGGCATGTGGGTCAGGTCCTCGTAATCGATTTCGATGAAGCGATCCGCCGGCAGCACGCTCCGCCAATGCTCGACCAGCCTCTGGTAGCTGCGGAAGTACGCGACCAGTTCGGCACCCCCGGTCGGAAATGCCAGGGTCGGATGGAAATGAGTCTGATGGATCGACAGCGCCGTGTCGATTGCTGCACGGCGGCAATGAATGATGGTTGCGCGCGGGAATGCTACGTGGATCAGCCCGGCCCAGAGGAAATTGAACGGCATCTTGTCGGTGACTCGCGACGCCGTCGGCGCGATCGCGCGCAACACGCCGAGATAGTCTGCCGCCACTTTAGCCAAGAACTCCGAGAGGACAAATGCCGTCTCCTTCCCGTCCGCGTCCGAGCGGTGCCACTCCGCCCCGCGCTGATTCCAGAAATGCAACTCGCTGCCCGCCCCGACCTCGGGATGCATGGACACGATTTGCTCGACGAGAGTTGTGCCGGACCGCGGCATGCCGAGGATCAGCAGCGGCGTCGCATCCGAGCTGCCGAGTTCGGACACCCGCGCGATCCATTCGCGTGTGGAGCGCGCAATCAAGCGGTCGATCTCGATGGAGAACGCCGCTGAGTCGAACGACGAACAGCTTCGGCGCACGGCGTCTGCGGCGTCGAAATGCTGCATGGCCAAGCCGTAGTCGCCAAGATCCTCCGCCGCCTTGCCAATCGCGAGGTGAATCCGGAGGCGTTGCGCCGCTTCCAGCCCCGGCGTGGCCAGAGCGGCTTCCATCCGCTGAAGCAGACCGTCGTCATCGCTCGTGACCGGGCGGCACCGGGCCAGTTCGTAGTAGCATCCCGCCAGGAGCGGCGCAAGCGCGAGCGCGCGTTCGAAGCATGCGCGGGCCTCGTCGAACCGGCCGAACTCAGTCAGCAGATTACCCAGCAACTCATACGCCATGGCGTTCCTCGGATCGGCCACCAGCGTTTCCTTCAACACCTGTTCGGCTTCCTGATTGCGATTCTCGATCAGTAGCGTGCGAGCCTTACCAAGCCGGCCGAAGCCGTGCCTACCTCCGCTCGCCGCCGCGCGCCGGAAACAGCCGATCGCCCCCTCGCGATGGCCCAGTGTGTAGAGCAGTGCGCCAGTGCGGAACCACGCCTCGGTCAAGGATGGGAGCAGCTTTGTGGCGCGCCCGTACGCAACCAGTGCTCCGCGCATGTCGCCCAGCTTCTCCAATGCGATTCCAAGGCGGAAATGTGCATCGGCGTAGCGCGGCGTGCTGGCGACGGCGCGCTCGAATGCCGCGATTGCATCCGGTACGCGACCGGCTTCGAGGCAAGCGAGGCCGAGATCGTGCAGGATGGCGGGGTTAGATGGCTCTAGCAGCGCTGCATCGCGCAAAGGCGCGATCGCTTCAGCTGGTTGCCCGGCGCTGAGAAACTTCGTGGCCAACGCAAGCAGAGACGCCAATCGCTGCGGCGCGGCTGGGTTTAAAGACTGGGACATGGCGAACCTAGCGTGGAGGCTGTCGCGTGGCCATCCGGGAATCGCCAGCGCAGTTGTCACCTTATCATGATCTGCCAACCAGGAGAACTTTTGCCTAGGCCATTCCGCACGCGATCCCGCACACTGTCAGCGGCCCGTCAGGCTAATAGCCAAACACTCGCAGCCCTTTCCCTTTTCATTATCGGGTGATGCAAAGCGTGCAACGGAAATCGCTACCAAACTGAACCGGCAGTTTCCTTTGGATACGATGTTGAATAATTACTGGTTGCCGACGATCCGAGCGGCAATCGAACTCAATCGTGGAAACTCTGCGAGGGCGGTGGAGCTGCGGGTTGCCGTCCCTGTTGGGAAAATCAGCCAGCCACCCTGGTGCATGAACTTGCGCACCGAGAGAAGTTCAAGCAGCGAATCTGGAGCGGGTACGGTACGCTCAGCTTTGTCCTTGGGCGCCCCAATTGAACTGGCGCTTTTCCCGCACGTCGATGGTCTTCGCCGTGAAATCGATGTCTGTATAGCAGGCATGAGCGACTTCATCTTCCCGAAAGCCGGTGCTCAAGAAAAACTGCCACACTTGCAACTCGTCGTCCGTCGATGTGGCGTTGAGCGCACGCAATTCTTCCACGGAGTATGCTCGCACTTTTTCCTCTGTGTAGGTCCGGTGCAAACTCAGCGTGACGCCGTTGCCATGCAAGAATGTCCCGAGGTCGGTCAGTCGGTTGTCGATGGTGCGGTCTGCCAGCCCTTGTTGTTTCAGCGCTACCACGAAAGTCTGTTAAATCCTGCTTGGTGAGTTCGTCCAAGAATTGTTTGGTGCAGCTTTTGCGGAACTCGCTCGTAGCCAGTGTGTATGCCAGCAGGGTCCGGTGCTTTTTGTGGCGGCAGTATTCCCGAGGTAGACGCTGATTGCATCGTCAATACCGATATGCTTCGCCGGTGTTCGGTCAGCAAGGAGGTTTCCTTGATGGCTCTTGCCGCCAGCGCAGCGGTCAAATTGTCGACAGTCAGGGTTTCCCACTTGCGCGCATAACGCAGGCATAACACAGTGCCAGCTGGGCAGATCTTTGTAACAGGACGTAGCGGCGCTTGGCGCCAGATGAAATTCGGACGTACAGGCTCACGGTCATCATGTTCTCCTAGAGCCCAATACTGCGAACTCAGAAGAACAGAGAATTTGGTAGCCACCTTCGCAAGCCTATGCATTTAAAGGACTGGCGGAGAGGGAGGGATTCGAACCCTCGATACAGGTGTTAGCCCGTATAACGGTTTAGCAAACCGCCGCCTTCAGCCTCTCGGCCACCTCTCCGGCACTTATGCGGATCGCCTTCTCGTTA
>Ga0187769_10001419_pt1 | contig 13701 bp, 10 predicted proteins | sample 0116_SJ02_MP02_1_FD_133140 | JGI IMG/M metagenome (GOLD analysis project Ga0187769, IMG submission 133140) | Tropical peat soil microbial communities from peatlands in Department of Meta, Colombia - 0116_SJ02_MP02_10_MG | ecosystem: Environmental > Terrestrial > Soil > Wetlands > Peat | place... | reverse complement strand
CCCATTTCGGCAATCTTGATGACTGCCGAAAGGCCGGCCAGCCCGCCTCCGACGACGATGATTCTAGGATTCGCTGCCATCTGCTTCAGACTACCGCATCACAATCGATGTCCCTGGCGACTCCGGCGGCTGCAGCGGAGTATTCAGGAACGAGTACATCGTGGCTGCCCCCGCGCTAATAAATAAGAGTGCGATCAGTAGGCAGACGTAGCCGAATCTACGCCGAGCATGCTCACCTGTCGTAATCCCCCATTTCGCCGCGAACAACCATAGTCCGTAAGCGAAGTGCCACGAGGCGCAAAGAATTCCAACCGCATAGAACGTTACTGCCCACGGACTCTGGAATTCGGTCTGCACCTTGCCGAACGCCGCACCCGGATGTGTCAGGAGATGGATACCGGTGAAACGCATCGTCCACGTGTGCCAAGCCATGTAGAAGAATGCTATAGCGCCGGTCCAGCGCTGCGCGGTGTACATCCAGTTGCCGGTCCAGGGATACTCGCCGAGGTTCCCTTCGCCGCGATACCAAATATAAAAACCGTAGAGAGCGTGGTAGAGAATGGGCAGCCAGATTCCGAACAACTCCAGTCCGACTACAAACGGAAAGCTGCTCAGTAGCTCAACCTGCTTGGTGTAGGCCGACGGCCCGCGCGTGGCAAAAGCGTTGGAGATGAAGTGCTCGATCAGGAACAGCCCAACGGGAACGATGCCGCTGAGCGAGTGCAGGCGGCGCAACAGAAAGGAATATCCTTGGCCCGCCCGCAGCGGAGCCACACCGGGTTGAATTTGCATCGGAGCTGTAGTGCTGGCGGTTGCTGCCACGAACGCCCCTTATGAGTTCGATGAGGACACAATAACTTTTTATTATCTTGGCGCGAGAGAAGGGAAGTCAAGGCAAAGGGCTGGGGGCTCGCTCCACCTTCTTCGCCATTCTCACGACTGTCATCGATTCGCCGTCGCCCAGCGGAACGTCCAGATTCTCCAGAGCTTCATAGCCCTTCGCCTTATAAAACGGTACTCCGCTCAAGGTTGCGCCCATTTCGAGCCGCGTGAAGCCTGCGGACCTCGCCGCGGTTTCGCAAGCCTCCAGAATCATGCTGCCGACTCCACGCCGCGCCCAGGCAGGATGCACGAAGAAGGCGCGAATCTTGGCGGCATCCTGCCTGGGATCGAGCAGTGCATCCTGGCGTCCGCTCCAATGGTCACCGCCGAAGAGCGTCTTGCGCTTGCTCCATCCGCCGCAGCCCACGATCTCCGGCGCGGTGTTTTCGGACGCCTCAGCTTCCGCCACGAAGTATGTTCCATCTGCGATCAGCTGGCTATCAACTCCATAGACCGTCTTCAGCGCCCCTTCGATTTGAGCGGGTGTGTAGTCCTCGGCTTGCAATCCGCGCACCGACGCCTCGATCAACACGCGCAACACGGGAATGTCCTCGTGCACGGCTCGGCGAATGTGGATGTTCATGAACTCTCAGACGAATTTTACTGGTTTCGAGCATCGCTGATGTACCAATCCAAGAACTTCCTAAACGCGGCTCCGCGATGGCTGTATTGCGCCTTTTCCTCCGGATTCAATTCGGCGAAGGTCTTATGAATTGAAGGAAAATAGAACAGCGGATCGTAGCCAAAACCATTGTGGCCACGCGGGGCGTCAAGAATCACGCCTTCAGCCTGGCCACGGAACACTCCTAGAATCTGCGCATCGCGAGCTGCCGCGATCACGCAGACAAAACGCGCAGTGCGCTTTTCTGGTGGAACATCTATCAGCTCCCGCAGCAGGCGGGCATTGTTGGCTTCATCTTCGGTATTGCTCTTTACGAGATGAGGTGCTTCAGCGGCGTAACGCGCGGAATGTACACCTGGCGCGCCGGCCAAGGCATCAACCTCCAGTCCGGAATCGTCGGCCAATACGATCTCACCGGGAACATATCGGCTATAAGCTTCGGCCTTCTTGCGGGCATTCGCTTCGAATGTTGCCCCGTCTTCGATCAGGGCGGGAAGGGAAGAGAAGTTGGGGATGGAAGCGATCTCAATACCAAACGAAGCCGCGGCGCCAGCGAAATCGCGCAGCTTGCCGCGGTTCGAAGTAGCGATCAGAACGCGTTTCATGTTTTCGCCGTGGCCACATGTTTCTTCGCAAACCTTGCGCTCAAAAACTTTACCGCCAAGCTCGCAAAGGATTCGCAAGGACCGCAAAGTAAAGATGCCGAAATCTTAGGTTTGGGTCGCTGCTAGACGCCCCTTCACGAACCATAACAGCAGACCTGCGGCGCTCACTAGCGACACAATCGCACCGACTGTTCGATCCCACGTACGGACGAATATGATGTGCACGATGCTCTCTCTTGCCGTGATCGGAACCAGCATCTGTCCCGTGTCGTCCTGGGTTTCCGTCTGAACTTTATGCCCGTTGACCTCCACGCGCCATGCTGGATAATTGAACAGCCGCAGCACCAGCTTGCCAGGTTCCTCCGCCTCGGCGGTGAATGATTTTGTTTCCGTTCTCCATTGTTGCACCTGAACGCGCAGCGGGGCGCTGCTATCCAAGGCCACCAGCGGTGCGTTCAGCCTGACGTCATACGGATCGGCGCCCACAGGCACGTATTCGTCCGTTCCCTCGTAACCTGCTCCGCTCTGGTGCTGACTGAGCATGTCTGCGAAATCAGCAGTGCTCTCCCACCACGGTGGTTGGATGCGGTGCCAGACAAAGACAACGGCTGCCAGCATCACCAGAAAAGCCGTCACGCGCCACAGCCACGGCTTCCAGGCCATCGTTACGAGAACAACGAGAGTCACGTTCAGGGAGAGCAGCCAGCGCCAGGGCAATTGTAGAAATCTCAGTAAGGGCAAATGTGTCCAAAGAACCGCGGAAACGGAAAACATCAAAAACGCACTCGTGCCCGCCCAAGTCACAAGTGTCCACCAGATCTGCCGTTGTTCGCACCGCTGCTTACGTGAGAAGAACGCCGCGACTGCGAACACGGCCAGTTCTGCTGTTGCGACCAGCGAGATGAGGCGGTTAAAGCGGTTGTGATCGGGGTCAGCGATTGTCGTGAACAGAAAATTATCCTGTGGACGCACTCCCGGAGAGAGGAGCTGGGCGATATTGATCCACTTCTCTTCATAGAACGCTGGCAGAATGAAGAATGCTGCCAGACCCGCACCCAGCGCGCCCGCTGCAGCCGCGCGCAACAGAATCTTTGGCGAACGGCGCAGAAAGGCAAACGTCACGGCAAGCAACGCGAGCGAGTAGTTCACCATGATCGACGCCGGGACGTTGGTCAAGGCGCCAGCCGCCACGATCAACGCCAAAGGCGCGACTGCCTTCCGGCCTTGTTGATCCAGGTTAATCACGCAAAGCAGCAGAAGCGGAAACAGCGCCCCGGCGAGTAATTCCGCGAACGCGCTTCGCCAATAGACAATCACAATGTAATAAGGATTGGCGCCGTAAATGGCGGCTGCGAAGATGGCGTCATTCCGGCTCAGCCAGCGGCGAGCCAGCACGAACATCGAGCATCCGGAGAGGGTTAGCGCCACCCACACATACGCTCCCGGAACTATCTTCCAGGGAAAAATGGCTCCCAAAGCCGCTCCCAGGAACCAGGAAGCCGGAGGATAGAAGATAAATCGTGCCTCCCCGTATCCGTGATGAGCCAGCGCGGCCCAGCGCGGGTAAATGATTCCTTGCCGCCATTGGCCAAGGACCTCCATCCACGAATTGATATGGAATTCGAAGTCGTGGCCGGAGGGAATCCCAAGAAAGGAAAATGGAACCACGACGGCAAAGGCGGCGGTCGCAATGATCAGTAAGGGCCAGCCGAAGACAGTTCCACCGCGATACTGAGATTGGTCTTGCGAAGCGGCGAGATGCGCCATAGTGAAGGCCCGGAGCTGTGGACAAATTCGCCGTGATTTTACCGGAAATTAACCTGGTTGAAACCTTCGCGTAGCAGGGGCTGGCTACACTTTTTCCATTCGAGGTGGAGTAACCCGGCGTTAGAGGGGTTTGCACGAGAGACGGCGTGTAGGCCCCTTTAGCGCATTCAGACTCTTAGTGCGGTCTTAAGCGGGAGCCACTTCCCCACTGCGTTGGCGGCGCAGTTCGTGCAGAAATTCTTCCTGGCTCAGCGAGTCGTGTCGGCGCAGTAACTCGACCAGCGGATCTTCCAAATCCTCGGCGTTAGAACTGGCGGAATCGTCTTTGGCTGCCAAAGCGAATGGGGTGATGAGCACGGCCGGAAGTGTTCCCGGCTGGCTGGCTAGCACTCCGATAAACTGCTCGAGCGGCGCGCGCTCCTCAGCCGTTCGCAGAGCAAACTCAATCCCCATGCCGAATCCCGGATGCATCACATGCACTCTGCCCTGAAGCCGCACTTCCACATCTCCGGCTCTGAGGCAGAGCTCGATTCCGGCACGCTCCGGAAAGGGGGATTCGGTTTCCACATAGCAGCCGCCCATACTCAGATCGGTCAACTTGCACTGCGTCACTGGGTCGATGTCCGGTGGAGGGAGCTCCGGGGCGTTGAGTGCCAGCCATGTCTTGAGCGTGGCTCGGACATTGTCGGAAAGATCGACAAAGCGCACCCCTGATTCTCCGTTGGGATTCGCCCGTGTAATTTCCCCGCGAACTTCCAACTCGGTTTTGCCGTCGGGGAGCGTGAAACGGGCCCCAATCTGTGCCGCGGGACAAAGTGGTTGGGCGGCCAAAACGTCCATGCCGGTCTCGCTGAGATCCAGGAGTATGCCTTCGACATCCGCAGCATCGTGCAGCTTGAGTTGAATCGGAAGCTGCACTGGGACCCGGCAGGAAGAGCGCCGCTCCCGTTTCAGCAGCGCGACGGCGGCTCGCAGGCTGGTTTCCGCCTGTAGTAAAGAGAAGGGCTTGTACAGGACAAAGTTCGCACCCTGGCCAAGCACATGGCGGAGTTTCGTCCTGTCACCCAGGAGGGCAACGGTGACCGCAGGTTCCGCCGCGCAGCACTGATGAACATTTTGCAGTACCAATGCGGCGCTGTGTGGGTCGTCGAAATCCACGACCACCGCATCAAATTTTTGCTCGGTCAGTTGGCAGATGGCCTCAGGATATCCGCAGCAGACGGGGGCGATCCCAAAGCCGGAGAGTACGGTGTCAAGCACAGAAGTGGCATCATCGTCTTTGGAAACCAAAAGTGCGTGGAACATCATATGCCACTCGAAACGGCGCCAATAGGTTGCCGGGGTTTACGGCCATCGTGGAGCCGCGCCTTTGGCCTTGGCGGGTGCAGCCGGACTCCCCGCAGATGCCGAAGCGGCCTTCGCTGCTCCTTGCGGCTCATCCACTTCGGACAGAACGGCGGCGTCATCTTCCTCCGTATCGGCCAGCAGCGGCGCCACTTCCCGTAGTTTTTCTGCCGCTTGCTGCAACATCTCGATCTGCTTACCCAATTGGGCGTACTTCGCCTGCTTGCGCCGCAGGACCTCGTGAATGTCCTTCATACAACCCCCTCAGGCGAATTTACGGACCCAACGCGGAATGGTCAATTACATATCCCCCTCCGCCGATTACCGGAGTAACCGCGTTCGATCCCTTGCCACCACCTTGCCCTATCGCCAGCGCGACTCACTGCAAGGGATAATCGGCAAGGGCCATTCCGGTAAGATAAGGGGTCCACTAAGCGCACAGGTGGCGTGAATCCCAGACGACGAAAGAGGTCAATCTCCCCGGATTCACCCGGAGCCTATTATTGAAGCCCAAGGACGTGCTCTTTCTCTTGCTCCTGACTTTTGGAGCGTTACTGATCCACGGTTACCACCCCTGGGCGGAAGACGCTGAAATTTATCTCCCCGGCATCGAAAAGATTCTTCGTCCCGAACTCTTTCCCTTCAATGCCCAGTTTTTCGAACCGCACGCGCATTCAACCCTGCTCCCTAATCTCATTGCAGGTTCGGTGCGCCTGAGCCATTTACGCCTCGAAACGGCACTCTTCATCTGGCAGGTAGCTTCAATTTTCTTGCTGTTGCTGGCTTGCTGGCAGTTGAGTGCGAGGTGCTTCACCAGCCCACAGGCTCGCTGGGTAGGCGTCGCTCTCGTCACCGCGCTTCTAACGCTGCCGGTGGCGGGAACCGCGCTGTACATCATGGATCAATACATAAATCCGCGCAACCTTGCGGCTTTTGCGACTATTTTTGCGATTGTCAAAGTGCTCGATCGAAAATACATTCAAGCCGCACTGTTCCTCATTTTCGCCGGCGCAATTCATCCGCTGATGTCGGTTTTTGCTCTTTCGTTTTGCATTCTGCTGGTCGTGATCGAGACGCTGAGATTTGCGTCGTTAGCTGTGTTGTTGCCCTTCGGCATTTCACTTGATCCGCCGCCGCAGGCATATCATCAAGTGGCTCTTACGCGCTCCTATTTTTACCTGACACGTTGGCAATGGTATGAATGGCTCGGTGTGCTTGGCCCACTCGCGCTTCTGTGGTGGTTCAGCCGCCTCGCGCGGGCTCGGCAGTGCAGAAATGTAGATTTGCTGTGTCGGACCCTTCTGGTTTATGAGCTGATTTACTTGGCCGCTGCTCTGGTCCTTTCCATTCCCGCCCGCTTCGAGGCGCTAGCTCGCTTGCAGCCTATGCGGTCGCTGCATTTGCTTTACGTGGTCATGCTTGTGCTCGGGGGCGGAATGCTAGCAGAGTTTGTCCTGAAGAACCGTGTCTGGCGATGGCTGATGCTGTTTGTTCCGCTCTGCGCTGGGATGTTTGTGACGCAGCGGATGCTTTTTCCTGCCAGCGCCCACATCGAGTGGCCTTCCGCCCAGCCCAGGAACCAGTGGGTTCAAGCCTTCCTGTGGATCCGCCGCAATACCCCGACGGATGCCGTCTTTGCACTCGATCCCGAGTACATGGAGATCCCAGGCGAAGATGAACAGGGATTTCGTGCCATCGCCCACCGCAGCCGGACAGCGGACGCAATCAAAGATTCCGGGGCCGTATCCATGTTTCCAGCAATGGCCGACGAATGGCTGCGGCAGGTGCAGGCGCAATCTGGCTGGAGGAACTTTCAGCTCAAAGACTTCCAGGGTTTGCAAGCGAAGTACGGAGTGAGCTGGGTCCTCCTGCAGCAGCCCGGTCTGCCTGGTTTCGATTGTCCCTATGCCAATCAAGCTGTCTTGGTGTGTCGGATTTAGACCGGCTTACTGCAAGCTGACGTCCAGTTCGCTGCCGTGCCTGTCGCAAAGAATATGCAGAATGGCCCGCCCCTGAGCGGTGAAGCTTCCTGAGATGGTTTTTGATTGATCATAGGAATCATCCGCGGCGCGAACCCGCACGTGTATCTGATGCGCCCCGGACGGGACCTGGATGCTGTCCGCGTAATGCCCGTGAACCTGACGGAAGACGAGGGCGTGCTTCGTAGCTTCCCCATGGAGCCGGCGCGAATAGATGGTGCGGTTGTCCAGCCAGACGGTAAGTTCTGCGTCAGGGAAAGGATGTTGGATATCAATTTGCATCGCTGCCGGCGCAGCGCTCGTCGGCGAGGTGCTGCCCGATAGGATCTTCTGGTCTCCACCTCCATGCACTCGCCTCATCTTGGCTCCCTTGTGAGAAGCGGCAGCGTGGCTCGATGGCGTCGGTTCCATTGCGCTGGATGCCGAAAGCAGCTCGTTCACCGCCGACTTGTGGTCCGTTGCCGTGGGTTGTTGGGTTGCCGCCTGAGGAGCTACTGCTGGCCGGCCGCGGGTGGAAACTATGCCCCGGTATAGGACAAAAGACGCAATGCAAAGCAGCGCAATAGTCCCGCCCAAATAGATCCTCTCCTCCAGGGTGCTTCCGGCTTGGCCACTCAACCTGCCGGCGGGCCACTTCGACGATCTGGAAAAGCTCGCAGTCTTGAAACTTCTGGTTAAAGCGTGAAGCGGGACACTTGGCCCGGCCGTGAACAGTTTCCCCTTTTCCGAGAACGTATGGCTTTGACAAAAAGCGGCAATGGCCTCTGCCATTTCCGCCCCGGTTTGAAATCGCTCTGCCGGATTTTTGGCCATCGCGCGGGTTATGATCTCGTCGAGTTCGGAAGGAAGATCCGCATCGAAGGACGTGACCGGTAACGGATCGCGGTTCACCACCTTGAAACAGACCGTTGTAGCACTGTTCCCCTGGAAAGGCCGGTATCCGGTGATCATGGTATAGAGGATGACGCCCAGCGAGAAGAGATCGGAACGCGCATCCACTCCTTCGCCGCTCAGTTGCTCGGGCGACATGTAAGCTGGGCTGCCGAGAAGCTGCCCAGGGATCGTCAGTTGCGCCAGGTTCAGCTTGGCGATGCCAAAATCAGCGATTTTAGCGTGCCAGTCGGGCGTTACAAGAATGTTGGAAGGCTTGATGTCACGATGAATTACACCTCGCGAGTGTGCGTAGTGCAGTGCTTCGGCTAACTCCTGGACAAGTTGCAGCGCGGACCTCAGTGGAATCTTCTTATTTTCTGCATCCAGGAGTTTTCTCAGGGACTCGCCGTTGACATACTCCATCACGATGTACGGATCGCGGTTCTCGGGTTCTTCGCCCACGTCGAATATGGTTACGATGCCGGGATGAGAGAGGCGGCCTGCCGCGCGGGCTTCCAGAACGAAACGTTCACGATATTCGCGCACGTCCTCGGGCTCCTGCCCGAGAAGAGAAATCGTTTTGATGGCGACGAGACGGTCAATCTTGGGATCACGGGCGCGGTAAACGACACCCATTCCACCCCTGCCAATCTCGGCGAGGATTTCATATCGTCCCAAATGTGTACCGGCAGCCAGTTTCATAGCGGCAGACGTTTGACACTTATGCCGATGTTACGACCGTTGACTACGGAGCTGAAGAAATGTCAGTGATAAGCCAGTTACGAACGTACCCAGCGGCGACCAATGGTACTAACCAACGTCTGGCGTTGCGGGAGGCCCGAAAAAGCCGCTCTGGCGCCTGCGGTCGCCTGCATACAAGAAGATCGGCGGCGTTATTTCTCCGAGAGGATGAAGTTCACAGCGGCAGTTTCGGCTGGATTGACCGTGACCTGCTTCTCCTGAGTTTTTGGATCGCTGAACACCGGCCGCTGTACTCGTTTCTCGGTCAGGACATCAAACATTGCTTCCTGCCGGGCAACGCTCCAGCCCTCGTGCCAGGCGACGATGACATATTGTCCAGCAGGGACATTGGTAAGTTCGAACCTGCCGCTTTCGTCGGTTACGGCGTAATAAGGATGAGGCGCGACGAACATTTCGGCGTTCATCCAGACGTGGCCGCCATTGCACTTCAGATTCACCAGGCCCGGAGACTGCATGTCGCGGCTAATGATTTGGTTGGGGAACGGAAATGGTAGATTGTAGCTGGCCGCCCCATCCATGTGAATGGTGTGCAGCGTAGCGTCAGAACTCTTCATTTGCAGCATGGCGTTTTGCGGGACGAGCAGAATGTGCGGCTCATAGCGGCAATGCTTCTGATCGAGAAACCGCCGCGTTTCCGGAAGATCAAAGGCCTTTCCGTGCGACACATCCTTCAGGTACACGACCGTGTTGGCCACGCCACCGTCTGGCCCGATGATCAGCCGCTCCAGGTCGCGCGTTTTCGCTGATTCAGGATCGCAGATCTGCGGATCCTTGGTGATCGCAAGTTTGGTCAGACGGGGCTGCGGTCCTGCCCACTTGACGGTACCTGTGATGGTACCTCCGTTGTTTACGGAGACGACTTGATATGCCCCTTGGGCTGTGGCGTTCTTGCTGCCGCTGGCCAAGAAGAAGACCAAAAGCGCAATTGCGACTGCTTTATTCATCCCCACCCACTTTGTAATAAATCCTAACAGGCGGGAATCCTGTAGCAAGTTACCAGCGTAACTGTACTTTGCGTAATATGGGGTGACTCGAAAGTCACAGCCGGAGGGTGATTTCCTTAATCCGCGTGGCTGGCGGCCGGAGAAACTCCCGGCAGCTCGCTTTTGCGGCTGCGGCGCCAGCGCAGCCGATCCATATAGAGATAGACCACCGGTGTCGTGAATAGCGTGAGTGCCTGACTGACAATCAGTCCACCAATGATGGTCAACCCAAGTGGGCGGCGCAATTCTGAGCCGGTTCCCGACCCGAGTGCGAGTGGCAAGGCTCCCAGAAGTGCAGCCGCCGTCGTCATCATGATAGGACGAAACCTCAGCACACAGGCCTCGTAAATGGCATCGATCGGCGGCTTGCCCTCGCGCCGTTCGGCGTCCAACGCGAAGTCGATCATCATGATGGCATTCTTCTTGACCAACCCGATCAGTAAAATGATCCCAATCAGGCCAATGACGTTCAGCTCATTGTGCGTAAACTTTAGCGCCAGTAGCGCCCCCACGCCGGCGGACGGAATAGTGGAGAGAATCGTGATGGGGTGGATGTAGCTCTCGTAAAGAATGCCCAGCACGATGTAGACCGCCAGAAGCGCAGTCAGGATGAGAATCGGCTCATTGGCCAAAGATTCCTGGAATGCCGCCGCAGTGCCCTGAAAACTAGCGTGTATCGTCGCGGGAAAATTGATGGAGTGTTCGGCTTTTTCGATGACATTGGTTGCTTGCCCGAGGGAAACAGCGGGCGACAGGTTAAATGAGATCGTCGAGGCCGGCCATTGCCCCTGATGGTTTACGGCCAGCGACGTGTTGGCCGGTCCAAAATGAGCGAACGCCGATAGCGGCACCATGCTTCCGTTGGAGGAGCGAACGTAGGTCTTCTCCAGGGTCTCGGGGCTCTGTTGAAATTCCGGCGCAACCTCCATGACCACGTGGTACTGATTGAGTTGCTCGTAAATGGTAGATACGAATCGCTGTCCGAAAGCGTCATAGAGGATGTTGTCGATGTCCTGCGCCGCAACGCCTAGGCGCGAAGCCGTATCGCGATCGATGATTACGTTAAGTGCCAGGCCTTTGTCTTGTTGATCGGTATTCACTTGCTGCAACTGGGGCAACTGCCGCATCTTCTGGAGCAATTGTGGCGCCCATTCGTTGAGCTCATTCAGATCCTCGCCTTGGAGGGTGTATTGATATTGTGCTTGGCTCACACGCCCGCCGATTTGCAGGTCCTGCTGTGCCTGCATGTATAGGGTGGCGCCCGGCACCTCGCCGAACTTGCGGCTCAGTTCGTTGATCACCTGGTCAGCGTTCAACTTGCGTTGGCTCAGCGGCTTCAGCGTGATGAACATACGTCCCTGATTCATGGCCGTGGTGCCGCCGCAGAAGCCGATCATGGTGTAAACATTCGGATCATTCATCCCGATCTCAACGTAACGCCGCATCTTTCGCCGCATCGCGTCGAACGAAATATCCTGCGCTGCTTGGACCGATCCCTGGATTCGTCCGGTATCCTGTTGCGGGAAGAAGCCCTTGGGGACTTGGGCGAACAGATAGATGCTGAAGGCCGCGGTTGCAATGGTGATCAGCAACACCGCAAACTGGTGCCGCAGCACCCAGCCCAGACTGACACGATAGGTTCCCAGGACTGTATCGAATACCTTCTGGCTGGCTTTGTAGGCTCGACCGTGCGTCTCTTCGCCCAGAGACTTGAGCAACTGCGCGCACATCGTCGGCGTAGTCGTCAGCGACACCACGAGAGAGACGCTGATGGCCACGCTCAACGTAACGGCAAATTCGCGGAAGAGGCGGCCTACAATACCGCCCATCATCAAAATCGGAATGAACACCGCGATCAATGAGGTGCTCATGGAAAGCACAGTGAATCCGATTTCCCGCGCGCCCCGGAATGCCGCTGTCATCGGCCCCATGCCCTGTTCCAGATAGCGAGTGATGTTCTCCAGCACGACGATGGCATCATCCACAACGAATCCGGTGGAGATGGCTAAGGCCATGAGCGAGAGATTGTTCAGGCTATACCCCAGCAGGTACATGACCCCGAACGTACCAATCAAGGACAGCGGGACCGCAATACTGGGGATGATGGTGGCGCGCACGGTGCGTAGAAACGCGAAGACCACCAGGATTACAAGCATCACGGAGATCAGCAACGTGACTTCAATATCGTGCAACGAAGCTCGCACCGTGAGCGTCCGATCCGACACCACGTCGATCTTAACGGCCGGTGAAATGGAAGCCTGAAGCTGCGGCAGGATAGCTAGCACATTATCGACAGTCTGGATAATGTTCGCTCCGGGCTGCCGCCAAATAATCACAATCACAGCTCGCTTGCCATTGGACAATCCATAGATGTGCGCGTCTTCCACTGAGTCCTGCACGTCCGCCACATCGCCCAAACGAACCACCGCACCATTCTGCCTGTTCCCCGCGACAATCAGCGGTCGATACTGATCGGAAACTTTGAGCTGATCGTTGTCATTGACCGTCCACGCATTAACCGCATTGGCCACCTCCCCCTTAGGCGCGTTTGCGTTGGCGGCGTTCAGGGCGGTACGAACGGCTTCCAGTCCGATTCCCGCGTTATTCAGCAGATCGGGGTTGAGCTCGGCGCGGACTGCCGGGTTGGCGCCTCCACCGACGTAAACCTGACCGACTCCGTTTATCTGCGACAGCTTCTGCGAGAGGATCGTGTTGGCCTGGTCGTAAATATTGGGCAGGGTAACGCTGTCGGAGGTAAGCGACAGAATCAAAATCGGCGCGTCCGCCGGGTTCACTTTGCGATACCAGGGATTGCCGGGAAGATAGGATGGCAACTGGCTGCGCGCCGCGTTGATCGCCGCCTGCACGTCGCGCGCAGCCGCATCAATATTGCGGTTCAAGTCAAATTGCAGGACGATGCCGGTCGAACCCAACTGGCTGACCGACGTCATCTGGTTGATCCCCGCGATCCGCCCGAATTGCCGCTCCAGCGGCGTCGCTACCGCGGAAGCCATCGTCTCCGGACTGGCGCCGGGGAGACTTGCCGAAACCTGAATGACTGGGAATTCGACCTGCGGCAGCGGAGCGACCGGCAGGAAAGTGAAAGCCAACGTCCCCGACATTAACAGCGCCAGCGTCAGCAGCGACGTTCCGATCGGACGTTTAATGAATGGGGCGGAGATGTTCATGGTCAATCGCCCACTGCCGGTTCCTCAACCGGGCGCCGAAATCCGAAACGTTCAAATTTCCTCGCCAGCCGGTCAAACCACAAATAGACCACCGGCGTCGTGTACAGCGTGAGCGCCTGACTCAAGAGCAAACCGCCGACAATGGTGATTCCCAGCGGACGACGCAACTCCGAGCCCGTGCCTGAACCCAGCGCCAGAGGCAAACCGCCAAGCAGCGCCGCCATGGTGGTCATCATTATGGGCCGGAAACGGAGCAAGGACGCTTGGAAGATGGCTTCCTCCGGCGGCTTATGCTCCACGCGCTCCGCTTCCAGCGCGAAATCGATCATCATGATGGCGTTTTTCTTGACGATGCCGATCAGCAGGATCACCCCAATGATCGCCACCACGCCCAAATCGTAGCCGGTGATCAGCAACGCGAGAATTGCGCCCACACCAGCCGAGGGCAACGTGGAAAGAATGGTAATGGGATGTATGTAGCTCTCGTAGAGCACGCCCAGCACGATGTACACCGTCACAATAGCGGCCACAATCAGCCACGGCTCGGTGGAAAGTGAATTACGGAACGCGGCGGCCGTTCCCTGAAAGGCTGTATGAACGCTCGGCGGCATACCAATTTCCTTCTCCGCCTCATCGATGGCCTTGGTCGCATCGCCCAGCGATTTTCCGGGAGCAAGATTGAAAGACAGCGTTACT
>Ga0187769_10001418_pt1 | contig 13701 bp, 11 predicted proteins | sample 0116_SJ02_MP02_1_FD_133140 | JGI IMG/M metagenome (GOLD analysis project Ga0187769, IMG submission 133140) | Tropical peat soil microbial communities from peatlands in Department of Meta, Colombia - 0116_SJ02_MP02_10_MG | ecosystem: Environmental > Terrestrial > Soil > Wetlands > Peat | place... | reverse complement strand
ATTGCCGATTTCGCGAACGTCGTCACTCCGTCGGACCAGTTTTCCGTGACGTTCTCGGGGACGGGAGGAACATTCGAGGTCGATCCCGAGGCGGGCTCGATCGCGACCGTGACGGGTTTCGGGGTCGGCGACACGATCGATCTGACCAATTTCAAATTCTCGCCGCATGAGACGGTCCATTACTGCGACGGCGTCCTGACGGTCACGGATTGCGGCTCATCGGAGAGCTTCACCCTCGTCGGCAGTTACAGCCCGAATGACTTCGTGCTGCTCAGCGATCCCTGGGGCGGCACCGAAGTGGTGTTCGGCGCCGCCGATTATTGGCGCGCCGACCACGGCGGCGATTGGACCACCGGCTGCGATTGGAGCGGCGGCGTGCCGGGGCAGGACCGCACGGCGATTATCGACAAGCCGGTTACGGTGACGGTCGAGGATAGCGAGCAGGTCGGCAACCTGGTGATCGGCGGATGCGCGGTGCTGGACATCGTCGGCGGCGGCCTCAAGGTCATCAATGCCCTCGATGACAGCGGCCAGATCATCGTCACTTCCAACGACGAGGACCCCTATCTTCAGGTCGGCGGCCCGGTGCGGGTCGAGACCGGCGGCTCGATGACCGCGCAGGGAAGCGAGGCCTCGATCGAGTTCTTCCACGATCAGGTCGGCAATGGCGGCTGCATCTCCGCTGGTGACGGCGCCACCGTGACATTCGAGGCTTTGGTCTGGAATGAGGGCGGCACGATCAAGGCATGGGACGGCGGACACATCCTGTTCAGCGACTCCACCGCCACCAACGATTTTTGCGCCACCATCGATGCCAACGGGGATTTCTCCACCGTCGACTTCTCGTGGAGCACGATCAGCAACGACGGCCGGATCGACGCCGAGTATCGCGGGATCGTCGACCTCGACCACTCGACGGTCACGCAAGGCTGCGACGGCGTGCTCGCGGCGTCAGGCGAAGGCTCCATCGTCGACCTGTCGAATACGACGATTCACGGCGGCACGCTGGAGACCAGTTGGGGCGGTCTGATCCAGACGATTTGCGGCAACAGCACGTTCGATGATCTGACGATCGCCTGCGGCAGCGACGTACTGGTCAATGACGGGACCTCGCTCACGCTCCAGGACACCGTCGACAATCGCGGTACCATTACGCTGGCGGCGGCGTCCGATCCGTCTCTGGCGATCGACGGCTGCGTGACCTTGACCGGGCACGGCGACATCGTCCTGTCGGGCGAAGGCGACAACATCGTCGGCGGTGCGTGCGGCGGTACGCTCGATAATGTCAACAACGCCATTTCCGGTGCCGGCTCGATCGGCGACGGCCAGTTGACACTGACCAATGAAGCGTGCGGCGTCATCGACGCCAATCTGGCCGGCCAAACTCTCACGATCGACACCAACGAAGCCGTGACCAATTTCGGCACGCTCGAGGCATCGCACGGCGGCACGCTGCTGGTCGATGACGCTGTGACCGGGGGCGGCAACGTGCTGCTTGAGGGCGGCGTTGTGCAGTTTGAGCAGGCTGCGGACGTCGGCAAGATAATTTTCGATAACGGCGGTGGCGAGACGCCGGCGTATGGCGAGGTGACTTTCGATCATCCGGACGGTCTTAATGCCGTCGTCGACGGTTTTACCGGGACCGGACCGGACCTCGCGCACTCGGATGGGATCGATCTCGCCGGGACCTGGACGACCGTGTCGCCGCTGACGGGCTCCGGCGGCGATCTCGTCGTCGACTTGACCGACGGTCACGGCGATACCGTCACGCTCACCTTCGATGACTTCACCGGCACCTTGAAGATCGGCAGCGACGGAAGCGGCGGCACCCTCATCACCGACCCGCCGTTGGCGCAGTGTTATGCCGGCGCCGCAACAAGCGCGGCTTCCTCAGTGACTCTCAGCGGGTCCGGCGACAATTTCGTGTTCCATCCGGGCGCGGGTGCCAGCTCCACAACCAATTTCAATCCGCAGAGCAGCGCCTTCGAGCTCGACAATGTCCATAACATCCAAAACGTCGAGCAACTGGCCGCGTCGATTACGTCCGACGTGCATTGCGGCGGCCTGGTCGAGCCCGGGCACAGCGACGGGAGTGCGCTCCCCGGCCTCGGCGCAAGCTACCTTCAGACGCATCTGCAGAGCCTCGGGCACCTCGGCTGACGGCGCGCCGGCCAGGGTGGGCCCTCGGTGTGGCGCGGCATGAGCGCGCGCCCGTTGCGGGGATCGCCTCGTCGATATTGCTGAGATTGATGCGCGACCTTGAGTGCGTCGGGCGCGGTCTGGCGCAGGCCGGCCGCGATAGTGCCGCGCGCTATTTGCCCCAGCCAAAATGATAGTCGACGCCGGCGCGGAAGATGTTTTCGTGCAGCGAGACATTGTCGGTCGGGGCTACACCGCAGCCGGGGCCGCAATTGAAGTTGCCGAGATCGACGTGGAGGTATTCGGCCTTCGCCGACCAATTGCCGGGCAGCGCGACCTCGAGGCCGGCGCCGATCGTCCAGCCGGCATTGCTGCTGGTGCCGCCGACGAGGCCCGGCGTGGCGGCGCGGATATCGCCGACGGCAAGGCCGCCGGTCACGTAGGGCATGAAGCGATCAAAGGCGTAGCCGACGCGACCGCGCACGGTCGAGAGCCAGCTGGTGCTGGTGGGGCAGCCGAGCGGGCACGCCGCCGAGGTGCCGGTGCCTTGCAAGCCGGACCAGTCGAAATCGCCCTCGACGCCGAGCACCACTTTGCCGACCTCCCAGTTGTAGCCGGCGGTGCCGCCCGCTTGTCCGCCCGACAGGCCGACGCCGATGGACTGCGCGCTCCAGAAAGAACGGCCCCAGCCGCCGCCGCCATTGGCGCCGAAATAGAACCCGGTCCAGTTGTAAGCCTGCGTCAGCTCCGAGGGCGGCGCCTTGTAGAGCGGAGCAACCGAGAGATCGGCCGCGCCGGCGCAGGGCGCGGCGAGGAGCGCGCCGACAGCGAGGCATCCAGCGAGAAATTTCTTCATCGCGGAGGTTTCCGACCTCGGGCTCGGCGATGGCTTAGTCGGCCGTCGCCGCGCTTACGACACTGCGCATCATTTTGTTACCCTCGGCTTACCGCTATGGTTAAGCTCGAGGGTGCGTGCCGCAGGTGTCGCCCCCGCGGCCGGCTACTCTATTGAGCACAAAGGCAAAATTGCGCCGGCGTCGGGGCGTCTTGGTGACCGGGCCGGGGGAACTTCGTTCCCCGATCCGGAACTTCATCGCGCTGCAACCAGTCTGAATATTTGTGCCGGGCCTCGCGCACGAATGCGCGAGAGCTGCGCCGATGGGCCGTTGTCATGAGATTCTAAGTCATGAGATTCTAATAAGAGATCGCAAATGTCTTGGCTCATCTTCGCATTCTCCGGTCCGGTGCTGTGGGCGATTTCCACGCATTTGGACAAATATCTGGTCGAACGGTATTTCAAGCACAGCGACGTCGTGCTGCTGCTTCTCTTCACCGCCTTGATGGGCGTCGCGATCCTGCCATTCATCGCTTTCTTCGAGCCTTCGGCGATCGAGCTTCCCGCCGGCAGCATCGCGCTCATTCTGGTGTCGGGCCTGCTCTACATGACCGGGCTGCTGTTCTATCTGCGCGCCATCCAGTCCGAAGAGGCCTCGGTGGTGGCGCCGTTGTTTCAGGTCACGCCGCTGTTCGGCTATGTGCTTGCCTACATCGTCCTAGGCGAGACGTTGTCGGCGCGACAGCTCGCCGGCGGCGGCCTGATCATCGCCGGCACGCTGATCGTTTCGATCCGCTTCGACCGCAAGGTCAACCGCTTCAAGGCCCGGCTGGTCCTGCTCATGCTTGCCTGCGGCTTGGCGATGGCAGTGAGCGGATTGATCTTCAAGCTGTTCGCGCTGCGGGTCGATTTCTGGGCGACGACGTTCTGGCTGTTCGTCGGCGAAGCGACCTTCGGCGTCGCGCTGCTCTTGATCGCCTCGTACCGCCGTCAGTTCATCGCCGTACTGCGCCAAGACACCGCCGCGCTGTTGGCGATCAGCGGCTCCAACGAGCTGTTCAATCTCGGCGGCACGGTGGGAAGCCGCTACGCCCTGCTGTTCGCGCCGCTGAGCATCGTCCAGGCGATCGGCAGCACCACCACGTTGTTCGTGTTCGGCTTCGGCGTCGTGCTCAGCGTTTTTTACCCGCGGTTTGCGCGGGAGGAATTGTCGGTCCGCGAACTGGCGCAGAAGGCGGTCGCGGCGGTCGTCGTCGCCATCGGAGTGGCGCTGGTGACGCGCTGACGTCCTATGTTTCCCCTTCGCACTCGATTCCGAACAGCGAGATCGCTTCGTCGAGGTAGTCGGCGAGCAAGGGTATTCCTAGGAGATACGCGGCCGTGCGCCGATTGTGGGCGCGAGCGGCTTCAGCGCGCAGCTCCTCCCAATCCTCGATCGCGCCGTCGCCGCGGCCGAGCCAGGTGAGCGTGACCAGGTCGACCTGCTCGTCGATGCTCATCGCGTTGATCACGGCGACAAGCTCCTGCACCACCGGATCGTCCTTGTGGTCCTCGAGCACCGCCAGCATCGCATCGTCGGTCGGGTTCGAGGCATCGTCGGGATCGGTGACGACATCCTTGACGTCGAATTCACGCGCCTTCGCGATGATGAAGCAGAGCTTCTCGTCGGAGACGGAGAGGTCGGGAAGCTCGGCCTTCGGCATGGCGGTCCTCGAATAGCACAACGAACGATAGCGGAGCTGGTCGACAGCGCCGCGCTCAGTGCGGCGGCGACATGACGCAGACTGCGATTAGCGGCGTGTTGGCGGTATTGGCCTCGACCCCGCACGACGCTTGCCGTTCGCCGACGAATGTCGCGTGATTGTGTGTCGGCCCGCAATAGGCGACGGCGAGGATTTCGTTGCCGCGGCAACTCGCCGTGCACTCGCCGCCGGAAAGGCAATCGGCGCGGATGACCCGAATGGTCGGGCTGGGCGGACCTTGCTCGCCCTGCGCGCCGGGAGGCCCGGGCGGTCCGGTGGGACCCGGCGGTCCGATCGGACCGGGCTCGCCTTGCGAGCCTTGCGGGCCGGACGGGCCGGGATCGCCTTTCGGCCCTTGGCCGCAGGCGGCAAGCGCAAGTGCCAATACCAAGAGAAGCAGCCAATATGCTGTGCGCAATTTCTCAAACCTGCGGCTTGGATCGGGGCGGCGGCGCCCCACATCTGTGCGAGAAACGAGGTGCGAACAATAGCAGAGTTTGCCTTCGGCTCCAGCGGGATCGCGCTAGCGTGCCTCTAGGGCGCCGCGCGGCGCTGTTATAGAATGCGATGACGCGGCGAAGAGCGCCGCAGGGAAGCGGCTTTACGGGCATGTCAGGACGGCGATGAACTGGATCTCCAATGTGGTGCGGCCCAAGATCCGCGGCATGCTGCGGCGCGAGGTGCCGGAGAATCTCTGGATCAAGTGTCCGGAGACCGGGCAGCTCGTGTTCTACAAGGACGTCGAGGCCAACCAGTTCGTCATTCCCGGCTCCAATTATCACATGCGCATGAGCGCGACTGCGCGCCTCAAATCGATGTTCGACAATGAGACCTGGTTCGACATCGCCGTGCCCGAGGTGCCGGTCGATCCGCTGAAATTTCGCGACGAGCAGCGCTATATCGACCGGCTCAAGGACGCGCGCAGCAAGACCGGGCTCAACGACGCGTTGAAGCTCGGCTATGGCAAGCTCGACGGCCTCGGCGCCGTCATCGCCGTGCAGGATTTTGATTTCATGGGCGGCTCGCTCGGCATGGCCGCGGGCGAGGCGGTGATCAAGGGGTTGGATACCGCCGTCGACAAGGGCTGCCCGTTCGTGCTGTTTGCCGCCTCCGGCGGCGCGCGCATGCAGGAGGGCATCCTCTCGCTGATGCAGATGCCGCGCACCACTATCGCGGTGCAGAAGCTCCACGAAGCGCGCAAGCCTTATATCGTCGTCCTCACCAACCCGACGACCGGCGGCGTCACCGCCTCCTACGCCATGCTCGGCGACGTGCAGATCGCCGAGCCGGGCGCCCTGATCGGCTTCGCCGGCCCGCGCGTCATCGAGCAGACCATCCGCGAGAAGCTGCCGGACGGCTTCCAGAAAGCCGAATATCTGCGCGACCACGGCATGGTCGACATGGTGGTGCATCGCCACGATCTGCGCTCGACCATCGTGCGGCTATGCCGGCTGTTGACCAAGGCGCCCGCTGGCGCGACGCCGTCGCGGTTCAGCCTGCCGGCGCCGGCGTGACCGCGCCGGATTCGGCCGCGGCGCCGTTTGACGCCGTTATTGCCCGGCTGTTGGCGCTGCATCCCAAGCGGATCGACCTGTCGCTCGGTCGCATCGAGCGCCTCTTGGCGGCGCTCGGCAACCCGCAACGGCGCTTGCCGCCGGTGATCCATGTCGCCGGCACCAATGGCAAAGGCTCGACCGTCGCCTTCATGCGCGCGATCCTGGAAGCGGCCGCCCGGCGCGTGCACGTCTACACCTCGCCGCATCTGGTGCGGCTCAACGAGCGCTTCCGCATCGGCCAAGCCGGCGGCGGCAGGCTCATCGCCGATGCCGAGCTCGCTGACGCGCTGTCCGAGTGCGAAGCCAAGAACGCCGACGCCCCGATTACGGTGTTCGAGATCGAGACCGCCGCCGCATTCCTGATGTTCGCGTGCCATCCGGCGGATGTGCTGCTGCTCGAGGTTGGGCTCGGCGGACGGCTCGACGCGACCAACGTCGTCGAGCGGCCGCTGACCAGCGTGATCACGCCGGTGTCGATCGATCATCGCGAATTCCTCGGCGACAGCATCGCCGCGATCGCCGCCGAGAAGGCTGGCGTCCTCAAGCCCGGCGTGCCGGCGGTGATCGCCCGCCAGCCGCGCGAGGCGCTTGCGGTCATCGAGCGGCAGGCGGCGCGCATTAAGGCGGCGCTCGCCATTGCCGGCGAGCAATGGACCGCGACCGAGGAGCGCGGTCGGCTGGTCTATCAGGACGATGACGGGCTCCTCGACCTGCCCGCGCCGAAGCTTTATGGCCGGCACCAGTTCGAGAACGCCGGGGCGGCGATCGCGGCCTTGCGCGCCAGCGGGCTGAAACTGCCCGCCGCCGCGTTCGAGGCCGGCATGATGCGGGTCGATTGGCCGGCGCGGATGCAGCGCCTGTCGCAGGGTCGGCTCGCGGCACTGCTGCCGCCCGAGGGCGAGCTTTGGCTTGACGGCGGCCACAATGCCGACGGCGGTCGCGCCGTCGCCGCGGCGCTCGCCGATCTCGAGGAACGGGTGTCGCGGCCGCTGGTGCTGATCGTCGGCATGCTGTCGACCAAGGACAGCGACGGTTTTTTGCGCAACTTCGCCGGCCTGGCGCGTCGGGTCATTGCCGTGCCGATCCGTCAGGACAAGGCGGTGCCGGCCCAGGCGCTAGCCGACATCGCGCAGGGCATCGGCATTCCGGCGCTGGCGCGCGAGAGCATCGAAAGCGCGCTCGGCGTCGCCGGCAAGCTCGATCTGGCGACCGCACCGCGCGTCCTCATCACCGGCTCGCTCTATCTCGCCGGCGAGGTCTTGGCCGCCAACGGCACGCTGCCGGAGTGATGAACGTAGCCCGGGTTCGGCGCGGCGAAACCCGGGATCGGCGTCTTGGGTTCACCGATGCTTCCCGGATTTCGCTCCGCTCAATCCGGGCTACTGCGCCGTCATCGCCAGGAACGCCTGCTCGATCGTCGCCGCTCCGGCATCGGCGACGAGCCGCGCCGGCGTGGTGTCGGCCAAGACCTTGCCGCGATGGAGCACGACCACGCGGTCGGCGCCGGGTACCTCGTCGCACAGATGCGTCGCCCAGAGCACGGCGACGGAACGTTCGGCGCGCAGGCTCAGCATCAGCTTGAGCAGATCGCTGCGGCTTGCCGGATCGAGGCCGACGGTCGCCTCGTCCATGAGGAGGACGCGCGGCTCGTGCAGCAGGGCGCGGGCGAGCTCGACCCGCCGGCGGTTGCCGCCGCTTAGTTGCGCGGCCTTGTCGTGCGCGCGCTCGGCAAGTCCGAGCCGCTCGAGCTCGTGCGCGATGCGGGTTTTCGCGACCGCGCGCGGGATGCCATGCAGGCCGGCATGAAACAGGAGATTGCCGGTCACCGAGAGCTCGAGATCGAGCGTTGGCTGCTGGAATACGATGCCGAGCAACGCGAGCGCCGGCACCGGGTCGCGGCGCATGTCGTGGCCCATGATCTCGATGCGGCCGGCGTCAGGGACGAACAGGCCGGAGAGGAGCTGGAACAGGGTGGTCTTGCCGGCGCCGTTCGGGCCCAGGAGCGCGATGAATTCGCCCGCCGACGCTTCGAGGCTGACGCCGTCGACGGCGCGGATCGCGCCGTAGGTCTTGACGACGCCCTCGAGAACGAGCGCCGGCGCGCCTTGCAGGGTTGTGGTCATGCGTTCCCGGTCCTTGCCTTGCCCGCCGTCCTTATTAGAGCTTAGCTTCGCCGATGCAATGAAGGACCGGCCATGCGCAGTCTCGTCGTCACCCTGGCGCTCCTCTCCGTTGCCGCGTCGGCCCCCGCCGTGGCGAAAGATACCGGCCTTATTTTCGTCAGCAATGAGAAGACCAACAATGTCACCGTCATCGACCCGAAGACCGCCAAGGTGGTGGCCGACGTCAAGGTCGCGCGCCGGCCGCGCGACATGCACTTCAACGCCGACCACAGCAAGCTCTATATCGCCTGCGGCGACGACGACGTGATCGCCGTGCTCGACGTGGGCTCGCTCAAGGTCGTCGGCAAGCTCAAGACCGCGCCGAGCCCGGAAGCTTTCGTCATGGACGAGGCGCGGCGGCGGATCTACGTCGCCAGCGAGGAGGGCTCCTCGCTCGCGGTCATCGACATCGACCGCGACGCCATCGTCAAGGAGGTGCCGACCGGCGCCGAGCCCGAAGGCGTGCTGATCAGCGAGGACGGAAAGATCGTCTACGTGACCTCGGAGGTCGGCGACGTGGTGCACGCCGTCGACGTCGACAAGGGCGCGGTGGTCAAGGACGTTGTGGTCGGCTCGCGTCCGCGCCGGCTGGCGGCGACGCCCGACGGCAAGGAATTGTGGGTGACCGCCGAGCTCGCCGGCGAGGTCGACATCATCGACCGCGCCAAATTCGTCGTCACCGGCAGCGTCGCATTCCTGCCGCCGGGAATGCGCAAGACCGACGTGACGCCGGTCGGCCTCACCATGACTAAGGACGGCAAGACCGCCTATGTGACGCTTGGGCACGCCGCGCATGTCGCGATTGTCGACGTGCCGACGCGCCGGGTCGAGGGCTACATCCTGGTCGGCAAGCGCGCCTGGGGCATTACGCTCTCCAGCGACGAACAGACGCTCTACGTCGCCAACGGGCTCGGCGACGACGTCACCATCATCGACACCAAGACCCGCAAGGCGAAGATGTCGGTGCCGGTCGGCCGCGTCCCCTACGGCATCATCGTCGATGAGTAATGTCGTGCGCCTAGCGCTCGCTTCGGCATTGATCCTTGGCGCGGTGGCTGCCGCGGCGGCGCAGGACGCTGCGCCGCGCCAGCAGATCAAGATCGGCTTCGTTGCGATCGAAGACGACCCGCGCTACGAGCCGGTCCGCGCCTATGAGCGCCTGATCCTCAAGACACGCGAGCATCCATTTGCCGGCGCCGAGGTCGCGATCGAGGAGGCGGCGGCGCTTACTCGCGTGTTGAACACCGACTTCATCCTTGAGCGCATCAGCGCCAAGTCGGCGGCCGAGGTCGCGCCGGCAGTCGCCGCGGCGCTCGAGGCCGGCACGCATTTCTTCCTCATCGATGCGCCGGCGGCGGCGTTCAAGCCGCTCGCCGCGGCGGTGCAGGATCGCGATGTGCTGCTGTTCAACGTCTCCGAGCCCGATGATGCGCTGCGCCGTGATCTGTGCGCGGCCGAGTTCGTGCACGTCTATCCGAGCCGCGCGCAGCTCATGGATGGCCTGGTGCAATATGTCGTGTCGCGCAAATGGTCGAACCTCCTGGTGTTCGAGGGCCCATCGCCCGGCGACGCCGCGATGACCGCGGCGTTCACGCGTTCGGCGCACAAGTTCGGCGCCCGCATCCTCGCCGAGCAGCATTTCAAGCCGGGCGCCGATCCACGCGAGCGCGAGCAAAACGACCCCGCCATCCTCAGCGCGATCTATCGCGACTTCGACGTGGTGTTCATCGCCGACGAGGCCTTCGATTTCGCCCGCACCGTGCCTTATCGCATGATCCGGCCGCGCCCGGACATCGGCAGCATCGATCTCGAGCCGTTGGCCTGGCATTGGACCTGGGAGCGCAACGGCGCGCCGCAAGTCAACTCGCGCTTCGACCGCAAGACCGGCGGCCGGCGCATGGAAGGCCCCGATTGGGCCGCCTGGGTCGCGGTCAAGATGATCGTGCAATCGGTGCTGCGGACACGCTCGGCAGCATTCGCGCAGCAGCGCGCCTTCATTCTCGGCGACGGCAGCTTCGACGGCGACAAGGGGCTGGCGCTGAGCGTGCGGCCCTGGAATCATCAGGTGCGCCAGGCGATCTTGCTGGCGGCACCCTACGAGGTGGTCGCCAGCGCGCCGATCGAGGGCTTTTTGCATCGCACCAACGTGCTCGATACGCTTGGCGATGACGAACCGGAATCGCCGTGCCATTTGGACAAATGAACGCGCTATGACGCACATGCACCTGACGCACGCGCTGCGCGCCTTGCGCGCCATCACCACGCGCGAGATGGCGAAATTCGTCGAGCAGCGCGGCCGGCTGCTGTCGGCGCTGGTGCGCCCGCTGCTTTGGCTCGCCGTGTTCGCCGCCGGCTTCTATAACGTGTTCGGCGTCTCGATCATCCCGCCGTACCAGACCTACATCACCTATCAGGTCTATATCGTGCCTGGCCTCTTGGGCATGATCCTCTTGTTCCACGGCATGCAGTCCTCGCTGTCGATGGTCTATGACCGCGAGATGGGCGTGATGCGGCTCCTCCTCACCGCGCCGCTGCCGCGCTGGGTGCTGCTCGCCTGCAAGCTCGTCGCCGGCACGGCGCTGTCGGTCGTCACCTGCTACGTGTTTCTCGCGGTGTGCATCCTGTTCGACGTCAGCTTCGAGCCGATCGCCTGGCTCGAAGTCTTGCCGGCGCTGATCCTGGCGAGCCTGATGCTCGGCGCTTTGTGGCTGTTCCTGTCCGTCTATATCCGCCAGGTCGAGAATTTCGCCGGCGCGATGAATTTCGTGATGTTCCCGATGTTCTTCTTTTCCTCGGCGCTCTATCCGCTGTGGCGGCTGCGCGAGGGCGGTTCGGAGGCGCTTTATTACGTCGCGCTCGCCAATCCCTTCACCTATGCGGTCGAGCTGATCCGCTTCGCGCTTTACGGTCAGCTCGAGCCGGTCTCGGCTCTGGTCGTTGCCGGCTCAACGGTGCTGTTCTTCCTCCTCGCGGTCGCAGGCTACGATCCGCAACGCGGCATGCTCCGCCGCGCAGCGCCGGCGCAGCCGGCGTAGAGTAACGTCATGCCCGGCACGAGGCCGGGCATGACGTTAACGGATAAACGTCCCGCCGCGCAGGTCGTCGAAGGCCTGCTGCAGCTCGGCCTGCGTGTTCATCACGATCGGGCCATACCAGGCGACCGGCTCCTCGATCGGTTTGCCGGAGACGAGAAGGAAGCGGATGCCGTGCTCGCCGGCCTCTACCGTCACCTCGTCGCCGCTGTCGAACAGGACGAGCGAGCGGTTGCCGGTCTGCTCGCGGACCAAGATGTCGTTGCCGCCGTCTGACTTCTCGGTGAGCACGCCGAATGGCTGCGAGGCGGCGCGGAAGCTGCCCGAGCCCTCGAACACATAGGCGAAGGCGTGGCGCCCGAGCTCGACCGGCAGCGTCTTGCGCTTGCCCGGCGGCACCCAGATGTCGAGATAGCGCGGATCGGCGGCGACGCCCTCGACGGGGCCGCGCTTGCCCCAGAAATCGCCGCAGACCACGCGGACCCGGGTGCCGTCATCGTCGACGATCTCCGGAATCTCGGCGGCCTTGATGTCCTGGTAGCGCGGCGCCGTCATCTTCAGCGACGACGGCAGATTGGCCCAGAGCTGGAAGCCGTGCATACGGCCTTGCGCGTCGCCCTGCGGCATTTCCTGGTGCATGATGCCACGGCCGGCGGTCATCCATTGCACGTCGCCGGCACCCAGATTGCCGCGATTACCGAGGCTGTCGCCGTGCTCGACATTGCCGGCAAGCACATAGGTGATGGTCTCGATGCCGCGATGCGGATGCCAGGGAAAACCGGCGAGATACTCGTCGGGGCGGTCGTTGCGAAAGTCGTCGAGCAGCAGGAACGGATCGAACTCGGTGGTGTCGCCGAAGCCGAAGGCCCGGCGCAGATGCACGCCGGCGCCCTCGATAGTTGGCTTCGAGGTCACGATGCGTTTGACGGGACGAATCGACATTTCTTTCCCCTTGGGAGTGGTTTGTTGGGTTAGATGGCTGGCCGGCGCGCGCGGACAAGAAGGCACACCGCTGATACCGGCGCTATCCCTCCTCCGGTTCGGTATCGTGGAACTTGGTGTAATCGAGCAGGAAACGACCTTGCGGCGAGACGCTGGTAATGTCGCGATAGCGATGGCGCCAGCGGATGTCGGGCGCGGGATAGATTTTCCGGGCGTAGAGCTGCTGGGCGGAAGCGTCGTCGAGACCGCCGACATTGAGAATCAGCAGTGCCTCGCTGTCGATGAGATCGGACGCGGCCATGCCGTGCAGTGGGCTTTCCTTGTCGATGGTGTGAAATAGGGTCCAGCTCAGCACGAACATCGGGTGTTCGTGACGCTCGAGCCGGATTTCGTAGAATCGACGCACCTGATCGCCTTCGGCAGTACGTTCGGCGCGAAGCAGCCAGAGCCGTGCGTTCGCCCGCGAGATGGCGTTGTGCCGGGCATTGGCCATACGGACCATCAGCGTCGGCTTGCCGTCACGAAAGGCGACCACCGGATAGTCGGCGAAGACGAAGCGGGCACGCGGGCGCGAGAAGCGGGCAAACACCAGACCGGTTAACACCGCGAGAAAACACATGCCGGTGAAGATTTCCGTGGTGGCGATGAGGTGGCCATATTCGGTCTGCGGGTGCATGTCGCCGTAGCCGACCGTCGCCAGCGTCTCGATCGAGAAATAGAACAGGCTGAGCATGCCGTCGTTGGCGACATTGGCGATGGGGTGCTTGCCGAATGAATAGAGGACGGCGAACATGGCGTTGAGCGCGATGAAGATGAACGCCGCCGAGCCGAAGAACACCGGCCAGTAGATGGTCATCGACCGGTGGTAGAGGTCGGTCCAGAAGCCTTCCTGCAAGCCGAACGTCTCGATCTCGCGCGGGCCGATGCGGACGAGTTGGGACTTCAGCTCTTTCTTCGGTCGCCGGGACTTTGCCAATGCAATGACGCCTATACCGCGGCCTTGGCGGCCGCCTTGGCCTTGAGCCGGCTGAACACCCGGCGGGCATTGCCTTCGAAAATCTTGCGCCGGTCGGCGTCGCCGAGCGCCGGCGCCTTGTCGATATAGCGTCTGGTGTCGTCGAAATTAAACCCGGTCTTCGGGTCGATGCCCTTGACCGCGCCGACCATCTCCGAGGCGAACAGGATGTTGTCGACCGGCACCACTTCGGTGAGCAGGTTGATGCCCGGCTGATGATAGACGCAGGTGTCGAAGAAGATGTTGTTTTTGATGATCTCGACGAGCTCGGGCCGGCT
>Ga0187769_10001417_pt1 | contig 13703 bp, 13 predicted proteins | sample 0116_SJ02_MP02_1_FD_133140 | JGI IMG/M metagenome (GOLD analysis project Ga0187769, IMG submission 133140) | Tropical peat soil microbial communities from peatlands in Department of Meta, Colombia - 0116_SJ02_MP02_10_MG | ecosystem: Environmental > Terrestrial > Soil > Wetlands > Peat | place... | reverse complement strand
GCTCTAGCCAACTGAGCTACGGGCCTGTGACGTTCCGCCATTTTATCACAGCGCCTCCGGCTGGTCTTGATTCGGAACGCTCTGAGTGAAAGGAGTCGTCGGATGGAATGGAAGCGTTTTCTCTGGGCGGTGCTGGCGGCGGGCTTGGTTAGCTCCTTCACAGATTGGTTTTTCGCTGGTGTTCTTTTCCACGAGAAATACAATGCCTACCCGGAGGTATGGCGGCCGGCGCTCCGTCAAAGCGATACGGCCGCTATAGCCGGGAGCATCGCGCTTGGATTCCTCACCAGTGGGTCGTTCATTGTCGCTTGCCTTGCGTTCGGTGTTCGTGGATATGAGGGCACCCTAAAACTTGCAGTTCTTTGCTGGCTGATGGTTCCCTTGCCACTTCTGATCACGAATGCTCTCTTCATCAAGTTGCATGCGCTGGTAGTGGTCTCTCACTTGCTTGGGTGGCTTGCAAAACTTCTTGTTGCAGCACTCGCTGTTGCTTTGTTGCTTTCCTGAGCGGTCCAGATTTTTCTGTTCCCGCATCAATTTATTGTTGACACAAAATGCATACGGTCATGTATCATTATGCAGAAGCTTGCATATTCAAGCATCGCCCCCAAAGATGAGCGTACAAAAGCGATTTCGTCAAGGACAGATTTTGAAGCTCCTCTCGGGCCAACCGGTTGCGAGTCAGGACGAGCTTCGCCGTCGCCTCGGACATCTCGGCGTGCGCGTGACCCAGGCCACCCTTTCGCGCGATGTGCGCGAGCTTCGGTTGGTGAAAACGACTCAGGGCTACCGTCCTCTAACCACTGTAGGCGCCGAGGAAACACCTCAGCTACCTACGCTCGCCCGTGCGCTCAAGGAATTCTTGCTCGATGTGCGTCCCGCACAGAACATGCTTGTTTTGAAGACTCCCCCGAGTGGTGCCCAGCCTCTCGCGGCGGCCGTCGATACCGAACACTGGAAGGAAGTCGCTGGCACGCTGGCGGGAGACGATACGGTACTGGTCATCTGTTCTTCACGGGCGGCATGCGGCACTGTCCAGCGCCGTCTAGAGGAAATGCTCCGATGAGCGACTCATGCCGGGTCGCCGTCGTCGGCGTTACCGGATATGCCGGATTCGAGCTCGCCCGGCTTATTCTGCGGCACCCGCACATCGAAAAAACGACCTTCTTTCTTCGCGAAGGCTATGGCAATGTCCGGTGTCTCACGGAGCTTTTCCCGCAGCTTCGCGGCTGGGGTGATGCTCCGTGCCGGCCGCTTTCGGTCGAGGCAGTTGCAAGCAGTGGCGCCGACGTCGTCTTTCTATCGACGCCGCATGAGGCCTCGCTGGAACTGGTTCCCCAACTGCTCTCGGCGAATCCGAACCTTCGTATCGTGGACCTCAGCGGCGCGTTCCGGTTCCGCAGCGCCGAGACGTTCGTGAATTGGTACAAGATGCCTGCGCCCGATGCAACAGCCCTCGCGCAAGCGGTCTACGGCCTCCCCGAGCTTTACGCGGAAGCGCTGCCAAAGGCGCGAATTGTGGGAAATCCAGGCTGCTACCCCACATCGGTGATTCTGGGGCTGCGCCCGCTGGTGGAAGCGGGCTGGATCGACATAACCCGAGGCATTGTGTGCGACTGCAAGTCTGGTGTAACCGGCGCAGGTAAAGAGCCCAAGCGCGAAACCCAGTTCGCGGAAGTTAACGAAAACTTCCGAGCCTATGGCTTGTTCACTCACCGACACACGCCCGAAGTTTCCGATCACTTGGGCTTCGCGGCACGTGATTTCGTGTTCACGACGCACCTGCTCCCGGTCGATCGCGGAATTCTCGCGACGCTGTATGTTTGGCTCCCGTCCCGACAGAAAACGGAAGACATTGAAGCTCTTTATCGAACGTTCTACACGGGTAAGCCCATGGTGCGGATCATGCCGACTGGGACTTTGCCCGAGCTGCAGTACGTGGCACACACAAATTTTTGCGACATCGGTTTCGCCCTCGATCCCTTGGGAGAGCGGCTGATCGTCGTTTCGTGCTTGGACAATCTTGGCAAGGGCGCGGCCGGTCAGGCCGTGCAAAACTTCAATGGGATGCGCGGATATCCCGAAACGGCGGGTTTGCTATGAGAATGGTCGTCAAAGTGGCGGGAGCGTTATTCGAGCGTGAGGAAGACGTGCAGAGGCTCGCTCGGCAGATCGCGGAACTTGCGCGCGCGGGACATGAGCTTTTGGTGGTTCACGGGGGCGGAAAGATTTTCACGGCCACGCTTTCACGCATGGGAATTACCAGCCGTTTTGTCAACGGCTTGCGCGTCACGGACCGGGAGACGCGCGATGTGGGAGTCATGGTCTTTGCGGGCCTGCTCAACAAGAAGCTTTCGGGCGCAATTTCGCTGGCTGGCCAGGCGGCCGTGGGCATCAGCGCGGCCGACGCGGCTTGCTTCCTCGCCGAGCCCATGCAGCTTGATGATTTCGAGGGCGGTCTTGGCTTCGTCGGTTATCTGACGGAAGTCAACGTGGATTTCCTGCGCTCGCTCTGGCGCGAGGGAATTGTTCCAGTTGCCTCCTGCATGGGGTTGGGCGCTGACGGTGAACTCTACAACATCAATGCCGACCACATGGCCGCGGCAGCCGCGGAGTTCATACGTGCCGATCGACTGGTTTTTCTCACCGACGTGGCTGGCGTGCTCGATGACGGCAAAGTTCTGCGTGCCGTCCGCGGGGCAGAGATCGAGAACCTGATTCGCCGCAACAAGGTGTCCGGCGGGATGATCCTGAAGCTCGAGGCCGCCAAGAGGGCGCTGGCCGGCGGCGTCGCCGAAGTGCGCATCGTTGGTGGTACACAGCCCCGGGCCCTGCTGGCTGCTGCCGGGGGAATCCGCTGCCCGGGAACCCGCGTGTTGCCCGTTCTGCCAGCGAATGCAAGGGCGGCACATGGAGCCGCGCATTAGCCATGCCGAAGAAGAAATCCACTGCGTCCCAACGCATTTCCTCGGCGAAGATCCTTGCCGAGGAAGCGCGCTATCTAATGAAGACGTACCGGCGGCCACCGATCGTTTTCACGCAGGGCCGAGGCGCGCACCTCTTTGATTCGCGTGGCCGCCAATATCTCGATTTTGTAGGCGGCATCGCTGTGAACGCGCTTGGCTACGCTCATCCAAGACTGGTGAATGTGATTCGGCGTGAAGCCGGACACGCGACGCATGTCTCGAACCTGTTTCACAACCCCTATCAGGCGCCGCTCGCGCATAAGTTGGCCGAATGGTCCGGACTCGATCGCGTCTTCTTCTCCAACAGCGGCAGCGAGGCGATCGAAGGTGCTTTGAAGCTTGCGCGAGCCTATGCGCATGGGCAGGCCAACGCAGGCCATCGGGTCTCACCGAAGACGCGCATTCTCGCGCTTGAAAATTCCTTTCATGGCCGGACCCTGGGAGCACTCTCGATCACGCACACGGCCAAATATCGCGAACCGTTCGCGCCGCTGGTCCCCGGAGTCGAATTTATTCGGTTCAATGACGTCGCAGACCTCGATGCGAAGTTCGATGACACCGTCTGTGCCATCGTGATTGAGCCGATTCAGGGCGAGGGTGGCGTTTATCTCGTAACCGACGATTTCTGGAAGCGGGCGCGGCAATTGACGGCCGATCACGATGCCGCTCTGATCGCTGACGAAATTCAATCGGGTCTTGGTCGTACCGGCCGCAAATTCGCGTACCAAATGTTTGAATCGCTGCCGGACATTGTGACCGTTGCCAAGCCCCTCGCGGGCGGCCTCCCGCTGGGCGCCTTGATTGCGAGCGAAAAGTTTGCCTCCGTGTTCGCTCCCGGGATGCACGGATCCACGTTTGGTGGTGGTCCATTGGTTTGTGCGACGGCGCTCGAATTTCTCACGACCGTCGAAGAGGAAAACTTACTGGCCAATGTTCGCTCTCGTGGCGCTGAGCTGCGTGCGGGCCTTGAAACGCTCGCCGCCCAATTCGGTTTTATCCGCGCGATTCGTGGCCAAGGGCTCATCGTGGGCATCGACCTTGCGGTCGAAGGCGCTCCGTTTGTCCAAGAGGCCCTTCGCCGCGGCCTGCTGATCAATTGCACGCATGAGCACATCTTGCGACTTCTTCCGCCGTTTATCATTCGCGCGAAAGACGTCACGGAATTCCTCGAGAAATTCAAGGCGGTGCTCGCCCGAGGAGCCCGGTCGGCAAAAGGCATTTCTAACACGGAGCTGAAATCAGATGCTGACGCGCAGCCGCTGGCGTTAGCCGCAACGAGGTAAAACATGGGCACAGTTACAACCACACTCGCCCTCAAGCGAGATTTTCTTACGGGCACCGAATGGAACCCCAAGCAATTGCGCGACTTTTTTCGCCTGGCTGGGGAGATGAAGACGCACCCCGCACGCTATCGAAACGCTCTGGCTGGCAGCGTTTTCGTTCTGATCTTTGAAAAGCCGTCGCTACGCACGCGTGTGACATTCGAAGTCGGCATCGCCAATCTCGGTGGCTCGTCGATTTTTCTCGATCACACGTCTGCGCGCCTGAGTGAGCGCGAGCCCATCCGCGACATTGCCAGGAATCTCGAGCGCTGGGTACAGGGCATCATCGCGCGTGTCTTCGCGCAGGAATCGCTCGACGAACTCGCCGCGAATGCGAGCGTTCCGGTGATCAATGCGCTTTCCGACAAGTTCCATCCATGCCAAGCACTGGCCGATTTCTTCACTCTCGAAGAGCGCTTCGGCAATCTGCGCGGGCTGAAGCTGGCCTATGTGGGTGATGGCAACAATATGTGCCACTCGCTTCTCACGATCGGCGCGCGTGCTGGTGCTCAGGTTCGCGTCGCGACGCCGGAGGGCTTCGAGCCGGATGCCGGTGTTGTCGCTGAAGCGAGGCGTGTCGCCCGCGAAACCCGCGGCAAGATCGAAATCTTCCGCTCGCCCCAGGACGCCGTGGCCGGGGCGCAGGCCGTTTACACCGACGTGTGGGCCAGTATGGGACAGGAGCACGAGTCCGCCCAGCGCGAGATCGCCTTCCGAGCGTACCAGCTGAATGAGTCTCTGTTCGCGCATGCCGCGCCGGACGCCGTTTTCCTTCATTGCCTGCCTGCGCATCGTGGCCTCGAAGTTACGGCGGGCGTCATCGACTCACCGCGCTCCATCATCTACGATCAGGCGGAAAACCGCCTCCACGTGCAGAAAGCGCTTCTGCACACGTTGCTGACTTAAGGAGAATTCCTTGCCCAAGAGAGTGGTTCTGGCATATTCCGGGGGACTCGACACCTCGATCATCATTCCCTGGCTCAAGGAGACGTATCGCGGTTGTGAAGTGATTGCAATGATCGGTGACCTTGGCCAGCGCGAGGACCTTGAAGCCGCGCGCAAGAAGGCTCTCGCCACGGGCGCCAGCGCCGCCTACGTCGAAGACCTGCGCGAGGAATTTATCACCGGCTACATTTGGCCTACGCTCCGAGCCGGAGCTGTGTACGAACACAAGTACCTGCTCGGCACCTCCTTCGCGCGGCCTCTGCTTGCGAAGAGGCAGGTCGAGCTTGCGAAGAAAGTGGGAGCGGATGCTTTGGCTCACGGCTGTACGGGTAAAGGTAACGACCAGGTTCGTTTCGAGCTTGCCGCCAAGGCTCTCGCGCCTGAGCTCACCATCATCGCCCCCTGGCGCGAATGGAAGATCAACTCAAGGGAAGAGGCCATTGCCTACGCGCGCGAACACAACATTCCTGTCGATCAGACGACCCAGAATATTTACAGCCGCGACCGCAACATCTGGCATTTGAGCCATGAGGGCGGCGTGCTTGAAGACCCCGCAAAGGCGCCGGAAGAATCGATGTGGCAATGGACTGTCTCGCCTGCCAAGGCACCTGACCAGCCCACCAGCGTCGAAATCGGATTCGAGGCAGGAATTCCGGTCTCCGTAAACGGACAAAGACTTTCGCCTCGTGCCCTGGTCGATCAGCTCAACGAGGTTGCTGCCGCAAATGGTATCGGCCGCATGGACATTGTTGAAAATCGCCTTGTCGGTATGAAATCACGCGGCGCGTACGAAACGCCGGGCGGAACCCTGCTCGTCGCGGCGCATCGCGAGCTTGAGTCGCTCTCCATCGATCGCGAGACGGCACACTACCAGCAGCTGCTTTCGCTCCGCTACGCGGAGATGGTTTATTACGGCATGTGGTTTACGCCGCTGCGCGAAGCTCTGGACGCGTTTTTCGCAAGCTCCCAGAGTCGAGTCACTGGCTCAATCGGACTGTCGCTCTTCAAAGGCAACGTAAACGTCACTTCGCGGCGTTCGCCGTATTCGCTCTATCGCACCGGGCTCGCGAGCTTCAGCATGACCGGCTACAACCCGAAGGATGCCGAGGGTTTCATCAATCTTTTCGCCCTGCCGATCACGATTCCGCGCGAGGCTGCGGTGCGATGAGTCGTTCCCAAGGTCAAAAGATGTGGGGTGGGCGTTTCGAGCGCCCCCCGGATGCCGCTTTCTACGAATTCGAACGTTCCTGGCGATTTGATCGCCGGCTGCTTCCGCAAGAGCTTTCGCTCGATCGTGCCTGGGCGCGGGCGATCACCGCCGCCGGGATTCTCACACCTGAAGAGAGCCAACAGATTGTTGGCGCACTGGATGCCATCGAATCCCGTGCAGAGTCCGATCCTGCGTGGCTTGACCGTTCGGAAGCCGAAGACGTTCATCATTTCGCCGAAACGGCACTGATTGAAAAAGTCGGTGCGCTGGGTGCCAAGCTTCATACGGGCCGCAGCCGCAATGAGATGATCGCGACCGAGTTCCGTATGTACGTCAAGGCTGCTGCCGGCGAGGTCCGGCGCGCGGTTGGCTCGCTCATGCGAGCGATCGCAGATCAGGCAAAATCGAATCTCGGCATTCCCATGCCCGGTACCACCCACCTGCAGCATGCACAGCCGTTGCTGCTTTCGCACTGGTTGCTGGCGCATGGCGAAGCGTTCGCTCGTGATGCAACCCGGCTTGCCTCTGCAGCAGCCAGTGCCGACGCCTGCCCGCTTGGCTCTGGTGCGCTGGCCGGTTGCGCGTTCTCGCTTGACCGCGTCGCACTGGCTCGCGACCTGGGCTTCTCGCGAGTCACTGCCAATAGCCTCGATGCTGTCAGCGATCGCGATTTCGCGCTCGAGATGCTGTTCGCGCTTGCGACGCTGGCCATGCACTCGTCGCGCCTTGCCGAGGACATGATTCTCTTCGCCTCACCCGAATTTGGATTCGTCGAGCTCCCGGACGAATACTCCACCGGCAGCAGCCTAATGCCGCAGAAAAAGAATCCGGATGCCTGGGAGCTGATTCGTGGAAAAACGGGAAGGATCTACGGCTCTTTCTTTTCGCTTTTGACCACGCTTAAAGGCCTGCCTTCGAGCTACCAGCGTGACTTGCAGGAAGACAAAGAAGTGCTTTTCGCCGCATATGACGAGATGCTGGCCGCCACACGTATCGCCGCAGCCGCCCTGGCTGCGACACGATTCCGGGAATCACGCCTTCGCGACGCGGCCAAAGATCCAGCGCTTGTCGCCACCGAAGTGGCCGATTATCTTGTGGCACAGGGAGTGCCGTTTCGCGAGGCGCATGAAATCGTGGGCAAGGTCCTGCGCGCGGCGGATCAGGAAGGGAAATCAATTCGCGAGATGCCTGCAGAGCGTCTAAGACAATTTTCCCCCGCATTTGGCTCTGGACTAGATGTCGCCCTGACGCTTGAATCGGCGCTTGCGCGGCGCTCGGTCCGCGGGGGAACTGCCCCCGCTGCCGTTCGCGCTGCGCTCGAGGACTTCCATGCTCGGCTCGCGCAGCTTGAGGAAGGCTCATGACGCCGAGCGAGTCACGTGAGTCCCCCACAGACATCCTCGATCGTGTTGCGACCCCATGAACCCACATCTTTCGGCGTCGGACATTCCAGCCGGCTTTACTTTTGCCGCCACTCACTGTGGCATCAAGCGCTCGCGGCTGGATTTGGGGATTCTGGTTAGCGATGTGCCCGCCACAGCTGCCGCGGTTTTCACAACAAATCAGATTGTCGCTGCTCCTGTGGTGGCCTCGCGCGAGAACCTGCGCAAGGCACGCGATCGAATGCGTGGCCTGATCGTTAACTCCGGCAATGCGAATTGCTGCACCCAGCAGGACGGTTACCCGGCTTCGGTCGCCATGGCTGCCAAGCTCGCAGAGGAACTCGGAGTTGGGCGGTCACAGATTCTGGTGAGCTCGACTGGCGTGATTGGTGCGCCGCTGCGAATCGAGAAGATTCTCGCTGCCGTTCCGCACCTAGCCCTGGTTCGCAGCGCGGAAGCCGGTGCGTTTGAGGAATTCGCCCGCGCCATCATGACCACCGACACGCACCCGAAATGGGCCAGCGCTAGATGCCGGGTTGCTGGCAAGCTGGTTCGCCTTCTGGCGTGTGCCAAGGGCTCAGGAATGATCCAGCCCAATATGGCGACGATGCTCGCCTTCATTGCCACGGACGCTGCGATTGCAGCGCACGTGCTGGATCACGCCCTGCGGACGGCTGTCGGGTCGACCTTTAATTCCATCACCGTTGATGGCGACACGTCGACCAACGACACGGTCGCCGTCCTCGCCAACGCCAAGTCAACGGCCCCAGAAATCACTCGCACCTCGGGAGCCGACTACAAGGCCTTCAGCAGAGCGCTCCATAGCGTTTGTAAATCGCTCGCGCTCGCGATCGTCGAGGATGGCGAGGGAGCTCAGCGCGTGATCGAAATCGAAGTGCGCGGCGCCTCTTCGGACAAAGCTGCACGCCAGGTCGCGCGCACCATCGCAAATTCGCCTCTGGTCAAGACGGCCTTTGCCGGCGCGGATCCGAACTGGGGCCGCATTCTGGCTGCGGCCGGTCGTTCCGGCGTCAAATTCGACCCAGCCAGCACCAACATCTGGATCGCCGGCGTTGCCTTGTGCCGCGGCGGTCGCGAGCATCCCTTCGATGAGCGTGTTGTCCATCAGGAGATGCTCGCCAAGTACGTGCCGATCCGTATTGATTTGGGTTCCGGTAAGGCCTCTGCTCGCGTATGGACTTGCGACTTTACCATCGAATATGTCCACATCAATTCGAGCTATCGCACCTAGCGGGGGCTGGCGCATCCTAGCCGGTCCGATCCCTGCTGGCCCTTTCACTCCAAAGGTTGACTGCGACGTCTAGTTGCAGCAAGATGCTCGTTGAGTTGCTGGGGTGCTCGCTCCAGCCCGGAGTCGCCTTCTGACCGGTGACTGCCCACGGGCCGAGATCCTGTCTCTTCAGCCTCGCATTACGTGCCAGCCTCCACGGCGGGGCACAAGGAGAGGGACCGTGAAGAAATTGTACGTGGGCAATCTGCCGTTCAAGGCCACAGAAGACGAAGTGGCCGCGCTATTTGCCGAAGTGGGCGTCCAACCAGACTCTCTTACATTGCTTCGCGACCGTTTCACCGGCCAACCTCGCGGTTTCGGCTTTGCCGAGATCCGGGATGACTCGGAAGCAGAGAAAGTGATTGCAGCCCTCAACGGAAAACAGTTCCTCGGGCGGGCCCTCGTCGTCAACGAAGCGCGGCCGCAGCAGGAACGCGGAGGCGGAGGTGGCGGACGCGGTGGCCACGGTGGAGGCGGGGGTGGCGGACGAGGCGGTCACGGCGGTGGCCGAGGCGGGCGTGGCGGCGGAGGTCGTGGAGGCTATGACCGCGACCGGTAGGCTTTGTTCCCTCGATTCTTGGAAGTAGGGTTGCGCAGCGGGCTCAGCCCCCGTTCATGCAATGGCGGCGCGATGCTGTGTCTTGACGACCGGAACTGGATCGGCTCGCTCGACCCGTCCTCCGAAAAATGAAAACTTCTCAAGCGTGGCGCCCGAAATCCCTTGCGCGACCAGCGCCTGGATATCGAGGTTTTGTTCGGCTTTTGTCAATTCGTCCGGCGTTGCAGACAACTCAGGATTACGTGGCAGAAATACGGGGCAGCAGTCGTGAAACGGTTCCGACGAAATCTCGTACGTTTCGATCCTGCGCGCGATCTGAAGAATTTCGATCTTATCCATGCCGGCCAGCGGACGGAAGACGGGCATTGTGGCCGCGGCCTCGACGGCGACCAGATTTCGCAGCGTCTGTGAGGCTACTTGGCCAAGGCTGTCTCCGTTGACGAGCGCCAGTGCTCGATCGCGCCGCGCAAATGCCTCGGCAATTCGCAGCATCATCCTCCGGTAGAGCAGCACACGCACATTTTCTGGCGCGCTTCGCACGATTTCGCGCTGGATTGTTTCGAATGGCACCCGGTACAGACGAGCTCCCAACTGGTAGGGCGCGAGCTTTTGCACAAGCGCACTGGCCACTTGAAGTGACGACTCTCCCGGTCGTGCGCCCGTGCCGTAGAAATGGACGAAACCCAGGTGAGCTCCTCTCTTCATCATCAGGTAGGCAGCCACGGCCGAGTCGTATCCCCCTGAAAGCAGGCACATCATCCGCCCGGCGGTATTGGCTGGTAGCCCTCCTGCACCCGGAATCTTTCGCGCATAGACCAGCAGTGGCCCCGGCGTCACCTCAACGTGACAGGTCAGCTCGGGGCCCTTCAACTGCACACGCACGTCGCGGCCTTGCTCGCGAAGCCTTTCGAGCAGGTGGCGGCCAACCACTGTCTCGATTTCGATCGTTCCGTGTGGAAATGATTTGTCGCTCCGCTTGGCACGAACAGCAAACGTCTTGAATTTCAACGGCCCGACTTCCTCCCACACCGTCTGGCAGAGCGCCTCGAGATTTCGTTCGACCGGGCGCGCCACCGCATAATACGCAATCCCAAGGACGCGCTGGACGCGAGCAATCGCTTGCTCCAACAGCTGGTCGTCCGCCAGCCGGATGAGCAGCCGGTCACCCGGTTGTTCAATCCGCTGAATGGAAAGACCCTCAAGTGACTGCCGCAACGCCTTGCAAAGCTTACCGAGAAAGAATCGCCGGTTGCGGCCCTTGAGCCACAATTCGTGGTAGTGAACGACGATAACCGGCCCATTCATGTGGTGTTTCCGGTCCTGACACAACCCCTTAACTTGGCGGCCCTAGTCTTTACCAAGTATAGCAGCCATGCTCGCGTCCGAATATCGTGTGTCGGGCGCCGCCCTGGATGATCATGCGCTCGGTGCGGTGCGCCGTTTAATGTGCGTAACAGGTTATAACCGACTGGATACAGTAAGTTCCGCAGTCGACCTTCCCGTCACACAAGGGTTTACAATCAGCCACGTTCCTTTCCGCGGGGGAACGTGCAGCTCGCGTTTGATTCCATGCTACCCAAAACGCGTTTCCTGCATCCAATGCCGTGACGGCCAGCCCATAGGGAAGAGAGGGCAAAATGTGGAACCGTCGAGACTGGGCCCAATTCTTCGATATCGTCAACCAACGCATGTCCATGCGCCGACCTCCACGGCCGCTGGACCGATCCATGCTCAATCGCCTGATACCCGCCGAGGGGTACAGCCTCGCCGAACTCGACGATGCTGGCTTGAGCATCGAGCAAGCGGAACTTCTAGGACTCCCTGTCGACGCAGGCCGCGTAGGTTCGTACGGCCCCAACGTGTCCACGCTCCGCGAATACATCCGCGCCACTCGAGCCCGCTTCTAGTTGGCGTCTGCGCGGATATGCTGAGAAAGTCTTTCCCGTTGCAGCCAGCGGCATAACTCCTTAATTTAGTGTGTCATCCAATTATCTAAGGATGGTGTCGTGAAAAAGAAGATTCGCGTCGTGCAGTTCGGAGTCGGCCCGATCGGAGCTTCCATTGTCCGCCTCATGCGCCAGAAACCCTCGCTTGAAATCGTCGGTGCGGTTGACAAAGACCCGTCCAAGACTGGCCGCGACGTGGGCGAGGTGGTTGTGGCAGGCGACCGGCCCTGGGGCATCACAATCTCCCCCGAAATCTCGACTGCGCTCGAAGAATCGCCCGATGTCGTGGTTCACACCACCTCGTCGTATCTGGCTAATGTCATGGACGAATTGCTAACGTGTATTTCTGCAGGCTGCTGTGTCGTGTCGACCTGCGAAGAGCTTTCCTACCCGTTTCGTAAGCATCCGCAGCTTTCCGCGAAACTCGATGCTATTGCAAAACAGGAAGGCGTTGCCTTGGTCGGCACAGGCGTCAACCCCGGCTTCGTGATGGATAAGCTGCTTCTGACGCTTTCTGCCGCTGCCCAACGCGTAGATTGGGCACGGGCCACACGCGTTGTCGATGCTTCCACCCGGCGTCTGCCTTTGCAGAAGAAGATTGGGGCAGGCCTAGAGTGCGACGAATTTCGGGAACAGGTTGCCGTAGGAAGGATTAAACATCATGGTCTGCCAGAATCGATTGCGATGACCGCAGACGGTCTCGGTTTCACGCTCGATGATATTTCCGAGACGATCGAGCCGATCCTGGCCGAAGAAACAGTAAAGACCGAATTCTGCGAAGTCACTCCGGGCCAGGTCGCCGGGGTGCATCAAATCGCTCGCGGCATCTCTGCAGGGCGGGAAAAGATCCTTATGGAACTGCAAATGTACGTTGGCGCGAAGCAGCCTTGCGATACCGTCGAATTGCGTGGGGAGCCAAACCTTTCGATGATCATTCCTGGAGGCACACATGGGGACCTTGCCACTACCGCCATCGCCGTGAACGCGATTCCCGCGATTCTTCAAGCGCCCGCCGGCCTACGCACCGTTCGCGATTTGCCGCTCGCTTTCTTTCCCCCTACCCCGATTTCCTGACGAACAGTGCCCTAGTCTTTGATTGTTGTAAGATCAAGCAGGCTACCCAAGCATGCAGCGAGAACGTCCAGAAGCGGCAGAGCAACCGAGCGTGTCGGTTGAGGATGGATCCGGCGATCGCCTTCGCGGTTGCTTCCGCATGCTCTTCCTCTACGATGTTGCCGAAGCAATCGATTTAGGTCAACTGAAGCGGTTGCTGGGGCCGCGCGGCAATGTGCAGGAGCCGCGATTCGGCCGGGGTACTCCTGAACACATTCGATTTGAGGTGCCGCCCTATATCGAGCGGGCCGAGCCCGTCTCTCTTCCTACAGGGCAAGTTGCCACATGCTCCCTACGGTACTACCCCTTTGCTGTTATCGCGCTTCAGCTCGAACTTCCCTTTGAAGGCGATTGGCGTCAGCTTGTAACGGAGGCCGCGCGGTGGAACGGTTCTGCCGATCTGGAAAGGGAGATTCGCGCCATCGTGCGTGAACATGTCGATCGAGCCGCCAAGGCAGTCACCCGACTATACCCACAGTGGTTGCACGAGAGCTATCTGATTGTGAATCTCGAGCCAATTCTGAATGCGGGGCAGGTCGTGGCAGGGCGTTCCTTGCTCTCAACACGGCGACAGGAAATCGCAGGGATCGTCTGGGGCGAGGAGCGTCCGCTTTCTACGAGCGAAACCGACGAAACGTTTCGCGCGAGCCTTTCCTACTATCCGGGCGATCTGATCGTGATCAGCTCCTCGGGCGCGTTCGTATACGACGGTCCCGAAGAGGCGGTTGCGGCGACCCAAGTGCTCGAGTACTCAAAAATGCAGCTCCTCGAGCTTCGCTACTACGACGGCGTGATGAGCCGCGCGCTTACCCAGCTGTACGACGCTCTCGAACGGCAGCGCAGCGCTCTGTTATCGCGCTGGACGCTCGCCAGCGACGCCCGGCGGATGAATCGCATCCGCCTTGACGTGAGGGAGCTCACCGAGCGAATTGACAACGACATCAAATTTGTCAGCGACGTTTACTACGC
>Ga0187769_10001416_pt1 | contig 13710 bp, 10 predicted proteins | sample 0116_SJ02_MP02_1_FD_133140 | JGI IMG/M metagenome (GOLD analysis project Ga0187769, IMG submission 133140) | Tropical peat soil microbial communities from peatlands in Department of Meta, Colombia - 0116_SJ02_MP02_10_MG | ecosystem: Environmental > Terrestrial > Soil > Wetlands > Peat | place... | reverse complement strand
GGATGTGGGCGATCCGCGAGGAACGCGACAGCGTGACGACGGCGGACTTCGACCGTGCGATCGAGAAGGTCGTCGGCGAGGAAGAACTCCGCAAAGAGTCCGTCACGATGTTCGCCTGAACATCGGGGCTCGCCGCGGAAGCGGCCCTCCGATACCGGGGCTCGTCCTACTACGCGGGGACGGTGAACCGGCCGAGCAGGCGGGGGCCGGCCGGGACGGAGAGGTCCACGAGATACGCCGGCGCGCCGGCGATCCGCACGACCGGTCGGTCGGTCGTCACGCGCACATTGGCGGGCCCGATCTCCGCGATCTCCGCCGGGACTACCTGGAGCCCGTGGGAGAGGTGGACCGCCGCGCCGACGCCGGCGTCGCCCCGATAGTACCGGCATTTCGTGAACGGGCTCCCCGACAGCTCGGAACCCACCGCGAGCGACCCTTCCGGCGCCAGGACCTGGCCGCGGGAGATCTCGTCCACGTCCACTCCCTTGAGGGCGATCCCGACCCGCTCGCCGCACTCGGCCTCCTTCCGGTCGATGTCGTGCACCTGGATCGACCGGATGTCGAGGACCTTCGGGCTCGGCCAGAGGCGGAGCCGGTCGTGGGCGTGGAGCGTTCCGCGCCGCACGACCCCGAGGATCACCGTGCCGACGCCCTTGACGGGGAAGTAGTGGTCGACCGGCACCATGACCGTCCCCTCCACGGTCGGCGCCTTCCATCCGTCGACCAGGTCACGGAGGTGCGGTAGGTCGAATGGAACCCGAGGGGCCCCCTCGAGACGGCCCCCCTTCAGCGCTCGGGCGAGTTCCGCCTCGCCGACCCCCGGCCCGAGGACCACGGTCGTGGGCGTGTCGGCGAGCTCGACGGTGGCGATCGTCTCGGCCACCGACCGGGTGAGCTCGGGGACGACCAGGAGACACTGGTCGGCCATCGCAAGCGCGCTCAAGAGCGGCGGGAACTTCTCCGGGAACTGGGTCGGCTCGACGAGGGTGATCGCATGGCCCTCGGTCACCGCGTTGAACATCGTGACGTCGGACTCGGTCCCGTGCTTTCCGAGTTCCTTCGCGATGTTCGGCGCCCCGACCACTGCGACGGTGACCCCGGTCGTCACGATGCCTTCCCTGCCGCTTTGGGAGCGGCCACGGTGAGCACGATCTCTCCGTCCTTAGAATCCACCCTCACTTCGCTCCCGTCCCGGACTTCGCCGGCGAGCAGTTTGGCGGTGAGCGGGTCGACGACCATCCGCTGGATCGTTCGTTTGAGCGGGCGGGCCCCGAACGCCGGGTCGAAGCCGGCGGAGGCGAGGAGCGAACGCGCGGCCGGGGTCGCCGAGAGTCGGACCCGTCGGTCCTCGAGCCGGGCAGTGACCTGCGCGAGCTGGAGGTCGACGATCTCTTCGATCTCGGGCTCGGTGAGCGCATGGAAGATCACCACCTCGTCCAGGCGGTTCAGGAACTCGGGCCGGAACTGGACGCGCAACGCGGGCTCGAGGAGCTTGCGTCGCTCCTCGTCGCTCTTCGCTCCGGCGATGAGGTCCGAGCCGAGGTTGCTCGTGAGGATGACGAGCGTGTTGCGGAAGTCGACGGTGCGTCCCTGTCCGTCCGTGAGACGCCCGTCGTCCATCAACTGGAGGAGAACGTTCACCACGTCGGCGTGCGCCTTCTCGACCTCGTCGAACAGGATCACCGTGTAGGGTCGCGACCGGACGGCCTCGGTGAGCTGGCCCCCCTCCTCGTATCCGACGTACCCCGGAGGCGCCCCGATCAGTCTCGCGACCGTGTGCTTCTCCATGTACTCGCTCATGTCGATCCGGACGAGCGCCTTCTCCGAGTGGAACAAGAAGTCGGCGAGCGCCTTCGCGAGTTCGGTCTTTCCGACGCCCGTGGGGCCGATGAAGAGGAACGTCCCCATCGGCCGGTTCGGGTCCCCGAGCCCGGAACGCGCGCGGCGAACCGCCTTCGCGACGGCCGCCACCGCCTCGTCCTGACCGACCACGCGCTTCCGAAGGCTCTCCTCCATCGTGAGGAGCCGCTTCATCTCCCCCTGCAAGAGCCGGGTCACGGGCACGCCGCTCCACTTCGAGATGACGAGGGCCACGTCGTCCTCGGTGACTTCCTCCCGGAGCAGCGATCCCGTCGGGGTGCCCTCCGTCTCCTTCGTGAGCGCATCGACCTGCTTCTGGAGGTCGGGAACGGTCCCGTAGCGGAGCCGGGCCGCTGCCTCGAGGTCGCCGCCCCGCTCCGCCTGTTCCTCCTGCGCCTTCGCGTCGTCGAGCTTCGCCCTCAGGGCCCGGAGTTTCTCGACGTGCCCCTTCTCCCGCTGCCAGCGCGCGAGGAGGCCCTTCTCCTTCTCCTTGAGGTTCGCGAGCTCCTTGTCGAGCGCCTTGAGGCGGTCTCGGCTCGCGGCGTCCTTCTCCCGCGCGAGCGCGGTCCGCTCGATCTCGAGCTGACGGATCCGACGCGAGAGCTGGTCGAGTTCGCTCGGCCGGGAGTCGAGGGCGAGCCGCACCATCGAGGCGGCCTCATCGATTGCGTCGATCGCCTTGTCGGGGAGGTGGCGGTCCGAGATGTACCGGGCGGAGAGCGTCGCCGCCGCGACGAGCGCCGAGTCGTGGATCCGAACGCCGTGGTGGAGCTCGTAGCGCTCCCGCAGACCGCGCAGGATGGACACGGTGTCCTCGACCGTCGGCTCGGAGACCGGGACCGGCTGGAACCTCCGCTCGAGCGCGGCGTCCTTCTCGATGTAGCGCCGGTACTCCTGGGTCGTGGTGGCGCCGATGCAGTGGAGCGTTCCCCGGGCGAGCGCCGGTTTGAGCAGGTTCGAGGCGTCGAGCGCCCCACCCTCGGTCGCTCCGGCGTGGACGAGCGTGTGGAGCTCGTCGATGAACAGGACTACCTCGCCCTCGGAGCGTTCGACCTCCTTGAGCACCGCCTTGATCCGCTCCTCGAACTCTCCGCGGAACTTGGCGCCGGCGAGCAAGCTCCCGAGGTCGAGAGCCACGACGCGTCGGTCCCGAAGCGACTCCGGGACGTCCTTGGTCGCGACGCGTTGGGCCAGTCCCTCGACCACGGCGGTCTTCCCCACGCCCGGCTCGCCGATGAGCACGGGGTTGTTCTTGGTCCGGCGCGAAAGGATCTGGATCACGCGCCGAATCTCATCGTCCCGGCCGATCACCGGGTCGAGTTTGCGCTGGCGGGCGAGGGCCGTGAGGTCCCTCCCGTACTTCTCGAGCGCCTTGTACTGGGACTCCTCCGTGCGGCTCTCGACCGGATGGTCGGGACCCCGGAGGTCCTGGAGGGCGGATTCGACCGCCTGCCGCCGAACCCCGAACTCCTCGAGGAGGTCGCGGGCCGGGGAGGCGACGGAGAGCAGGCCGAGGAGGAGTTCGTCCGCGGTCGTGTAGCGGTCCTTCCGCTTTTCCGCCTCGGCTTCCGCGGCGTCGATTACTTTCGAGAGGTCCCGAGAAAGGTACTGGTCGGACGGCGCGACCCGGTCCGCCGTGGGGAGGCCTTTCAGTCGTTCCGTGACGCGGGCCTGGAGCCGGTCTACCGGCACCTTGAGCCCGGCGAGGATCGCCGTGGCCGGGCTCTCGGACGCGTCCAGGAGGGCGGAGAGCAGGTGCTCCGGCTCGACCGCCGGGTGGCGAAACTCGGCCGCCCGCTGGAATGCTTTCTCGAGCGCCTCCCGGGCGGCGTCCGTCAGCCGTTCAAGACGCATCGGCTTCGGAGCATCCGGGCGAGGCGATTTAAGGCCACCACCCGTCCCGCGCCCCGTGGCCGACCTCGCGGTGCGCTGCGCCGGAGTGAGCCTCCGAAACCCGTTTTTGCTCGCGTCCGGGGTCTGGGGCGAGAGCGGGGAGTCGCTCGCCGGGGCGTGGAACGCTGGAGCCGGCGGGGTCATCACGAAGTCGATCGGGTCGGTCCCCCGCTCTGGGTATCCGAACCCCACCATCGAAGCGTACGACCGGTGGGGGCTCCTGAACGCGATGGGTCTCCCGAACCCGGGCATCGACGAATACCCGCGCGAGATCGAGGTCGCCCGCGGAGCGGGAGCAACCGTCATCGGATCCATTTTCGGCGGGGACCCCGAGGAGTTCGCCCGGCTCGCGGCCCGCATGGCCTCCACGGGCGTTGTGGCGCTCGAGCTCAACCTGAGTTGTCCCCACGCCGAAGGGTTCGGGACGGAAGTGGGAGGCACCCCGAAGGACGTCGAAGCGGTGGTGCGGGCGGTGACCAAGGTGGTCTCGATTCCGGTGATCGCGAAGATCACCCCCAACACGTCCGATGCCGCGGGCCTTGCCCTCGCGGCCGAGCGAGGGGGTGCCGCCGCGGTGAGCGCGATCAACACCCTGCGGGCGATCGCGATCGACGTGCGTCTCCGCCGCCCCGTCTTGGCGCATGGCCTCGGTGGGCTGAGCGGCCCCGCGGTCAAGCCGGTGGGACTCGCCTGTGTCTGGCAGATCTTTGAGAAGGTCTCGATCCCCGTCATCGGGGTCGGAGGGATCGCGACCGCCCAGGACGCACTCGAGTACGTGATGGCCGGAGCTCGGGCGGTGGAGGTCGGGACCCAGGTCACGTTCGATGGGATCGCGCTCTTCGGTCGCCTCGCGAAGGACCTCTCGAAGCTGCTCGACGAGCTCGGGTACGCTCGGCTGGACGACGCGGTGGGCGTGGCGCACCGGGCGACAGCGGTATCGTCGCGTTAGCCGGCGCAATCGTTCCGCCGACCGAGCGGCTATATCGTGGATTCGCTAGGAGGAGAGCGTGCGCGAGGTCGTCCCGGTGATGGAGCGGGTCCTCGAGACCCCGTCGACGGTGACCCTGCGCTTCCTGTATCCTCCTTCGGCGGACCCCGGTCAGTTCGTGATGGTCTGGCTCCCCGGCGACGACGAGCTCCCGATGTCGCTCTCCTACACCGATAGCCCGTTGAAGGGCGTGACGATCAAGACCATGGGGGCGACCAGCCAGCGAGCTCAGTCCCTGCGACCGGGGGCCCTGCTCGGAATTCGCGGACCGTACGGGAACCGGTTCGACCTATCCCCGCGACGGGTGCTCATCGTCAGCGGAGGGTCGGGGGCGGCCGTTCTGGCGCCCGCCGCGGAACGCGCCCGAGGCAGCGGGGCCTCGGTGACCGTTGCCCTGGGAGCGACCCGGGCTCCGGAGCTTCTGTTCAAGCGCCGCTTCCTCGAGATGGGGGCGCGGGTAGAGGTCGCCACGGACGATGGTTCCGAGGGGACGAAGGGGTTCGTCACCGTCGTCGCCGAGCGTCTCCTCGCGACCGAGTCGTTCGATGCGCTCTGGACGTGCGGCCCGGAGGTGATGATGCGCAAGGTCGTCGCCGCGGCTGCTCCGCGGCGGGTCCCGGTCTTCTGCTCGATGGAGCGGCACATGAAATGCGCGCTCGGGATGTGCGACGCCTGTGCGATCGGTCCCTACCACGTCTGCGTGGACGGGCCGGTCTTCCCGGCGGGAAAGCTCGAGGGCCTGAGCGAGTTCGGCGCGTCGCACCGGGACTCGTCGGGGCGTCGCGTCCCGCTCTGACCGCCCTCTCCGAAGAGCCTACAGTGGTTCGTCACGCGCCGGCGCTTGTTCGGCTCCCACAGTCTTTATGCGAAGAGCCCGCTACACGGGCGGGTCGGAGGTTCTGTGAAGGTATTGGTGGTGAGCGGCGGGGTGATTTCCGGACTCGGGAAGGGAATCACGACGTCGTCACTCGCCCGTCTCCTCAAAGCCCGGGGGATCGCGGTCACCATCGTGAAGATCGACCCCTACCTCAACGTGGACGCCGGCACGATGAACCCGTACCAGCACGGCGAGGTGTTCGTGCTGGACGATGGCACCGAGGTAGACCTCGACCTCGGCAACTACGAGCGGTTCCTCGGCCAGAACCTGGTGGGGACCCACAACCTCACGACCGGAAAGATCTACCGCGCGGTCATCGAGAAGGAACGTCGGGGCGACTACCTCGGCAACACCGTCCAGATCATCCCCCACGTCACGGGGGAGATCAAGCGCACGATCCGGGAGGTGGCTCAGGCCGCCGGCGCCGAGGTCGTCCTGGTCGAGGTCGGAGGGACGGTCGGTGACATCGAGTCGATGCCGTTCCTCGAGGCGTTGCGCGAGCTCTCCTACGAGCTCGGCGAGGGCCACATGGCGTTCGTCCACACCACCCTCGTGCCCGTCGTCGGCCCGGTCGGCGAGCCGAAGACGAAGCCGACGCAGCACTCCGTGCGCGAATTGCGCGCGATCGGGATCCGCCCCAACATCATCATCGCGCGCGGTCCCCTGCCGCTCTCCGCCGACATCAAGGCGAAGATCTCGCTGTTCTGCGACGTTCCCCCGGAGGCCGTGATCTCGGTGCCGGACCAGCCGGTGATCTACGATGTGCCGCTCGTTCTCGAGGCGCAGGGGGTCGGGGCGATCCTCACGCGGGTCCTCGGGCTCCCCGAACGGCCGCCCGACTACACGGCGTGGAAGGAGTTCCTGGCGTCGTACCGTCGGTGCGCCGGCTCGGTCGAGGTCGCGGTGGTCGGGAAGTACACCGAGCTCAAGGATGCCTACCTTTCGCACTCCGAAGCGTTCCACCACGTCCAGGGCGCGTTGGGGGTCGAGGTCCGGCTCCAGTGGTACGATTCCGAGGACATTCCGAAGAACCCCTCGCTGCTCTCGCGCCTTCAGCGCTCGGACGCGATCATCGTTCCCGGTGGGTTCGGCTCTCGGGGCGCGGAGGGCAAGATCCGGGCGATCGAGGTGGCCCGGACGGGAAGCATCCCCTACCTCGGGATCTGCTTCGGCTTCCAGCTCGCCGCGATCGAAACGGCCCGGAACCTGCTCAACCTCCCCCGGGCGAACACCACGGAGATCGACGCGACGACCCCCGACCCGGTGGTCTGCATCCTCGAGGAGCAGAAGAGCCTCCACGACCTCGGCGGGACGATGCGCCTCGGCGCGCAGCGGATCGTCCTGACACCGAACTCGAAGGTCGCGACGCTCTACGGCAAGACCGAGATCTGGGAGCGGCACCGCCACCGCTTCGAGATCAACCCGAAGTACATCGACCGTCTCGCCGCGCACGGGCTCGTGGTCACCGGCATGAGCGTCGACGGCCGGGTGGAGTCCCTCGAGCGGCCCGACCATCCCTACTTCATCGGGGTGCAGTTCCACCCCGAGTTCCTTTCCCGCCCCGAGACCCCGCACCCGCTCTACGTGGGGCTCGTCCGGGCGGCGCTCGCCCGAAAGGAGGTCGCGTCCCCTGTCGCCCCCGCGCCGGCTCTCGCGTGAACTCAAGGAGCTCGACAGCGCGCAGGTCCGGGTCGCGGGCCACCTCGAGGACTACCGGGCCCTCGGGGGGGTCGCGTTCGCCCTCGTCCGTGACGGCTCGGGAACGACCCAGGTCACGCTGAAGAAGGGGACGACCGACCCGGGGCTGTTTTCGCTCTTCGCCGAGCTCCCCCGCGAATCGGTGGTGTCGGTCGAGGGGACCGTCCACCGCTCCGAGAAGGCGAATCGGGGCGTCGAGGTCCTTCCGTCCAAGGTCGAGGTGATCGCCCGCGCCGAGGTCCCCCTCCCGCTGGGCGTGGTCGACAAGGTGGGGGCCGAGTTGAACACCCGGCTCGACCACCGAGTGCTCGACCTGCGCAAGCCCGCCGTGCGCTCGATCTTCGAGCTTCGCACGGTGCTGCTCGCCGGCTTCCGGGACGCGTTCCTGCGCCGCGATTTCCTCGAGATCGCGACCCCGAAGCTGCTCCGGCAGGGGGCCGAGGGAGGCGCGACGCTGTTCGCCGTCGACTACTTCGACGGCCGCGCCTACCTCGCGCAGAGCCCTCAACTCTACAAGCAGATGCTGATCGGAGCGGGCTTCGAGCGTGTGTTCGAGATCGCGCCGGCGTTCCGGGCGGAGCCGTCCGACACGGTGGCCCACGTGACCGAATTCTCTAGCCTCGACGCGGAGGTCGGCTTCATCGACTCGGTCGAGGACGTCCGTTCGGTCCTCGAAGGGGTGGTCGTCGACACATTCCGCTTCACGAAGAAAGTGCTCGGGGAGCGAGGGAACCCGTTCGCGGAACGGATTCCCGAACCGACGACCCCCTTCCCTCGAGTCCCGTTCGCGCAGTGCATGGAGTGGCTCGGCCGGCCGGGGTCGGAAGAGGACCTCGGGAGAGAGGCCGAGAAAGCGATCGGAGACCTCGTCGACAAGAAGTTCGGCGCGCCCCTGTACTTCATCACGGATTTCCCCACCGCGATCAAGACGGGAACGTTCTACGCCCAGCGGCAGGACGCGAACCCTCGCCTCACGTTCTACTTCGACCTCGACTTCAAGGGCCTCGAGATCGCGAGCGGCGGGGCGCGGGAGCACCGGCTCGAGAACCTCCGGGCGAACATCGAGAACGCCGGCCTCGACCCCGAGAAGTTCTCCGGCTACCTCGAGGCGTTCCGGTTCGGCATGCCGCCCCACGGGGGGTGGGGCCTCGGCGTCGACCGGATCGTGCAGGTCCTCGCGGGGCTCTCCAATATACGCGAGGCGATCTTGTTCCCCCGCGACCGTTATCGGCTCGACCCGTAACTGAGGAGGCACGTTCCATGGTCGCTGTCAAGAGGACCCTCCCCGCGCCTCCCGAGCTCCAGAGCCGGTGGGCGTCGGTCCTCGAAGAGGCCGGCCTCCGCCCGCGGGTGCTCGAGCTCCACGACCGCTTTCCCGAGGAGCGGTCGCTCGAGGTGCCGTTCACCACGGTCGACAGCACCGACACCCCTCTCGCCGACCTGTTGCTCGACCGCCCCGAACTGGTCCTCCGTGCGGGGGTGCGCGCGCTGACCGACCTCCTTCCGGTCGCCGGGCCGGAGGCCGAGGAACTCCGGATCCGGGTCGTGGGCCTTCCCCAGACCGCGCGGCGGGCCGTCCGGGATATCCGGGAGTCCGACCTGAACCGGTTCCTCGCGCTCGACGGGATCGTCCGCCGGGTCACGGAGGTGCGACCTCAGATCCGGGACGCCGTCTTCGAATGCGTCGCGTGCCGCACCAAGTTCCACGAGGAGCAGGACGAGGCCTCGCTCGTCTTCCGCGAGCCGCTCGAGTGCCCCCAGTCCCAGGGGGGATGTGGAAAGCCCCAGGGCCGCACCCGGTTCCGTCTCGTGGCCGAGGAATCGACGTACGTCGATGCTCAGCGGATCGAGATCCAGGAGCATCCCGAGACCCTCCGGCACGGCGCGCACCCGCAGGGGATCTCCGTCCTACTGATGGAGGACCTCACGGGGCGGGTCCTTCCGGGCAACCGGATCGTGCTCAACGGGATCCTCAAGAGCTTCCAGCGGGCGAGCGCCGGGCGCGGCGGCGTGGTGCGCAACACCACCTTCGACCTCATGCTTGTCGGGAACTCGTTCGAGTCGGAGGTCCAGGCGTACGAAGAGATCGCGCTCACGCCGGACGACATCCGGCTCATCGAACAGTTCCGAGGGGACCCGACGGTCGTTGACAAGATCGTCCTCTCGCTCGCGCCGACCATCAAGGGGATGGAGGAGGAGAAGGAGGCGATCGCGCTGCAGCTGTTCGGCGGTGTCGAGAAGCGGCACGCCGACAACATCCGCGTGCGCGGCGACATCCATTGCCTTCTGGTCGGTGACCCGGGGACGGCGAAGAGCCAGCTCCTGCGCTACATCTCCGGCGTGGCCCCGCGGGCGATTTACACTTCCGGGAAAGGGGCCACCGCGGCCGGCCTCACCGCAGCAGCCGTAAAGGACGACTTCGCGGGCGGCCGATGGGTGCTCGAAGCCGGGATGCTCGTCCTGGCCGACGGTGGGATGGCGATCGTGGACGAGCTCGACAAGATGAGCGCGGAGGACCGCTCGGCGATGCACGAGACCCTGGAATCCGGGACGGTGTCGATCGCGAAGGCGGGCATCACCTCCACCCTGAACGCGCGCTGCCCCGTGCTCGCGGCCGCGAACCCGAAGTGGGGCCGGTTCACCAACGACAAGACGATCGCCGAGCAGATCGACCTGCCGCCGACGCTGCTCTCGCGGTTTGACGTCATCTACTCGATCCGCGACGTTCCGGACCAGGAACGAGACCGGTTCCTCGCGAGCCAGATCCTCGCCTCGCACCGGGAGGTGGAGCGCCCCGGCCCGTACCCTGAGTTCGCCGGACCGGGCGGCTCCCCGTTCCCCCCGGACCTCCTCAAGAAGTACATCGCGTACGCCCGGCGCAACATCCGCCCCGTGCTCACCCAGGCCGCGCTCGATGCGATCGAGGACTTCTACGTCCGGGTCCGGCGGCAGGGCGAAGAGCCGAACGCCCCCGTCCCGATCACGGCCCGTCAGCTCGAAGCGCTGGTCCGGATGAGCGAGGCGGCCGCCCGCGCCCGGCTCTCGAGCGAGGTGGGGATCGAGGATGCCGGACGGGCGATCCGCGTCATGCAGAGTTTCCTCAAGCGAGTGTCGATGACCGAGGAGGGGAAGCTCGACATCGACATGGTCCAGACCGGGGTGAGCCGCAGCCAGCGCGAGCGGATGGACATCGCGCTCCGCATCATGCGTGAGCTCCAGGAGCAGTCCGGAGGCACCTTCTCGCTCGAGCAGTACCACGAGGCGACCGAGAAGGCCCGTATCTCGCAGGCCCACGCGGACTCCATCCTCCAGCTGATGCGCAACCAGGGCGAGATCATCGAACCGCGACCGAACCAGCTCCAGCTCATCCGGTTCTGACGCGGCGCCGTCCGGGCGGTTCCCTCTTTATCCCCTGCCGGTCTCCGGTGATCGAGGAGGTGGCTCGGTCCGTGGACGACGGGGTGGTGATGCGCGTCCACCGCGTCCGGGCCGAGTTCGTCGTGGCCGCGTGCGACGCCGACCTCCTCGGCCGGGACCTTCCCGTCGGCGAGAAGGGTGGGACGGTCAAGGTGACGGCCCAATTCTACGGGGAGCGTCGCGTCACCCGTGAGGAACTCCTCTGGGCGCTCGAGCGGGCCACGATTGCGAACCTGCTCGGGGAACGGGTGCTTCGGCTCGCCGCTGAAGGAGGGTTCGTCACGCCCGAGGGAACCGGGACGCTCGGCGGGGTCCCGCATGCCGAGATCTTCTCGATGAGCGCCTAGCCGTCCGCCGTCCGCGACCGACCGTGAACCTTACGAGCGACGGTGGTCGTTCTTTCCCCGCAGGAAGGGACGGTATGGCGGAAGGAGAGTTCTGCGTGGTCTGCGGGAGGACCGACCGTCCCCTCGTCGACGGCCTCTGCGCCGAGTGCGCGGCCGACCGGACCCCTCTTCTCTCCGCGCCGCAGCGGGCCGAGGTAACGATCTGCCCCCACTGCGGGGCCCGCCAGGTCGGCGCCCACTGGGAGCGCTCGGGGGCGAGTCCGGTCCTGACGAGCGAGGACCTCTCCCCGTTCCTCGAGGTGCCGGAGGGGGTCGGAGTCCGACGCGTCCGCTGGGACGAGACCGCGGTCACCGCGACGGTGCGCGAGTTCGTGGGCCGCGCCCGCGTACGGTTCCGCGGCGTCGAGCGTGACGTCGAGGTCCCGCTCTCCGTCCGCACCGTCCACCGATCGTGTCCGGAGTGCAGTCGCAAGAGCGGCCGGTACTACACGGCGACCCTTCAGCTGAGGGGCGCGCTCGATGGGCCGAGCGAGAAGGCGGCCCATCTGCGGGCCCGGCTCGAGGAGGAGTGGAACCGGTTGGTGCGGGAGATGCGGCCCGACTGGAGGAAGGCGGTGTCGTGGCGCGAGGAGCGGCCGGAGGGCTGGGACTGCTTCTTCACCGACACGCTCGCGGCCCGGGCCGTGGCGAAACTCGCGAAACAGAAGTTCGGGGTCTCCGTCAAGGAGTCGTCCAGCCTGGTCGGTCGGAAGGGTGGCCAGGACCTCTACCGGGTCACCTTCTGTTTGCGGTTCCCGCGCCGCGGGGGCGACGATGCGGACTCGCCGGCGTCCCGGCCGACCGGGGGCGCTTTGGAACAATAGCCTTAAGAAGCAAACTCTCAGTCGAGGCTCCCGATAGCGGGGGAACTCCTCCATGAGCAAAAGCGGCATTCTCCGGCGGCACCACGGGTCCGATACATTGGAAGAAGGAACGTTCCTCGACCTCGGAGCGATGAGCTTCGAGGACGAGGCCGGCGCGCTCGCCGGCCAGAAGGGAACCGTTCGTCTGGCCGAGATCATCCGGTTCGAGGACCTCCACCAGATCTCGAAGCTCGCCTACCAGGGCGACATCGTGCTGCTCGACTACACCTCGATCGCGAACGACCAGATGGCGGTGAAGCGGATGAGCATCGACCTCAAGAACATCGCGAAGGATACGGGGGGCGATGTCGCTGGTATCGCCAAGAACCTGCTCGCCATCACCCCGGCGGGAATTCGCATCGACCGACAGAAGATCCGACCCTCGTTCTAGGCCGGCCGGGGGACCATGAAGGTCCAGGTCGACCGCCGCGACGGCCTTACGGCCGCGGCGGACGTGACGGCGAGCGGCGTCTTTGAACGCCCGGAGAAGGACGACACGTTCCCGAGGTCGCTCCAGAAGGAGGACGACGCCGTCCGCGGGCTCCTCAAGGCCGCCTGGGCTCGCAAGGAGGTCAAGGGGAAGCGAAAGGACCTCCGAGGGGAGCTCAGTGTCTTCCACCGGCCGGACGGGAAGGGCCGCATCGCCCTGATCGGGCTCGGCCCGCGCTCGAAGTTCACCGCCGACACCGTCCGGCGCGCCGCCGCCGAGGTGGTCCGGGGCCTGCGGGGAAAAGGGGCCCGCACCATCGCGTTCAACCTCGGCTCGTTCGTCGCGGACAACGTCCGCAGCGAGGCGGCGGTCGCGGCGCTGACCGAAGGAGCGATCCTGGGAGCCTACGAGTTCCGAAGGTACCAGGCGACGGCCGAAGGGCAGGTCGAGGAGGCGACGATCCATCTCGGCGAGGAGTTCTCGCGCGACGAGGCGACCCTCAAGAAGGTGGCATCGAGCCAGGCGGCGCTCGACGACGTCGTCATCTGGACCCGGGAGATCGCGAACCTACCGGCCGACACCGCGTCCCCCCAGCGCCTGGCCGACGAGGCGACCGCGCTCGGGAAGGAATTCGGCCTCAAGGTGACGGTCTTCGACGAGAAGAAGCTCGCCGAAATGGGCTGCGGAGGGATCCTCGCCGTCGGCGGAGGGTCGGTGGCCCACCCCCCCCGAATGGTCGTCCTCGAGTACCCGGGCGGTGCCCGTCGCGGACGGACGGTCGCGGTGGTCGGTAAGGGGATCACGTTCGACTCGGGCGGGATCTCGATCAAGCCGGCCGCCGGCATGTCGGACATGAAGTTCGACAAGTCCGGGGCGGTCGCGGTCCTCGGCATCCTGCGCGCGGCCGCGACCCTCAAGGTGCCGCCCCGCGTGATCGGGGTGATGTGCTGCGCGGAGAACGTACCGAGCGGTACCTCCTACCGGCCCGGCGACATTGTGCGGTCGTACAACGGCAAGACGATCGAGGTCCTCAACACGGACGCGGAGGGCCGCGTGGTCCTCTCGGACGGCCTCGGGTACGTCGTGAAGCAGTACCATCCGGACGAGGTGATCGACCTCGCGACGCTGACGGGCGCCCAGGTGACGGCGCTCGGCGACGACACCGGTGGCCTCGTGTCGAACGACGACCGCCTCGCGGAGGGGCTCCTGGCCGCCTCCGCGGTAACGGGGGAACCGCTCTGGCGGATGCCGCTCACCGACTACCACCGCGAGCTCGTGAAAAGCGACGTCGCGGACGT
>Ga0187769_10001415_pt1 | contig 13712 bp, 10 predicted proteins | sample 0116_SJ02_MP02_1_FD_133140 | JGI IMG/M metagenome (GOLD analysis project Ga0187769, IMG submission 133140) | Tropical peat soil microbial communities from peatlands in Department of Meta, Colombia - 0116_SJ02_MP02_10_MG | ecosystem: Environmental > Terrestrial > Soil > Wetlands > Peat | place... | reverse complement strand
CAATATGGCGCCCAGTATGTGCACTCTCCACGCCGGGGTGATCTTCACAATTCTTGCTTGCTTGTCCGTCTTCGTGATGCCGCAAGCTCCCACTCTTTGAGCCATCGCGCCGTGCGTGGCGCCCTTGTCGGAGCCTGATGCAACTCCGCTGCCAAGCGAGTCAGGTCTTCAGCTACATCAACATCGTAAAAAGGCTCTACAACGCCTACGGAGAGTTGAAGAGCTCGTGCGCGCGATAGGAGTCTTTCCAGCGCGCTACTCGTTCCCATTCCGCCGCTTGCGAAAAGTGTAGGATGAGAAGCCTTTGCCCCGACGAGATAGTAGCCTCCGTCGTGCGTTGGTCCCACGACCACATCATGCGCGCCCAGCGTTTCGAACGCGTCTTCGAGAACAGCACGGGGCAGGTGTGGGCTGTCGCTGTTGAAGGCAATCGTGCGTCGCGGATAATCTTCCGCGAAGTGCGCAAACACCGAGGTGAGAGCTGCAGCAAGGCCTTCACCCTTCTGCGAAACTATGTTCGCTCCTTTGCCGGCTAATTGCGCCAACTCGCTGGCGTCCGAGTCTGGGCACATGATGGCCACTTCCACATCGCTCAATGACCTCGCCAGGGCGAGCGTGTCCTCCAGAAGACAGCGATAGAAAGCGATGGCGGCCGCAGGAGAAAGGCTGGGAGCCAGGCGGGTTTTGACCGCACCTGGCCTCGGTGCCTTCGCCATGATGACCAGCACACGGTCCCTGCCTGATAAACGCACCACCGTCTGGCTCGACGATTTCATAGAATTTGACGCGGATCTACGTTGGCCGTGCTGTCCCCGCTCTTCGGTGCCGGAAATAATAGCGCACTATGAGGCTGAGAATGAACCACGCAGCGCCGACCGTGCCTTTTAGCGTCCCGCCGATCTTCGATTTTCCGATGCGCGGGTAGTAACTCACCGGGACTTCAACCACGCGGAATCCAGCCACAGCGCCTTTGAGGATCATCTCAACTGCCCAGCCGTAGCTGGTCTCCTCCAGGGCGAGCGCGCGAAGTACATCGGCGCGGCCAGCACGAAACGGGCCGAGGTCACTGATTTCTAGTCCATATTTCCTAGAAAAGAGAAGTCTAATCAGGCCCGCGGCGAGACGATTACCAAACACCTGATGCCAAGGCAACGCCACAGCAGAATGCCGCCCCCGGAGGCGGGAACCGAGCGTGATGTCCGCACGCCCGTAGGTGATTGGCGCTAAGAGAATCGGCAGTTCAGAGGGCCGATCGCTGTAGTCGCCATCCAGGAACACCACCACATCAGGGGAGTCTGCCATGGCCAGACCGGTGAGGCACGCTCGCCCGTACCCGCGGCGAGGTTCCTGAACGACACGGGCTCCCATTCTGGCGGCGATTTCGGGCGTCCCGTCATTCGAGTTGCTGTCGACGACGATAACTTCTGTGACAAGATGGGACGGGAGATCCGCTAAAACGCGCTCGATCGCCTGCGCTTCATTATGGGTGGGAATGATGACGGAAACTCGCACGTGAACAGGGCCTGATCACCACAACGGAGAAGATGGCCAGCGTTGCGACAGCCACGCGTCAACACCCCATTTCCGACCGGCGCTTCCGACAGCGAGCCCGAGCGATGCGAGCACCGGAACCAACAGCTCCCAGATCCACGCGGTTCCCCACTCCGCCATCCAAAGGCTGCCGAGATAGAAAAACGTCACAAATGCGACCGGTCGCGTAAACAGGCCGATGATGAGCAGGATTCCGAAAGAGATCTCAGTCATGGCCTGCAAGGGAGCCGCCATTGCGGCGTGACTCGCTGCCAGGCCCATCACCGCTTTCCAGGCAGCCGGCGCATGACCCTTCTCGATGTAGTAGTTGATGAGGCCCGCGTAGCCTGCGGGTGTGTACAAACCTTTTCCAAGATTTTCGAAGAAGACCCACACCAGCATCGCGCCGATCGTCACACGCACGATTGCCAGACCGTTTGCCGCTTGCGGTTGGTGGGCCACTACGGTTGTGTCACTCCGCAATGACGTTGCATTCGTTGTCATGTTTAACCTCGTACGCAATGGGATGCTATACCAGATTGGAAAGATACAACAGGCTGAAATCTCCATTCAGCGAAGCGATCGGTACTGCGTGCGACCAAGGCCCTTCCACGGCGCCCCTGACAGCTCGTGTTGGCTGCTGGTACGCCCTTTTCTTGAATAGGTGATTATCGAGCGCTTTCGATTGGCATCGAATCGCGAGGCCCTTCCGTCGGCGACCTGATCACACTGGTTAACCCAAAGCGCACCCGTGTACCGATAGTGCGACTTTATCAGTTCGCTACAACCAAGTTTATCGCCCGCCGAAGCTGTAGCCGAGCGAGACGCCGTAGCGGAGAACTCTACCTGAACTGAACTCCACGTTGTTGTTGATCAGGTACAGCCGCACCTCCGGGCGGAGAAAGGCGTCGTGCCAGAAGTAGGCACGAAGTCCTGCGCCAACGTCTCCCATGAAATGGTTGCTGCTGGCGTAATTGGTGTATCCAAGCAACGGATTGAAGTTCAAGATGTTATAGAAGCGAAGATCTTCACCGCCGATGCCGCCCAGCACCTCGCCGGTGAAATCCTTTCCCAGGCGCGGAGCCCACATTGCATTGAAGCTGTAGAAAATCGGACGGTAAGGCTCTTGCGTGCCATACAGTCCCTGACTTGCCTTCCAGAACAGCTCGCCCTCGAAGCCTATGCGTCGGTGGATCATCAGGTCCGCACTGAAGCCCGGGTACAGTCCGCCGCGTTCGCTGGGGAAAGTACAGGTGCCGGAGGGACAAGTGCCGGTGCTGGCTGTGGAGGAACTGATGCTGCCGACGCCGAAAGCCGCGTCGAACCCTTGCCCAAAGGCATTGGCCGCAAGCATGCAAAACACAACTGCGATCGCAACAAACATTAGCTTTTTCAAGGTATTCTCCGAAGAACTACATAGAAATTGGATGTCCGTACGCCGGAGCAGAGTTGGATTCGATGACGATTTCTTAAGATTGCTCTCAATCGGCGCGGTCTCAATAGCTTTCACCCGAACAACCATTTTAATCATGACCTAGGGTCAGCGTAGTGTAAAGAAACGTCAAACCCCAAGCATGAACAAGACTTGTCACCAATAACCACATTGAACCCAACTGCTCAAAACAAGTTGCGCCGGAGATTGACTCGGAGCGGGGTGAGATTAAAGGCTGCGCCTCCCGGGCAAATGCTACTCAGCAGGCCCAGTGCAAAACCGGTTGAATAACCCTGCGAGCCCCGGTTACCTTTTAGCTCTAGCAGGTCCCATCTGTTCCCGTACAGGTCTTCGAAAACGGCAACTGTGCCGTAGGTTTCTTCCCGCGGTTGCTCGCTGAACTTGACTCCCCGTGCGGTCATCTCACGATAGTCGCGCCAGAAATCGTCGGTGTGCAAGAAAAGAAAAACCCGTCCTCCAGTCTGATTCCCAATGCGGATTTCTTGTTCGGCAGTAGCTGCCTGCGCGAGCAGCAAGCAGGTGCCTTGAGAATTGGGAGGGCGGACGAGAACCCATCGCTTGCCTTTGCCCAGTGCAGTATCCTCGACGACGGTGAATCCGAGCGCCTGGGTGAAGAAGGCCAGGGCCTCGTCATAATTGCGGACCACTAAGGCCACATAGCCGAGAGTCTGTGGCATAGTTCCTTTCTCGTTGCCTTGATTAAGCGGATTCTGAAGATACGCTGGAACCGGCAACGACGGCAAGAGCCTGCTTTTAGAGCGGGCTTCCGACTTTCCTGCGCCACCACGCCCTCATTTGAGCTACAATTTCCAACTGTCCTTAAGGGAGGCAATCCAGCTTCTCGTTCACGCTGCGGTGAGGCATACGCATGCGCCCGTTATTTTCAAGTTCAAGATTTCCTGATTACCGAACAGCCAAGGAGGGAAGAATATGGCAACAGCTTTGAAGATTGTTCCACCGGAAGAAAAAGTTACCGGTTTTGTTGGGAGAAAGCACAAGATGTTTATCAACGGGAAGTGGGTAGACTCCGCCTCGGGCAAGACATTTCCCACATACAATCCGGCAACCGGGGAAGTGCTCGCGCAGATTGCCGAAGGAGACAGGGAAGACATCAACCGCGCAGTGCAAGCCGCTCGCAATGCATTTGAGAACGGGCCGTGGCCGCGGCTCACACCATCCGAGCGCGGACGCCTGATCTGGAAGCTGGCCGACCTGCTCGAAGAGAATCTCGAAGAGTTCGCCGAACTCGAGAGCCTCGATAATGGCAAGCCGCTCACCATCGCCCGCGTGGCCGACGTGCCTTTGGCAGTGGATCTGTTCCGCTACATGGCGGGCTGGGCTACCAAGATTGAGGGCAACACGATTCCGATCTCCGTGCCTTATACGCCCGGAGCAAAATATCTGGCTTACACGTTGCGTGAGCCGGTGGGCGTGGTCGGCCAGATCATTCCGTGGAACTTCCCGCTGCTCATGGCCGCATGGAAGCTGGGCCCGGCCCTCACTGCCGGAAACACGGTGGTTTTGAAGCCTGCCGAACAGACTCCGCTTACCGCGCTTCGTCTGGGCGAACTGATCCAGGACGCGGGAATTCCGGACGGCGTGGCGAACATCGTTCCGGGTTACGGCGAGACGGCCGGAGCTGCGCTGGCTGCGCATCCCGACGTGGACAAGGTGGCGTTCACCGGCTCGACTGAAGTCGGCAAGCTGATTGTGCAAGCCGCTGCCGGCAACTTGAAGAAGGTGTCACTGGAACTCGGCGGCAAGTCACCGAACGTGGTGCTGGGAGATGCGGATCTCGATACAGCCATCACCGGCGCGGCAAGCGCGATCTTTTTCAACCATGGTCAGTGCTGCTGCGCCGGATCGCGACTCTATGTCGAAAAGAAGATTTTCGACAAAGTAGTCGACGGCGTTGCCAAGCAGGCCGAGAAAATCAAAGTGGGAGCGGGATTCGAGCCGACGACTGACATGGGTCCGCTCGTTTCCAAAGAGCAGCTCGACCGCGTTTGCGGCTATCTAGAATCGGGTTTCTCGGAAGGCGCGAAAGCGGTGGTGGGAGGGAGCAGGCTCGGCGACAAAGGCTATTTCGTGAAGCCGACTGTGCTCGTCAACACCAACGAGAAGATGAAGGTCGTGCAGGAGGAAATCTTCGGGCCTGTAGTTACGGCTATGCCGTTTGACGACACGGCAGAAGTTTTACCGAAAGCCAATGATTCGATGTATGGATTGGCGGCGGGAATCTGGACCAAGGACATTCAGAAGGCACACCGGCTGGCGGCTCAGCTACGCGCGGGCACGGTGTGGATTAACTGCTACAACATCTTCGACGCGGCGCTGCCTTTCGGCGGATACAAACAGTCCGGATGGGGCCGCGAGATGGGCCACGAGGTGCTGGAGCAGTACACGGAAGTAAAGGCGGTCTGCGCGGCGCTGTAAGTTTTGATTACACCAGCGGCCGGGGCGATCGATCCCCGGCCGCTTTTGTTTTGCGAATTGCTTTGACGGGGTGCGCCTTCAGACGCGCCGTCGGATTCCCTTGTCGACATAACGGCGCGGCTGGGAAGTGCCACGCGAACATCTTCTTCCGCCCCTGCTGGGGCTTGCCCACTTCCTACCTCCAGCCCACGGCTTGCGCCGTGGGCTTTAGTCTTACGCAGCGTTGCGGCTAAGAAAAGCCTTCTTATTCTCTGCGGGCTCGAACTTCGCGTTCTCACGCACACCCAAAGCCGTGCCTTTCAACCCCGCTTGGGTCGTTGCTAGTCCACTTCGCGAACCCTGGTCGTGCTGGCTTTTCCCGCTGTTCCCGCCTCATGCTCCTTCTGCCATTCCGCTTCGCTGAGCACGGAGATGGCTTCCATCTTTTTCTTTTTCAGACCGACATTGATCGTAGCCAATTCTGTATCAGTCATCTTGCGGAACTCGACGATCACATCTTCCAGTTCATGCCCCAACGAGTCAGCACGCTCGGCTTGCTCCTTGGTAGGTCTGCCCTCGTATTGGTTCAGGTCTCCGTAAAGCTCGCCCAGATGTTCGCGGATGCGTTCTTCGCCGGTGATCGCCCCGCCCTCCTTGGTGGCCACGATCTTGGAGCGAAGCTTCTCGCTTTCGTCGGAAAGCTGCTGCAGGCGTGCATGGAGAGGATCTGTGTCGTTGAGCTTCGCAGCCCGCGCATTGGCGCTGTCACGGACACCTTCAATCGCGCTCACGCCGTAGCTCATGTGTCCCATGAGGTTGTAAACCTTCATGATGGTCTCGAATTGCTGTTTGCGGTCTTCCACGGTGTACTTGGCGCGGGGATCGAGCACAATTTGGAGCGGTGTTGTGTAAACATGGTCGCTTTTGGTCATTTTGACCGTGTAGGTTCCCGGCACCACTCGCGGTCCTTGAGCGGCCGCGAACAGGGCGTTAGCGGCGGGAGGAACGATCGGAGGCTTGAGCCGCATCGACCAAGTCGCGCGGTTCAGGCCGCGATGTTTGCTGCTGGCTACGGTGTCGACCAGTTTGCCATCCTGATCGAAGATCTCAATCTTCAGATCCCCGAAGATATGACGGCTGCGCTGGTAATAATTGATGAAAGCGTCGGTGTTCCGGCTGGGTCCATTGAAAGTTTCGTCACCTTCTGGCCAGCCGCCGTTGGCGTTGAGATATTGAACGGCGGGACGCGTCTCGATGAAGGCCGCTTCCTTTGACATGAGATCGGGAGTTAGCGCGCGCAGAGGAGTAATGTCATCGATGATCCAGATGCCGCGTCCATGGGTGGCCAGCACAAGATCGGATTCACGAGGTTGCACGACGATGTCACGAACTGCGGCGGCGGGAAAATTGGTTGCCTTGTACTGCGCCCAGTGCTGGCCGCCATCGTAGGACATCCAAAGGCCGAATTCAGTTCCCAGAAACAACAGGTTGGGATCGACCGTGTCTTCTGTAATTACGTGCGCATAGCCCTGAACTCCGTTCTCCTGAACGTTCAAAGAACTCCACGTTTTGCCGTAATCGGTAGTTTTGTACGCGTATGGTTTCATGTCGCCGAAGGTGTGGCGATCGAAGGTGACGTAAGCCGTACCCTCGTCGAAGCGGCTGGCCGCGACAGTGGAAACCCAGGAGTTCTTCCCAAGCCCAGCAATGCTGCCGACCACGTTTGTCCAGGTCTTGGCGCCATCGCGAGTGATCTGCAGATTTCCGTCATCGGTGCCGACCCAGATGATCTGCCCGTTCCTGGGCGATTCCGAAATGGAGTAAATGGTGGTGTGCATCTCGGCAGACGAGTTATCGACGGTGATGCCGCCGGATTCTTCCTGCTTCTGTTTTTCAGGATCGTTGGTAGTGAGATCGGGTGAGATTCGCTCCCAGGATTGGCCGTGGTCGCGAGAACGAAACAGGAACTGAGCGCCGATGTAAATCGTTCCCTTCTCATTGGGACTCATGTGAATCGGCGTGTTCCAGTTGAAGCGCAGCTTGTCTTCCTTATAGAGCGGAAAAGGCTTGATGGACCGTGTTTCCAAAGTGTGACGGTTAACTCGCCCAATGTCGCCGCCTTGTAATTCTGCGTAGATATAGTCGGAGTCAGCAGGATCCTCGAAAGCCCAAAAACCGTCGCCGTTGTAAACATTCTCCCAGCGCGAATTCGTAACCCCGCCGGGATAAGAGGAGTCGCCGACCCAACTGCTGTTGTCCTGCAAGCCGCCGTACACGTGATAGGGATTCGCGTCGTCCACGCTGACGTGATAGAACTGCGAAACCGGAAGATTGACCTGATGTTTCCAACGCGTGCCTCCGTCTTCGCTGCGCCAAAGGCCGCCGTCGTCGCCGGTGAAGACCAGGTTGGGATTGTCGGGGTTGATCCACACGTCGTGAAAATCGCCGTGAGCGTTGGCGACCGCGCTGAAACTTTGACCGCCATCCACACTGAGCAACAACGGTCCATCCGGCTTGAAAATCTTGTTCTCGTTCTTGGGATCGACAATCAGATTGGCGAAGTAAAACGGCCGCCAGATCATGAACTGGCTGGCGTCCAAACGGTTCCAGTTCTGGCCGCCATCATCGGAGCGATACAGTGCACCCTTTTTTGACTCGATCATGGCGTAGACCACTTGCGGCTTCGAGGCCGCGACAGCCAATGCGATTCGGCCGTAGGGCTTCTCGGGAAGTCCCTTACTGTTGCTGTTGGTAAGTTCGGTCCAGTGGTCGCCGCCGTCGGTGGATTTGTAGAGTCCGCTGCCGGGACCACCCGAGCGAAACGTCCAGCCCTGACGGCGGAAGTCCCACATCGAAGCAAAAATTGTGCTCGGTTCCTGTGGGCTTCGCGCAATCATGCCGCAACCGGTCGATCCATTCGCACCAGCCAGGACTTTCTTCCAGGTTTTGCCTCCGTCGGTGGTTTTGAAAACACCGCGCTCGTCACTGTCATTCCAAAGATGGCCGGTGACGCAGGCCAGAACATTATTACTGTCTTTGGGGTCAACGAGAATCTTTGCAATCCGCTCGGAATCCTTCAACCCCATGTTGGTCCAGTTCTCTCCGCCATCCGTGGACTTGTAGATGCCGTCGCCGATGGAAGCGCTGTTTCGGGTCCACGCTTCGCCGGTGCCCACCCACACGATGCTGGGATTCGATTTGTCGATAGTGACGGCACCAATAGACTGAACCGATGCGCGATCGAAAACAGGTCTGAAGGTTGTTCCGCCGTTGATCGACTTCCACACGCCCCCGCTGGCTGCTCCAACGAAGACCATAATGCGTCCGTCTTTCTCAATCGCATCCACAGCGGCGATGCGCCCGCTCATGGTGGCCGAGCCGATGTTGCGGATGGGCAATCCAGAAATGGTTGCCGAGTCAAACCTAATGGCCTGCTGAGCTGAGGCTGTTGCGGGAAGAAAGCAAGCGGCGCAGGCAAGCAAGCTGGTTAATGAGCTGACCAGATTACGATAGCGACGGGCAAGAGCAGCCATGTTAAGAGTCCTCTTTGTAAACGCCCTCGGAACAGAATGGGCTGGGAATTTTGTGGCGCATTACTTCCTGGATTCTTCCTTCTTCAGGGACGCCGGCACTGCGAAATCGGCATTGTCCAAGGGCACGTTGACTTCAATCTTGTCGATCGTGAAGGTTTGCCACGAAGTGGGATCGTTTTTTGGACCCGAAGATATTGAATACGGATACATGACTCCGGCCACCGGCTTGTAAGCGCCCATTTCGCTAGTATTTTCCCTCACCGAGCCGCGAATAAATTCTTGGGTTTCTTTGCGGATTTCCAAATAGCTATCCGGATCCAGGAAGTAATAAACGATGTCGCCATCTTTCAGCGTGACTTTGAGACGTAACGCATCATCGCCGTCCACAATGTCATGGCCCATGTATTCCACCGTGTTGCCTTTTGCCTTGTAATCGACCAGGGGGCCGTCAATATCGGCATCAATCAGCAGATCCCGCAGATCGTCCTCGCCCATCAGTTGAGGCTCCTTCTTTCCTTCGAACGGCTGAATCATCCAACCCGTCGTGCCGTCGTACGCCTGCACCGCAGTCATGCCCTGGAGTGTGAAAGTTTCGCGCAACAGATTCGGACGCATGTTTTCCTGTCCAGCGGCCGCGACAAATCCGCCGGGGGACACGGTCCGTCCGCTCATGCGCACCGTCTTGACCGCTTTGATTTTGTCTATCCCGCCTTTGGCTTCGATGTTCTTATAGACCAACTCGTCGGCGGTTTGGGATAAGGTGAAGGGGTTGAGGCAAAGAACTGCCAGCAGGACAAACAGACGATGACCCATGCAGTATGCTCCTACGTTTGGGACAGAAGGGGGTGCGCGATGAAAAACGAACACTCTACGCTCATTCGACGCATTTGCCAAGTCTTGGTGAGCAGATTTGCGAGAAGGGATGCTTTGACGGGCTTTGTATTCTTCGATAGCCTGATTGCTCCCGCATGACACCCAGCGCCCCAGCCATCTCCGTCCAGGGTCTCAAGAAGTCATACTCAGAGGTCGAAGCGGTCAAGGGCATTGACTTCGAGATTCAGCCTGGCGAGGTCTTTGGCCTGCTCGGACCCAACGGCGCCGGCAAAACCACGACCATCGAGATTCTGGAGGGTTTACGTCCTCGGACCGCGGGACACGTTGCCGTTCTCGGCTTTGATCCCGACAAACAGCGGCAACAACTGAAAGACCGGATCGGCGTCTGCCTTCAGGCTACGAACTTGCCGGAGAAGATTCGGGTTCACGAGGCGCTGGATGTGTTCTCTGCCTTCTACAGCCGCAATACCGATCTGAAGCGGCTCACGCAGCGTTTGCAGCTCGACGAGAAGCGGGGCGCCTTCTACGGCACGTTGTCCGGCGGCCAGAAGCAGCGGCTGGCGTTGGCCCTTGCGCTGGTGAACGAGCCTCAACTCATATTCCTGGACGAGCCAACGACCGGGCTTGATCCGCAAGTTCGGGTGGAAATTCACTCTTTGCTGGAACAGCTCAAGAGCGAGCGCCGCACGATTTTGCTGACCACGCATTATATCGAGGAAGCGGAGCGCCTGTGTGACCGGGTCGCGATCATCGACGAAGGCCGAATTATTGCGCTGGACACACCGCGCCGACTGCAGCAGCAGAGCCGCAGCGCTTCGAGCATTGTAGTCACCTGCGCCAAGCCATTTCCCAAAGAGCGCTCAGCCTGGTCCGAAGCGACCTTTTCCCAGCTGGATTCGACCGGCCACACGCTAACCGTGCACTCGCGGCGTCCGGCCGCGACTCTGGTCGACCTGGTGAAATGGATTGATCAGCAGGGTATGGAACTCACCGATGTGCATCTTAAGCAGCCGACTCTGGAAGATGTGTTTATCGAGCTGACAGGGAAGAGCCTTCGCGAATGAAAGCTTACAAGGCACTCATCGCGCTCGATCTGAAACTGGCTTTGCGCCAGCGGTCGGTTATTTTCTTCAACTACCTCTTTCCGCTCGTATTTTTCTTCGTCTTTGCGCAGGCGTTTCACGCCGAGCGTGGATCGGCCATGACGATCGTTATCGCTATGGTGATCATCATCGGAATCCTGGGCAATGGCCTGTTCGGAGCGGGCATTCGCGCTGTGATGGAACGGGAAGCTAACATCCTGCGCCGGTACAAGGTCACTCCCATCTCGCCTTTGCCCTTGCTCGTCGCTGCAACTGTAACCGGCTGGATTATTTTCATGCCGTATGTGTTCCTGATGTTCGCGCTGGCGCACTTTGTTTATGGCATGCCCTGGCCGCAAAGCATGGGCTCAATCCTGATCTTCGTCTCGCTGGGCATTGTGGGTTTTCGCGCCATCGGGATGATCCTGGCCGCGGTGGCCAACTCGATGCAGGAAAGTCAAATCCTCGTTCAGTTGGTTTACCTGCCTATGTTGTTCCTGAGCGGCGCGACCTTCCCGCTCTCCATGTTCCCGTCGTGGTTGCTGGTGTTGACGCAGTTTCTGCCCGCCACTTACCTCGTCACCGGCGTGCAGGCCATGCTGCTGCGGGATGAGGGAATTACCGCCAACCTTCAGCCCGCTGCCGCGCTCGTGCTTACGACTGCGGTTGGGTTGTTCATCGCCTACAAGCTGTTTCGTTGGGAAAAGGAAGAAAAGATTCGCAACTCAGCCAAGCTGTGGCTTCTGGCGGTGATGACGCCGTTTCTGTGTGTGGGTGCTTGGCAGATGCACACCCGTAGCAGCGTTATCAAAACAAAGATCCTGCACCGGCAGCTTGAGCGCAGTGAAAGCTTCCTGATTCGTGGTGCGCGCATTTTCGTGGGAGACGGAAAGGTGATTGAAACCGGCGCGGTCTTGGTTCGCGGAGGCAAGATCGCGGAAATCTACGAAGGCGCCGGGCCTGATCCCAAATCGGTCAAAGCAGAGGCGGTCGAAGCTGCCGGAAAGACAGTTCTGCCCGGGCTGATCGATGTTCACATTCACCTGGGAGGGCCCGGAGGCATCTATCCGAGCGGCAGCGAGTACGATGCAGACAAGATCATGCTGCGCAATCTCGCAGCCTACCTCTACAGCGGTGTGACCACAGTGAGAAGCGTGGGCGACGTCCTGGACAGCATCCTCAAAGTGCGCTCGACGGTGAATAGCGGAGAGCTTCTGGGTGCGCAATTGTTGACTTGCGGGCCGCTGTTCACCGCAGAAGGCGGACACGGCACGGAATATTTCAAGCAGCTTCCTCCCACCGTTCGCGAGAACCTTCAGAAGCAGTTTACGCGCATTCCGAAATCTCCTACGGAAGCGCACCAGCAGGTCGACGACTTAAAGGCCAGAGGGGTGGATTGCATCAAAGCCATTCTTGAGGCCGGTGCTGGAGGACGGGTGTTCAACCGGATGGATACGGCGCTGTTTGATGCGGTCGCTGAGGAAGCCTACAAAGACGGCTTGCCGCTTGCCGTTCACACCGGGGATGTTCGCGACGTGACTGATGCCGTGCAGGCGCAGGCCAATTCGATCGAGCATGGATCGTTTCGTGAGGCAATTCCAGATGCTCTCTTCGGGCAAATGGCTCAGCAGGGGACTTTCTATGATCCGACTCTAAGCGTGGGCGAGGCGTTCAAAGATTTTGCTGCCGGGAAAGCCGATCTGCTGAAGCGCTCGCTGGTTCAGCAGGTTGGCCCGCCGGAACTGCTGCGTGGAACCGAAGAGGCGCTCGCTTCCAAAGACGCGGAGGAAATCCGAAGCGCATTCGCGCGCTATCCGATGGACATGGGCATTGCAATCGACAACCTGAAGCGGGCTCATCAACATGGAGTTCTGCTCGTCACCGGAAGCGATGCAGGCAACTTTCTCGTGATTCATGGACCCACGGTGCAGCATGAATTGCAACTTTGGGTACAAGCGGGGATTCCTGCCGCGGTGGCTCTGCAGGCTGCAACCGCAAACGCTGCACGCCTCTTGCGAGCTGAAAAGCAGATCGGTTCGATTCATCCCGGCAACGACGCCGATCTGCTGGTTGTGGACGGCAATCCGCTGGAAGACATCTCTGCAACGGAGCGAATTTCCTTGGTCGTGTTTAAGGGCGAACGTATCGATCGTACCGAACTTTTTGATCAGCGCTGAATGGCGTTGAGGTCGAGGTTCAACTGATGCCCAACTTCCTCTCCATTACCTCCAATGACAGAGCCTTGGTTTCGGGATCCACGAACAAAACCACGAAGAACTGTAGCGACGGTTACGCCCAGCAATGCAGGAGAAAGATGGTAAGTCTGGGTGAGAGTGCTGGTGGTTCCGGAGATGACGGCGGTATCAAACCCAAACAGCAATTCCCCGAGCGCCGCAACCGCCGTGCTTTTTGCCAAATACGCATTGAGCTTCATTCGCGGACCGATTTAATCTCCCCGCTCGTCTGGCGGCGCAAGGTGCACTTTCACAGTCTTGATCTCGTACGGCTTTGTGTGCACCGTAACAACGTCTTCTTGGAACGCAAGAGATCCGACGGGCTTTTCCATCAAATCGGTCTCCACAGCCGATTGCACCACTGCAGGAAGCTGAAGCCTAACGTCGGATTCTCTGCCCGCCCACTCGTAAAACCGCAGAACCAGGGTTTGGTCGTCCTCTGCTTTCTTCACTGCGGTCAGCACAACGTTCTCCGGTCGTACTTGAACGAAGGAATGCTCGGGCGGCAGAGGCCCCTGGTGCTTGTCCGTTTGCACCGCAATGAGTTTGTAGTTGAGTTCGTATCCGCGCCGAATCGTCCGGGCATCCCGCCAGTTTCCGCCGTGCGGGTAGAGCGAATATGTAAACGCAT
>Ga0187769_10001413_pt1 | contig 13723 bp, 11 predicted proteins | sample 0116_SJ02_MP02_1_FD_133140 | JGI IMG/M metagenome (GOLD analysis project Ga0187769, IMG submission 133140) | Tropical peat soil microbial communities from peatlands in Department of Meta, Colombia - 0116_SJ02_MP02_10_MG | ecosystem: Environmental > Terrestrial > Soil > Wetlands > Peat | place... | reverse complement strand
GTTCACGAAGCTGATTAGGATCGGCCAGGGATTCGAAGGCCCAGGTGGTGCCATGCTAGACGTCAACCCGTCTGGATACTTGGCCGAGGGTGCCTGATTGTAGGCAGGATTGGGGTCTGGTAGGTTTGGAAGGCCCTGGATGATTGTCACCCCCTGACCCATTCCGACGAACTTCCCCTGGAACCCGATGACCGCGATCTGCGACACGTGATATGTCCCTGCTACGAGTTGCACTGTACACCCTGGACTGGTTCCGCACGCGGTGAACGCAGCTTGGATGTCCGCCGTGTCGTCCACCCCGTTTGGCTTGACAGTCGAGTTCGTCGGAGTCGTCGTCTGGACAGTCGTCGAACTCGTGATTGGAACGCTCGTGGTAGTTGTTGCCAGAGTGCTCGAACTCGTTGTGGTCGAGGACACCTTAGCTGCAGGAAGCGTGGCAAAGTAGTAGACGGCGGCAGCCCCGGCTATGATGACTACGAGTATGACTACTACAGTAACGGTGCCTATGCCGACGAGGACATGTTCCTTCTCCAGTCTTTTCGAACCGACAATACGCCTTGTCACGCCGGTCGAAAGAAAATTGAAGTCTGGAGCGTCTATCATACGGGACCACGATTCTCGATTCTGAGAACCAAATCGGGTTTCACCCGACAGGTTAGGGCTCCACTCGCTGACTGACGAGTGGTTGCGGATTCGAACCCATAATGGGTCGGGGCCCCTCCGGGCCCGGTTTGGAATAGCTCAATATGGACTCCGTTTGGTAAGAAGAGTAAGAATCAGGCTACTTGGAAACATCGCCAGCCTTGGTCCGTTTCATGATGGAGATTCTGTTGTGTCGTTTGATCCTGACTCTAGGATTCGCTTAAGAAATTAAGCGGGCCCACGCCGTTGTGGAGAAAAACAAAGGAAGGTATCAGCAAAAAGTACTTAGCCCAGGCAGAGCCCCAATCGCCGTGCTGGTTAGACAGACTAAGATCGGGACAGAGGAGAACTTCGAATACCTCCTAGTCGACGAACCCACTCGTGAAGCCATAGTAATCGATTCGGGATGGGGAGTCCAGCCGATTGTCGCCCGGGCGCGGGGCGAATCCACGATCGTGAAGTTCATCGTTGCTACGCATCATCATTCGGACCACGCCTCGACACTTTGGCAGCTCGCTCAGCTGCTAAATGCCCAGGTTGTAGCTCATAGCAGCTCGCCGGTGGCCCACGATGTCTCAGTATCCAATGGAGAAGTGCTTCGTGTCGGCAAAAGCAGTATCAAGGTGCTTCACACCCCGGGGCACACTAACGACAGCATTTGTCTCTTTGACGGGGAGCATTTATTCACAGGAGATACTCTTCTGATAGGGAGCTGCGGCAGGACCGGCTTCGAAGAAGGCTCCCCGAAAAAGATGTACGAGTCCCTGCGGTTGATACTCGAGTTGCCGCCGAGCACGATTGTCTACCCAGGGCACGACTACGGTGACGTCCCATTTCGGACCCTTTCGGAAGAGAAGAAACGCAACCCCGAGCTGTCGGCCGGAACCTACCAGGAGTTCCTCAGGGCTCATTCAGCCAGAAACCTCGGAAACGAGTAGAGTTCCTTCCTCGCCTTCTGGAAGTGATTCGTCGGGACCGGGTAGAATGAACGAAGGCGGGAGTCCTGAAATTGCAAACGAAACCCGAAATGAATTTCGTTCGAAATATTCAAGGGCGACGTCATCATAGGTTGAGCCCCGGCCGGGCATGAACCGTCCACTGCAAGCGCCTTGGCCATTCGACGCTGTCCCCCACCCAATTCAAAGAATCTCGTGCCTTGAACACGGAGCCTCCGACGCGGAACGTCTATAAGTTCTCCAGTCGAACTCTGGACAAAATGCCGACGGGAGACAAATTGAAGGACAGTCGTCCCAAGAAACACACGCATGGTAGCGCCATTGACCAAATGGATCGTAGTATTCTGACACACCTGCTTAGCGACGGAAGAGCTTCACTCAGGCAGATGGCACACGAACTCCGTGTGTCCACTACCACCGTTGCGGCCAGGGTTTCGAGATTAGAGCAAGCCGGGATAATCAGTGGCTACTCGGCGACCGTCAATTTTGAGAGGCTTGGTTATGATCTCACTGCAATAACTCAGATCCTGGTGTCAAAAGGGAAGCTGTTTGAAATGGAGAGGGAAATCGCGAAGCTCCCAGGCGTTTGTGCTGTTTACGATGTGACCGGTGAGTTCGACGCGGTTGTCATTGCAAAATTCAGAAATCGCTTTGAGCTGGGCAGATTCACGAAGCGATTGCTTAACTTGCCCTTTGTGGAAAGAACGAAGACTCAGCTTGTGCTCGAGACGATCCGGGAGGACTTTCACGTTCTCCAGTGATCCGCTTCTCCATCACAGGTTGCATTTCTTCTCCTTGCTCGCTCGTGCACTGGCGTCTTCGTGAACCCGAAAAGGCTGCAGGATCGCTCTCGAAGGTGTGCAAAGATTGCTGGACAGCGACTTAAGGCGATGCGAATCGAGAATCTGCATATGACGATGCGTATTGCAGGCGTCGGTCAATTTCCCTATAGATTATGTCGAATGCGGCCTTGTCATGCACTATCGCTTCCACGATTTCCCGTCTTCTCTTTGGATCGTCAAGAAGGTCTTTGAGATTCTGTACGAGATCCGTTGTTTCGGGTGGCACCCACTGGTATCCCTGCAACAGGGATAAAAGTCAATCGGTCACCATCACGCCGAACCGCCAGCCGTTCGTCCACCGCCCTCCGCCCACGCGCCACGAATGACCTAACATATTAGCGGGCATGGTTTAATAGCCAAGTCCGGCGTTCCGAGGAATGGGCGGTGGGTCCTCGCCCGGAGGTACCAGCGCACATGCGTTGCGCGCTCTTTCCCGGTCAGGTTTGCTCATCCTGGCTATTCTCATGTTCGCAGCGCCGGTGGTGGCGGCCCAGACAAACTCGACCGATAGCTACCCGTCGCCTGCGGTTCCCCCCTGGCTGAACACTGGCAGCAACGCTTGGATGCTCACGGCAGCGACGCTGGTGGGACTCATGAGTATCCCTGGGCTTGCCATTTACTATTCAGGTCTCACAAGGAAGAAATTCGCGCTCAACACCCTGATGATGACATTCTATGGTTTTGCCGCCGTAATGGTCGTCTGGGTGCTCACAGGATACAACTTAGGCTTCGGGGCTGCATCCATATCAATTAGCTACAACGGCGTCAACTACGGCGTTATCGGCAGCATTGGGTCAGTCGCACCTGGCCTGACCGAGGGCTCGAGGGCGCTCGTTGGTCCCATGCAAGTGGCTTTGAACATACCTACATCCTCGCTGGTGTGGTTCCAGTTCGTCTTCGCTGCGATCACGCCGCTTTTGTTTATCGGCGCCATCATCGAGAGAATGAGCTTCAAAGCCTGGCTCGTAATCGTGCCGGCTTGGTCTCTCTTCGTCTATAGTATGTTGGCCTACTGGCTGTTCGCCGGTGGATGGTTGAACCAGCTTGGCGCGGTTGATTTCTCCGGCGGTTACGTGATCCATCTTGCCGCTGGAGTGGCAGCCTTGGCTGCGGCCATCGCGGTTGGTCCCCGAGCAGTAGGCAAGAGGAATGTGAGGCCCAACAACTTGGTTTTCGTGCTGATCGGGACAAGTCTCCTTTGGCTTGGTTGGATGGGTTTCAACGGTGGCGACCCATACGGAAGCTCCATTGATGCGTCCGTGGCGGTGATGAATACGTGCTTGGCTGCTGCTACGAGTGTAATTGCCTGGATGTGCATGGATATGAAGAAGTTCGGAAAGGCAAGCCTGGTCGGCGTCTGTACCGGCGCAATCACCGGTTGCGTGGCCATCACACCTGCTGCTGGCTACGTTAGCGGATGGGGAGCCCTGATAATTGGAATCTTCTCCGGAACCATTCCTTGGCTCGCGCTTTACAAGCTGATGCCTCGTCTCAAGTTAGATGACGCTCTGGGCGTTTTTCCAGGTCACGGAGTAGCGGGGCTTGTAGGCGGTTTGCTAACGGGGGTCCTCGCTGACCCAAGCATTTCCAAGTTCGTTGACCCCGGCCTCACTGGTGCCGCGTTCGGAAACTTCTACGAGCTTGAAATTCAGGCGTTCGCCGCAGCTGTTACGGCGGTCTATACCTTCGGCGTTACATTTGCAATATTCAAGGTGGTAGGAAAATTCATTCCACTTCGGGAGACGGAAGCAACCCTAAAGGTCGGTGACCTCGCAATTCACGGCGAGGTAGCGTACCCAGAAGAGGAGGAAGGTGAGACCGTGAGCGTACCTCCCGCTTAGCCCCAACAGGGCGGTCTTGGTTGGGCGCCTTCGGCGTCGGTTCTATGAAGGGAACTCATTTGGAGGGCCGATGACGCTTTCCATACGGCCATGGATCGAGGAGGATATTTCTTACGATGCTCGGGACATCCATGTCGTCAATAGGATTCGCTTAATTTTCTAAGCGCATCCCTCCGGGCCCGTTAAGAATAAGCTTGGAATGTGAGCCCCGACTGGCGAATAGAACTCATTTCGCGCTATCCTAGAATCCTGCCCCGGCTGCCATTGGGGCGAGTCAATTCACTTGGTGAGGACGGCGAATCTCAGATTGTAGAGTGTCATTGTCCTAGTTCAAGATTTGAGCAAGCAGATGCTTCTCGGCCTTGCGCAAGTGCTCTGAAAGCGTGGACTTCGAGATTCCAAGCGACTTGGCAAGTTTCTTAGAATCCGTTCTCCTGGGAACGTCGAAGTATCCGCTGCTGTAAGCCTCGGCCACGGTCTTCCGTTGACTCGCGGTCAGAGACATGAATAGGGAATCTGGCGTAAACCTTGCATCGCTCGCCGACACAATCTCGAAGGACATTCCGGCCTTTTCGAGTCGCGTGAGCATTCTTTCAACTTGGACTCTGGTCCCAATAACCGTCTTCCTCAGGGAGTTCGGTGTGAGCTCCGGGGCTAACAAGTACCCGAATTTGCTTGAGTCGATTTCAATCCACCTGGAGTCGGGCTTGCCCGAGACGTAGGCTATGAGCGAGCCGTCCTCGAGCTTGGTAAGTATCTGAAACTTGGAGATGTCAAGATGTCTCGTTAATTCTGACGGATCGCGGGTGTGTGGGCGAAGTCTTATCTGGCATACGCCGGCGAAACCGCGTCTGTCGGATTTGAAGCCCTGAACGATCTTCCACGAGTCGAGCATTTCGTGACCCGGAAAATCGGTGATCTTACTTCTCGGTAGTTCGATTACGACCTTACGAAGCATAGATTCCGTGCCGACGGCTCATAGGCCTGATTTTAGTATTACCGAACATGTTCGGTACAATGAATATGAGGAGACAGATATCCTGTCTCCTTGAATGACGGCAAACAGGGTCGTCGTAATGACTGGTGCCACATCAGGGATCGGCGCTAATGCCGCCATGCGACTTGTTGCCCAGCCCAATATCCGGCTAATAATCGGAGCTCGCGGAGGGCACAGCGGACCCGAAGGAGCCGATGTTATTCCGTTAGATTTGGCCTCGTTGGCCAGTGTCCACACATTCGCGGATGACGTCAAGAAGCGGCTGGATGGGGCGAACATAGACATGCTCGTCCTCAACGCTGGAATACAAACCTCTGATACAAAGCAGCGAACCGTTGATGGATTCGAACCGACCTTCGCGGTCAACCATTTGGCTCACTGTCTGTTAGCGCGACTGCTGGTTCCCTCCATGGCAGACGACGGAAGGCTAGTGATCACCACAAGCGACACGCATGACCCGGCAGTGTTTTCTGGAGCGCCCAAGTCGCTTGACCCAGAGGCGCTCGCTCATCCTGATAAGAACAAGGACGGCGTGAGGTATAGCGCGTATCCCGCGTCCAAGCTCTGCGACCTTCTGACGGCTCGGTCTTTCGCCGCATTCGCCAAGGTTCAGCCTCCGCATATCACGGCCATTGCCTACAATCCAGGGCTGACACTCGGCACCGGACTAAGTCGCGATGCACCCCGACTAATGCGCGTTCTCATACGAATAATTCTTCCACCGCTTAGCGTGTTCAGGCCTCAGTTTCGTCCTGGCACTCCCGAAAAAGCCGGCGGAGCCCTTGCTCAGTTGACATTGGGGGAAATCAATCCACCCGCGGGTCGCGTCTATGCTTCACTAGTTAGGGGCAAACTAACATTTCCTGACCCCTCCGCACTTGCCCAGAGCGACGAGGCACGGGACCTGCTTTGGCGCGAAAGCGCTGCAATGGTCGGCCTGCCTGTGTAGACGAAACTAAGGACCATTGAACCCGCAGCGGCCGGGATTCGAACCCATAATAGGTCTGGATCCCTCCGGGCCCGCTGAAAATAAGCTCAGAATGAGCTCCGTCAGAGTGATGGGGTCTGATTCTAGCCATTTCCAAACACGAATCCTAACCAAGCTCGGCCGTTATGCCGCACATACAAACCTCACGCGCGTCGAAACGTGAAACAGGGTAACCTGTGGTGCACTCCTTCGAGCGCCTATTAACCGAAGAGTTCAAAGAACCACGGTGCAGCAACGAGCACGGAAATGTCGTCACGCCCCCCGCTTCAAGTAGTCTTTGACTGCGAAGACCCCAACAGCCTCGCAAGATTTTACGCAGAGGCGCTTCATTACAGGTTGCAAGACCCGCCCGAGGGATACGAGACTTGGGAGCAGTGGCTGAAGGAGCACGGAGTACCCGAGGCAGAATGGAACTCTGCGAGCGCCATCGTTGACCCATCTGCCAAGGGTCCGAGAATATATTTTCAACAGATGGACACGCCTAAGCTCGGAAAGAACAGGCTGCACATCGACATGAACTTGAGTGAAGGGTCGAGGGTGGATCACGAGGCTAGGAAGAGGCAGGTGGATTCCGAAGTGGACCGTATAGTAAGTTTGGGCGCCAGGAAGGACCATGAGCTTGATGAGAACGGAGAATACTGCGTCATAATGCTCGACCCCGAGGGGAACGAGTTCTGTGTTCAGTGAGACCCAAGTCATTGGTGGCTATGACACCCAGCTGAACGGAATACGTATTCCCGGGCACATTCATGCGGGAATCAAGTCGAACGAGAATACGATTCCGAGTTTCGCCCAGGTATCCGCCCCTGGCCAGATAATCGGCTTGATCGCTACCACGAAGGAAGCCAATTCGGAACCGGATTTTGCACGGTAAACCGGTTGGGCCCCTCCGGGCCCGGTTTGGAATAGCTTAGAGTGGCTCCGTCCGCCTGGTACAGCCAGATTCGGGCTGTTTGAGCGGGCCCAAGCCATTATCGAATAGGATAGCAGGCGAGAACCAGTTTTCGACACATGCGACTCAATCGAGGTCGACTGCGGAGCAAGTTGCTGACATGCTGGTTCCTCCACTGGTGGTGAGCGTCATAGCCGCTGTCCCCCAACCTGTACCACCAACTACATCCTCTGGCTGGAAGTATATCGCATAACCCCATAGCATTCCCTCGCCCGCCGGCTGAAACGAGTAGACCCTGAAGTCACTAGCGCTTATTGCAAACGACCCACGGAACACCGAGCCATTCTGATTGTCAATTATCAGATTGACAATCCCATCGGACACGACGTTAGCACCCTTCGAGTCGTTCAGATAGAAGTAGGCGACGAGCGTGCCAGCGGATAAACTTCCATTGAAATAGAAGGCACCTATCTTGGTGGGACTGCCAACTGGTGGATTGTCTTCTATCACGTACGTCCCTCTCCAGGTGACTGTCTGCCCGTTGCTTGTAGTTAACGTGCCGAGCATATGTTGCCCGACCGACGCCCCTTCAGGAAACGAGTTGAAGGAACACGTTAGCTCAGCGGCTGAAATTCCAAGAAACGCAGGCGATATTTGGGAGGGATTACCCTTTGTTGGACTTGTGGCAGCATCGTTCCCAATATTGCAGGATGTCACGTTCCCCGTTACCGTACCAACGTTAGTGACATCGAAAGTGCATACGTGTGAACCGAGGTCGCAGAAGGGGGTGCCCACACACGTGAAATTCACGCAGCTTTGGTACGGCACCGTTATGTGAGAATAGCTGCAAAGAGTTTTGTTTGAAACGGTGCACAAATAGTAAGTTGGGCTCATTTGGAGCCTGGGCCAGGAGGGCTGATACGCCGTGAATGATATGTTGCCTTCTGGCACGCTTGGATAGGTGCAGGTGGTAACGTTCTGGACACTGACCGTGCAAGTGGAACCCTGATCAGTGGTGATGTTCATGGACGTGGCGATGATGTTGTATGCAGGAATTTCCATGTTGCCAGTTTGTCCTTGTCCCGTCTCGTTGTAATTAGGCCTCAAACCTATCTCGTTGGCTGTCACGTCGAAGTTTATTGCCGAGCCAAAGCAGTTGTACCAGTCCGAGAAGAGCTGCCCGTTCGCGTACTGATCCGATATCAGTAGAAGCTGCTCGTCGGGTGAAGGACAACGTGCCTGATAGGCGCTAATCGGTGTCACTTTCGCCGAGGTTGCAGAAGAGCTGCCGCCTCTCAAAACCACCGTTGACGAACCGAGCCCTGCAAGAAATGCCGACACAATGACGATGACCATTATTACGGCGACTGTCTTGTTCTTCATGCGTCAGGCATTTCTAAGTGCGTCCGCTACTTACCGCTTGTGGAGTCGGCATCAGTCAGACGCGCGACGAGCCTGTTGACAGGACGAGACAAGCTCAGAATCCATCAGGGGCTGAGATTGAATGTGGCACTGGTCAGGTTGTAGTTTCCATTGATGATGGGCACGTCGACAACAATTGTGCTAGTGGCATCCGAGGGGTACATCGAGCACGAAGTCGCTGATCCTTGACTGTAGAACACCATCTCAAGGGCGTCAGGAAGATGTACGGGAGGCTGGTTGTCAATCTGTTGTACCCTGTTGGTGATGTTCTCAGCGTTCCCGAACACGAAAGGCTGGCCTTGGGTGAGGTTCAGGAAGGCGGGATCGGCGACGACCTTGGGCAGCAGGTCTGCAACCGCCGTGTCCGAAGTGTAGCCCGCCGGGACCGGACAGGTGAGGCCGTTGACGGTCACCGCGGCCGAGCTTGGAACCACTGTGACGTGTAGCAAGGCGACCTGGCCCCACTCGTCTCCTACAGCGACCGTGTAGACCCCTGGGGTGAAGGGGACCGAGGCAGGGGGCCTTGGCGGGTACTGATCGCCAAGGATGGGGATGTTGAGCTGTCGCGACAGGTTCTGCAGATCCCAGGACCCACGGGTCGTGAAGCTTAGCGACAGTTGGAACGGGCCAAGGGTCTGGTTCTCCCCTGTCACGCTGTAGTCTCCAGTCAGGTTGACCTGGTCGCTGTTCGGCTGGAATATGACATGGTCGACCTCGACGCCCTCCGCACACCCGTAGCCGAAGGTGACGTTGGCAACGCTCGAGATGTCTTGGGTTGTGAAGTTCCCCGGAAGGACCGCGGCTTCTGCCGGGAGGCCGAAGTAGCACGGGGGCCAGAGGGCTACAGGGACACCGTGCATGAGCCAGACGCTCGACGGCTTAACTGAGTTGACGCTTCCAAGGGTGTTGTCAACGGAAAGCGTCACGTTCAGGCCTTGGCCTACCACCAGCTCCGTCGAGTTGGTCCAAAGGGTGAGCCGGATGCCGTTGGAGGAATAGACGGAGGTCCCCGGATAGACGTTCTGAGCGCCGTTCCAGGGCGACACGACGAAGTGGGCGACCTCGACGTCCCCCCACATGTCACCAGTAATCACCGTGAAGACCCCCGGCCCGCTCGCGAACTTTGGAGTGGAGAGAACCAAGGTCTCGTTCATTACGGCTTCCTGGCCCGGGGGACCGCACGGGTGGTAGGTCCCGTTGATCGGAAGGCAAGGGGCGGCAAGCCCGCTCGATGTCACCCACCAAGCCACGTCGCTGCTCGGCCTGAAGACGTAGTAGTTTTGCCCGTTCCCCGGATCATAAAGGACAGGGGCGGACCCGTTGGCGGACCTCACAAAGATGCCACACTGGTTGAAGCCGAAGGGGGGTGCCCACTTCATGACGTCCAGGGGCGCGCCCATCGAGAAGTTCCCCGCGCCATAGTTCCCGGCGACCACCTCGACCCTGAACACGTCATCCTGGGCGCAGTTCCACCCACCGATCCCACCATCCTCCGAGGAGTTGCTGACCTTCCATTCCTCGACCCCGGTGACGTTGTTGGTCCTTCCGAGGGTGTTGTGCAGGTCTACGGACACGTCGAGAGTCTGCCCGAGGGGGACGGTCGAAGCGTTGAGGCGGGTCGTGAAAAGCAGCCCGGTCGCAGGGTTGACTACGCTCAAAAGCCCAGTTGCGCTCGACGGGTGCTGGGACGTCCCGACGCCATAGAAGGTCCCACTCGAAAGGGCGACCACCCCGCCTACAACGAGTATCCCGACCACGAAGGCGAGCGAGAGCGTGGCCCTCATACGGTATTGGGGCCGGCGCTCTCGTATTTACTACTAATCACCAGAACAGCTTTGCTGTCATGGCGGGTCAGTGGGCGTTCGAGTTCAAACATCATACGCACAGAAGTGTCAAGCGATATATCCCCAGGCCTCAAGCTTGGACTTGCACGGTAAACCATGTGGGTCCGGGCGACCCAGCTCAAGTTAGCCACCAGTGAACCATGTTTGGCAAGAAGAGCTTGATTCTGGCTATTTCGGAAAACGTCTCCTACCCAAAACTAGTCGTTGCGAGTCCATTTGAGATCATGAGCATGCAGGAAGATTACCCATTCGCTCTTTTGTGCCCGTATGCGTGTGTGTCCTTACGTGTGTGCGTGTGAGAGAGACGGACAGAGAGGCACCCGGGCTCTGTGAGAAACCGCGAGGGACGGAGTGAGAGAGTCTCTGAGGGACTCGGAGATTCCGCAAGGGGAGTATCCGTACTAAGTAAACCAAAGCTGCTGTTGGTTCACACGCGCTGGTGAGAAGCCATGAAATCAGAGCAAGCTTGCTTCAGTGACCGAGCCTGAGCGCGTGCGTTCATCTATCTCCACTTGGTGAGTATCTGTTCCCTTTGAAAGAGGGATGTGCTGATGCGGAACATGATCAAGTCCAAGACGGCGATCACGCCTGCTATGACCAGAAGAGTGTTGGTGTCGAGTGTGATCACGCCTATTTCACTGGCTAGGTAGATGCCTATGAACGGGAGGAACATGAGACCACCAAGCTGGCTCGCAGAACGTACGTCACTGACCCTTGAGGACGTGATGATATTCAATTCGATGCTTAGTAGAAGGGCGAGCGGGGATAGCAGGAGGATAAGCCCCATGTCCCAATTCGGATAGTAAAGGTAACCCAGCTTGCTGTAGGTGACGCTGTCAGTGAGCGCCATGTATATTGTGGCGCCCGCGTATGTAGCGATGATGGCGGGTATGAATACGGCGATGCTCTTCCCGAGCAGAATCTCCCCGTCGGTGGTCGGGGTCGCCAGGAGGCGTTCCAGACTCTTCTCGAGCTTTTCCCCGACTATGCTGTAGGAAGCTATTGGGGCGGGAATGATGGCGGGTATGATGACGAAAAACCACTCGAACGAGTGTAGCAGACCAGGGATTTCCGGTCCTGTTATCCCGCCGCTGCTTCTTCCACCATACTCGATGACCAACGGGAACAGGACGGAAAGCAGCAAGGGGAGGAGGATGAGCGTGTAGAGCACAGTCCTCTTCCGAATGAATATCTTGATGTCCTTGAGGGCGATAATCCATGAGTGTCTCAGATTCATGCCTTCTCCCTCTCCCTCACGAGTTTCAGATAGGCGTCCTCCAGCGTCGAGCCCACAACGTTAACCGATTGGATGCGCCCTCCTGCCCGAAACACCGCATCGAGGATTGTGGCGTTCTCCTTCTCAGGGTCCGCAGTGCTTATTGTCAGTTTGTTGCCCTCCGCGGACACGTCTCCTAGCCCGAGCTTCTTCACTGCGGCGAGAACTGCATCGTTTGACTGCTCTAGCTGGATCACTGTCACTCTCCCCCGCACCGACCGCTCTAGTTCCTCCGGCGTGCCCATCGCCCTCAACGTCGTGTTCAGTATCGCGATTCTGTCGCAGATTCTTTGCGCCTCGTCCAGGTTGTGAGTATTGAGGAATATCGTCTTCTTCTGCTTCTTCAGTTCAAGAATGAAATCCCTTACTGTTTTTGCTGCCTCGGGATCAAGGTTTGCCGTCGGCTCGTCCATGAAGAGTATCTGTGGGTCATGTACGAGTGCCAGGGCTATCGAGAGCTTCTGTTTCATTCCCTTGGAGAACGTCGCCACAGGAACATCCTTCTTCTCCCAGAGTTCAAGCATCTTGAGCAGGGCTGCGATGCTCTCCTTCCTTTGCGATTCTGTGCGGTCATAGAGCTTCCCGTAGAAGTCCAGATTGTCGTAGGCCGTTAAGCTCTCGTACAGGCCGACGTTGTCAGGAACCAGTCCAATGAGTCTTCTGATTTTTAGCGAATCCGCACCGTTCCCCACCTCGTATCCTGCAATCTTGGCCGTCCCGCTTGTTTTGGATATCAGGCAGCAGAGCATCCTCACCGTGGTGGTCTTACCGGCGCCGTTGGGACCCAAGAATCCAAAGACCTCCCCTTCCTCCACACGAAATGTCACCCCATCCACAGCTGTCAGGCCATCGAACTTCTTGGTGAGGTTCTCCGTCTCAATCAAATCGTATCGCTGTCATTCATCCCCTCCTGAGACTCGATAAACATCTTTCGATGACGAGAATGCGCTCTGATTTCTACCACAGAGCAGAACGACTGAACCGCCGATACGCCAGATAGCAGGCCTAGCCAATCCGCGCTTCCTCTATGGTCGGTCGGAGGATTCGCGGGGGGAGGAAGGAAGACGCGTGCAATGCTCTGAGGGAGATGGCGAAGACGGAGCGCGAGCTACCATGCTGTTCGCCTGGGCTTGCGCTGGTTTGGATGGCCCGGACAATTTCTTTGCATGGCTCCAGAAGGCTCCGGAGGAGCGCTCCAGCTCCCTGATTTACACCGTAAATGACCCCTTTGCTTTCGTTACAGGTTTACTCTAGGACCCTAGATTCAAGACCATAATGGGCAAAGTTGGGTTGGTTACTTTGCGCCTCTAGCAAGACTCTTCAGCTCTAACTAGGCTCTAGCGGCGCATCAATTCCCAGTCGAATCCAGACCCCCGCAATAAACCCGCAATCCAGATCTTCGCAGCCCGCGCGCCGAAGGAAAGCACCCTCGCTGCGGGGCAGAGTCGATAATCTTTCAAAGCAGTTCCCCGTACTTCGACGTGGGAACCTTTTTCTGGGCGTTGGAGGTGTTCAAGTGGTATCATCTATGCCGTCCAGTAAGAAGAAAGATGTGTTCGGATACGAATTGCTGTTGGATTGCTACGCCTGTAGGGATGAAAATTTGGACAATCTTGATCATTGCTACAGTTATCTTGACAAGATGGTGCCATTCATCGGGATGCATAAGCAGTCGCCGCCATCCATCTTCCGAACAGATAGGAGACTCTTCCCTGGTAAGACTGGACTAAGCGGTTGGGTGCCACTTGCTGATTCTTCGATCGTTATCCACACGCTGACAGAGCACAACTTTGTAAGCATCGATGTCTACAGCTGCGGCGAGTTTGACCCGGGCAGGGTGATAGAATTCACCAGAAGATATTTCAAACCAAAAAGAATCGAAAAGCAGTTTCTCTTCAGAGGAAAGCGTTATTATCGATAACAGCCACCTAACGGGATCGTCGCCCAGCAGGAAACTCTCTAGGAAAAGTTCCATCTAGGGAGAAGATTCGCTTAACTTTCTGCGCAAATCCCTCCGGGCCCG
>Ga0187769_10001411_pt1 | contig 13733 bp, 13 predicted proteins | sample 0116_SJ02_MP02_1_FD_133140 | JGI IMG/M metagenome (GOLD analysis project Ga0187769, IMG submission 133140) | Tropical peat soil microbial communities from peatlands in Department of Meta, Colombia - 0116_SJ02_MP02_10_MG | ecosystem: Environmental > Terrestrial > Soil > Wetlands > Peat | place... | reverse complement strand
GTGTCCGAGCACGTTACAGATGCGACGAACGATAGATAACCCAAGTCCAAAGCCGCCACTACTCGGCGCACCGGTGACTTCACTCTTGGAGCTCTCGCCTCGATAAAACTCCTCAAAGACCCGCCCGAGTTCCTGCTCGTGGATGCCGGGTCCGGTGTCCCAGACCTCGAGATGAATTGTCTCCCCTCGGCGTCGAGCCGCCAGTAGTACTCCACCGCGCGCCGTGTATCGGATCGCATTGGTCATCAAGTTGCGCAAAACACGCGAAAGCAACAGCGGATCGGACATCACGCACAGCTGCGTTGGCCGAATGCGCAGATCCAGCCGTTTGGCAGCGGCCAAAGGCAAGAACTCGCGCTGCAGAACTAAAAACATTTCCGCCAAAGATGCCGATTCGATCTGCGGTTTGATCGCACCGGAGTCCAGGCGCGAAATTTCGAGCAGCTCCTCGACCAGCTTCGATAGCGTGTCCACTCCCGTGGATAAGTTGCGCACCAATGGCACGAGAGGTCCGTGTGCCCGCTTGCGCAGCAGCGAGCAGTAGATACCGATCGCCTGCAATGGCTGGCGCAAATCGTGGCTTGCCGCCGCAAAAAACTGGGTTTTTGATCGGGTTGCAGCCTCCGCCGCGCGACGAGCATCGTCGGCAATGCGTTTTTCTGCGAGCAATTGCCGAACCAGGATCTCGTTTTCGAAACTCCTTTTTACCGATTCGGCGATTGTGCGGCCAAAATTGCGGCCAAAAAACGCGGTAAAGGCCAACACCGCCAGCATGATCGCAGCACCCGTGTAATAGGCGGGGTCGTGGCGAACTACCATCCGCCAGATAAGCGGCAAAAGCGCCAGCGGCAAATATACGTAGAGGGCCTGCGTATAAGAGGCATACTGGGTCAGAGAACCAAAAGCCACCGCCAAGATCACCGCCACCAGTACGAGCTGCAAGATGGTTGAGTCCGGCGGATAAAAATGAAGCGCCGCCGTGCCCCAAATTGCTCCGGCCGTTGCCGACATCCAAATCCAGCGAATTGCCCATTGGGACGTATCTTTGGTCGCGATCCGACCAAGACTAAAGGCCCGGGCGGATCGAAGCCTAAGAAGCGCTTCGAGCTGCAAAGCGATGAACCAGAAGATGAGCTCGGTCTGGTCATGGATGTGCCAAAACACCGCCACCAGTGCCATGCCACCCACGATGCTCACGAGCACCGCTTGGGGCACCTGGCGAAACAGGGTCCCTAAAACGCCGGCGAGCAGTTTTTGTCGGCGCTGCTCCGGCGACTCATCATCAAGCCCCAGAAGGGTGATCGGTCCGCCGCTAACGCTCATAGGCAAATCGTTTCACTCGCAAGGTCGGGTGACCCCGAAATTGCAACCGTGCCCGACCCCCTAGAACGCTAAGTCGAGCTTGGGCACCAACCGGCAAGGTCAGCCTGTGCCGGCCGTGCCCAAAGGGCAAACCGGTGATCAGCGGCACCGCGGTGCGCGATCGCAAATACTCCCAGACCATAGGAAGATCAAAACCTGAATCGTTGGGCATGGTCGGAATCGACAAAAAATCGCCCAGCAAAATAGCCTTTTGGCGCTGCACGATCCCCGCGTGCAGCAGCTGCAGCAGCATACGTTCGATCCGATACGCCGGTTCGTTGACGTCTTCTAAAAACAAGATTCCGCCGCGGACCCTGGGGAAATACGGTGTGCCAAGCAAGGCGCACACCATGGCCAGGTTGCCTCCCCAAAGCCGACCGTCAACTTCGAGTGACTCTGCGCTGCCCACACCCGTAGCGTCAAACTCCACTGTGTACGGCGACTGAGAAATGGCACCGAAAAAATGCTCCATAGTGAAGGCCGATTCGGTATGCCCGGAAAAATCAACCGCCGTCGGTCCTTGAAAACTGATACCTCCTGCGCGGGCTAGCAATGCAAGGTTAAAGGCCGTGAAATCACTATATCCCACGATCGGCAGGCCGCGCGCCACCACGGAAGAGTAATCAATCTGATCCAGTATCCGAGACAGGCCATAACCGCCGCGCGCAGCAACGGCAACATCCAGGCTCTGGTCGGTCGCAAAGCGTTCCAATTCGCTCGCACGTAACGCATCAGGCCCCGCAAAACGCTGCTCGCGCGCAAAGACGCTGTCCCCGGCACTGATACGCCAGCCCCGCCCGGAGAGGTACTGCGCAGCGCGATCCATTACGGTCTGATCAGGCAAAAAGCCCGACGGCGCGAAAAAACCCATGGACCAGGCGTGCGCCGTCGATCTACTACTCAAGAATGATCTCCTCGATATCGCCCGGTCCTGTTTGTTCCTTCTTGCGCTGCCGGCGTTGGGTAAAAAAATCTCCCAGCACTCGTGCGCACTCTTCGGCCATGACCCCGCCACGCCCCCTAGCGTGATGGTTCAATCTCACGTCGGCAAAAAGGTCCACGACGCTGCCGCAGGCACCAGTTTTCGGATCGGCAGCGCCATAGATCAAGTGCGCGATGCGGGCATGCTGTATTGCTCCGGCGCACATCGCACAAGGCTCGAGCGTAACGTACAAGGAGCAGTGATTTAAGCGGTAATTGCCAAGAATCTCTGCCGCCGCACGCAGCGCCCGAATTTCCGCGTGGGCCGTCGGATCCGCGCTTCCAACAGGCTGATTAAACCCCGTGGCGATCACGTGCCCTTCGCGCACCACTACAGCGCCCACCGGTACTTCGCCGAGTACCCAAGCGTTGTGCGCCTGATCCAGCGCCATGCGCATAAACACCGCGTCCCGCTGGTCCTCGTCGCTGCCCGGCACTTGCACCCCATAGGCTCCAATCCCACACCCCGCCATCGGAATGCTAGGGACACCGCTGCAATACTACTGCCCGCGGGCCCTATCGCCAATTGAACCATCCTCCACCCAAAAGCAAGCTGCGAGTACGATTGGTCCATCACCGCACCGTCCGATTCAAAATTCAACGCCTCCGGCGACACGATCATGTCCTGGCAAACCCACGAAATTCTTAATCAATTCGACGAACTCACTGGCTATAACGTGTACTCGACGGACGCAGCGCTTCTCCAGGGTGTGCAGCAATCGGGTGCGGGCGCCTTCGCCTCAGCGCTTGCGAACTACGGAGCGAGCATTGGCAGCACTGAGAACTTTTTCATGGCGGAGCAGGCAAACCGTTGCGTGCCAACGCTACGGGCGTTTGATTCGCGTGGCCGGCGCATCGATCAGGTTGACTATCACCCGAGCTGGCACACCCTCATAGCGCAGTTTCGCGAGGCGGGATTCGTTTCCATGGCCTTCGCCGACCCGCGCCCGGGTCGCTGGGTAGCGGCCTGCGCTGGCTTTTACTTGCACTCGCAGGTCGAAGCCGGAACGATGTGTCCAGCCTCCATGACCCAGGCATGCATCCCCCTTCTGCAGAAGGAGCCCGCACTGTGGTCGTTGTTGGGGGAAAAGCTCTTTGCAAACGCATACGACACCCGCGATCTTCCGATTGCTCAGAAACGCTCCATATGGGTTGGGATGGGAATGACTGAGAAGCAAGGCGGATCGGACGTGCGCTCCAACACCACGACAGCCACTCCGGAAGGCGCCGGCGGCCGCGGAGCGGAGTACCGATTGCGTGGGCACAAGTGGTTTCTCTCGGCACCCATGTGCGATGCGCACTTGGTCGTTGCACGCAGCCGGCAAGGATATTCGTGCTTTTACGTCCCGCGTTGGTGTCCCGATGGTACAAAAAACTCGGTGCAGATCCAGCGCCTGAAGGAAAAGCTCGGCAACCGCAGTAACGCCAGCGGCGAGGTCGAGTTTCTGGATGCTTGGGGCGTTCTCATGGGCGAGGAGGGTCATGGCATACGCACCATCATTGAGATGGCGACCTACACTCGGTTAAGCTGCGTGATCGCAAGCGCCGCCATCATGCGCCAGTGTCTGGTTCAGGCCCTTAGCTACACGCGCCAACGTCGCGCGTTTGGCCGTCACCTGGTTGACCAACCGCTGATGCGCGGCGTACTGGCTGACCTGGCGCTCGAGAGCGAAGCCGCAGTGGCATTGATGTTGCGCCTGGCCCAAGCATTCGAGAACGCAGATGCACCGCAACAGCGCGCCTGGACGCGCATCATGACACCAGCAGCGAAGTTCTGGGTGTGCAAGCGCGCCGTCGAATTAAGCGGTGAGGCCATGGAGGTTTTTGGGGGTAACGGCTACGTTGAGGACAGTCCCTTGGCACGCTCGTATCGCGAAGCCCCGGTCAATTCCATCTGGGAGGGTTCGGGGAACGTGATGTGTCTGGATGTGGTGAAAGCCGTGGCGCACGAAGCGCAAACCACCCAGGCGCTATTCGATGAACTCGAAAGCCTGGGCGGCTCCGAGTCACGCATTCGCGCAGAGCTCATTGCGCTGCGCCGTGATTTAAATTTGGCCCCGGACGCGCTTGAGGCTCTTGGCCGCAGCCTCGTGCAGCGCCTCGTAGTCGTTGCGCAGGCCTGTTTGCTACGTGCCCATGCTCCAAGCGCAGTTGCGGATGGATTTTTGGTCAGCCGTTTGGACGCAGGTTGGGGACATGTCGTTGGCGCAATTGATGCACGTCGGTTTAACGCGGCGGCAGTGCTGGAACGCTCCTTTGCGTCCAGCCACACGGAAGCACGCATGTGACACATCCAAGAACGGAACACGATTCCTTTGGACCAATTGCGGTCCCATCCGATCGGCTTTGGGGTGCCCAGACCCAGCGCTCAATTGAGCACTTTGCCATCTCGACGGAGCGCATACCAAGCGAACTTGTGCTTGCGCTGGCCACCGTTAAGCTCGCCTGCGCCATCGTCAATCGCGAGCTAGGACTCCTGAGTGCAGTCAAAGCCGACGCGATTGTTAGCGCCGCCGAGGAAGTTCTGGCTGGCCGTCATCCTGAGGAGTTTCCCTTATCGGTGTGGCAGACGGGCTCCGGCACGCAAAGCAATATGAACATGAACGAGGTGCTCGCCAACCGGGCGTCCGAACTGCTGGGAGGGCCCCGTGGCCCGCAGCGCCTGGTTCACCCCAACGATGATGTAAATCTTGGCCAGTCGTCCAATGACATATTTCCCACCGCCATGCACGTAGCGGCGTGCTTGAGCATCACGAAAAGACTGCTGCCAGCCTTGCGGCAGCTAAGGCAACAGTGGTCGGAAAAGTCCGAAGAATTTCGCAACATCGTCAAGATTGGCCGCACACACTTGCAGGATGCAACGCCGATTACTTTGGGCCAGGAGATCTCCGGTTACGTCGCGCAGCTGGTGCACGCCGAATCCGTCATCATTGCCTGTCTCCCCGGGTTACACGAACTTGCCGTCGGTGGCACGGCGGTCGGCACGGGACTTAACACCCATGCGCAATTCGGAGCGAAGGTTGCCGCGGAACTTGCACGGCGCACCGGGTTGCCGCTAAAAAGCGCCCCCAATAAGTTCGCGGCGCTTGCCGCGCACGATGCGCTGCTTGCAACGCACGGCGCCCTAAAGACGCTTGCGGCCGCACTGATGAAGATTGCCAACGATGTGCGATGGCTCGCATCGGGACCGCGCTGCGGCTTAGGAGAGCTAAGCATCCCGGAGAACGAACCGGGTAGCTCAATCATGCCGGGCAAAGTAAATCCGACGCAGTGCGAGGCTCTTACCATGGTCTGCTGCCAAGTCTTTGGCAACGACGTGGCAATCAATTTTGGGGGGGCCTCAGGAAATCTCGAACTCAACGTGTTCAAACCCCTTCTGGCGCACAATTTTTTGCAAAGCGCCCGACTGCTGGCGGACGCAATGACGAGCTTTGAGGTTCATTGCGTGCGCGGAATCACTGCCAATCAAGAACGAATTGCTCAGATGTTGTCGCATTCGTTGATGCTAGTTACCGCCCTTGCACCACACATCGGCTACGACCGAGCGGCCCAAATCGCCAAAAAAGCCCATCAAGAAGGCACTTCGTTACGCGAGGCTGCGCTGAGCCTGGGTTACGTTTCCGCATCCGACTTCGAGCGCTGGGTGGTCCCGGAACAGATGATTAGCCCCGCCAAGAGCTAGAAACCTCCCCTTAGGGTCCACTGCGGAACTATACTGAGGAGCGATTCCGCGGGGATGTATGCACGGCTCCCCGCGGTTGGGTTCGGCGTGTGCGCCCGAGAAATCTCGGACAGCTGGCGCCGGCCAACCGGGCGGGTCAGGAGCTAAAACCATGAGCAAAACGCACCAAAGCACCAAGGAAAGTAAGAAACCAGCGACGATGACCTTGAAGGAAAAACGCGCCGCCAAGAAGGCCAAAAAGGAGGCCAAAGGTGGTGGGCAGCCGCTTCCCCCTCGATAAAGCGAGCTTCTGGTTGCTTATCCAAATCGCGTAAATTCGCGGGGTAGTCGCGGACAACGCAGGTGCTGCCAAAGCCACACGTGTAAAAGGCGCACATATCGTTAAGCGCCTAAATAGCCGCGAACACTTAGGTAAGTTGCGATCGCAAATGCAGCGGCGGCTGCGCTAGGCTCTGTCGGCTTTTCCGCAGACGCATCGAGTTACCTTCGCCCATGCTAGCGCCTGGTGCGCGCATTGCCTCCCTTTGCGGGGCGCAAGCTGTGGAATTTGCCGCGCGTCTTGCTAAGGGCCTGCCGGCAGGCCTGGCGTTTGTAGGATCGGGTTTTTAGCCGCTTTTCGCCCGGTAGAGGGTCCGCACCGGGCCCGGCGCCCCCTCTTGCCTCGCGTCCGCCCTCGAACACCTGTAAGTAGACATCGCTCCCCCGGCACAGGATTCCCCTAATGCCAGCGCCCGCATTGAGCCTGCGCGCTTGGGCAAGGATCGACTCAATGACGCTTGGCTCGATGGGTTTGGAAGAGCGGCCGGCATAGAGCAGCCATACGAGCAAAGTGGGCCCCTAAGAGGCTTTCTTCTCCAGCAGAGCGAGAAATTCCCGCCGCAAATTTGCGTCCGTCAAAAATGCGCCACGCATCACACTGTTAATCATTTTTGAATCCATGTCCTTAACGCCACGCCACTGCATGCAGAAGTGGTCAGCCTCCATGACCACTGCCAAGCCGTCCGGATGCATACGCTCTTGCAGCAGATCAGCAAGCCGCGCTACGGCCTCTTCTTGGATCTGCGGCCGGCTCATCACCCAGTCGCAAAGTCGCGTGTATTTGGATAGTCCGATGAGGTTGGAGTGTTCATTGGGCATCACGCCGATCCATACCTTGCCGATAATTGGGCAAAGGTGATGGGAACAAGCACTGCGCACGGTGATCGGGCCAACGATCATCAGCTCGTTGAGCCGCTCCATGTTGGGAAACTCGGTGACGGCCGGCATGGGTGAATAGCGACCCCGAAAAATCTCCGTCAAATACATCTTTGCGATGCGACGTGCCGTATGTTGGGTGTTATGGTCGCTTTCGGTGTCGATCACAAGTGTCTCGAGGACACCTTGCACGCGGGCCTCAACCTCTTTGAGCAGTTGCGGCAGCTCGCCGGGTTCGATGAATTTTGCAATGTTGTCATTGGCGTGAAAGCGCTCTCCGGCCTCGCGGATGCGTTCTCGGATCCGACCTGACACTGCTGCGACCGGGGCGTCCTCCGAGCGCGGCGATTGGCTTGCGGTCTTTTTATCTTCCATGAAATTTGCTCAAAGGGGGCGCGAACAAAACTCGTATGCTAACCGGCATTTGCGCCACAGCGTGGCGAGACGACAAATCGCCGCCGTTCCAAGATTCGGCAAGCGAATGCACATCCTTTCTGGGTTCTTGCGCAATCAAATCCAAGGCGTTTGCGGCCGGTACAGGTCGAACGGAAAAAATTCAATATCCCCACTGATACCGAGTCAAAAATGTCGAGGAATTGTCTCACTTTTCCGGGCTAGCACTCGAACCTCGAGGCCATCGGGTCGATTGCCAAAAGTCCGATGCTTGCGACCAAGTACGGTCGTATGATGCACTTAACCCGACCCGGATGGGAGCAAGAACATGATCAAGATCCTGGGTATATCCGGTAGCCTGCGCGCAAAGTCGTACAACACGGCTCTCCTGCGCACCGCGCAATCGCTAGCCGAACCCAACACCACGCTGGAGATTGCCACATTGCACGGAATTCCGCTGTACGACGGCGATCTGGAGGAGCGCAATGGAATTCCTCAGATCGTCAACGATCTGAAGGCACGAATACGTGGCACTGATGGCTTAATTCTGGCCACACCGGAGTACAACAACGGGATCCCAGGCGTCTTTAAAAACGCGATCGACTGGTTATCCAGGCCACCCGCGGACATTCCGAAAATCTTCACCAATCGCCCCGTAGCCGTAATCGGCGCCTCTCCCGGCGGGTTCGGCACAATATTGGCTCAGGCCGCTTGGCTCCCCGTCCTAAGGACTCTTGGCGCTCGCCATTGGGCCGCAGGACGGCTGATGGTATCGCGCGCAAACCATGTTTTCGATGAAAACGGGACGATGACCGACGAACCGGCCCGCAAACAGCTGCAAGACTTCTTGCGGGGATATGCTCAATTCGTCCGTTCCAATCAACTGTAGCGGTCGAAGGGACTTTACCGCTCACGAACCAAAAGGCTTGAACGCTTGCATTTGCTGCTGCCCCGATGTCGCTACATCGCAAGACATTGCGACGCGAAGTCCGACGACTCTCCCCCGTGGCCGCCGCAGCACCATCGAGGGCTTAGGCAAGGTGGCGCAATGAAACAATTTGCTCCGCTCGGCGGCAGCTGCTCGAGACTGTTCCACCGGACATTGGGTTGGGTAGTGAATTTCTGGCTCCAAGCAATTCTTCAGCACTTGCTGCGCGAAAGCTAAGCGCCCTACTCGGATATTTTGCGCCTCTGCGCCTAGCTCCTAATCGGGTTTTTCCGCCTGTCCGCTGCTGCTGGGCGCCATCACTTTAACCAGATCCATCGGCACCGGAAAGACGATTGTCGAGCTGCGATCGCCGGCGACCTGCGTCAGCGTTTGCAGGTAGCGCAGCTGCATCGCCTCGGGGCGACGCGCCAGAATTTGTGCCGCTTCTAGCAGCGTCTGCGCCGCTTGTTTTTCTCCTTCTGCGTGGATCACCTTTGCGCGGCGCTCGCGCTCGGCTTCGGCCTGTCGTGCAATCGCGCGGACCATCGACTCGTTAAGGTCCACATGCTTGATCTCGACATTGGTCACCTTCACTCCCCAAGCGTCGGTTTGGGTGTCGAGGATTCGTTGCACGTCCATGTTCAAACGCTCCCGCTCGGCGAGCATCTCATCGAGCTCATGCTTGCCCAGCACCGCACGTAAGGTAGTCTGAGCGAGCTGGCTGGTTGCGACCAGAAATTTCTCGACCTGGATAATCGCCTTTTGCGGATCGACGACCCGGAAGTAGACGACCGCGCTAACTTTCACCGATACGTTGTCGCGGGATATAACGTCCTGTGGTGGCACGTCCAACGTGACCACGCGCAGATCGACTCGCACCATCTGCTGCACGCCCGGAAACAAGATGACTAAACCAGGGCCTTTGACGCGCCAAAAACGCCCAAGAAGGAAGACGACCCCCCGCTCGTATTCGCGCAGCACACGCCAGGACATAATGACCAGCACGATGGCAACGAGCAGCAGCACGGCACCAAAGCCCAGCGGAAAGTAAAAGAACATCGCTAACCCCTTTCGATTAAAGCGCGCTACTGTCCCTCAGCGCCAAGCGCGGCTACTTCCAGCGTCAGCCCTTGTACCGAGAGGACACGCACACGCTCTCCAGGCTTTAGAGGCGAAACGCTGTGCACGCGCCATGACTCACCAGCGACGTGCGCCCAGGCCTCGGCCCCGGCGACTTCCGTTACCGTGCCTTCGGTCCCCACCAGTGCCTCTTTTCCGCTGACCACGGGACGGCGCCGTGCGCGCAGCGCAAAACTGCCAGCACCGAAAATCACCAGAGCCGAGCTAATCGAAAGCGCGGCGATCACCCCTATCGGAATGCCAAATCCCGGAATCTCGGGTTCGATGAGCATCAACAACCCTGTTGCTAGAGCGGCAATCCCACCCACGCCAATCACGCCAAATGTCGGCAAAAACAACTCGGCCACCATGAGCGCGCAGCCCAACAGAATTAAAGCGACCCCAGCCCAGTTCACCGGTAGCAGTTGAAAGGCGTACAGCGCCAACAGCAGGCAAATCCCACCAGCAACACCGGGCACCGCCACACCCGGATGCAAAACCTCGATGAACAAGCCATAGACGCCAAGCATCAGCAACACCACTGCGACCGTCGGGTCAGACACAAGGGAAAGCAGTTTGGTACGCCAACCGGGCTCGACGCGGATCACGAAGGCGCCTGCCGTATGCAGCTGCACTTTGCCATTAGCCAGCGCAACCGTCCGACCGTCCACTTTGCGGGCCAGATCATCAACGTCGGTGGCAATTAAATCGATCACGTGTGCCTGCAGCGCTTCTTCGGCCGACATGCTGCGTGCCTCCCGCACGGCTCGCTCCGCAAAATCGGCATTGCGGCCGCGCAGTTGTGCAAGGCTGCGCAAGTATGCGGCGGCATCATTGATGACCTTTTTATGCATTGTGCCCGCCTCGCTCGAGGGCGATGACTTGCCCTGCGGTTCCTCCGTTGGCAGTCCTCCGCCAATCGCGATGGGTGTCGCTGCTCCCAGGTTCGACGCGGGAGCCATCGCCGCGATGTGGCTTGCATACAGAATGTAGGTTCCGGCACTTGCCGCTCGGGCCCCGGACGGGCCGACCCAGGTCGCAACCGGCATCGGTGCACCAAGAATCTCTTTTATGATTTCGCGGGTCGAACTATCAAGTCCCCCTGGGGTGTCAAGTTCGAGAACCACCAACGCCGCATTGTTTGCGCGGGCTTGTTCTAATCCGCGGCGAAAAAAATCCGCGGTTGCCGGGCCAATGACGCCGTCATAGTGCAAGACCTCAATCGCCTCGCGCTCCGGCGAACGTTGCGCCCAAACGGACGTGCCAATGATGCTGCAAGCAGCCGCCAAGCCTGCAAGCGCTGCAACAGATCCGAACAACGCGCGCGGCGCGTTGCTGCCTTTCAAGAATCGGACACAAAGCATTGAAGCATCCACCGATGCCCGATCATCACCCTTCGGCGCTGCTTGTGCAAGATCGCCAAGAGGGCGATCTCTTTAGGAAGGAACGCCTGCATTTAGCGGCTTAAAAACCCAATCCTCCGCAATTACGAAGGGCCCGTGCAACGGGCGAAGCACGCGGATCGGCCAAGAAGGGCACCGAGCGTTCGATGAGCAGGCACCCGGTGGCCACGGACGCACCCTCGCACTTGGTCTGAACGCAAGTACTGCGAAATCGGCCGCCGTTACCGGGTAACGGCACGCACGTAATACGGGATGCGGCGGCGAGGCAACGTTGCCTTGTGCGCCTACGCAGCTGCCTGGTGCGTAACGGAGCCTGTGTCCGGGTAAACGGATCCGAAGTAAGTATCGGCCCAGCCGGCCGCCTGTTGAGCGGTACGTAACCCCGCCTCCAGCCCCGATTGTGCCGTGTTTACGATCCCGCGAATCATCCACGCCGTGGAGGTGGAACCCAAGGGGGAATCCGGATCCGCGATTTCTGCAAATTCAGCCATCACACTACTGAACCGTGCAACTTGCATTTCGGCGATTTGCAAGGCCGCAGCGCCAGTGCCGCTTGCGATGATGTAGGCATCGCGAGCGTAACCCGTGAGTTGCTCTAGCGCGGGCGCTACGCAGCCCAAGCAAATCGCAAGGAGGTCCTGAGCATTCATCGAATCGGAGAAGTTTTGACTGACTTCCGCGCTTTGTTGAAGTACGTAGCGATATGCGGCTGCGTTCAGATCAAAGGACTTGGCGGCCGCGCTAAATAGCGACTCGCGCAATGAATTGCTCGACGCAAGATTGAATTTTTGCAACTCGATCAGTTCTGTGGCGATCGTTGTAAAGCGCATGGGGCACCCTCGAACAAAGTGACGATCGACGGCCACTTTCGGCCGCATTTTGGTCTCGGACCTAATTATCCTTGCGTTCGACGCACCGACGGGTTTTTGCGCTCACACACCGGCGCTATGAATTGGAGCGCGCCGGAACTATCAAATTCATCATGGCGTAACAGGACCCAGGAGTGGGCATTTAATACTCAAACCCGCAGGACTCTCGTACGGCGGTCCGATTGGAATTCGATGACCCGCCCTCGCTCGCAAGGCCGTCCCCCTTTGCTGCCGTCCCATATTGTCTGGCAAGAAATTCGTCCCCTGATTGCGTTTCGGGACGTAGGTTGCGCCGCTGGGTGTGCGTAACAGCTTTGAAATCGCAAGTACATGATCGCGTAGCACGCGTCTAATACGCTCACAGTATCCGCACCTGTACGCGGCTCTTCAATGGAGGGGATTTGGTGAATCGCTACGCCTTTCGCATCCACTACACGAGCAAACCACGGCGAAGCGACAACACACCAATGAGCGGCGACGACGTGGCAGGTGCGTTGTCGCGCTTTCGCGACGCACTTCCCCAGTACATGGCGGAACTTAACGCCGTCGCGGAAGCGTACGAGAGTGCGCTCAGCCATGACAGCGCAATCCGGGTCCACATCTATACCCACCTTGACTGGGCTATGGCTTCATTAGCGATGGCCGCCTTTGCGAGCCGCCATGGCCTGCGTGCCACGCACGTCGCCACCGCTTTGGTCCGTGCGGTGAGCGCCCCATTTCGCCGACGCTCCTCGATTTAACCGTCTCCCGCCCCTTGGCCGAAGCGAGCAATTGACGCGCACAACTCGCTCGCATATCGAACGATTCAATACTTCCTGCTTGGGACGGCATCAGGCTGTCGGCCGAAGTGATAAACCGCCCTTCACGGTTTGCCTGCGGGTATTCTTCCATCTGCGAGGCCAGAACTTATCAAGGCAAATGCCCGGCTAGCGAAATTTGAAGGCCCGTCGTCCCAATGCGCAGGAATTTTCGCTACGGAACACCAATTTCCAACTAGCGATACACCGTCTAGGCCCGTCAGAGTGACATCGCCCGATATCGCCTCCCCACCCAGTCGCACGCGTCTAGCCCTAGAGTTTTCCACATTGTTCCTAGCCCTGCCCTTGCTTGCCGCTTGGCAGGGGCCGGTCATGAAGCGCTGGTTGATTCCCCAAATGCTGGTGTTTGCTTTACTGCTCTTGACCGCTCTTTGGTGCGACCCATCCTTCGATCGGCGCCAGTTGCGTGTGATGCCAGCCAACTTGCGCGTGGTTTTGCTCCGTATGGTTGCCGTGCTGCTGGCCGGTGGAGCCGCACTCCTGTTTACGACGATTTTCTGGTCGCAATTGCAAGTGCGCGTCTTCGCATTTGCTTTTGAGCACCCGGTCTTATGGCTTGCGATCCTTCTGCTCTACCCGGTAACGTCCGCCGCAGCCCAGGAATTGATCTTCCGGGTTTTCGTGTTTCATCGCTACAGAACGCTGTTCCCGAGCAATTGGGCAGTGATCCTTGCAAGCGCCGGTTCATTTGCGCTCGCACACCTGCAACTGGGAAATTTCGTGGCGCCCGTACTGTCTTTTGTTGGTGGACTGCGATTTGCATACACCTACGTCGCTACGCGCTCGCTGCCGATAGTTTCGCTCGAACACGGATTGTGGGGCGATTGGATTTTCACAATCGGGCTCGGCGCATATTTTTATGGTGGATACCTATAGCGCACAGCCCTTTGGGACAGGCAACGGCGCTCCGGGATTTACGAGTCGACGCCTGACATGGCGCGAACGATTTACGCATCGGCACTACGTAGGCGCCATCTGGCTCAG
>Ga0187769_10001410_pt1 | contig 13734 bp, 15 predicted proteins | sample 0116_SJ02_MP02_1_FD_133140 | JGI IMG/M metagenome (GOLD analysis project Ga0187769, IMG submission 133140) | Tropical peat soil microbial communities from peatlands in Department of Meta, Colombia - 0116_SJ02_MP02_10_MG | ecosystem: Environmental > Terrestrial > Soil > Wetlands > Peat | place... | reverse complement strand
CGCCTCGCCGCGTAACGGCGAACGTTCATCAACGACAACCCAAGCGGACGAGCAGCGAAGCGACGTCCCGTCTCCATTCCGGGGAAAGGAAGGGCAAGCATGAGCGAGATCCAGGCTGAACTGCGAGGTGGCGCGCCAACGCGCCAAAGCACCGGATGGAACGAGCTGTGGCTCAAGGAGGATTGGTGGGCGATCTGGCTCGGCTTGTGCCTCGTGCTTGCCGCTTATATTCTATTCGCCAATGGTTCGAGCATCCGATGGCTCGCGGTCACGCCAGCTAAATGGTCGACCTTCCCGCAACTGGCTGCTCATTTTGCCGACAACATCTGGCGCTATGTCGCGCAGTTCGTTCTCTGGGCAACTACCTTCACCATCGCGCTCACGGCGCTCGGTTACAAGGCGCGGGAGTTCCTGCCGTCCTTCGCTCTGCTTTACCTACTGTCCGTCATCATCTTCGCTCTCGGACAATGGAACCAGGCAAATTACTACAACCTCGAGCCGCCGCTCGTGGCGCTGGTAATCGGCCTCTTCGTCTCCAATGTCACGCCGCTGCCGCGCTGGCTCGATGCCGGGTTCCGCGTCGAGTTCTACATCAAGACCGGGATCGTACTGCTCGGCGCCACCCTGCCTTTCACCTTGATCGTCTGGGCTGGGCCCGTGGCGATCCTCCAGGCCTCGATCGTATCGATCGCGACCTTCCTCGTGATCTTCTGGACGAGCCGGCGGCTTGGCTTGGACAACCAGCTCGCGGCGACGTTGGGCGCTGGGGGCGCCGTGTGCGGCGTCTCCGCCGCGATCGCGATCGCCGGGGCGGTCGGTGCGAAAAAGGAATACGCGCCGATCGCCATCACAGTCGTGATTCTCTGGGCGATCGTCATGATTTTCGCTCTGCCGCTCGCATCCCACGCGCTCCATCTCCACGCCGGCGTCGCGGGGGCCTGGATCGGCACCTCGGAATTCGCCGACGCGGCGGGCTTTGCGGCGGCGCAGACGTATGCCGGCTACGCCGGGAGCAGCGGCGTCGCCGGAACCGGCGACCAGGTGGTCTGGGCCTTCACGCTCATGAAAGTCGTCGGCCGCGATGTCTGGATCGGGATCTGGGCCTTCGTCCTGGCGATCATCTCGACGACGCGATGGGAAGTGACGGCGTCGGGCCAACGCCCTGACGCGGCCCAGATCTGGTGGCGTTTTCCGAAATTCGTGATCGGGTTCATCGTCGCTTCACTGATCGTCACCTGGGTGACGAGCGGCGTCGGCATCGCCGACTTCAACAGGGTCGCGAACCCGGCTCTCGTCGCGCCGATCAAGGATCTGCGGACCTGGACCTTCATCTTCTGCTTCCTCAGCATTGGCCTGACGACGCGGTTCCGCGAGCTGGCTCATGCCGGCTCGAAGCCTTTCGCGGCGTTCAGCGCCGGTGTCGTCGTCAACGTGGTTCTCGGCTTCATCCTCTCCGCGGTGGTGTTCGCGTCGCATTGGCAGGGTCTTACGCGATGAGCGCCAGCGAGAAGGCGCGCCGCCCGAAAGAGTGCAGACGTTGCGCGTATTTCTGCAACGATCCTGCCTACTTGGAGCGCGAATTCGCAGGACTGGCGAGCCTCGGTTCGGCCTATGCCTCGGTCTCTGCCGATGACGGCGTATGCCGTCGTCACGGGCGGTATCTCGGCGCCGGTTCTTCGTGCTCGGACTTCGCGCTCCGACCTCCTCTCGCGTGAACGTTGCGTCGAGGGTACGCCTTGATCCCAACCCCGGGTTCCGGGAGTTTCCGCCTGATGAGGAGAATGAGATGCAGAGCGCGATCAAAGTCGCCGTGCTGGCCACCGGCCTAGCGACGGCTTCGGCCATTTCGCAGGCACAGCAAACCATTCTCAACGTCTCTTACGACCCGACCCGTGAACTCTACCAGGCGCTCAACCCGCTCTTCGCCGCCGACTGGAAGGGGGAGACGGGCAACGCCGTCATCATCCAGATGAGCCACGGCGGCTCCGGCAGCCAGGCGCGGGCAGTCATCGAAGGGCTCGATGCCGACGTTGTGACGCTTGCCGTCGCGCCCGACATCGATGCCATAGCGGAAAAAGCCAAGCTATTGCCGCTCGATTGGCAAAAGCGCCTGCCCGACAACAGCACGCCCTACACCTCGACGATCGTGTTCCTCGTGCGCACGGGCAATCCGAAGGGCATCAAGGATTGGCCCGATCTCGTCAAGCCGGGCGTGCAGGTGATCACGCCGAACCCAAAGACCTCCGGCGCAGCGCGCTGGGCATTTCTCGCCGCCTGGGCCTGGGCGGAGCATCGGCCCGGAGGCAGCGCCGATAAGGCGAAGGCCTATGTCGCTGATCTCTACAAGCATGTCCCCATTCTCGCGAGCGGCGCGCGCGGCTCGACGACGACCTTTGTCGAGCAGGGCATCGGAGATGTGCTGCTGTCATGGGAGAACGAGGCAGATCTTGCGATCGATAAGCTCGCGCGCGGAAAATTCGACATTGTCTACCCGTCATCGAGTATCCTGGCCGAGCCGCCGGTCGCGCTGCTCGACAAGAACGTCGACCGGCACGGCATGCGCAAGGTCGCGGAGGCCTATTTGGAATTCCTCTATACCAAGCCGGCGCAGGAGATCGAGGCCGAGAACCACTACCGTCCGCGCGATCCCCAGGTGCTCGCCGCCCATGCACATGAATTCCCCAGCATGAAGCTCTATACCGTCGAGCAGGATTTCGGCGGATGGCAGAAGGCGCAGGCGACCTATTTCAGCGACGGCGGCGTCTTCGACCAGATCTACGTGCCGCGACACTGACGATGAGCGCGGTCGGCGGCAAGGCAGAGCTGGTATGGCGCGAGCCGAGCGCCATACCCGGCAAGGGCCTGACCTTCGGCTGCACGATCCTCTATCTCTCTGTGGTGATCCTGATCCCGTTGGCCGCCATCGTGCTGCGGCCGTGGTCGAACGGGATTGGCGGCTTTGTCGCGATTTTGACTTCGCCGCGCGTCCTGGCCGCGCTCGAGCTCTCTTATGTGACGGCTGCCATCGCCGCGCTACTCAACACCTTCTTCGGCCTGGTCGTCGCGTGGACTTTGACCCGCTACCGCTTTCCGCTGCGGCGCGTCGTCGATTCGGTGATCGACCTGCCATTTGCGCTACCGACCTCGGTCGCCGGAATCGCCTTGAGCGCGCTCTATACGCATACGGGCTGGCTCGGCGCGCCGCTGGCGGCGGTCGGCATCGATGTGGCCTATACGCGCCTCGGCATCCTTGTCGCCCTGGTGTTCATCGGCTTGCCCTTCGTCGTCAGGACGATCGAGCCCGTACTCGCCGAAATGTCGCTCGAAGCCGAGGAAGCCGCCGCCACCCTCGGCGCCACGCGCTATCAGACCCTATTCCGCGTCGTGCTACCTGCATTGGCGCCCGCGCTGGTGACCGGCTCGACCCTCGCCTTCGCCCGAGCCGTCGGCGAATATGGCTCGGTGATCTTCATCGCCGGCAATCTTCCGATGGTTTCGGAAATCGCGCCGCTCCTCATCGTCATCAAGCTGGAAGAATTCGACTACGCCGGCGCGTCGGCGATTGGCGTCATCATGCTGATCACGTCCCTGTCCATTCTCTTCGCGCTCAACGCGTTGCAGCGTCGGTTGGCGAGACAGTAGACATGAGCCAAAACAGGCCCGGCCCGACCGACGATCCGGCTGCCTTGCGCGCGACGTGCTTCGTGGTCACGGGCGCGTTCGTCGCGCTCTTTCTCGTTCTGCCGCTGGTCACGGTATTCGCCTACGCGCTGCGCAGCGGCCTCGAAGCGGCGCTCGCGAGCATCGCCACCGCGGATGCGTGGTCCGCGATCACCCTCACGCTGATCGTCGCTGTCATCAGCGTGCCCCTCAACATGCTCTTCGGGATTTGCGCCGCCTGGGCTATCGCCAAGTACGATTTCAAGGGCAAGACCCTTCTGATGTCGCTGATCGACCTGCCGTTCTCGGTCTCGCCCGTAGTGGCAGGCCTGGCTTATATGTTGATTTTCGGCCTGCAAGGGTGGCTGGGGCCTGCATTACGCGACTGGAACATCAAGGTCGTATTCGCCTTGCCCGGCATGGTGCTTGCCACGCTTTTTGTCAGCCTGCCCTTCGTCGCGCGCGAGCTCATTCCGCTGATGACGGATCAGGGACGGGACGAGGAAGAAGCCGCTGTCTCCTTGGGCGCGACCGGACTCCAGACCTTCTTTCGCGTGACGCTGCCCAATATCAAATGGGGACTGCTCTACGGCGTGCTCTTGTGCAATGCCCGAGCGATGGGCGAGTTCGGCGCCGTGTCGGTTGTCAGCGGCCATATCCGCGGCTTGACCGACACCTTGCCGATCCATGTCCAGGTCCTCTACGACGGATACGATTTCATCGGCGCGTTCTCGGCCGCGGCCTTGCTTGCGCTGATCGCGCTGTTGACGCTTGTCATCAAATCGCTGCTCGAATGGCGCTATGCAGACGAAATCGCCGCGATCTATCAGAGCTGAGGGGAAACGCGCGTGTCGTTGATTGTCGACTCCCTGTTCAAGCGCTTCACGAGCTTTCCGGCTCTCAACGGCGTCAGCTTCACCGCCCCGCATGGCGCTTTCGTGGCGCTGGTGGGTCCGTCGGGCTCCGGCAAGACGACCTTGTTGCGGATTCTCGGCGGTCTGGAGTTTCCCGATTCGGGCACTGTACGCTTCGCCGATCTCAACTGGCTGGCAGTGCCCGCTCGAAGCCGCCGCGCCGGCTTCGTCTTCCAGCATTACGCACTGTTCCGCCATATGACCGTCGCCAAGAACGTCGCTTTTGGATTGTCGGTTCGACCGCGCCAGGAGCGGCCGTCGCGCGATGAGATCGCCCGTCGCGTCAAGCGCCTTTTGGCGCTGGTTCAAATGGATGCCATGGAACAGCGCTATCCGAGTCAGCTCTCCGGCGGCCAGCGACAGCGCGTCGCGCTTGCTCGGGCGCTTGCCATCGAGCCGCGCATGCTGCTGCTGGACGAGCCCTTCGGTGCGCTCGATGCGAAAGTGAGAACAGAGCTGCGTGAGTGGTTGCGGAAACTTCAGGCGGACCTAGGCATCACGACCGTCTTTGTGACGCATGACCAAGAAGAAGCGTTTGCGATGGCTGATCTCGTCGTCCTCATGAACAAGGGCCTGGTTGAGCAGGTTGGAGCGCCGCAGGACTTGCGACGCCATCCGAAAACCAGGTTTGTCGCCGAATTTCTTGGCGCGGAGCGAAAGTCGGCGGATTCGTCGCACGATCCTCGACACCGAGGCGAGCGAGGCTGGAATGGGTCATAGATGTCATTCTACCGAGAGCCCTTCGCAGGATGTTGCTGTCGGTCGTGCGCCTCTCATCGAGGCTGCCATTGGCGCGTGAGGGTCATTCGCTTCCACTCGCTCTACCGGCGCCGCTGCCGCACCACCACTCAACACTGCCGCGACGACCGGCATCGCGATCTGCCTGTTCGCCTTCTTTTCGATGCTTATGCCGTCGCCCACAAGTTTGAGAGCGAAATCCTCGTCGGATCCGTCCGCCATGATGATTGGATATACAAGATCGACGGCGGTTGCTCTGGAGCTTTTTTGCGTCTCGTTCGGCGTCTTGCGTAAAATGGGCTCACAGCGCCATTTGCATCTGCTTCACCAAGCGGCAAGCATCGTGACTTTCGCTCGAATGCGTGCTAAGAGTTGATCCGTTTTGGCGCTAAAACGGAGCCACGCCAGTGAATCTTTCGATCAAGAACGCCCCGGACCAGGTCGTAGAGCGGCTGCGGCGGCGAGCGAAGCGGCATCACCGCTCGTTGCAGGGCGAGCTCCTGGCGATCATCGAGGCTGCTGTGCGGGAGGATCAACCGACCGCGCCGGCCGACGTCCTGGCTGAAGTCCGTCGGCTTGGATTGCGGACGCCGAGCGAGGCTGCCGCGCTGATCCGCGCCGACCGTGACGGCCGTTAAGGTGGTCGACGCCTCGGCCCTCGCCGCACTCCTGTTCGGCGAACCGGAAGCCGAGGCCGTGGCGGGCCGGCTCGATGGCGCGCGACTTGTAGCGCCGAGCCTCCTCGCCTTCGAGCTCGCAAACGTTTGCCTTATGAAGTGCAGGCGCCATCCCAAGCGAAGGAAGGCGCTTCTCGCGGCGTTCCGACTACGCGGTCGTCTCGGCGTCGAGGAGGTCGCGGTCGATCACGCCAGCGCCCTCGAGCTTGCACTTAAGACGGGCCTAACGGTCTATGACGCGAGCTACCTCTGGCTGGCGCGGCAGCTCGGGGCGGAGCTTGTGACCCTCGATAAGGAGCTCGGGCGCGCCGCGACGATCTATTGACCGGCGGGTCAGCGCTGGGGTTGACACATCAACCTCGAAAAATCGCGGCTAAACCAATATGTTGACGTAGCTCCCCGGATATTCTACAAGATTGAGTATGTATGGGCGAAGCCGCGATGCCGCTTATTGGCGCCGTCGCATCGAAAGAGATCATCCCGAGATTGCCGCGCGGCTTGATAGCGGCGAGATTTCGAGCGTGCGTGCGGCCGCGGTCGCCGCTGGGCTCATCCGCGAGCCTACAGGGCTGATGCAGCTTCGTCGCGCCTGGCGCAGGGCGGGGGCGGAGGAGCGTGCCGCGTTCATGGCTGAAGTCGGGATTGCCGAGCTGGTGCCCCAGGCGCGGCGTGCGAAGCGCAAGCGAGCCGTCGCCGATGACGGCAGCGATTTGGGCGACCTTTTCTCGCTTCCCCTCCCGCTCCCCCACGAGCCCATGCGCGCCCGCCGCGAGCCCGCCCCCTCGCGTGCGTCCACAGCGCTCAACCTGGAGACCTCGAGTGCGCCGCTTCGCGTAACGGCGCTGCGGCCGGTGCCCGAGTTGCCGCGGCATGCAAGCGAGCCCGAGCCGGCGCCCTTCAGCGACATCGCGCACGAAGCCCCTGCCGAGACGCTGCCGCAACGCCTCGTGGTGACGCCCGCGGCGGACGAGCCGGAGGCAGCGGCGGAAGAGGCGAACGGGCGCGAGAGCGAGAGCGAGGACGCGCGGGAAACGACGCACGAGCCACAGGAAGAGGCTCAAAGGGCCCGCTCCGGGGTCCGCCGATTCTTCGGGCTTGCCGCCGCGAAGGAGGGCGAAGGCGAGCACGAGACCTCGCGCCGGGAGGCCATGGAAACCCCGGACGGGCGCGTCAAGGTCGGGCAACGCTACGTCAAGGTCGATGCCGGCGGGGCCGCATGGGAGGTCGTCGCGATCTTCGCCGGGCCGCTTGGCGTGCCTCACGTCCGCATCGCCAACCTCGAGGAGCCGGACACCTTGCGTGCCGTGAGCGTGTCGGCCCTCGTCGATCGCAACCGTTATCAGCTCGTCCGCTAGGCCGATGCCGCCCAGTCTCTCCGGCCTTCAACCGGCGGGATGCGTCTTCGATTGACCCTCTCGGGTTCGCGGCATATCCTCTAAACGATTACGACCGCTAGGGGAGGTGCGTATGCTGAAGCTGTTCGGAACCGCCGCCCTCTTGGTGCTGGCCTTTGCCGGCACCGCGATGGCTTGCGGCGCGGACAAAGACGTGATGTCGACGCCCACGGTGACCACTGCGCAAGGCAATGGCCCGGCGCCGGCCACGCCTGCGCCCCAAACGCCGAATAAGGGCGGCTAGACCTGAGCGAGCGGGCGCCGCCTGAAGCAAGCCAGCAATGATCCGGCGGGGGTGTCTTGTTCCGCCAAGCGCCCCGGAGGCGGCTTTGCGCGCGCAGCAAAGAGGGCTGTCCTTGCCTTTCCGAGTCGTGTTATAGTTAAATGAGGCAGAGGGGTGCACTGGGACGTTGACGGCAAAGGGCAGATGAGAGCGGACGTGCGCGGTGCATGACGGCACGGCGCGGACAACCGCTAGGCCCTGCCGGGGGGTAGTCGGCTTTATGGAGGGGTCAGCTCACAGGGCGTTTGGCGGGTCGGATCGTTAATCCGCGGACGAATAAGTCCTCACGGCTCTCGACCATCCTTCCATGCGACGGCTCGATATCCAGTTCCTCTGAAACCTTTTGGATTCCGCACGCACCGGAGGGATGGCGGTGCTCGCGGAACGCTGAGCGAGCCATCCCACAACACGGGGCAAGGGCTGCCTCCACCGGCGCAGCCGGCGCGGGGGCAACCGAACGACATGGAGAATACTAAATATGTCAGTGGGCACGGTTAAGTGGTTCAATGCCACGAAGGGTTACGGCTTTATCCAGCCGGAGGACGGCTCGAAGGACGTGTTCGTCCACATTTCGGCGGTGCAGCGGGCGGGTCTACAGGGCCTGCGCGAGGGGCAGAAGGTCAAGTACGAGCTGATGATGGGCCGTAACGGCAAGAGCTCGGCGGAGAACCTCGCCGTTCTCGACTGACAGACCTCACTCGCGGCGCGTCGCGGGGGGCGATCGCCCCCTCGATGCTGGCGGGCGCTTGACCGCAAAGCGCTCGGAGTTCCGCAGCGTCTATTCCTTGAGCCCGGCGCGTTTGGGGACGTGCCGCGCCAAGTCGGCGTATTGGCCTCTGAGGGCTTCCGAGGGGTTGCATAAGCCTGCTTCCCTTCGTGTCTTGCCGGACCACTTCCCCCTAAATCGGTTGATTTGATTTCCTGAAGCGCCGCGCGGCGCGCCGCTCCACCAGGCTGCGGCTGGGCGAGCGGCTCGGCGGCTTTGGCTGTTGCTCGGCCATCGGCACCCGCTCAGCCGTGGCGCGCGACCGGGCCGAGCGAAGGCCAAGCCGGCCGCGTCGCCACATCCTTCGAGCCGCAGCCGGTGCACCGCATCCTGCCGCCCAGCTCGGGCACCGGAAAGCCGGGCCCGAGCTCGGCCAGGAGTCGGGCCGCCGCCAGCACCGCGTTGTGGCCGCAACGGTTGCACCAGCAAAACACATCGACCTTGGCGTCCAGGAGTTCGGCAAGCGTGATCGCCTGGAGGCGGCCGTCCTCGGCCGCGAGCAGCCTGCGCTTGAAGCCCGCCATCGCCCGCTCCCCTGCTCCGTGATAAGAACATATCAGGAACACTAGGGCAAACCCAAGAGGCGAGTTGAGACCTCGAAATGCGCTCTGGCGATCTGATCAGGAACCGCTCGAAACCAGCGTAAGCCTGCGGGCGAACACGCTCAGCACCTCGGCGAGCGCGCTGCCGCGCTTGAGGGGACGCGCGCCTTGCGCCAGCAGATAGACGCTCTTGCCGTCCCGGTCGGGCGCCCACTTGATCACGGTGTAGGCAGGTCCCTCAAGTCGGCTGCGGAAGATGATGAAGCGCGCCCGCGCGGTATCGTGATGGATGGCGTAATCGCGCCAATCGCCGCTCGCGACCCGGCTGCTGTAAATCTGGAGAAGCTGATTGAGTTCTTGGCGGGTGAAGTGCACGAGGCTGCGCCGACGCTTGAAGTCGTCGAGCCGGACAAGCTCCGCCATGAGCAACACCTCCTTGTGGGTCGCCCCTGTCTCCCGCTATGCCTAGTTTTCCCCATTTCCGCCGGTGTGTCCAGTCCACCGGTCCCCGAGTACGGGAAGCCGGGGCGCTCTATCGCCGCGGCGAGCGGGCTTGATCGAGCGGCGGCTATTCGGGCAACATGAAGGGGTGCCCCAATCGCGCGAGGGAGAGCTGTCATGGCAACCGCCACTGCCGTGTGCGACTTCGGTTGGAAGGCGGTCGACTTCGAGCTCACGGGCGTCGACGGCAAACATTACGATCTTGCGGCCGTGCGCGGCGCAAGAGGGACGATCGTGATGTTCATCTGCAATCACTGTCCCTATGTGAAGGCAACGATCGGACGGATCGTCACCGATGTCGCAGCGCTCGAGAAGCTCGGTGTCGGCGCCATCGCCATCATGCCCAACGATACGAGCGCCTATCCGGAAGACTCGTTCGCGAAGATGAAGGCTTTCGCGGCCGAACACCGCTTCGGCTTCCCCTACGTGATCGACGAGACCCAGGCAACGGCGCGCGCTTATGGAGCGATCTGCACGCCCGAGTTCTTCGGCTTCAATGCCAAGCTCGAGCTCCAGTACCACGGCAGGCTTGATGCGGGCAAAACGACCCCGCCCCCGCCCGGCGCCAAGCGCGAGCTCCTGGACGCCATGCGCCAGATCGCAGCTGGCGGCGAGGGGCCGCGCGAGCAGATCGCAGGCATGGGCTGCTCGATCAAGTGGCGCGACTGAGCGCGCTGGCCCCGCGGCTATACGTATGGGAGCCCGTTTGCCAAGGCGCGCCGGCGCCGCTATTGTACGGCCCGCTGCGGACGGGTCGGCACCCGAGGGGGCGGGATGTGCTCATGCAACGCCCTCCTGCGGGAGGGCTCGAGGCGGGCGCCCAACCCCGCCACTCATGCATGATATTTTGCATGATTGAGGAGAGGCATGCTACGCGTCAGGCCGGCGAGGCGAGGGGCTCTCCTTGTTCGCGCCAGCCGGCGGTGGCGATCTGGAGGATTGAGTGAGCGACCTTTTTCGCGAGATCGAAGAGGATCTGCAACGCGACCGCTATAAGAAGCTGTGGGCCAAGTACGGCAACCTCGTGATCACCGCGGCGGTGGCGCTGGTCGCGGCTACGGCGGGCTTTGAGGCCTGGAAGGCCTACAGGCTGCGGCAGGAAGAGGCGCTCGGGCAGCGTTATGAGACGGCGGCCCAGCTGGCGCATGCGGGCAAGGCGGCCGAGGCCGAAGCGAGCTTTGCCAAGCTCGCGGCGGACGCGAATGCCGGCTACAGTGCGCTTTCGCGCCTGCAAGAGGCGGCACTGCTCGCCAAGGCGGGCAAGCGCGAGGAGGCGATCGCGGTCTACGACAAGCTGGCGCAGGATGGCGCGGTCGAGCGCCCCTACCGCGATCTCGCGACGCTGCTCGTCGTGATGACCGCGAGCGACAGCGGCGACCCGTCGGCGCTTATCAAGCGCCTTGAGCCGCTGAGCGTGGCCGGAAGCCCCTGGCGCTACAGCGCGCTCGAGCTGACCGCGGCGCTCGCCACGCGTATGGGTGACAAGGCGCGGGCCGAGCAGCTTTACTCGCAGCTCTCCGACGACGCGGACGCACCCTCGGGCGTGCGCGCCCGCGCGGCCGAGATGCTCGCTGCCCTTAAGGGATAGGGCCCTCCTCCCGTGCGCCGTATCGCGACCCTTCTCTTGCTCGCAGCCCTTGCCCCGGCCCTCGGCGGCTGCGGCGTGACCGACGCGGTCAAGGACCTGTTCGCCAGCACGGACAAGAAGGTCAAACTCAAGGGCGAGCGCATTCCCGTGATGCTCAGCGACCAGAACCTCGCGCCCGACCCGGGCATACAGGATCTTGCGGTGACGCTGCCGGAGCCGCAGACGAACGCCGCCTGGCCGCAGTCAGGCGGCAACGTGGCGCATGACATGCAGAATCTCGCCTTGAGCGACGCGCCCAAGGAGCTCTGGAGCGCCAGCATCGGCTCGGGCAAGAGCTCGGAATGGAAGCACCTTGCAGCACCGGTCATGGCGGACGGCCGCGTCTTCGCCATGGACACGGAGTCGGCCGTGAGCGCGTTCGACGCGAACACCGGCTCGCGCATCTGGCAGACAGACGCCACGTCGGAAAGCGATGACGTGGGCTCCGGCGACGTGGGCGGAGGTGTCGCCTATGCGGACGGCCAACTCTACGCCACCAACAATTACGGCGAGGTTTTGGCACTCGATGCCAAGAGCGGTAAGATTTCGTGGCGCCGCGCCCTCGGCGGCCCCACGCGCGCAGCACCCACCGTTGCCGGCGGGCGCGTCTATGTGGTGACGACGGACAACCAGCTTCACGCCTTGAGCGTCAAGGACGGCACGGTGCAATGGACCCATGCCGGCCTCGCCGAGGTCACCGGGCTTCTCGGCGCCGCCAGCCCGGCCTATGAGACGGGCATGGTGGCGGTGCCCTACACCTCAGGCGAGATCTACGGCCTGCGCCCCGATAACGGCCGCGTGCTGTGGTCGGATACGCTCGCCTCCATCCGGCCCTCGGACTCCGTCTCGAGCCTCGCCGACATCCGCGCCAATCCCGTGATCGACCGCGACCGCTTGATCGCCATCGGGCACAGCGGACGCATGGAAGCGATCGACCTGCGCTCGGGCGGCCGCGTCTGGGATGACCCCATCGGAGGCATCGCCATGCCGTGGGTGGCGGGCGACTTCGTTTTTGTGCTCACGACCGACAACCAGCTCATCTGCCTGACGCGCAACGAGGGGCGCGTGCGCTGGCTGACGCAGCTCGACCGCTGGCAGGACGCGGAGAAGAAGAAGATTCCCATCCTCTGGGTCGGACCGGTGCTCGGCGGCGGCAAGCTCATCATCGCGAGCGACGACGGCAGGATACTCGCGATCTCGCCCACGAACGGAGAAATCATGAATGCCGTCGTTGTCGGCGATCCCGTCTCGGTGTCGCCCATCATCGCGAACGGCACGCTCTATGTCCTGACCGACGCCGGGGACCTCAAGGCGTATCGTTAGGCTGGACCATGGGCTTCACCGTGGCCATCGTCGGCCGGCCCAATGTGGGCAAGTCCACGCTCTTCAACCGCCTGGTCGGCAGGCGCCTCGCCATCGTCGACGACACGCCTGGCGTTACGCGCGACCGGCGGGAGGGCCGCGCCCGCATCGGCGGCCTCGACTTCGCCGTGATCGATACTGCCGGCCTTGATGAGGCCCGCGGTGCGGCGCTCGCCACGCGCATGCTCGCGCAGACCGAGCGCGCGGTCGCGGACGCCGATGTGGCGCTTCTCTTGATCGACGCCAGAGCCGGCTTGACGCCGCTCGATGCCGAGTTCGCGCGGCGGTTGCGCCGCTACGGCAAGAGGGTGATCCTCGTTGCCAACAAGTGCGAGGGCAACGTCGCGGAAGCCACCCTTGCCGAATGCCACAGCTTAGGCTTGGGCGAGCCCATCGCCATCTCCGCCGAGCACGGCCTCGGGATGGCCGAGCTCGCGGAGGCGCTGCGTCGCCATGCGCCGACGCTCCCGGGTGCGGCCGAGGCCGGTGAGGAAGCCGCAGGCGCGGCGCCGGCGCCGGAGCGGGCGCGGCCGGTCCAACTCGCCATTCTCGGTCGCCCCAATGTCGGGAAATCGACGCTCGTCAATCGCCTGCTTGGCGAGGAGCGCATGCTGACCGGGCCCGAGCCGGGGGTCACGCGCGATGCCATAGCGCTCGACTGGAGTTACGAGGGCCGCGAGATCCGCCTCGTCGATACGGCGGGATTGAGGCGCCGCGCCAAGGTGAGCGGACGGCTCGAGCGGCTCTCCGCCGCCGACGCCCTCAACGCGGTGCGCTTCGCCGAGGTGGTGATCCTCGTCGTCGAGGCCACCGACCCGCTCAACCACCAGGACCTCGGCTTGGCGAGCCTCGTGGCCGAAGAGGGGAGGGCGCTCGTCATCGCGGTCAACAAATGCGATCTCGTCGAGAACCAGGCGAAGATATTGCGAGAGATGCGCGAGCGCATCGAAGTCTCGCTGCACCAGATGCAGGGTGTCACCCTCGTGCCCGTCTCCGCGCTCTCGGGTGCCGGCCTCGATCGCATGATGCACGCCGTGTTCCGCGCTCACGCGCTGTGGAACCGGCATGTGCCGACGGCCAAGCTCAACCGTTTTCTCGCCGAGGTGGTGGCGGCACACCCCCCGCCCGTGACCCGCGGCCGGCGCAGCAAGATCCGTTACATCACCCAAGCGAAGACGCGGCCGCCAAGCTTTGCACTCTTCGGCAACAAGCTCGAGGACCTGCCGGAGAGCTATCTGCGTTATCTCGCGAATGCCATGCGCAAAGCCTT
>Ga0187769_10001409_pt1 | contig 13741 bp, 7 predicted proteins | sample 0116_SJ02_MP02_1_FD_133140 | JGI IMG/M metagenome (GOLD analysis project Ga0187769, IMG submission 133140) | Tropical peat soil microbial communities from peatlands in Department of Meta, Colombia - 0116_SJ02_MP02_10_MG | ecosystem: Environmental > Terrestrial > Soil > Wetlands > Peat | place... | reverse complement strand
CGGACCGACGACGTTCTCCTGAGCCTTGCGGCTATAGCCCTTGCTCTGCAGTGTCTGGCTGCCGTAGGCCACCAGCCTGAACAGCGTGTCGTCGTCACCGCCGTAGACCCAGATGTCGTTCGTCACCGGCGGACACATGCCCCCGCCGCCGGTACCGCCGTGACAGCCATTGCAGCCATAGCTGAGCCACAACTTGCCGCCCGCGGCGACCGCCGCTGCATCGGTGTCCTGATAAGGATCCTTGAGCGTGCCCTGGGGCGCGGCGTCGGCCTGCTGTACCGGAGTCATGGTGCTGCCCGCCGCGGGCACCGCGGGCGCGGCCGCCGACGAGTCGGCGGCCGCGGCGGACGGCTGCTGCTGCGCCTGGATCAAGGTTGATGCCAGCATCGCCATAGCGATAGCAACTGTATTCTTCAGCACCATGCGCCTCGGTTGTCTGTCATGGCCGGAACGCCGGCGCTAGGCACCCGGACCCCCGGGGCCTCCAGCGAGCAGCCGGATCACCTTCTCGTCGCCCTTGGTACGCGCGATGGACAGCGCGGTATCGCCGCGCTCGCTCTGCGCCTGAACGTTCGCACCGGCGCGCACCAACAGCGCGACCATGTCGGCGCGTCCGTTGGCGGCGGCCATCATCAGCGCCGTCACGCCGCCACTGTTGCGGGCATTCACGTCGGCGCCTTTCTGGATGAGCGCCTGCGCCAGTGCCCGGGCGTCGTTGGCGCTCGCCAGCATCAGCGGTGTATAGCCGGCTTCTCCGATCGGCCGGTCCGGCTGTGCGCCCGCCTCGAGCAGCGCCACGGCAGCCTGGTTCTTGCCGTATTGCACGGCGATGGCGAGCGGCGTGAGATCCTGCGCGCTCACGGCGTTGGGGTCCGCACCGTGCGCCGCCAGCAGCTTGACGTCGTCGGGATCGTCGCAATAGGCGGCGGTCATGATCGGTGTCCAGCCGTCGCGATCACGCCGATTGACGTCCGCGCCATGCGCGATCAGGAACGCCACCATCCGCGGGGAGCGTTGCACCAGGGCGTGGTGCAGCGGCGTCTCGCCCTGCAGGTCCTGGGCGTTCACCGCGGCATGCTTGCTCTCGAGCAGGTAGGCGACGCGCGTCTGGTCATCCGCCATGACCGCGTTATTGAGCTCGGTCTCGACGCTGGCGCCGTGGGCCAGCCAGTCGTTCAGCTGGGCGATGCTCACCGTCCGGGTGGTGCGGGGCGACGGCTCGGGCGCGGACTCCTTATACGGTCCATGCGCGGGCAGATCCCCGCTGACGATGCAGGTGTCGCAGCTCACCAGCGGCACCCCGAAGCTGGTCAGCACCGCGTGCAGAGCGTCGCGCTTATCACGCATCGCCTGGTCCAGGCGGCGCTGCAGCTCGCGATCGTTGCGGCGCACCCCGACCGCCATGTCGAACTGCAGCACCACGGAGTCATCCATCAGGTTGGCGGGCTGAATCGTCAGCGGCGCCTGTTTCACGGCCCGGTAATAGCCGGCGAGCGGTCCCCAGGCGGCCGCGACGTCGAGCTGGCCGTCGATCACCTGCTGGATCTGGTAGCTCGGCTGATTCTCCGGAACCAGATCGGCGTTGTGACTGAGGTAGTGAATCTGCACCCGGGTGACGCCGTGATCGGCCAGCGCCTCACGGATGGCCGAGGTCTCGTAGACACCGACCCGCAGCGCCTTCAGGCGCGGATCATCGAGACTCTTGATGGTGATACCGCGGTCGTTGCGGTAGGCGAGCACGTAGGTCGTGCGGTACAGCGCCGAGGTCGCGATGATGCCCTCCGCGCCGAGCGGCATGTCGAGCATGACGTCGCACTGATCGGCGTCGAGCGTCGTGCGGGTGAGCCCGCGCTCGATGCCGGGCCGGTAGTAATACTCGACGCTCGTCCCGAGCGCGTCCGCGAGAATGGCGGCGATCTTGTTCTCGAATCCCTCGCCGCGATTGTTGGACAGCGGCATGTTGCCCGGATCGGCACACACCCGCAGGGCCGCCTGGGAGACTCCGGGCGCGGCCAGCGTGACCGCCGCCACGGCCAGCGCGACGCCGAGCGCCGGCGCAGTTCTCATGCACCTCGTCATTCGCCTCGGCTCCTCGATCCTTGCGGTGCCCTCGCGCGGATGAGGGGGCGCGTCCGGTGCCGGCGCCGGGCGCGCCCCCAACGCTCCACGACTACCTAACCCACATTCCCTTGCTGCCTTTCACTCACTGTACCGCGAAGGTATAGAGCGTGCCCCCCTGCGGGATCATATTGAGACCCGCCGCCTTGGTCATCGCGGTCGCACCGATGGCCCCGAACTTGTCGTTCAGGTCGAGCCCCGCAGTCACCGGCAGGCCGATCCAGCCGCCGATGCCGCTCCACACGGAGACGTACTGCTTGCCGTTGACGCTGTAGGTGATCGGGTTGCCGATGATCCCCGACCCCAGCCGCCGCTGCCACAGCACCTTCCCCGTGGCGCGATCCACCGCGCGGAAGTCGCCGTTGAGGCTCCCATAGAAAGCGAGGCCGCCGTCGGTGACCAGCGCGCCCCCCCAGTTCGGGTACGGATCCGGAACCTCCCACACCGTCTCGCCCGTCAGCACGTTGAACTTCTTGAACTTGCCGGTGACGCCGGGTTTCTCCGGATACATGTAGACGTTCGCGAACACGTACACGATGCCCTGCTGGGTGTGCGAGCGCTCCTGCGGCTCATCCTCCATGCACCAGTTGTTGGTCGGGCAATACGCCATGCCCGGCTCGCCCGGATCGATCGCGCACGGCTGCTGGTCCTTGCCGCCCATCGCCGACGGACAGGCCTGGGTGTTGCCATGGGCCTTCAGCGGCGAGTGCTCGTAGACCTTCACCGGCCGGCCGGTCTTCATGTCGATCTTCTCGGCCCAGTTGGTGGTCACGTACTTGTTGGCGCGCAGCAGCGTGCCGTCGGTACGATCGAGCACGTAGGCAAAGCCGTTGCGATCGAAGTGGATCAGGATCTTGTGCGGCTTGCCGTCGACGGTGGCGTCCTCGAGCATGTTCTCGTTGATGCCGTCGTAGTCCCACTGATCGAACGGCGTCATCTGGTAGACCCACACGACCTCGCCGGTATCGACCTTGCGGGCGAAGATCGACATCGACCACTTGTTGTCCCATTTGCCGCTGTTGCAGGCTTCCTGGGTGACCGGCTCCGCACCGCAGCGGTATTGCGGGCTCCACAGGCCGGGGTTGCCGCTCGAGGCGTACACCAGCTTCAGGTCCGGATCGTAGCTGTACCAGCCCCACATCGCGCCGCCGCCACGTTTCCACTCGTCTCCCGGATAGCTGGAAATGCCGACGTCATGCCCGGCAGTGCCGTATTCCGGGTGCTTCTTGTTGGTGTCCTTGGTGAGGCACACGTCCTTGTCGCTGCCGGTGTTGTAGCAATGCCAGATCTCCTTGCCCGTCTGCAGGTCGTAGGCGAAGAAGGCCCCGCGCGCCGCGAACTCGTCACCGCCGAAGCCGATGAGGACCTTGCCCTCGGCGATGATGGGCGCGGGCGTGATGGTCTCGCCCTTGTCGGGATAGGCGCTCTTGGTTACCCAGGCCTCCTTGCCGGTCGCCGCATCGAGCGCGATGACGTAGCCGTCCAGCGTGCCGAACACCAGCTTGCCGTCGGCAAACGACGGCCCGCGATTGACCGTGTCGCAGCACGCGCGCGGCACGGCGGAGTCGTCGCGGTTGCTGGTCTTGCGGTAATTCCACACTTCCTTCGGATGATCCGGATCACTCAGGTCGAGCGCCTGAATGATGTTCGGCCAGCCGCTCTCCATGTACATCATCGGCTTGCCGTTGACGGTCACCACCAGCGGTTGGCCCTCGTGGCCGCGCAGCGTGCCGCTCGACTGCGACCACACCATCTGCAGCTGACCGGCATTGGAGGTGTTGATCTGTTTGAGCTTGCTGTGGCGCGTGTTGGCCTGATCGCCGCCAGGGGCCGCCCAGAGATTGGGATCCTTGGAGCGTTCGGTGACCTCGTCGGCGATCGCCGCTGCGCACCAGGCTCCCAGTGCCAGCGCGGCACCTGCGGCGCACAGGGTTCTATTGCGTTCGAATCGCATACGCAGTTCTCCTCGACTTCGAGTTGTACGTTTCGGTGTATCGGTGAGCACCGCCGAAAAGCGCGCGCCCGATACCCGCACGCCTGGCCGGCCTGGCAACTCCGTTCCTCTCACACACACCCCGTGTTCCATCGGACTTTTCAAATTTGTTGACTGGTTATCGTAGTCTTGTTCGCAACCGCCCGCAGCAGAAGCTTCACGTTGGCGCGGAGCCGACTCGCTGCAAAAACTTGTGCCACAAATGACACAACTTAGTCTGAGCAGACGTTGGCGCCATTCCTTCTGTCCGCCTCCAATAGCGGCGTGCCGCTGTCGCGTAAGCGAGCAGACGTGCGGCTCCATATCGTCAAGCTGACGGCACCGCCAGCGGGCGTTCCGCTGCGGTGCGTCAGCCTGCTGCAGGGCTTCAGAATCCAAGGTACGCACCCACGTTAAACGTGTTGGCACTGTTGCTGCCGCCGACCTGCTGATAGCTCTTGGTACCGCTGCCTTCCGCTATGAGCGTCAGGTTCTTGGTGAGCGAGTAGTACAGCCCCACCGTCACCTTGCGGTTGCTCTCCACGAGGTCCGGGTTGAGCGTCGCATCGGCACCGTTGGCAGTGTCGAGGTTGCTGCGGCCGTAGTTGACACCCACCTTCAGCGGCCCGAACTTGTAGGTCGCCTGGGCAAAGTAGCCGTCGGACGTACGGGTCTGTCCGAGGCCGAAGTCCCCGTAATAGAACAGCGCGGTCGTGCCGAGGCCCTTGGCGTGATAGTAATAACCGATCACTTCCAGGTCGTGCACGTCGAGCTTGGCGAACACGTCGACACCGTCGGCGGTGTAGCTATAGCTGGTCGCCGTCGGGACCAGCGGTGGCGCAGCGGCAATCTGCAAGTACTGCTCCTGCGTCAGGAACGCTACCGAGACATAGAGCTTGCTGTCCTGCGGCAGGGGCATCGTATAAGTTGCCTTGGCGTGGAAACCGGGTGCCTTCTTCGCCTCCGGCGTGCCGACGTCGCAGTACGTGCCGGCATTCACACACAGTGGATTGAGCGGGTCGAAGGCGCCGACCGTGAGGTTGAAGCCCGAGAAGTCGGGCGTGGTGTAGTCCATCTGCGCCAGCCAGTCGGTGTAGATGTAGCCGAAGCCGATCCCGCCGAGCGTGGTGTTGGCGGGCGCGATGCTCGCAGCAGCGCCGGGAGCGCCGACGCCCGGTAGCGTCATGTCGTTGAGGATGACGTCGGCACCGAACAGCCCGATGTTGCGCCCGAGGGTGAAGGTGCCCCACTCCTTGGTGCCGAAGGTCATATATACCTGGCGAATATCCAGCCCGGTGGTGCCGAGTGCGGTATTGCAGCCGCCGTTGCCGGTGGCGCCGCAGACGACCGGTCCGATGTTGGGGTTACCGCTGTTGTTGGTCGCGATGCCCGGGTACAGGCCGAGATGCGCCGAGAGGTCGATGCCGTTCTGCGTGGTCGCGACACCGAAGGTGAATGCGGCCGGCAGCAGGCCGTTGCCGATGTTCGATACGCTGCTGCTCGCCAAGCTGCCGACGCAGGTCAGGCCGCCGCTGATGGCGACCGCGCTGCTGTAGCTCTCACAGCTGGAGAAGATGTAATACACATTCACGTTGCCATCGAGGGAAAAGGTCCACTCTCCATCGGCGCTTTTCAGGTCCACTGCCGCCGCGCGCGTCGCCAGCAGCGCCAGCACGATGCCGGCTGCGGCTGGTCGGAGAAGTCGAGTGATTGCAGAGAAATTTTTCATGGAAAGGTACTCCCACTAGTTGTCGTCCGTAGCAGTGCTGCCACGTGACAGGACGCGGCAGCAAAGGACGTGCCAACAGTCGTTGCCTGTTGGCAACAATCAGCATTGCGGCGGAACAAGGAGTTATTTGCTGCGGCAGTGCAGCGCGGACCAGTGAATGACCAAAAAGGCTACAGTGTGACTTGTTGAGTGTTGCAGGAACGCTCCACTCGGCGCGCCGGATCTTGTTGCGCCGCAGCTCGCGTCAACTCTGGCGCAACCAGCGCGCGGCAAGCGGCGGCACGAGGATGAGACTCACGAAGGTGGAAGAGAGCAAGCCCCCGAGAATGACGATCGCCATTGGGCCTTCGATCTCGTGCCCGGGCTGGCGCGATTGGACGGCGACCGGCAGCAGCGCCAGTGCCGTCAGCAGCGCCGTCAGCAGCACCGGCGTCAGACGCTCTTCCGCCCCACGCAGCGCAGTCGCCAGTCCCCACGGCTGTCCCTCGACCGTGACCAGATGCTCGTAGTGGGATATCAGCAGGATGGTGTTGCGGGCTGCGATGCCGAACAGGGCGACGAAACCGACCATCGCACCGAGCGACAGCGTGCCGCCGGTCAGCGCCACCGCAGCCACTCCGCCGATCAGCGTGCTCGGCAGCGCGGCGAGCACCAGCAGCACGTGCCGGCTGCGGCCGAAAGCGAGCGCCAGCAGCAGCACGATCAGCACCAGTGCCGCCGCCGAATGCCACAGCAGCTCGCGAGCGGCGGCGGCCTGCGCCGGGGCAGTGCCGCCGTAGCGCAGATAGACGTCCGGCGGCAGCTTGATATGCGCGGCGATCGCCGCGCGAGCCGCGCGCGCGTAGCCCGCCTGATCGGAGGTCGTGGGGCTCGCCACTACCACCTGACGCCGCAGGCCGTCCTGGTGCTCGATCAGACTGCGCGCCGAGACCATCCTGAGCGTCGCCACCGACGACAGCGGCACCCGTGCGCCATCGCGGCCGCGCAACGGCAGGTCGGCCACGTCCTCCGGCGTCGCAGCGCCGCCGGCGATGCGCGCCACCACCGGCACGCTGCGGTCGGGCTGGTTGAGCTGCACGATGAGCGTGCCGTGGTAGGCGGCGTTGAGCACAGCGAGCACCTCTGCGGCCTGCAGTCCATAGAGACTGAGCTGCTCGGGGCGCAGCCGCACCTCGAGCTCCGGCTGTCGCGGCGGCACCTCGAGGCGCACCGTGCCGCTTTGCGGCCACTGGCGCAGCAGCGCTGCGATCTCGCCGGCCACCTCGTCGTCCCGGTCCAGGTCCGGACCGAACACGCTCACGAAGAAGGGCGCCACCTCCCCCGAGAGCGTCTCCCCGATGCGCTCGGCCAGCACCGAGTAGATCTCCACCAGCTGGTTGGGAAACTGGTCGAATACCGCCCGCACCTTGGCTTCCAGCTGCGCGGTCGTGAGCGTGCGCATCGGGTCGAGCTGAATCTCGAACTCGCTCTTGTTGGGCGCGTCCGGATCCTGACCGTTCTCGGCGCGACCGATCTGCTCCGCCACGCTCTTGACTCCCGCAATCGCCGCCAGGCGCACCGCGATGCGCTCCCCGACGCGCGCGGTCTCGAGCAGCGAGATGCCCGGGCGCAGCGCCGCGTGCGCGATCAGGTAGTTCTCGCGAAAGTCCGGCAGCAGCCGCGCGCCGAGCACGGGCAGCAGCGCCAGCCCGGCCACGCCGCTCAGCAGGATGCCGGCCAGCACCAGCGCGGCGCGCGGCGTGAGCCGGCTGATGGCGCCGTGCTGCCAGCGCTTGGCCTGCCGCAGCCAGTCGGGCTCCGGGCGCGGCTGGTAGGACTGCATCAGCAGGGCGCACAGCGCGGGAGTGGCGCTCATGGCGACCAGCAGCGACAGTCCCACCGCCAGCAGGAACGCCGTAGCCAGCGGCCGGAAGAACGCTCCCTGCAGACCCGACAGCATGAGGATCGGCAGAAAGGCGACCGCCACCGCCGCGGTGGCATAGAGCACCGGCCGCCGCACTTCCAGCGAGGCATCGAGCAGCAGCGCGCTCGGGTCGGCGCCTGCCGCGGCGGCGCGCCGGCGGCGGGTGATGTTCTCCACGTCGATGACCGCATCGTCGACCACCACGCCCAGTGCCACCACCAGACCTCCGAGCGTCATGGTGTTGAGCGACAGGCCCCCGATACTCAGCATCCAGACGGTGGCGAGCAGCGATACCGGGATGGCGCCGAATGAGATCAGTGCGCCACGCCAGTCGCGTAAGGCGAGCAGCAGCAGTAGCACCACCAGCACGGCGCCGATCAACAGCGAGTTGCGCAGCTTGGCGATGGCGCTCTCGATGAAGCTCGCCGGGCGCAGCAGCGCCGCGTGGTACTGCACGCCCTGCCGCGCGAGCTCCGGCACCAGCATGTGCAAGCGGTGCTCGAGCTCGCGGGTGACCTCGAGCGTGTTGGCGCCGTACTGCGTCGAGGTCTCCACCAGTATGCCCGGGCGGCCTCCCACGATGGCGTCGCCGAAGCGCGGCGCCGCGCCATCGCGCACCTGCGCGATGTCGCCGATACGTACCGGGACACCGGCATGGCTCGTGATGACCGCCTGCGAGAGCGCGGCGAGCGAGTCGCCGGGCGCCTGGGCCTGCAGCACGATGCGCTGCGACGGGCTCTCCAGGTAGCCGCCGCCGCTCATCTGCGTGCCGCGGCGGGCGGCCTCGAAGACATCCTCCAGCGTCACCGCGTACGCATCGAGCTTGGCCGGATCGATCCACAGCTGTCGCTCGCGCGCCGCGCCGCCGAAGATCTGCGCCTGCGCGACCCCGGGCACGGCCAGAACCTGCGGTTTGATGCTCCAGTGAACGAGGTCGCGCAGCTCGATCGGCGACAGCCGATCGCTGGTGAAGCCGAAGTGCAGCAGGTATTCCATTGACGAGCTGAGCGGCGAGAGCAGCGGCGGGCCGACGCCCGCCGGCAGCAGCGCGCTCGCGTCCGCGAGCCGCTCGCTGATGATCTGCCGCTGCAGATACGGGTTGCTGCCGCGACCGAACACCACCTGAATCGCCGCCAGGCCCTGACTGGAGGTCGAGCGCACCACCTCGACGTTCTCGGCGCCCGAGAGCAGATCCTCCAGCGGCCGTGTCACCAGCGACTCGACCTGGATCGCATCCATTCCCGGCGCCTCGGCCTGCACCAGCAGGTGCGGCGGGGCAAAGTCCGGGAACACGTCGAACCGCGCGGTCAGCAGCGCGCCCACGCCCAGCAGGGCGATCAGCAGAGAGAGCGCCGTGACGATCCTGGGATTGGCAAGCGACCCACGGACGATGGAGGCCAGCATGGGCGCTAGTCGTGTTCCTCTTCGGCGGCGGAGAAGCTGCCGATGCCCTGCAGCGACCAGAGCACACCGGCGCCCTGCACGACGATCTGGTCGGCGCGCGTCAGCCCGTCGACCAGCCAGGCGCTGCCCACTCGCGCCAGTGGCTTGACGGTCACGGCCGCGTAGCGAAAAGTGTCGGTGCCGCTGGCAGTCAGGCGATAGACATAGGCGCCCTGCTCGGCATAGAGCAGCGCCGCGGCCGGCACCAGCAGACCGGCCGTGGTCGCTGCCGATCGCAGCCGCACCACCGCCCGGGCGCCCGGTCCGAACCCCGGCGGAGCGCCCTCGAGCTCGAGCAGCCAGCCCGCGCTTTGCGATTGCGCATCGGTGCGCGGCAGCGCTCCGAGCACCCGCGCGGCGACCTGCACGCCGTCGACCTCCACCAGCGCGCGGGCGTCGAGCGCCCCACCGAGGCCGTGTCCCGGAACATCGGCGCGCAGCAGCAGCTGTCGTCTCGCCCCCAGCGCCTCAAGCAGCACGTGCTGCCGCGCGGCGCTCCAGCCGGCCAGCGGCCCCCACTGCAGCGCGAAGCTCATCGCGGCCGCGCGCGCCTGCGCGGCGGCCTCGACCGACTGCGCCTGCGCTGACTGCCATGCCCTGAGCGAGGCCTGCGCATCGTCGCGGTACAGCCGCTCCAGGCGCGCCGCTTCGGCGGCGGCCGCCGTCGCCGCCGCGCGCGTGCTCTGCACCCGCCCCAGGTCGCCAGCCAGCGCCGCCGGATCGAGCACTGTCCCGTACGCCCCGACCGCGGTCGCGCTGGTCAGTGGCAGCGGATGCTCGATGCGGATTCCCACCGCCTGCTGCTGCGACCCGGTCAGGGAAAGCGCTGCCGGCTGCTCCTGCGGCGCCGCTGCGGCGCACGGCGCGGCAGCGACGGCCAAGAGCAGCGTCAGGCACGACCATCTGCCGGCGGCCGCTCTCATGGCTGCGGGAATGCGCCGGGGAGCCATGCGCCTTCCGCGCCCTGCAGCGGCCGCCGGTACGCGTCCTCGAGTGCGCCCAGCACGATCTCGGCCGCGTAGGCCGCCTGCAGCACCGCCAGCTGCGACTCGGTGGCAGCGATCTGCGCCGCCAGCACGCTGGCGCGCTCGCTGGCGCCGGCGACGAGCGCGCGTTGTTCGGACTGGCGCTGCCGCTCGGTGACCTCGGCGAGCCGAGCGCTGTCGGCCCAGGCCGCTCGCGCCAGCGGCCACGCCAGCTCGGCGCGATCGATCTGCTCGAAGATCTGCGCCTGCACCGCCTTCAGATGCTCGCCGGCGGCCGCGCGGTGCGCGACGGCTTCGCCGATCGGTCCTTGATGTTGATTGAACACCGGCAGCTCGAACGAGGCTGCGAGCGCGCTTTCGTGGGTGATGTCGTTGAGCGCACCTTCCTGCACCCCGTTGCCGCCCCAGGCATACGCCGGCGTGACATGCACCTGCGGCCAGCGCTTGGCGACCTCGCTCTGCAGGCCGATCTCCGCCAGGTCGTATTCGCGCAGCGCACGAACGATCTGCGGCCGCGCAATCAGCGCCTCGGTGCGCCAGCGCTCCGGGGTGTTGACTTCGAGCGTGCCGATCGCGGCCCAGTCGTTCCAGCGCACGGGAACCGCCGCGAGCGCCGCGACCGGTACGCCGACCGCGGCCGCGAGCCGCGCGACGGCATCCGCGCTGCGCGCCTGCGACTGCTGCTGCCGCTGGCGGGCGCGGGAGAGCTCCAGCTCGTCCGCGAGCAGCTGCGGACGGGCGATGTCGCCGAGCTCGAGGCGGGCGCGATCACTATCGAGCAGCGCCTGACGCGCGGCGATCAGCGACTGCAGCAGCGTCGCCTCGTCCCGCGCTGCGACCGCATCGAGCAGCGCCTGGCGCAGTGCCGCGCGGACCTGCCAGATCGATTCGGCGAGATCGGACTGCGCCAGCGCCGTCTGCAGGGCCGCGCGGCGCCGGGCGCGCTCGCGCTCCCCCGGTTGGCGCAGCAGGAAATCCAGCGACAGCCCGTAGAGCCACGCCGTGCTCTGCGCCGCCGTGGTGAGATATTCGGCGAACAGCTCCATGGTCGGATTGGCGTGTTCGGCGGCGGTGCGCTCGGCGGCGGCCGCCGCCGTCACCTCGGCCCGCTGTTCGGAGAGCGCGGGATTGAGCTGCAGCGCGGCGGCCAGCCATTGCGAGCGGTCCCAGCCGACCGCGGGCGGCGGCAACCCGTTCAGTGGCTCATCCAGGCGGCGCGCGTTGAACTCAGCCAGCGTTGCGGACGGCTCGAGGGGCGCGCGTGGTGGCACGCTGACGCACGCACTGAGCACCACCGCGAGCAGCGGCGCGAAACCTGCGGGTCGCGTGCCTGGTGTCATCTGTCGCAACGCCGGTGTGAATGATCGCGCCGGTCCCCCGCGGGCAGTATAGAGCCGCCGCGCGGCGGCCGCAGTGTCAGGTCGCCGCGACCGCGGCCAGCGCCTGCGCGTGAAAACGCAGGTGATCCTCGACGCAGGTGGCGATGAAATAGTAGTCGTGGCCGTAGCCGTCGTGACGGCGCAGCCGCAGCGGCTGTCCCGCCCCCGCGCACGCCTGCTCGAGCAGCTCGGGCAACAGTTGCCCCTGCGGCAGAAACTTGTCCGCCAGACCCTGGTCGACCAGGATTTCCGGGAAGGTCTGCGCGGCGCGCGCCGTGACCAGTTCCACGGCATCGTAACCGCTCCAGTCGGCAACGCTCTCCCCCAGATAACGCGTGAACGCCTTGCGTCCCCAGGGGCAGCGCGTTGGTGAGCAGATGGGAGCGAGTGCCGAGACCGACCGGTAGACCTGCGGGTTGCGCAGGGCCAGAACCAGGGCCCCGTGGCCGCCCATGGAGTGTCCGAAGATGGCCAGCTGGCGCGCGCTCCCCGGAAAATGCTCGAGCACCGTCGAGCGCAGCTCTTCGAGAACGTAGTCGTACATGCGGAAGTAGCGTGACCACGGCGGTTGCGTGGCATTGATGTAGAAACCGGCCCCGCTGCCGAATTCCCAGTCGTCGGCCTCACCGGGTATCCCGGTGTTGCGCGGGCTGGTGTCGCAGCTCACCAGCATCAGGCCGAGCTGCGCGGCGATGCGTTGCGCACCTGCCTTGATCGCGAACGTCTCTTCGGTGCAGGTCAGCCCCGCCAGATAAAAGAGAACCGGCACGCGGCGCTGCTGCGCCTGCGGCGGCTGATACACGGCAAAGCGCATCGGCAACCCGATCACCGCCGATGGATGACGGTAAAAGCCCTGCACGCCGCCGAAGCAGCGATGCTCGCTGACTGTTTCGAGCGTCATCGTTATACCCCGCCGGCGGTGATCGCTGCCCCGGCGCCCCGATCGCAGCACATTATGAGTCCGATCGGCCGCCCGGTTTAAGAGCCATGCCAGGGTTGGCTCAGTCGTGCCAGTTCGGACACGCACGGTCCGCTGCTGTGACAGGGATCATCGCGCCCGACCGACTATATTGCCCTGCCGCCGGCGCGGTGCCCACGACCCCTCGCCCATCAGGCTCGTGCCCCGGGCCGGCGGGCAGTCGGCTGTTTTTTAACAGCATTTCGCCTATCCACGATTGACCGGCCCGCTACGATGCCGGATCGTCCGCGTGAGCGTCGCTGCCTGAGGAGCGTCCGATGAGAACGCAACGCCTGCCGGGGATGTTTTTGTTCCTGGTTGCCGCTGCGCTGCTGCTGCCCGCGGCCCGGGCGGCCGATTTCGGCGCGATCGTGGGCGTCGTCAGGAACGCCGCCGGCGCACCGGTGGCACAGGCGACCGTGACCGCCGTACGGGTCGACGGCAGTGGTACGCGCGCTGCGATCTCCAACAGCGAGGGCGTGTACTCCTTCGCCGATGTCCCTCCCGGCGTCTGGGCGGTGACTTCCGAAGCCGAAGGTGCCAGCGTGACGGCCCCCTCGGTGGCCGTCGTGGCGGGCAAGGCCACGCGCAACGACGTGGTGCTCAACATCAGGGCGCCGTCAGCCCCCGCGGCTCCACCAGGGGCCGTCCCAACCGCTCCCGGCGCGGCACCGCCGCCGGCAGCCGCGGTCGCCGCGGCCGCTCCTGCGGCACCGCCCCCGCCGGCCGTCGCCGCAGCGGTGGCGCAGGTGCTGCCGGAAGCACTGCAGGCGCCCGCGCCCGCGCCCGTGCCCGACACCTACACGCCGTTCGCCGTGGGCGATCTCGGCTGGATGAACGGCACCCCCCGTGAGACGACGCCGATATTCGATACCAAGTTCTTCACGCCCGAGATCCGCTTCGACGTGGACTACCTGCAGGACTTCAATCATCCGGTGGATCACAGCATCGTCGGCTCGACGGAAGAGTTCCGCTCCGGCGAGTTCCAGCTCGAGCAGGTGAGCTTCGGCGGCAACTTCCACTGGAACAACGTGCAGGCCCGCTTCCTGTCGATGATGGGCATGTATGCCGTCACCACTCCGCGCAACGACGCCAGCGTGGCGGTCGGGCAGTGGGATCTGCAGGGCGCCTACAAGTACCTGTCGGAGGCGAATGCCGGCTATCACTGGGACGTGAACCACGGGCTCAACGTGGACGCGGGCATCTTCCTTTCGTATATCGGGCTCTTCAGCTACTACAACTTCGACAACTGG
>Ga0187769_10001408_pt1 | contig 13743 bp, 13 predicted proteins | sample 0116_SJ02_MP02_1_FD_133140 | JGI IMG/M metagenome (GOLD analysis project Ga0187769, IMG submission 133140) | Tropical peat soil microbial communities from peatlands in Department of Meta, Colombia - 0116_SJ02_MP02_10_MG | ecosystem: Environmental > Terrestrial > Soil > Wetlands > Peat | place... | reverse complement strand
CCCGCCGGAAGCGCGCGGATTCCGCACGATTCTGGCGACCGAGCCGGGCCAGCACGCCTACATCTCCGCCTGGTGGCCGGCAGGCCACATCATCGGCTACGAGCACACCCACACGCATGTCATTTACGAGTTCCTGAAGGCGGTCGCGAAAGGCGAGTCGCCGTCACCGAACTTCTTTGATGGCTGGCGAAACAACATGATCCTCGATGCCGTCGAACGCTCGGCGGCATCGGGAAAATGGGAGACGTCAGCCTAGGAGATTGCTGGAAACTTCGTGCGCCGTACTGGCGGAGAACGGCGCGGCCCGGCTGCTATAATGCGTTCCTCCGTGCCTCAATCAGGCAAATTCGTCGTGCAATTACTTGAAACATGCTGAAAGCGAGGCACTTCCGACATCCACTGCGGACGCTTGTGATGGCGTACGACTACTATTCATCGGCTTTCTATGATTTGAGACACGGAATTCGCACCACGGACATCGAGCCGCTCTCGACCTTGGAATTGACGCGCCCGGAAAACCTGGAGCACGCCAATCCGTATTCGCCCAGCGAGCCCGAGGACATTCGCTCTGTTTTCCGCGAGCTGGAGTTGGATTTTCGCAATTACTGCTTTGTTGACTATGGCTGCGGCAAGGGCCGCGTGTTGGCCGAGGCCGCGCGGTATCCTTTTAAGTCCGTGATCGGCATCGATTTCGCAAGAGAGCTGTGCGATGCAAGCAGAGCGAATCTCGAGCGAGTTCGCTCCGCACGCCGCTGCCGCGCATTGCAAGTACTCCACGTGGACGCGACGGAGTTCGACCTGCCGCCGGACCCTTGCGTCGTCTACATCTACAACTCGTTCCGCGGGCCGGTGCTGTCCGCTGTACTCGATCGAATTCAGATATCGATGGCGCTCCTCCCGCGGCACGTGCGCATCGCCTATGTGACCCCGATGCTTCCCGAACAGTTCTTACAAGTGCCGGGAATTCGCGTTTTCAAGTCCGACCGTCGCTACGTGATATACGACCTTGGCGCAGCGCCCGCTGACCGCTTGTGATTGTGAACGTTAACACATGCCTCTGCGACTCACTTGAATGCCGCGGACGATGAGGGTAGGTTTGTTAGTTGAGAGGCCTCGGGCACGCTCAGCCACCGGGGCGTCTCGTGAGGCAAGCGAGCTGTTGAGGTTTCTCCCAGCCTCGGATCGCCACATGCGCCCGCACAGACCGAAACCATTCTCGTCTTTCCGTGTTCTATACACTGTGAAACTGATCTCGAGAGGTGAAGCACATGCGTAAGTTCTCGTTCGTCCTGGCCTTTGCTCTTGCTGCTTTGACTATGACCTTGGCGATTCCCACGCCTGCTTCCGCGCAGGTCGCCGTCGGAGTTTCGATAACCGTCGGACCGCCGCCAATTCCTGTGTACGCGCAGCCAGTTTGCCCCGGCGACGGCTACCTCTGGACGCCCGGCTACTGGGCCTATGGCACGGATGACTACTATTGGGTTCCCGGAACTTGGGTCAGGCCACCTGTCGTGGGTTTGCTTTGGACTCCCGGCTATTGGGGCTGGGGCGGCGGGTTTTACGCCTGGCACGCGGGATATTGGGGGCCGCACGTTGGTTTTTACGGGGGCATTAACTACGGATTTGGCTACGGCGGCGTGGGTTTCTGGGGCGGCGAGTGGCGTGGCGGGGCGTTTTTCTACAATCGCACCGTGAACAACGTGAATGTCAACATACACAACACGTACAACAGAACGGTGATAAACAACAACTCAAGCCACGTGAGCTACAACGGCGGCACAGGCGGAGTCAACGCCCATCCGAACGCGGATGAAGAGCGCTATTCTCACGAGAATCACACACCGCCGACGTCCGAGCAAATGTCGCACGAACATGCGGCGAGCACGAACCACTCGCAATTCGCCTCAGCGAATCACGGCCACCCCAACGTCGCTGCGACGACGCACGCGGGCGACTTTGAGCACGGCGCCATCGGGGCGCGTGGGTCGGAATCAGCGCGCACCAACGGCACCTATCGTCCGGGCGGGGCCGGCGCCAACGGCCACACAAACGGAATTCGCGGCGGTACTGGAAATGTCGGTGGAAGTCACGCCGGCAATGCCAATGGGAACCACGCCGGTAATGCCAACGGCAGTCATGTTGGCAACGCCAATGGCTCGCACCCGGGGAATACGTCGAGTACGCCCCATCCAAACACGACGCCTCACGGTCAAAACAACAATACGCATGGCAGCGGCGGCTCGCAGGGGAACAATCACGGCGGCGGCCACCCGAACGGTGGTGGAGGCGCCCACCAGGGCGGTGGACATCCTCCGGCCGGGGGTAACGACGATCACCACGGCAAACCGTAGGCGCGCTGCGTCAAAACAGGCGCATAGGTTGAGCTGAAGTTCATGGGCGTCGTTCCGAGTGTTGAAAAGATCTCGGAACGGCGCCTCTTCATTGTTGCCGAGTTGAGCCAGTAAGATTGAGTCGCGGAATTGTCAGAACACGCAGGCGGCCCGCGTCACAGGTGCCGTTTAATCTCGCGCTCGTATTCGGAGAAGTAGCGTCCGATCACCGGCAGGTCGAATCGTGAGAGTATTGATTCCTTCGATTCGCGCTGCAAGAGGAACTCAAAGGATTTGCGAATGAGTTCTTCGGCGGAGACTTTTCCTCCCGCCAGCCTTTGATAGTCCCCGGACTTGAGCGTGACGCGGTGAGTTGTCTCGGTTGAGCCTTCGCGCACGCGCACGAGAAACTCCTGCTCACCAAGCTTTTCCACTTCAATTTTTGCGGCCATACTTCCTCGCAAAATCGCCAGCCGGGCTGAGTATAGCCTGTCAGGCGCTCCGGGATGCAAGCCCGTCCTCGAGCGCAATTTGTATCGGCGAGTTGGGGTGATAGGATTTGCTTCGCTGCCGGGGGGTGGCTTTGCATCCGCAACCGTTAAGGGAGGAATTCATGCGAAACCTGAGACAGGCCGTTCCATTGAGCGTTTTGCTTGCCTGGATTTTTTTGCCGCTGAACATTCAAGCACAGTGGAACCCCGCCAATCCAGTCGTCAGCGTGGAGCGGCAAAGCGACGGTGTACTTCTCACGATGAAGGCGGGAATGCTGCGCGTCGGCGTGTGTGACGACTCGACCTTCCACGTGGTCTACTCCCCGACAACTTCGTTTCCGGACGAGCCTTCTTACATCGTCACCAAGACGGCTTGGCCCGCCGCGCAGTGGACGTTCGATACGACGGACAAAGGCATTGTTCTCACGACATCTCGAATGAAGGTCACTATCTTCCGCGAGGACGGCAGGATTCTATTTAGCGATGCCACGGGAAGAAAGCTCTTTCAAGAAGATGAACGCACCCTGACCCCAGTCGAAGTCAACGGAGAGAAAACATATCATTCGGAATTGGTCTCGAATCTTTGGGATTCGACAGAAGCCTTTTACGGTCTTGGGCAGCATCAGGCCGGCGTCTTGAATTATCACGGCGAATCCGTGGAGCTCTCGCAGGACAACACGAATATCTCCGTGCCGTTCTTTCTCTCGAGCAATGGCTACGGCATTCTCTGGAACAATTCCTCCCGCAGCCGCTTCAATAACCGGTTCCCGCACGCTCTCTACCTCAGCTCCGAAATCGCCGACACGATCGACTACTACTTTTTCTACGGCCCGGATTTCGATCGCATCGAGGCCGGTTATCGCGATTTGACGGGCGCGGCGCCACTCTTCGGGAAGTGGGCCTACGGTTTTTGGCAGTGCAAGAATAGATACAGCTCGCAGGACGAATTGCTCGGCGTGGCGCACAAGTACCGCGAGCTGCACATCCCCGTGGACAACATCGTTCAGGATTGGTTCTGGTGGACCACGATGGGCGAGCCCGTGTTCAATCAGAATTATCCCGATCCCAAAGGAATGCTCGCCGATCTGCACCAAAACAACTTTCACGTGATGTTCTCGTTCTGGCCGTTCTTTCAACCCGGATCGTCTGTGTACGACGAGATGTCTCAGCGCGGATATCTTCTCTTGAGCACCCTCGAGGCGGACGGGATTCACCCCAAAGGGCAAGCGCTTTACGACGCGTACAATCCCGCCGCGCGCCAATACTATTGGCAACTTCTCGCTAAGCTTTTCGCTGTCGGCGCGGACGCCTGGTGGCTCGATACCGACGAGCCCGAAACGCAATACCGCGAGACAAATAACCTGGTTGGCAGCAAGGTCTTTATCGGCAGCGGTGCGCGCTACGCGAATCTCTTCCCATTAATGCACACGATGGGCGTCTACCTGAATCAGCGAGCCGTTACCGATCAGAAGCGTGTGTTCATTCTCTCTCGCTCCGCTTTCGCCGGAATTCAGCGCAATTCCATCGCGGCATGGTCGGGAGATGTTGAAGCGAATTGGTTGAGCTTCGCGCGGCAAATCCCCGCCGGGTTGAACTTCGATCTCTCCGGCATTCCCTACTGGACGACGGACATCGGCGGGTTCGTCACCGGCCATCCGGACGATCCTGCGTATCGTGAATTGTTCGTTCGCTGGTTCGAGTACGGCGCTTTCTGCCCCGTCTTCCGTGTGCACGGTACGCGCGTGCCGAGCGTGAACGAGCTGTGGTCCTACGGCCCCGAGGCTCAGGCGATCCTCACCGATTACGACCGCCTGCGCTACCGGTTGATGCCTTACATCTACTCGGTGGCGTGGATGACGACGAACGAAGGCTACACGCCGATGCGCGCGCTAGTGATGGATTTTCGCGACGACGTAAGAGCACAGAACATCGGCGATCAATTCCTCTTTGGGCCGGCGATTCTCGTCAACCCGGTGACAGAGCCTGGGGCTACTTCGCGGCGCCTCTATTTGCCGAAGGCGATGTGGTACGACTTCTGGACCGGGAACGAAGTGGAGGGCCCCTCAACGATCGACGCTAGCGCACCGCTCGATCGCATGCCGCTGTACGTTCGCGCCGGATCGATTCTGCCGATGGGCCCCGACATCCAGTTCTCCACGGAGAAGCCGGCCGACCCGATTGAGTTGCGCGTTTACACCGGCGCGGACGGCGGTTTCACGCTCTACGAGGATGAAAACGACAACTACAATTACGAGAAGGGCGTTTACGCGACGATTCCACTGAAGTGGGACGAGGCCAAGCAGGAACTCACGATCGGCGAGCGGCACGGAAAATTCCCGGGAATGCTCGAGACGCGCACGTTTCAGATCGTATTCGTTACGGCCGGTCACGGCGCCGGGATTGCCCCCACAGATCGCGCCGACAAAGTAGTGAACTACACAGGCGCACCAATTACGGTCCGGCCCTAAGCGGGCCGCGATGTGAATTCAGCCGCGCTGGCGTCGCTTGCGGGTACGGCACAGTCGGCGTGCACGAAATAGGTTCCTCCCGCGAATCTCAACCTCCCCGCCTCCGATGTCTGCATTCCAGAGCGTCTTCTCGGTTTTCCCATTCAATGTAATCACCGCCGCAGCGCCAGAAACACGCAGTGAAACGGACGCTGCAGTCCCCGCAGGCAATTCAATCGTCCCATCGAGCCCATGCCCGCGTTCGCCCGTAGAATCGCGTGGAAGTCGTTCCTCTCGATGGAATTCAAGTTGAATTGCACGACCCGCAACAACTGAAGTCCGCTCATCACTTGCCACGCGCCACGACCTGCGGGTCACGGGCCACGTCTTTCGAGCGATGATATGATGCGAGCCATCTGTGTCCGCTGGCTTCCAGGAGGGAACTCCATCTCGAAAATTCTCGCGGGGTTCTTGCTTTGGCGATCGTCGCCACGCATTCCAGATAATGCTCACAAACAGTGCTTGACTTGAGTGGGGGGAAGGTGTATTGGGCGAAACAGGAGCCCTCCGATGGGATGTTCCTCTGCCTTCAAGACATATTTCCTGCTGTTCTTGCTTTATTCTTGCACGTTGGGGATGTCGAAAGAAATCAAGGCACAGAAAAGGCACGCCAATCAGGCTGTTACTGGGATCGTTAAGGGAGTGTATAATCCATTTGCAAGATTGGATTTCAGTTATACTGTTACCTTTAACTATGGGCAGGAGAGAGACACGAACCTGCAAGGCGCTACGACTCTCCATGATGAATATCAATGGGGCGACACTGTATGGTCATCTGGCTCTTCCTTCGCTCTAGTAGACGGGCATCTTGTCGTTATCAATGGAACCGGCACCAGGTTTATGCAGGGAAGAGATACAGCCTATTTGGTGCATTCGGATATCAATGGCAAGGAGACGGTAGTGTCCGGCAGCTTGACCGGCAACACGCAGATCACGGCGCAGAATGCTTATAGCAGCGGCCCCAATCTCTGGGGGAGCGGCACATTCAAGGTGATCGACGGACATTTGGTTGTTGTGAACGGTTCATTTAAGGGATCGGGAAGAGGCGGCGCGGGGCTGGATTTCACTTATAGCGGGACCTCGGACGAGAACGGGAAGATGACCATCGACCCGACGAGTCTGCATGGGCAGACGGATATCCATGAGAGGGGAGCGGCAGGCGACCTTGAATGGACATCGGGAACATTCAAGATCGTTGACGGGCAGTTGGTGGTGGCGAACGGTACATTTGAGCGTCGTGTGTGGGGATTCGCCGGATTGGATCTCGTCTATGGCGGAGCGTCGGACGAGAACGGAAAGATGACCATCGACCCGGCGAGTCTGCATGGGCAGACAGTTATTCATGACAAATGCGTGATCGATGACGACGTCTGGTTCTCGGGCACGATCATGTTCGTTGACGGACAACTGAAGGTGGTGAATGGCTCGTTTGAGCGTCACGCAAGCGATGCGGCCGGATTGGAGGTCGCATATCGGGGAACGTCGGATGAAAACGGGAATACGACGATGGCTATCGCGCCCCCACCGCCAGCCTCTCGTTTTGCCGGCTTGTATCAGGCCGAACTGCCAGGACCGAATGCAAAAATACAAGGTCGATACTGGGGTTACCTCCGGTTATATTCCGACGGAACAGTGCTCGCGATGGAGACGGGCGGAACCGGAACGGCGGACGAAGTGGCCAAGATTGCCAAGTGGTTCCACAGGCCCTACAAAGACTTTGGAACATATCAGATTCAGGGAACGGCTATCGAGATGACTGTGTCGACCTGGAAGGGAACGGTTCACTATCAGGGCCAAATCGAAGGGACCACGCTGATTCTAGATTCAGTCGTATCTCGCACCCCGCAGCATTCTACTTATCGCTTGGTCTTGCCGGGAGATTGAAGATCGAGGCACGGCTAGGGATCTCTCTGCTGTTTCTCTCTGTAGTTTCTCTCCGCCGTGCCCGGAGCCCCCTCCCTCTGAAATCTCAAATCTCCGCTTGATCCCTCTTTACCTCACTTCGGCCCGTCTTGTTTCGAGGCATTCGTGACGCAGGGCGCTCCAGTCAGCGTGCCCCTCCCATTCTGCGAGCAATTCTTTCCTGTCACCTCTTCCAAGCCGTGATTCTGTTGCTCGCTTGCTGGGGGCGATCGAGGACGTTGCGCGGAACGAACCCCAGGCGCAAATAATCGAGTAAGAATCTCCTCGCACAGGTTTAATTGGAAAGAGGAAAGCATCAGGTGCGCACCGCACGAATCACGATGATCGCTTGGCTCATGTCGGCGATGCTGTTCGCCGCACGCGCCCAGGCCCAGCAGACCGATTCTGCGTCGGAGCGCTTTCTCTTCGAGGCCGCCAATCGAGAACGCGCCTCTCGCGGGCTGCCGCAACTCCGGTGGGACGATGCGCTCGCAAGCGCCGCACGCCAGCACGCGCTCCTTATGGCTCAGCGGAGGGCAATTACGCATCAATTTCCAGGGGAACCGGACATGACCGCGCGGGCGAGCCGCGCCGGCGCGCATTTCAGCGCCCTGGCGGAGAACGTCGCCGAGGCCCCCAGCGCTAGCGAGATTCAGATCGGGTGGATGAACTCGCGGCCACATCGCGCAAACTTGCTCGATCCGGATCTGGACTCCCTCGGGATTTCTGTTGCCGTGCGTGGAGGAGAACGATTCGCGTCAGAGGATTTTTCCCGCGCCGTCGCCGATTTGAACATCGACGAGCAAGAAACCAAACTGGATTCGCTTCTCCAGGCGCAGGGATTGCAGTTGGTTGCGCGCACTCAAGACGCACGGCGCATTTGCGCGGGCGGCCGAGTCGCGAGCGGAAATCCGCAGCCGCTGCTCTATTTTCGATTCGATACGGCCAACCTGGATTCTTTGCCGGACCCGCTCCTGCGCAAGATCGCGTCCAGCCGCTACCATTCCGCCGCAGCGGGTGCGTGTGCCGGCGGAGGCGGCGGCCAAGGCGGCTTCACAGCCTACCATCTCGCGGTCCTGCTCTACTGAATCACCGCCTCGCGCGGTGAGCGATCCGTATCAAAAGGGAAGCTTCTTCTTTTTCCCGAGCAGTCCGCCGATCGCGCCTGCCGCATTCGAGGGGGTCGAAATCGCATTGCCAACGACACCGCTCACCATTCCGCCCACATCGGGAACGAATTTCGGGTCCGAGGTCGTCCCCTCGATCTTGAAAGGAACGCCGTGGCGTCCTCCGCCCAGTGCGGCCAGCCCGGCCGACATTTTGAAATCGAGTGCGCTGTCGGACCCGATCGTTCCGCTCCCGGTAATCTCTCCAATCCCGGAAACGACCATGTCGAGCGCGGACAGTTGCGTTCCGTCCGGCGCGACGCGAACGTTGGAGGTGAATTTCTCGATCGTCGTGTCTGCCGCTTTTTGCACCCCGCTAAGAGCCGAAAGCGCCGACATCTTCGAGCCAAGGTCGAATCCAGCCAGCTTCCCGTTGATTAAACCGACGGTGCCCGTCGTGATGAGCCTGCTCGTCGGCCCCGACGACGCAAGATTCGCGCTGAGCGTGCCCGATTGCAGCGACGCGCCCTTTGGCAAGATGATGGCGAGCGCGGGAAGCACGGCTTCTAAGTCCGGCGCCGGCATGTCCTGCCCATTCAACTTGAGATTGACCGCAGGCGTTTCGCCGCTGAGGTCGTACGTCCCGCTGACGTGCGCGACCGCTTTGCCGACAGTGATGTTCCCTTCACTCAGCACGCCGGTGCTGCGGCGCAAATCGTATGTGGAATTGAACGCTACATTCACGGTTGCACCCGCTGGAGAGCTGCCCTTCACCAATTGAAGCTTCATCAGCTTCAAATCGCCCTTCGCGTTCGCTGATCCGCCCTTCGATGAGACCGTGGAATCCAGATCCAGTTTCCCGCCCAGGCCCGAGCTCGGATCGACAAATCCCGTCGCGCCGAGATCGAGCCCCGAAATATCCAGTTTCGCTTCGAGCGGGCTGAGCGAAGCATCCGTCGCGTCTACTGGCCCGATGCTGCCGTTGAGTTTGAGGGTTCCGCCACCCGGCAGAGTCGCCGAAAGAATGATGGGGAACTGAGAAGTGAAAGAAACGTTGTCCATCTCGAGACTCACACCGCTGTATGTGTTGCGCTTGGGCGACGTCGTGGACCCGACGATCATCTCTCCGTCTTTCAATTCAAGCTTTTCGACTACAAACGACGATGCCGTCGCGCTCGTGCTCCCGCCCGAAGAAGAGGAGCTGCCGCCGAGCGATGAAAAATTCCAGCGGCCCTGCGGATTGTGAAGCAAGGTCACTTCTGGCTTCTCGATGGTCAGCCCCGTGACATTCAGAGCGTGGGAAAAAATCAAGGGCATCAACTTCACCCCGACGTGCAGCGATTTCGCCGTGAGAAACGGGGACTTGCTGAATGCCGGATCGTCTGCGATCGCGAGGTCGTCGGCCGACAGTGATCCGCTCAGAATCGAGAGGCTCAGATTGCCGACTTGCACCTGCCTCCCGAGCGCGGTCGTAAGTTTTTCTTCGATGGTGGGACGGAATTGGTTGATGCTAATGAAGAACGGCAGTGCGATCAGAATCAGGATAAGGATTGCGATCGCGATGAGTCCATAACGAATCGCTTTTTTCATGGCGTGACTCCTTCGAACGTGCGGCGTTCCGGCGGGTTACGGCCAGAATCCTAGCACAAGCGCGACCTGATGGCGCGAGTCTCGCTCAGGGCACGCGGGCGTTCCGCTCGCGTTGCGCCTGCGCGTCTGGCATGGCAACATATCGTCATTATGTCAGACCAAGTCAATGACGTGGTTCTTGCATCGCCCAACCAGTCGCCCGTCGTAATCGTCGAGCGCGCCGAAGCTCCCGCGAAGCGAATGTCGTGGGGACGCCTCGCGCTCGCGCTTGGTGTGGCGGGTCTCTCCGACATCGTCTCCTTCTGGACTGAGCTGATTCCGCCCGTACAGTGGGCCGTGGACCTCGGCACAGCGTTTCTCCTGTTTTTGGTCCTTGGCCGCAGGTGGGCGATTCTTCCCGGCCTCGTCGCTGAGGCAATCCCGGGGATGGCCATTTTCCCGGTGTGGATTCTCGTCGTGCTCTCGATTTTTGTTTACGACGAAGTCCGCAAGCCGATAAGGAAATAGCCTCGTTCCAATGAGGCCGGACGCGCGGCTTCATGCCGTGGAGTTCCGAAACGCATCACAGCCCTCGAGGAGAATTGTATTCGGGACGCGAGTCCGCCAGAACAACTCCTGATGGGCGCGGCGATATGAGTCCGCCCTAGTGCCGAGGCTGCGCGGCAGTGCGACGCGTCGCTGTTCAGGGAGTCGTGCTCAAGCGTCCTGCGGCGGAGACTTCGACGGTCACGGAATCGGCCACCCGAAGGAGAAATACGCTCGGGTTTTTCATTCCCCACTCGGCATACGGAACGTTGAACCGCGCCTTCGCCGTGATCTTTCCGCCGCTGGCGGTCACTGCCATCGTCATCGTCACGTTGTGGTCCGTGCCGTGAATTCGCAGCACGCCCTGCACGTCCACTTGCGAAGCGCCTTCCTGCGCGACACTGCCGACAACCTGCTTCGGCGTGAATACAGCCTCCCCGAATTTGGCGCTCTCCAGGACGACGCTGTGCATCTTGCTATCGCGTGAGGAATCGCCCGTGTCGCCGGTCGTCACGTCCACAATGATCGAGCCGCTGGCGGCCCCGGTGTCGGGGTCGAATTGCATTTTGCCGCTTTTCAATTTGAATGTGCCGTGCGTGTCGTGGAGCAAGCCCACCAACAGAAACGAGATCGTCGTCTGCGCCGGGTCGAGCTCGACGACGAACGTTTGCGCGGCGTGGGCGGGGGGCGCCACTATGCCCGCGAACATTAGTACGAGCATTGCCGTGAGCGCGGGGCGGGAAATTCCTCGCAAGGCCAGTCTTTGGTGAATCGTTTTCGTTTTCATGGCCCATTCAAGCCGTCAGCACGTGCCAGCCGAGAGAAAAGATCTTTCGCGCGCTCCGGGTAACGCGTGGTGCGGGATCCGCATGCATCGCCAGCAAGGCTGAAAAAAGGCGCGGCTCCGCGGCGAAGGCGCGAAGAACCCGACGGCGCACCGCAGGAATGCGATCCATGCAAAGAAGCATCCGGCTCATGAGGTGCGGCAGGCGGGAGATTTTCGCGTGCGCCGCCTGATAGGCCGAGAGATTCCCAGCACGCATCGCGTCCGCCAGCGCCAGGGCTTCCTGGAAGGCAATCGTGAGGCCGGCGCCCGTGACCGCGTCCACGGAGCCTGCGGCTTCGCCAAGGAGGGCGACGTTTTGGCCGGCAACTTTTCGCAAGCGTCGCGAGAGCGTGACCGCACCAAAAAGCGGCGAGCTGATTTTCGCGCCGGCTAACTTTTGGGCCACGGCCGGGAAATCGCGGAGGGCGTCGTCGAACCTTGTAGAAAGATTACGAGTGATGTGTGCAACGCAGATTTCGGTTCCTGATATGGGCGTCACGTAGAGCTGCCCGCTGGCGTTCCAGTAAACCTCGACCAAGTCGGTCCACGGAGCGAGGAGGTAATGGCGTGTCTGGCCCTTGCGCAGCGCGGGCTTGGGCGAGGGCTCCAACCCGGCGTGGGCGCGCAATCGCGAATTCCGGCCATCCGCACATACGCGCCACCTAGCGCGAATGGATTCTCCTTCGACGGTTACGCAATCCTCGTTGAGTTTTTCGACACGCGCGCCCCATTGCATCCGCACGCCCACTTCCTCCGCTCGCCGCGCGAGCGCCTCATGCAGCACTGTGCGTCGCACACCCATTCCGAATTCATTTTCGGAGAATCTCGCTTCGGCCTGGCCGCTCGCGTCCACAAAGCGAATGCCGCGAAATGGCCGCACACGCTCCGGCGGCAGCCTGACACCTAGCTGTTTGAGGGCTGCCATCCCCTGCGGCAGGATCCCTTCCCCGCAAGCCTTGTCAATGGGGGGTCGCGCCCGATCCGCGATCCATACATCGAGTCCCGCCAGGCGCGCCGCGATCGCCACGCTCAATCCCGCGGGTCCTCCGCCCGCGACAAAAACGTCTGTGTCGAATTTCTCCATCGCTTCTCGCTCACCAGCGCAGCAACAAAAGTTCCGCGCAAAATCCCGGTCCCATGGCCGCAAGGATGCTCAGCGTCCCCTCCTTCGGCCGCTTGCGATCCATATACTCGTCTAGAACCAGCAGCACTGACGCCGAGGACAAGTTGCCCACTTTCCGCAAGCTCTCCCATGAAACTTCCAGCGCCTCGCGCGGCAAATCCAGCGCCGTCGCGGTCGCTTCGAGCACTTTCGGCCCTCCTGTGTGCATGATCCAGCTTCCGATGTCGCTCCTCCGCAATCCCTGATCGCCGAGGAACGCGTCCACGTCCTCCGCCAGATGGTCGAGCACGATCTGCGGCACCGCGGGCGAAAGCACGATGTGGAATCCCTTTTCTGAGATGCCCCATCCCATCGCGTCTTCGGTATCGTTGTAGAACGAAGACCGCGTCGCCAGAATCTCCGGTCCGGAAGCATCACGCGCCGCTCCTGTGACGATTACGGCCGCGGCGCCGTCGCCGAACAGCCCCGCGGAAATGAGGTTAGCCATTGAAAGGTCGTCCTGCTGCAAGGTCAGCGAGCACAATTCCACCGAAAGCAGCGCCGCCGCGTGCTCCGGGAATCCTCGAACATAATCCGCAGCCCGTGAAATCCCCGCTGCGCCTGCCACGCAGCCCAGGCCGAATATCGGCACGCGCTTGATTCGCGCGGGCAAACCCATCCGGTTTACCAGCCGCGCATCAATTGAAGGACTCGAGATCCCCGTCACTGAAACGAAATAGATGGCGTCGAGCTCTGCCGGCTGCACGCCTGCCTGCGCCAGCGCCCGGCACAAGGCTTTCTCGCCGAGCTCCGTCGCCACTCGAATCCAAGCGTCGTTCGCCTTTCCCCACGTATCCAGCCCGTAGTACTCCATCATCGGCAGCGAGATGTGCCTTCCGTCCACGGAGACGCGCGAGAGCACGCGGTCGAGTACTTCCGGATTCTTCAGCTTTCGGGCCCATCGCGCTTTCAGCGCCGCTGCAATTTCATCCTGGGTATGGTAGTACGGCGGGAAAGCGCTTCCGGTTCCGGCGATTCGCATAATCCCTCAGGGGTGGGCTTGCGCCCGCCTTTCGAACCTAGTTTGGTGAAGGCGCCGAGCGAAGGAACTCGTGGCTGGGATGTCGATTCCCCAGCGCGACAGATATCGTTCTTCCTCGGGCCTGCTCCGTAGTCCGGCTTCAGACAAGAGCACGGATATGCATTGGATGGCGCGCCCCCATCGCGGGATGCATGCCCCAGCAGTTGTTATCGAGGCCGCAGCCAGATCCTTCGCTCCGCACATCTCCTCGGCGGCCAGCATGATTCCGCTGTGCGGACGCGACGGGTAAAGTCGAAAAGCGTTGACTTGCTTGGATTCCCTG
>Ga0187769_10001407_pt1 | contig 13744 bp, 13 predicted proteins | sample 0116_SJ02_MP02_1_FD_133140 | JGI IMG/M metagenome (GOLD analysis project Ga0187769, IMG submission 133140) | Tropical peat soil microbial communities from peatlands in Department of Meta, Colombia - 0116_SJ02_MP02_10_MG | ecosystem: Environmental > Terrestrial > Soil > Wetlands > Peat | place... | reverse complement strand
TGAGAACCTGGTTCGCCCCCTCCCCGTCGACCATCCAGTCCCTCTCATTCCCAAACGTCATCGTCCCGAGGCAAATCCGCGAGACCTTCAGGCCCGTCTGTCCAAATCTGACGTATTCCATTGCTCAAGAATGCACGCGGGCCGGGTCGCTTTATGAGTGTTCAGTGGAGGTCTTAACCAGTCTTGACGCCGCTCCCGAGCCTTCATTCGCCCTGGCCCTCGGCTCAATCCCAGCGAATGAAGCCCATTCTCACACAAGGAAATCGTCTTTCCGTCTTTTATCCCACAAAGGCCGGGGCCGCTCCGACTGGTTCGGATGCCCGTAGACCCCGGGAGCATGTTAACCTTCGTTCGATTCCTTTTCGCGTTCACCATCGGGTCACACATTCTCATGGTTTCGACGAGCATTGCGCTGATTCTCCTGATTTCAATATCCGAATTCCTCTCCGTCCGCGGGAATGACCCCGTCTACAACGCTCTTGCACGGAGGCTCTCCAAGGTTTTCGTGGTCTCTTTCGGGGTCGGTACAGCAAGTGGGATTGTGATGGCGGTCGAGCTGGTCGGGCTCTTCCCCTCCTTCATGACCCTGGTCGCGTCCACTGGCGCGATAGTGCTGCTCTACGCGGAGATTTCGGCCTTCTTCCTCGAGGTGCTGGCGCTGGTCCTCTACGTTTACTACTGGAACTCGTTCAAAGGAAAGTACTCGCACTGGGTCGTGTCGTTGTTCGTAGTCCTCGGGACTCTGGCCTCGGCCGTTTTCATCACCATGGTGAACGCCTGGATGAACACCCCCAACGGCTATGACGTCTCCGCCTTCGTCAACAGCGGTTTCAAGACAGTCACGGGCGTCGAACCCTTCGCAGCCTTCCTGACCGTCTCGACGGTCTCCCAGGTCTTTCACGTGCTCGTCACCACCATCTTCGCCGGGACCATGGTCATCGGAGCCTACTTCGCCTACTGGTTCGTCAAGTCCAGGGACGCCGGGGAGAAGGCCATGTACGGCAGGGCCCTGAAAATCCTAGGGGTCATCGCAGTTGTCACGATCGTACTCGCAGGAATCTCCGGTTCGGAGGAAGCTGGGGCACTGCTGGTCAACCAGCCCCTGAAGTACGCGGCCATCGAGGCGAACACGGTCCCCGGTACCAACCTCCCCGACCACTTCTTCGGTAGTGTGGTAAACGGAACCTATGTAGGAGGAATCTCCATGCCAGGAATGCAGGCCCTCTTGGCCAGATTCGAGACGGGAATCTCCACCCTGCCCGGCCTGAGCCAATTCCCGGCCAGCACATGGCCGCCGCTTCTCGTTAACACCACCTTCAACGTCATGACCGTGGGGGGACTGGCACTGGGCGTGTTCATGTTTGTCTTCCTCGTTTCCCTTGTCAGGAAGCGGAGGCCGTACGAGTCCAGGCGCCTGCTCTACCTCTGGATTCCCGCGGCGGTTCTCGCCATGCTCGTCTACCAGTTGGGCTGGGCCACGGACGAAGTGGGGAGGCAACCCTGGATCGTCTACAACGTCATGACGGTGGCACAGGCAGCGAACACCTCTGACGCCCTCCTCGTGCCGGGCGTCATCATTGTCCTGTTCTATCTAGTCGTCGTCCCCGCCACCTTCTACTTCTACTCGAGGGTGTTCCAGGGCTCGAGTAAGGAGGCGCCAGCGTGAACGGAATCTTCGAAGTGAACTATGCGGCCTTCTCGGTTTTTGCAGCCCTTTTGATCACTGAGATCATGGGAGCCGTTGGGCTCCTCGTAGCCTGGCCTTCGAGGAGCAAGGTCCTCGACTACATCGTCCCCGTCTGGGAGGTCACCGGGACCTTCGGCGCATTATGGGTGGTAACGGGGGATTTTGCCTATCCTGGGCTGCTCGTCCCCGTGGCTGAAATCTTCACTCCGCTGCTCATCGTCTTTCTCATCCTCTTTGTGGCGAGGAATGCTTCAATCTCCTTCGCCGAGTTCATAACGAAGCGGGGGTGGCTCGACGAAGAGAAGCTCTACAAGTCGTACGCCATCGCGACTATAGTGCTGGGAGTGGTGGTTCTCGTCCTGCTCTCTGCCCTAGTCGGAGGCCAAGGGGTGAGCCTCGCCTCCGGCTCCTTCTCCATCATCTCCTGGGCAACGGCCGGGAGCGTGGTCTTCGAAGTAGGGACGCTCTTGCTCGCGGTGGGGCTCGCCCCCGTCCTCTTCGACCTGTCGGCCCTGCGCAAACTCGTCCTTCCGCTGACAGGGCTAGGGGTGGTCCTCTCCGTGCTCTCCTACTGGATGATGTCCCCGGGATTGCTCACGCCCTGGATGGCCCTCCCAGTCCTGCTGACTCTGGCGGTCGGGGCCCTATACGCTTGGCCGAAGACATCCAGGGTGGTCACCAACAAGGCCGTCTTCTTGGCGGTGCTCAGCGTCATCATTTTCTCTCTGCAGCCCCTAGTCTATCCGAAGGCGATCGGTCAGGCGCTGCCCATCGACACCGTTACGACCGCTGGCGCCATGGCCGACGCATTCTTCTCGATGAGCGTGGTCGGAGGCCTTCTCCTGGCGTTGATGCTCTCTCTCTACGTGGTCGTGGCATCGCGGGGGCCGAGCGGGACCGGCCTCTAATCTCGTTGGCAGCGTGTATATACGAAAGGAAGCAGGTCCAGGGACGGAGAGAAGATTGAGCGCGGACGACGTCTATGGCCACCTCTCCAACTCCTATGGCAGGAACCACTTCGAGGTCGACGGGCCGCTCCAGCTCATCCTGAGCTACTTCGGCAGTGAGCCCGAGCTTGATGCCCTTGGGGCATTCGCGGGCAGAGATCTTTACGAAGTGGCTGACTACGTTGACAAGGTGGCTCGGCCCAGGCTCGTCACCTGGGGCATCAACGGCGAGAGGGTCGACGGTGTCTGGCTCGACCCGGCCGAGCGCCAGGCCCTCGAGAAGCTCTTCAAGGAGTTTGGAGTCAACAGGCATCCCTACACAGGAGGGACATGGTTCGACCACTATGCCTCGTTGTACCTCATCTCTGACCCGGGCATCGCGTGCATCCTGACAGTGACGAACCAGACCGCCTACGCTCTTTACAAGTACGGCAGCAAAGAACAGAAGGAACTCGTCAGCGGAATGATCGGCGCTTCGAACAGGGTGGTCTATGGAGCGACCTGGTTCACCGAACTGCAGGGTGGGAGCGATCTCGGGGCGAACCTGGTCGAATCATACCAACAGGATGGAAGGTGGTGGATAAACGGTGACACGAAATACTTCGCGAGCGACGCCGGTCTGGCCGATTACGCCCTTGTGACAGCCAGGCCCAGAGGGGCCCCTGAAGGTGCCAAAGGGCTCGGGCTATTCTTGGTCCCAAGGCGCAGTTCCATGGGCAAGAGGAACTTCGACGTGAGGAGACTGAAAGACAAGAGCGCCACTGCGAGCGTCCCTACCGGAGAGGTCGAGTTCCACGGATCAGAGGCGCTTCCCGTGGGGGACCTTCACAACGGCATCTACTACACGATGGAGAACCTGATGGTGTCGCGCCTTGCCAACTCCTTCGGTGCGCTAGGAATCGCCCGGAAGGCTTTCCTCGAAGCCTACTATTACTCACAGAGGAGGACGGCATTCGGTAAGCTTCTGATTGAGCATCCACTCGTCCAGAGGGACCTTCTCGACATGGAGGTGTGCATCGAGGGAGCTCTCACCCTAGCATTCAAGGCCGTCGACCAGTTCGAGAGGTCGTGGAAGGACACGCCTCCCTACACTCCCGCCTATCACTACGCCAGGCTGCTCACGCACATAGCGAAGAACGTTACAGCTGACATGTCCTCCTACGTCACAAAGACGGCCATGGAACTGCTTGGAGGGTTGGGGTTCCTGAACGAATATCCCATCGAGAGGCTACACCGAGAGGCCCTGATCACTCCGATATGGGAAGGGCCAAGCAACATCCAGGCCCTAGACATGCTGGAAGCGATGGCCAAGAAGAACGCTCACACGACCCTCCTCGAGGACATGAGGCCGCTTGCGGACGGAATCACCGAAGGACAGGACTTGGCCCAGCGGACGCTAACGGGGATGGAGGATGCGCTTTCCCGTCTTTCGTCCAGCGACGCAACTGCTGCCGAGTTCTCTGCGAAGGACACGCTGAACACCCTCGGACACTCAATCGCGACCATCATGCTGCTCGCCGTGGGGAACAAGCTGGGGATGCAAAGGTTCGTCTCGGTGGCCCGACTCTGCGCACTCCGCTTCGTTGAGGGCAAACCTTACCCTCCAGACGTGCTCCCGGGAGCGAGAGAACTCTTCTCAATCGACCAGATCGTCCAGGACAAAAGCAGACACTCCTGACAGATCAGTAGCAAGATTTAGGTAGACACTACGAATCTGCCCGGATAGGTTGACAGAGGCAGCCCTGCCCCCCAATCAGGTCTGGGGGAAGAGGTTCGTAATCTACGCTGCCCTGGGCATCCCCCGCGTCGACCCCCAGCAGTGGAAGCTCAGGGTTGACGGCCTCGTGAACAATCCCATGGAATACACTTACGACGAGCTTGTTTCTCGACCTCAGAACAATCTGATTAGGTCATTTTATTGCGTAACCAGATGGTCAATTGAGAATGTATTTTGGGAGGGCCTGCTGATCAAAGATTTGCTGGCTCCGGCAGGAGTCACTCCCGATGCCAGCTGGCTGATGTTTCACTGCTTCGACGGCTACACAACCCCTGTCCCGCTCGAAGACGCCCTCAAGGAGGACTCGATTCTCGCTTTCAAGCTAAACGGTAGGCCTCTGAGCGCCGAGCAGGGGTTCCCCGCCAGGCCCTTCATCCCGGGCCTCTACGCATGGAAGAGCGCCAAGTGGGTAAACAGGATGGAACTCCTCCCTGACTACAGGGATGGTTACTGGGAGATGTACGGTTACCACGAAAGGGGAGACGTGTGGGAAGAGGAGCGCTTCAAGGGGCACAAGGGGACCCCGGTCAAGCGCAGGGCCTTCGGGACCGCCTGAGACTCACGCATTCAGACGCGGAGACTGAATCACACCCTCGGTGCTCTTCAGGAACATCGTTGCCTGGTATCCTCCGGCCTTGACGCTGTCGGTGCAATCGTTGCAGAGCCACCAGACCATTAGCCTTTCTTTGTAGGAAACCCACACCGTGTTAAGCGACGTCGAATTCTTCTTTGAGAATCGCTCCCAACAGAGCTTGCACACGACAGGACCCAGGCTGTTCGTCTGAGGATCGTACATTTCGTAGTTCCCGGGCATGTGCGCCTGACGTACAAAGCTCACGGCGCCTGAAACACCAGGGGGCATAATGAAGCTTCTTTGAACGACATGTTTTTCCGTCATTGATTTTGAAGCGTCGGCTCTAACAGGCTCTAGTGGACATTATGGAATACAAATGGAAGGCGCTCTCAGTAACCGCCATAGGTGCCCTCATGGCGGCGGTGGACAGCACCGTCGTCCTTCTCGCCCTCTTCCCCATGGCCGCCGACCTGCACTCGGACTTCGTCACCATGATCTGGGTGATCATAGCCTATCTCGTTGTGAATACTGCTCTGGTGCTCAGCCTTGGCAGGCTGGCCGACATGTACGGCAGAAAGCTCCTCTACAATGTGGGGTTCGTCGTTTTCACGATAGGCTCCACGCTTTGCGGTTTCGCACCGAACGGACTCTCGCTTGTGGGCTTCAGGGTGGTCCAGGGGACAGGAGCGGCCCTTCTTACATCGAACTCATTCGCGATTCTCTCGGAGGCATTCCCCCGCAACGAGACCGGGAGGGCCTTCGGGATACAAGCCGTGGTCTGGGGCCTGGGCAACGTCCTGGGGGTAATCATCGGAGGGGTCATAATAACGTACACGTCATGGCGGTGGATCTTCCTGATCAACGTCCCCATCGGCATCGTCGGGACCCTCTGGGCGTACAGAACCCTGAGGACCGTCCTCCCCCCGAAGGGGCAGAGGGGGACCTTCGATCTGCCTGCGGCCGTCGGGTTCACCGGTGGACTGCTGTCGCTGCTCCTCGGCATAACGTGGGGGCTTCTCTACTCCTGGCATGACGCGACCGCGCTGACGGCCCTCGGGCTTTCGCCCCTGATCTTTGCACTGTTCATCGTCTGGGAGGCCAGGTTCAGCAAGGACCCGATACTCGATTTCAGCTTCTTCCGAAACAGGGCCTTCGCTTTCTCTCTTGCGGCGGCACTGCTCCAGTTCCTCGCCGTCTTCAGCGTGAACTTCCTGCTCATCTTCTATCTTGAGGGAATAGAAGGTCTGTCCGCCCTGGAGTCGGCCTACCTGATAATCCCGTTTGCGCTCGCCGCTGCCGCGGTTGGGCCGATAGGAGGCGTACTGACCGACAGGTTCGGCTTCCGGAGGATTTCGATTCTTGGGCTCGCCATAGGAGCGGCCTCGTTGCTGCTGTTCAGCCAGCTGACGGTCAACTCCACGCTGCTCGAGATCGGAGTCATCGAGACCATCTCCGGTGTAGGGTTGGCCCTCTTCTGGCCCGCCAACACATCTGCCATAATGTCCTCCACCCCGCCCGCGAAGTACGGCGTCGGCTCGGGCACGATGAACACGTTTAGGAACACGGGGGGGATCCTGAGCTTCGCGCTCTCACTTACGGCAGCCACCTCGGTCATTCCCCCTGGTGTGGTGTACCAGTTGTTCATAGGGAACCTATCTGGAAAGCTCTCCACCAGCCTTGCGAACTCCTACCTCTCGGGGCAGAGCTTCGCCTTCAAAATCTCCGCCGTCCTACTCGTAGTTGCCCTGATAATCATCGCCCTGACGAAGGTCGGAGCGCGTCCGATAATTTCGGAGGAGCCCCTTGCTTCGACCCCAGCCCAGCCTCCAGCCCAAGGCAGCGCCGAGGCCTAAACGTCGGACCTGCGCGACGACAAACTTTCCGTTCTACCCTTCCAGCAGGGGGACGAAACCCATTTCAGGCCGTTCCGGCAGGTCGTGGTCGGAAGATGGCAAACACGGAGAAGGGTCCAAACGCCTCACAAGAAAAGCAGGACGACGCAGTCCGGAGGCTGACTCGGAGATCTCACGTGTTGACCGTCCTCACATTCGTGGCAATCATCCTCATCTCCCCAGTCTCCTTCATCTTAGGCCTCCCACTGGGCATCGCTCCCCACGACTGGCTGACGACATGGACTCACTGGACGGTGGTCTTCATCGCGGTGGCGTTCTTCGTCGCCCTCTTCGGCTTTGGCGGCGCGCTAGATAGCCAACTGAAGGCCGATCGCATTTCAGAGACGACTCCAAGCGCAGGTTAGAGAAGACTAAAGAGTCCCGGGTCCCAAATGGAGTTCCATGACCGTCGACTTCGTGATGCGAAAGGCTCCTGAATACAGGGTCGCCACCCGGACACTGACGGGGGCGTGGCCGGGGGACAAGGTGCTCCGCGCAGAGTTCGAGAAGGCGCAAGCCTGGGCCAGGGAAAAGGGGCTCCGGACAGGCAAGTGGTTCTTCCGCGAGTTTGGCGACGATGAAACTCCGGAGGCGAAGTGGCGCTGGGAGATGGGAGTGGAGATTCGCGGCACCAAACCTGTGCGTGGAGGGAAGGGGATCGTGATGAGGACCTTGCCCTCTTCCAGGGTGGTCACTGTGACATTCGATCCTGACAAGATTTCTCCAAGAATAATCTACCACGCACTCGCGGACTGGTCGAGGGAGCGCGAGAAAGAAGGGCAGTACAAGGAGGCAGGACCCTACAGGGAGGTCTACACCGGAAACCCCTGGGTCAGCAAGCAGGCGTGGGCACACACCCAGGTCCAGGTCCCCGTCAAGCGGTTGAAGGCCTAGGTCGACGCAAAAGAGTGGCCAAGGTGGGCCACAGACTGTGCATGATGACTAGGGCCGCTACCGGCAGGGTCAGTTGTCCAAGTATCAGCACGATTTCATCGTACTGTCCATAGTTCGGAACCAGCACCAGCGCACCGACCCCATCCCAGTAGGCGTGTAGAAGAATCACAGCTGCTAGGTTTCTTCCCGTATACCAGTAGCATGCGCTGAGAGAGAACGCCCCGACAAGAATTACAACGAAGCCGAGCAGAGAGATTGTCCCGAACCCCTCCACCTGGAGGGCAGGGAGATGGAAGGCTGAGTAGATTAGGGGAGAAAGGATGACCGCACCGACCCCGCTCCCGAAGATCTGGTTCAGCTCGTTCATCAGGTAGGCTCTGAAGAACAGCTCCTCAGAGAGCACTATGATCAAGAGATCAAGGACGCCTCGAAGAAACCCACCCATGTCGGGATAGCAGGCGAACCCGCCCCCGCCGCCTATGCAGAGGTTGAATGGCGTCAGCACAATCCCGAAGTACGCCGTCATGGCCAGCGCAAGGAGCCCTGCTGCGGCGAGCTCGAACCAGGCAAGCTTCGTCCTTGACTGCACTCGACGCCAGTACATTCCCCTCCAGATCAGGACGGAGGAGATGAGGATCAGAGAGAAACCAACAAAGAGCGCCTGGTCACTCTCCACCGTCTGTTCAAGGGGACCAAGGTACTGCGGCGCCGAGTTCGTCAGATAGATCAGGGCGAAGGCAACCGCAAGTGCGACAACGAGCCGGGGAGCCCGCCGTAAATCCAATCAATTTGCAGACTTCGAGAGGCGTAATAAGAATGATTTCGTCGATGTCTGCCTGTCTGTCTCCTTAGGCGCTCTGTGTCTTCTTGTATTCATTGGGGTACAGGTGGCAGTCGACCCAGTGGTTCTTCTCGATTTCGAGCAGGGGAGGATCGGTACTCTTACACACGTCCATCACAAAGGGGCATCTGGGGTGAAAGCTGCAGCCAGGAGGAACATTGAGCGCGCCTGTTATTTCTCCCGTGCTTACTATTCTCTGCGGTTTCGCACGTTCTTCGACGTCAGTTATCACCGGTATCGAAGAAAGCAGCATCTTGGTGTAGGGGTGCAGAGGGTTCCTGAAGAACTCCTCAGTCGGTGCGATTTCCCTGACTTTGCCCAGATACATGATCATCACCCTGTCAGCGACATTCCGCATTAGACTAAGATTGTGCGTAATGAAGATGTACGAGAGGCCGAGACGTTCTTTCAGTCTAAGAAGAACATTGATCATCTTCGCCTGAATCGAGACATCAAGTGCTGATGTAGGCTCGTCCAGGACGAGTAACGATGGACTCGTCCCCAGCGCTCTCGCGATCGAGACGAGCTGTTTCTCTCCTCCGCCCAATTCGCCTGGATACCGCTCTGCGAATTCGAGCGGCAGCTCAACCAGGTTGAGGAGTTCGTCGACACGCTGTTCAATCGAAGCGCCTGTCCTGTTTACCTTGAGCGGAACCTCAATGGCTTGTCGCACGGTCCTCTTCGGATTAAGCGAGGACGCGGGGTTCTGGAAGACCATCTGAATGTCTCTCTTGAGTTCCTTGCTCCTGTGATTTGCGCCCTTTGTGAGGTCCTCACCTTTGTAGGTGAGCGTCCCTAATGTGGGCGGATAGATGCCTATAATCATGTTACCTATGGTCGTCTTCCCGGAGCCCGACTCGCCTACGATACCAAAGACCTCCCCTTCATGCATCTCGAAGTCTACGGCTTCTACTGCCTTGATCACCCCTTTGTTCGTCTGGAAGTACCTCGTCAGGTTATGGGCGGTAAGAATGGACTTGCTCATTTCTTCCCCCCATGCTTTTCATCATACAGGTAGCAGGCCGCCGACTGTCCACGGGCCACGCTGTAGAGCGCTGGCATTGCATCGTCGCACACGGGCATCTTGTACGGGCACCTTGTCACGAACCTACACCCACTTGGCGGTGTCAGGTAGCTCGGAACCTGACCGAGTATCCCTTCTGGGACGCCTCCACCCGTCAACTTTGGAATCGAATCGATGAGCATGCGCGTGTATGGATGACGCGGGTCATTGAATACCTGGTCCGTCGGCCCTTCCTCCACAATGGTTCCTGCGTACATTACGTAGACCCTGTCGACGAAGTTCTTCACGGTACCAAGGGCGTGGGAGATTAGGATAATCGACAGGCCCCTTTCGTCGACTATGTGCTTCAGCAGCCTCATGATCTGATCTTCTATCGTGACGTCGAGCGACGTTCCAGGCTCGTCGGCGACGAGGAGCTCATTTGCGGAGATCAGTGCGAATGCGATGTTGACGCGCTGCTTCATGCCTCCGCTGAGCTGAAATGGGTAGCTGTCAAGAATCCTGTCTGGCTCTGGCAGGGCTGCCTGCTTCAGGAAGCCCACCGCCCTCTCGTGAACCTGGTTTGTCGAGAGGCGCTCGTCCGCAGAAATGCGGATTATATCGTACATCTGCTCTTTGATGGTGAAGACAGGGTTAAGCGCCGCAGAAGGGTCTTGGAATATCATCGAGACTCTTTTTCTCCTCATATTTGTCAGGTCACCACGCGACATTTCGAGTACGTTATCTCCATGGTAGGTTACCTTTCCCTGCGTAATTCTTCCATTGCTGGCGAGAAGTCGCAGCATCGATTTCACAGTAGTGGTTTTGCCACAGGCCGACTCCCCAATGATTCCAACCTTCTCGCCCTTGCCTACCGAGATGTTCACCCCATTGAGCACCTTGAGCCATCCCTCGTACACCTTGTACTCCACTTTCAGGTCCTCCACCTGCACTAGCGACACACTCAAGAGCGCCTCCTGCCCGAACTCACACAATTCAATTTCTATCTAATCTCCGATGAGAACATGTCGTTGACACCATCGCCTATGAGGTTGAATCCAAGAATGACGACCACGATCGCGAGCGCGGGGAACATAGAAATCCACCACTGAGCCGGAAGATATGCCGAGCCGTCAGAGATCATCGTCCCAAGGTCCGGGGTGGGGGCCTGAGCCCCCAATCCGACGTAGCTGAGCGCCGCGCCGATAAGGATGGTCCAGCCTCCGTCGAGGGACACCTTCGTCAGTATAGAACCGAGAATGTTCGGCAGAATCTCTCTGAACATGATGTGCGTCGAGGAGGCCCCCGCTAGTTGAGCCGCGTGCACGAAGTCTTCGTTTCTTATTGATGAAGCTTGGCCATAGACCAGCCTTGTGTACCAGGGCCACCATGCAAGCGCGATGGCAAGGAAGGCGTTGATGCCTCCCGGTTTCAATATTGCTACGACGGAAAGAGCGAGGATGAGCGGAGGAACCGCAATGAAAACGTCAGCGACCCGCATAATTAGCGTACTGAACCACCTGCTGATGAAATATCCGGCGATCAGGCCAAGGACTACCCCTGGGATGACGTCCAGCGAAAGCACGACGACCACAAGTTCCAAGGAGTATCGGAAACCGAACAACAAGCGCGACAGAACGTCACGGCCGTATTCATCAGTCCCAAACAGGTGGGCGGCTGACGGTGGTAAGCTGGCTTGATTGAAATTAACGTACAGACCTGCGCTCTGAGGGTACGGGGAAATCCAGGGGGCGAAGGCTGCCACAAAAACAACCGCAGCTATCGCAACGAGACCAACAATGGAGAGCTTGTTCCTGCTGAACTTGTACCAGTATTTCCCATACTTCTGCGAAAACGGTAGACCCGGTCTCCTTGTGTTCATTCTTCACTCTTCACCTGTAACCTGATTCTCGGATCTAGGTATCCCACAACGATATCCACCAAGATGTTTGCTATGACGAACATTACACCCGCGACCATGACCACTGCAACAATCGCATTGAGGTCCTTGCTCAACATCGCATTCAGACCGTATCTCGAGAATCCTGGCCAGTTGAAAATCAGTTCGACCAGGAATGCGTTCGCTATCTGGGCCGAGATGTCGAGAGCATAAATCGTCAGTGTTGGAATCAGAGAAGGCTTCATCAGGTACTTCAGCATTATCAGTCTCTCCGGCATGCCGTGAGAGATTTCAGCGAGAGTGTAGTCCTTGCCGAGGTTCTCAACCACGCTCGAGCGCATTATCCTCGCTTCCTGAGCAATCGGTCCGAGCGCAAGAGCAAAGGCGGGAAGAATCAGGTGCCAGATTGCATTGAGCATGGTACCGAAATTCCCCGTTAGCAGCGAGTCGATGGTGTAAAGACCGGTGATGGTGGGAGGTGGGGTGATTCCGAGGCTCAGCCTGCCCGTTATGGGGAACCAGAAGAGAGTGTATCCGAAGACGAGCTGCAGGATGATTGCGACGACGAAAGAGGGAACGGCTATCCCAACATAGGAGATGAGCCGGACGACATTGTCTACGACTGTGTTCGCCCTTCTCCCAGCGAGGACCCCAAGGGGGACGGAGATGACGATGTCGATTATGGCAGCGGTTAGGATCAGTTCAACCGTCGCTGGGAGGAACTCCTGGACGTCCAGAAGCACATTCCTCTGGGTGAAGAGAGACAAACCCCAGTTGCCTGTGAAGATTCCCTGCAGCCAGTATCCGTACTGCACCCAGATTGGATCATTGAGATGCATCGCTGCCCTTAGGGCGTTGACTGCCGACTGGGGAGCCTGCGGCCCGAGGGCCAGCCTCGCAGGATCTCCTGGCAGAACCCTCGCTATTGCGAAAATCAGGATGGAGAGACCAAAGAGGGAGATGATGGAGTATCCTAGTCTCTTGAGGACGAAACCCCATGAACTCCAGGATAACTTCACTGGACTCGCCTGTTAGACAGAACGTCCTGGCACGTAAGAGGCGTAATTGTCCCCATTGGCGGCAAAAAAAGGGGCATAGACCCCGCCTCCAGCTGCTTAGCTGGTTAGCGAGGCCAGTGCTTGCGGGTAGAAGGAGACGCTTCTCCAGTAGAAGTCGTACCCCAGCAGGGGTGTTGGGTGCCCGTTGGCGGGGTACCAGTTGACAACGCTCGGGTAGTAGGCTCTGACCTCTGTGACGTCAAACGCGTAGATGGTGGGAAACAAGTGATAGATTTGTTCCTGGGCATTGTAGTATCCTTGGAAGCGCTGCGTCTGGTTCAAGTTGCTGATTGCACTCAAGATTATGTTATCCAGAGTGGAGTTCTGCAGCCACTCGTTCTGCTCCCATGTTCCGTCAGCCGCGGACGTGTACCTCGACTGCAGGAGAGAACCGGCTTCGTAGTAGCTTGCGGCGTCTTCGATTGAGACTATGTTGGGTGAACTGGTCTTGTTGGCGAGGTCGGCGACCACCGTCAGCCACGGTGTTCCCACGATGTTCACAGTGATGCCTATCTGCTGCATGTCCGAGGCGAACTCGAGTGCCAGCTTCTGCTCTGCCGGGACTGCGGTCACCCAGTAGTAGGTGACTGGGTTGCTGCTAAGAGTACCATCCTTGTAGTACTTTGACTGCTGAATCAGCTGCTTGGCCAGCGTCAGGTTCTGAGTGGCCTGTGGGATGGCAGGGTCATGGCCTGGCAACGCCACCGGTACTGGACCTGCTGTCAGCTGGGTGCCTGGGAAGATTTGGTCGACCACGGCGGTGTAGTTGAGTGCATACGACATGGCCTCTCTGACATAGAGGTCGTCAGTGGGCGCCTTCTGAGTATCGACCATCAGATACATCTCTTGTGTAGATGGAATGACGGTCATCTTTGCTCCCTTGAGCGTGCTCAGCGCCTGAATGTTCGCGTATGGTTGCCACATGTCCGTGATCTGTATCGCGCCAGTGGTGAACAGGGCTTTCACCGTGTTGGGATCGTCAATCCCAATGTACTGGACAGTCTTCGGCTGGTTTGGCTGCGTGCCGTTCCAGTAGGTGGAATACTCTTGGAATATCATGTTGGCTTCGAGGTTGGCCGATGTCATAGTGTAGGGGCCTGACCCTGCATCGTGCGTCAGAAGCCAGGTCGACCCATAATCACCCAGAGCCCCGTAGGGGCCTGACACGATG